>Ga0180215_1000069_pt1 | contig 154337 bp, 156 predicted proteins | sample eDN3rd37CBELigBY_FD_128871 | JGI IMG/M metagenome (GOLD analysis project Ga0180215, IMG submission 128871) | Enriched backyard soil microbial communities from Emeryville, California, USA - eDNA 3rd pass 37_C BE-Lig BY (version 2) (version 2) | ecosystem: Environmental > Terrestrial > Soil >... | reverse complement strand
CCCCGGCACCCCGCTCTTCCTCTTAAGCTTCCGCTTCTTCTCCGGCACGCCCCCAGTCAACCAGATACCCCAATCACCGGCCGAAAACAGTTGACCGTCCTACACCCTCAACTGCGAAGAGCCTGCAAACCCTGTTGCGCGAGAAGCTCTTTGACCGCATCGATCTGTGGATTCATCCGATCGTGCTGGGTTCCGGCAAGAAGCTCTTCGACGGCGGCGCGGTGCCTACCAACCTCGTGCTGGTCCAGCCGCCCCAGGTCAGCCCGACCGGCACCGTCTACCTGCGCTACGAACTCGCCGACGGCGTTCCGCTCACCGGCGACATGTCCGCCGACCGCGGCGTCGCCACGGCGCGCTAGCGGAGCGGCCGGCTCGATTTGCCGACTGGACGCCCTCGCGGCACGCGCCTGCGATCGGCGCGCACAAGCTCGGGCCACCGCCTCGCGACCATCGCCGCACCCGCCACGACCAACCCGCCCAGAAGTGTTCTGAACAGCACATCGGCCTCGGTCAGCGCGCGTGGCGCCGGCCCGGTGGACGCATACACGTCGAGCAGCGGGGCCAGCACCACCGCCGCCAGCACCACAACCATGACCACCCTGATCGCCCGGGCGGCGTCCTGTCGTCCGGGCAGCCGCGTGCCGGCCTCGGCGACGAAGACGTACACCACCACCAGCAGCACCGGGGCCGCCGACGGCGCCATCGGCGTCAACGCCGGCCAGGCCAACGACGCGGCCAGTGCCGCGACTGCGACAGCGGCTCCCACAGCCACGCGGTCGCCCGGCACGCCGACCGCGTTCGCGACTCGCCCGCCGACCCGCCGCAGCCCCCACAGCACCGCCAGCAGCAGCGCCGTCTGCACGCAGACCACCATGACTTTCAGCCACGTCGCCCCGGACGCGCCGAGGTAACCCTCGACCGCATCACCGAAATGGGCCACCCGGTCGAGCGGATCACCGGCGGTGGCGGCCTGCGCGGCCGCCAGGACCACCACCGCGCACACCATCGCCACCGCCAACGCCGCGCCCATCGGCCGGGCCACCGAACGCAACCGGTCGTTGGCCGTGGTGATCACCTCGAGTCCCACCACCGACAACCCGCCCAGCAGCACCGTGTTGAACGCCGTGAGACCGACCGGATACGCGCTCACCGCCACCGGCGTCGCCCCACCCGCCATCGTCACCAGCAACGCGACCGCCAACGACACCCCGATTGCGGCGGCCGCGCCGGCCAGTACTGCGCAGATCGCGGCGACCACCCGCGTCGACACCGAGTAGATCAGCGCCGCTGCGGCGATCGCGGCCAGCACCGACCACAGCGGCCACCAACTGCCGCCGGGATCGTCGAGTGGATGCCCCGGGCCCGGGGACACGACGGAGACGACGAGTCCCAGCGCTGCCGCGGCGCCCGCGGCGATGAACACGTACGCGCAACTCTGCAGCAGCGCCACCATCGTCGCCGCCCGATCACCGAGCACGGCGCCGACCAGGTCGCTGGTGGACCGCGCGGCGGGCGCCGCATCCCGCAGCCTGGCCAGCGACCAGATCACGCCGACCAGCACCAAACCGCCGACAAGCGCACCGGCCCCGTTGGTGAACGTCGTTGTCAGCATGGCCAGCGCCAGCGCCGTCGCGCACCAGGTGGGCAGCTTCGTTTCGGGCACAGGTTGGGTCCCTTCACAATTCGCGGCAGCCCGCGACGCTACCGCATGCCCGTAGCCGTGACAATAACCGAAAATCATTGCCCGGCAACGAAGATGATCTTGATGCGTTTGCGGTGTCGGCCGCGGATCACCACCGCGCCGCGACCCGCTCGGCGATCTGCTCGGCGATCCGCACCGCCGTCCCGGCGGGCTGCGCGCTGCACGTGTTCACGTCGATGATCACGTTGTTCTCCAACGCCAGCGCCCGCTCACACGCCCATCCGGGTGCCGCCGCATCGTTGAGCGTCGACACCACGCTGAGTACATCGTCGGCGAAGCTCACCGGCCCCGGCGTCCACACCGTTCCGGTCTGGGTGTGGGTGTACTCCCGGCACCCCTGCCACTGCTGCGCCGACGCCTCCAGGAACGCCCGCGCCTTGTCCACCAGCGGGTACAGCACCACCGCCTGCTTGGCGTAGTGCGTGAAGTTGTCGCCGTTGTTGAGGCTCTGGTCCAGCGACGCGGTGAACCCGCTGTCGGCGTAGACAGGCGCCTCGGCCGCGCCGTCGACGGCCAGGCATTCGAACGGCGCCATCGTCGCGCTGTTGTCGGCCATCTGATCCTGCGTGCTCGTCACCGCCATCCCGGCCGTGCCCACCGCGGCGTCCACCGCCGCCGGTTCGAGCAGCAGTTCCGGCAGTTCCCGCGCGACCAGCGGCCGCGGGATCAGCGACCGCTGTGTGGTGGCCACCGCGTTGCTGACCACCTCGGCGCACCCCGACGCCACCAGGCAGACCGCGATGAGGCTGATCGCCACCGACACTCGACGCATTCGTCCCCTCCCTGCATCTCCCGGATACAGCGACGAAGACCTATGGTGCGCCAGTTCTGACGGCGGCGATGATAACGCGCCGGAGTGTCGGATAACGATGCGCACCGCATTGCGGTAACGATTCGATGGCGTGTCAAAATCGATGCAGGACAACATCTTTAGCGGTGACATCGTTAACGGTGACGAAGCGAGCCTTACCCCGCGGACAGGAAAACCTGTCCCGGTTGCGGCGAAGTCTCACCTCGTGGCGATTACGCACACCCCCGCCGCCGCGACAACATCGACTCAACACGCCGCCACCCCGGAAGGAACCCCGATGAACACCACCCGCGCCCGCTACGCCGCCACCCTGCTCGGCACCCTCGCCGTGCTGCTGCTCGCCCCGGCGACCGCCCACGCCGTCGACAACGAACCCGGCCCCACCACCGGCACCGGTTGCACCTACACCGACGCCGACGGCTACCCGATCCCGATCGACGACGGCCAGGACGTCTTCGTCGACGGCAAGATCGTGTCCTGCCGCAACGGCAAGATCTCGACCACCACCGCGCCGCAGCGCAACGGCGCCGCCGTGCGCCCCGGCATCGGCGTCGGCAAGCTGCCCGTGCTCACCCGCCTGCCCTGAACCACCCTCCGACCAGTCGGCCCGTCACTTCCCCCGGTGGCGGGCCGACTGCCGTCCGCGCGGACGCGTAGGACTACTCATGGCCGCGCCGCGCCGCGACGGGGATGCTGGGCGTATGACCGTGACCAGACCGCTGTCCCGCGCCGACAAGCTGGCCGCCGACACCCCGCCGGATCGCGACCGCGCGATCGACGTCGCCCGACTGGGGGCGCTGCTGATCGTGATCTTCGGCCACTGCGCGCTGCTGCTGGCCACCATCGACGCCGCCGGCGTGCGGATCGGCAACATCCTCGGGGCGATTCCGGCGCTGACGCCGATCACCTGGGTCGTGCAGATCATGCCGCTGTTCTTCCTGGCAGGCGGGGCCGCGGGCGCCTACGGCTGGCACACCGGCCGCGCATGGGGCAGCTGGTTGTTCACCCGCGCCCAACGGCTGTGCCGACCCGTGTTCTGGTACCTCGCCGCCTGGACCGTCGGGCTGGTCGCCGTCCGCTTCACCCTCGGCGCGCGGTCCGCCGCCGATCTGGGCCGCGAATCGGTCGCGCTGCTGTGGTTCCTCGGCGTCTACCTCGTCGTGCTGGCCTTCGTCCCCGCGCTGACCCGGCTGCGCAGCGGCCGCGCCACCACCGCCGTCGTCGCCGCCCTGCTCGCCGTCGCGGCGCTCAACGACGCCATCCGACTGGCGGTCGGCGACCCGATGGCCGGGGTGGCGAACTTCGTCGTCGTCTGGCTGATCCCCGTCGTCATCGGAGTCGCCTACGCCCGCAAGCTGATCGGGCGCCTGCCCGCGCTCGTGGCCGCCGTCGCCGCGTTCGCCGCGCAGGTCGTGCTCGTCAACGTCGGCCCCTACGAGGTCGCGCTCGTCGTCACCGGGACCGAACGGCTGTCCAACGTCTCACCGCCCACCCTGCTGCTCGGCCTGCACTGCGTGTGGATGTCGTGCCTGTTCGTCGCCGCCGCCGGCGCCATCCAGCGGTGGGCGCAGCGGCCCCGGGTCTGGTACGTCGTCGCCGTCGGCAACGGGGGAGCGATGACCCTGTACCTGTGGCACATTGTCGCGATCGCGGTGGCCGCGTTCTCCCTGCACGCGTTCGGTCTGGACGCCTACGACGTTGACGCCGAAGGTTTCTGGGCGCTGCTCGGGCTGCGGGCGGTGGTGTTCGCGGTCATCATGTTCGCGATGTTCCGGCTGCTGTCGCCGCTCGAGCACCTGCGGCTGCCGTGGTGGGACGCGCCCGCCGGCGCGACCGGTGCGCGCTCCACACTGGCCGGGCTGTTCGTGGTCGCGGCGGGGGTCGCCGCACTGCTGATGGCCAAGAACGGGCTCACCGGCAGCGGATGGACGATGCTGGCCGCGTTCGTCGCCACCCTGGCGGTGGCCCGCTGCTGCGCTACTGCTCGGTCGACTCAGACGCCGTGGACGTCAGCGGCTTAGGCCACGGTGCCGGCTTCGGCCGGGTCCGCACCACCTGCGGCCACCAGAACCAGCGGCCCAGCAGCGCGGCGATCGACGGGGTCATGAACGCCCGGATCACCAGGGTGTCGAACAACAGGCCCATGCCGATCGTTGTGCCCACCTGCGCCACCACCGTCAGTTCGCTGACGACCATCGAGATCATCGTGAACGCGAACACCAGACCGGCCGCGGTCACCACCGAACCACTGCCGCCCATCGCGCGGATGATCGCGGTGTTGACGCCGGCGGGCAGTTCCTCCTTGAGGCGGGCCACCAGCAGCAGGTTGTAGTCGGCGCCGACCGCCAACAGGATGATCACGGCCATCGCCATGACCATGAACTGCAGCTCGATGCCGAGGATGTGCTGCCACACCAGCACCGACAGGCCGAACGACGCACCAAGCGACAGCACCACGGTCCCGACGATCACCGCCGCGGCCACCAGGCTGCGGGTGATCAGCAGCATGATCGTGAAAATCAGTGCCAGAGCCAGGATTCCGGCGATCAGCAGGTCGTAGTTGTTGCCCTCCTGCATGTCCTTGAACGCCGACACCGTCCCGCCGATGTAGATCTTGGAGCCCTCCAGCGGGGTGCCCTTGATCGCCTCCTTGGCGGCCTGCTTGATCTTGTCGATGCGCTCGATGCCGTCGGCGGACAGCGGATCGCCCTCGTGCTGCACGATCATCCGCACGGCGTGACCGTTGGGCGAGATGAAGTTCTCCATGCCCTTCTTGAAGTCTTCGTTGTCGAAGATCTCCGGCGGCAGGTAGAACGTGTCGTCGTTCCAGGAGTCGTTGAACGCGTCGCCCATGGCCGACTGGTTCTCGGTCATCGCGGCCTGTTGATCCTGCAGACCGCCCTGGCTGGCGTGCATCCGCAGCATCATCAGCTTCTGCGTCTCCATGGTCTCGATCTGCTGGGGCATCAGCTCCAGCAGTTGAGGCATGAGCGCGTCCATCTTCTCCAGGGTCGGCAGCAACTCCTGGGTGTTCTCCGTCATCAGGTTCGTGCCGTCGATGACGTCGAAGATCGACCGCAACGACCAGCAGATCGGGATGTCGTAGCAGTGCGGTTCCCAGTGGAAGTAGTTGCGGATCGGCCGGAAGAAGTCGTCGAAATCGGAGATGTGGTCCCGCAACTCGGTGATGTCGACCACCATGGTGCGGGTCTTCTCGACCATCGAATGGGTGGTCGCGGACATCTCACCCATCAGGTTCATCATCCGCGTCATCGTGTCGATGGTCTTCTGCATCTCATCGGCCTGCACCAGCATGTCGGCCATCCGGTCCTGCTGGTACTTCTCGTTGAGCTGCTGGTTGATCCCGCTCATGCTCAACTGCGCCGGGATGGTGCTGAACTCGATCGGCTTGCCGTTGGGCCGCGTGATCGCCTGCACCCGGGAGATGCCGGGCACCCGGAACACCGCCTTGGCGATCTTGTCGATGACGAGGAAGTCCGCCGAGTTGCGCAGATCGTGGTCGGCCTCGATCAGCAACAGCTCCGGGTTCATGGCGGCGGGGGAGAAGTGCCGCTCGGCCGCCGCGAAGCCCTGGTTGGCGGGCAGATCCGGGGGCAGGTACAGCCGGTCGTTGTAGTTGGGCCGGTAACCCGGCAGCGTCAGCAGACCCACCAGCGACAGCGCCACCGTGCCCAACAGCACCGGACCGGGCCAGCGCACGATGGCCGCACCGATCTTGCGCCACCCGCGGATGCGCATCGCGCGCTTGGGTTCCAGCAGACCGAACCGCGTCGCGACGGTGATGATCGCCGGGCCCAGCGTCAACGCCACCAGCACCGCGGTCGTCATGCCGACGAACATCGGCACGCCCAGCGACTGGAAGTAGGGCAGCCGGCAGAACGACAGGCAGAACGTCGCACCCGCGATCGTCATGCCCGAGCCGAGCACCACGTGCGCGGTGCCGTGGAACATCGTGTAGTAGGCCGACTCCCGGTCCTCGCCGATGGACCGCGCCTCCTGATAACGCCCGATCAGGAAGATCGCGTAGTCGGTCGAGGCGGCGATCGCCAGCGTGACGAGCAGGTTGGTCGCGAACGTCGACAGGCCGATGAGCTCGTGATAGCCCAGGAACGCCACCAGGCCGCGGGTGGCGGCCAGGGCCATGAAGACCATCGCCAGCTGGATCAGCATGGTCACGATCGACCGGTAGACCAGCAGCAGCATCGTGATGATCACCGCGAACGTGACGTACTCGATGATCCGGACGCTGCGGTCGCTGGCGATCTGCTGGTCGGCGATCAGCGCGGTGCCACCGGTGACGTAGACCTTCACCCCGGACGGGGGCGGCATGCTGTCGACGATGCTCTTGACGGCCTCGACCGACTCGTTGGCCAGCAGTTCGCCCATGTTGCCCACGAGATAGGCCTGCACGTAGACGGCCTTGCCGTCGGCGCTGACGGCCGCGGCCTCGGTCAGCGGGTCACCCCAGAAGTCCTGGATGTGCTCGACGTGCGGGTCGGCCTCGAGGCGGTCGACGAGCTCGTTGTAGTAGCGGCGGGCGTCGTCGCCGAGCGGCTGGTCGCTCTCGAGGACGATCATCGCGGCGCTGTCGGACTTGAACTCCTCGAACACCTCGCCGACGCGCTGCATCGCGATGACCGACGGGGCCTCGCGCGGGCTCATCGACACCGAGCGCTGCTGCCCGACGACCTCGAGCTGGGGCACGGTGGAGTTCAGGACACCGATCAGGACGACCCAGCCGACGATGATCGGGATTGACAGGCGGCGGATCCACTTCGCGATCGGCGAGCGGTGCTGGTGCTGGTCCGCGGCGGCATGCGTAGTCGGGGCACTCACCAGGAATTCACCTCGGCGGAGCTCCTCCCTACGGGCGTTAGGACCGCCTTAGTCCTACCAGATTCCCGCGTCGATCGGTTAGTCAGATCCCGGCGTGCCAGCGAACTGCACAGCTTAGTTAACAAATTATGGCCGCCCATCGCGAGCCGAGACTGCTCACAGATCGAGATCCGACCGATTTCGGCGATCTGTGAGCAGTCTCGACGCGGTGGCTGCCGGGGTATGGGCAAATTTACCGAAACGTTAACCGCAGACCTCTCGGGCAAACTCCGGCAGGGGTTGTGCGCCAGGTGCGCCCGGCGCCGGTGAGGTGGTGTGACGGAGGTGTGCCGGGGTTGCGCCGCGCGGCGACGTCAGCCGCAGTGGTGTCACCCGTCGTCGCACCCGACGAACCGCCCGCCATGACCTCAGGAGTCAGATCGGCACCACGTGTAACACCGGCCTCAGTCCGGCGATTAAGTGAGTAGCGTCGGACGAGTTTGCGCTCCGACGTGCCGGGCACCGTTGAGCAAACTATGCTCAGTTCGCCGACACTCCGGCCTTTGCCGGGTGGTCGTCGGACTGCGCGGCGATGAGGGGTGTGAACGTGGAAACGGTTCTCGGACTGTCGGTGACGTCCGCCGGCGTCGCGTGGGTGCTGTTGAAGGGTTCCGGCGCCGACGCGGTCACCCTCGATCACGACCACTACAGCATCGACGCCGGCGACGCCCCCGACATCTCCCGCTACGAGGCCACGGTGCGCGGGGCCCGTGGGATCGCCGAGGCCAGCGGTCACCGGATCAGGGCGGTGGGCGTCACCTTCACCGCCGACTGCGAGGACACGGCGACGCTGCTCCTCGACGCTCTATCGGGACAGGGCTTCGACAGGATCGCCGCGGTTCCGTTGGCCACCGCCACCGAGACGTGGGCCCACACCTACGGCCGCACACTGGGCTTCGAGCGGTGCGCGCTGTGCGTGGTCGAGCCCGCGGCGGCGACGGTGGTGTCGGTGCTCTACAACTTCGTGCGCACCGCCAACACCCAGATGCGCGACAGCGCCGGCGGGATCGCCCGCTGGCTCACCAGTGTCTTCGCGGTCAACCGGTCGCAGCCGGAGACGCTGTACCTGCTCGGCTCCCGCCACGACCTCGACGTCATCGCCGGGCCGCTGGAGGAGGCGCTGCCGATTCCGGTCGTCTCCTCCGACGAGGCGCAACTGTCGCTGGCCCGCGGTGCGGCGCTGTCGGTCGACGCCGTGCTGGCGGCCCGCGCGCAGCCGAAGCCCGATGCCCAGAAGGGACAGAGGACTGGGCGCATCCCCACCGTGCGACCGCTGGTCACCCGGTTCGGGCCGCACGCGCGCACCGCGGCGGGTATCGCCATCGGGCTGGCCGGTCTGCTGGCCGTCGGGGCGACGCTGGTCGGCGAGTCGGCCACACCGGGGGAGACGTCCCCGCCCCCCGCCACGGCGGCCACCACCCCGTCGATGAGCATCCACTCCGTGCCGTCGGTTCCCGCCGCGCCGATGACCGTGCAACATGCGGCCGCCGCACCGCTGCCTGCTCCGCCGCCACCGGTCGTCGAGCAAACCCTCATCGAGGAGGTCACCGCCGAGCAGTACCTCGGCGAGCAGGTCATGGCCGAGCAGTCGGTGCCCGTCGAGGAGACCCTGCCGGTCATCGCGCAGGAGGCTGTTCAGCCGTTGGCGAATACCCCTGAGCCGCAGGTGATTCCGGTGGCACTGCCGGGCGAGCCGACGCCTGAGGCGCTGCCGCCGGCCGCGCCGGTCGCACCCGAGGTGCTTCCGCCGCCACCACCGCCGCCTCCGCCGGATCCGCTGCAGGCGGCGCTGAGCCCGCTGTTCAGCGGGCTGCCCTGACAGGGGTCAGTGCCAGTTCCAGACCTCGGGCTGGCTCGGCGGGTAGTTCATGCACACGTCGGTGGCGCGGGCGACCACACCCTTGTTGTTGAAGAAGATCTTCGCCCAGTTCGGCCACCGGAACGCCATCTGCTCGTAGTAGATGTCGGTCGCGATGTCCTCGGAGTACTGCCGGCGGCCGGCGTAGTCCATCGAGAAGAACCAGTAGATCCGGTCCCGGGCGCCCTGCTGCACGTCGAGCGGCTTGTTGTTGTAGTCGATCATGTAGCGCTCGTAGTACACCGGGTTGGTGTCGCGCACCGCCGCCATGTACTGGTCGACCGTGCAGGTCGTCTTGAGCATCCGGTTCGGGATCGGATAGTCGTCGGTCGCGTCGGCAGACGCCAGACCCGGCATGGCCACCGCCGCGCACCCGAGGGTCGCCAACGCGATAGTCGCTTTACGGAACACTTTTCGACTCCTTTGCACTTATCGCGCCTGGTCGAGGATCGGCAGCAGGTCGGGGCAGTAGAAGCGCAGCGCGGCGGCGAGGAACTGCCACGACTGCTCGGTCGAGTCCTGGCTCTTGGGCAGCTGCTGCTGCACGAAATGCGCCGAGGCGAACGCGTCCTTGTCGACACCGTTGCGCTGCCGCTTGCACGCGATCTTGCCGATCCAAGCGTTGTAGTCCTTCTGCCCGTAGATGCCGTAGGTGTGCAACTCGTTGGCGAAGGCGGTGTCCGGGTCGGCCTGCGCAGGCGCGGCCAAGGCCAATGCCGCTGCGGCAGCGGCGACTCCGACGATCAGCCGTTTCATGACTGGCTCCCTTCCGAACCGGACGGCGTCAACTGCTTGGGGGTGGGCCACGGCGACGGCACCGGCCGTTCCCGCACCCGCTGCGGCCACCAGAACCACTTGCCCATCAGCGCCGCGATCGACGGCGTCATGAACGCGCGGATGACCAGCGTGTCGAACAGCAGGCCGAGACCGATCGTAGTACCGACCTGGCCGATCACGGTCAACTCGCTGACCGCCATCGACATCATCGTGAAGGCGAACACCAGGCCCGCCGAGGTGACCACCGAACCGCTGCCGCCCATCGCGCGGATGATGCCGGTGCGCACGCCCGCGTGCAGCTCCTCCTTCAGGCGCGAGACCAGCAGCAGGTTGTAGTCGGCGCCGACCGCCAGCAGCACGATGACGGTCATCGCCATCACCATCCAGTGCAGCTCGATGCCCAGGATGTGCTGCCACAGCAGCACCGACAGGCCGAACGAGGCGCCCAGCGACAGCACCACGGTGCCGACGATGACCGCGGCCGCCACCATGCTGCGGGTCAGCAGCAGCATGATCGTGAAGATCAGCGCCAGCGCCAGGATTCCGGCGATCATCAGGTCGAAGTTGTTGCCGTCGGACATGTCCTTGTAGACCGCCGCGGTGCCGGCCAGGTAGATCGTCGAGCCCTCCAGCGGGGTGCCCTTGATCGCCTCCTTGGCCGCCTGCTTGATCGCGTCGATGCGGGCGATGCCCTCCTCGGTCATCGGGTCGCCGTCGTGGGCGATGATGAACCGCACCGATTTGCCGTCCGGGGAGATGAAGTTCTCCATGCCCTTCTTGAACTCTTCGTTGTCGAAGACCTCGGGGGGCAGGTAGAACGAGTCGTCGTTCATCGATGCGTCGAAGGCCTCGCCCATCGCGGTCGAGTTCTCCTGCATCGCCTCCATCTGATCCTGGAGACCCTTCTGCGATGCGTACATCGTCTGCATCATCGTGCGCATCGTCTTCATGGTCTCGATCATCGACGGCATCAGGGTGACCATCTGCGGCATCAGCGCGTCGAGGCGCTCCATGTCCGGGATGATCTGCTGGATGTCGTCGGTCATCACGTCGATGCCGTCGAGGGTGTCGAACACCGACCGCATCGCCCAGCACACCGGGATGTCGTAGCAGTGCGGTTCCCAGTAGAAGTAGTTGCGGATCGGCCGGAAGAAGTCGTCGAAATTGGCGATGCTGTCCCGCATGTCGGCCACATCCGCCGTCATGCTCTTCATCTTCACGACCATCTCATGGGTGACGCCCGCCATTTCCTCGGTGAGCTTAGACATCTTCTCCATGCTGACGATGGTCTTTTCCATCTCGGCGACCTGGACCATCATGTCGGCCATCCGGTCCTGCAGGTACTTCTGGTTCAGCTGCTGGGTGGTGCCCTGCATGCTGATCAGGAACGGAATCGAGGTGTGCTCGATGGGTTTACCGTCGGGGCGGGTGATGGCTTGAACGCGGGAGATGCCGGGCACCCGGAACACCGCCTTGGCGATCTTGTCGATCACCAGGAAGTCCGCGGAGTTGCGCAGATCGTGGTCGCTTTCGACCATCAGCAGTTCCGGGTTCATCCGGGCCTGCGAGAAGTGCCGGTCAGCGGCCGCGTAGCCCTCGTTGGCCGGCAGGTCCGCAGGCAGATAGTTGCGGTCGTTGTAGTTGGTCCGGTAGCCGGGCAGGGCCAGCAGACCCACCAGCGACAGCGCGATCGTCGCGACGAGGATCGGGCCGGGCCAGCGCACCACCGCGGCGCCGAGCTTGCGCCACCCGCGCACCCGCATCGCCCGCTTGGGGTCGAGCGTGTTGCGGAACTTGGAGGCGACGGTGATGATCGCCGGTCCGAGGGTCAGCGACGCGACGACGCCGGTGACGATGCCCACCGCCAGCGGCACACCCATGGTCTGGAAGTAGGGCAGCCGGGTGAAGGTCAGGCAGAACAGCGCGCCGGCGATCGTCATGCCGGAGCCGAGCACCACGTGCGCGGTGCCGCGGAACATCGTGTAGTAGGCGTCCTCCTTGGACTCTCCGACGCCGCGGGCCTCCTGGTAGCGGCCGATGAGGAAGATCGCGTAGTCGGTGCCCGCCGCGATGGCCAGGGTGACGAGCAGGCTGCTGGCGAACGGCGTGAGCCCGATGATCTCGTGGTAGCCGAGGAACGCCACCATGCCTCGGGTGGCGGCCAGCTGCAGCACCACCATCACCAGCGTCAGCAGCACCGTGACGATGGAGCGGTAGACCAGCAGCAGCATCACGATGATGACGGCGAAGGTGAGCGCCTCGATCACCCGGATGCTGCGGTCGCTGGCGATGTGCTGGTCGGCGGCCAGTGCGGCCGGACCGGTGACGTAGACCTTGACGCCCGGCGGCGGCTGCATGCCGGCGACGAGATCCTGTACGGCCTCGACGGATTCGTTGGCCAGCGCCTCACCCTGGTTACCGGACAGGTAGACCTGCACGTAGACGGCCATGCCGTCGGAGCTCTGCGCGCCCGAGGCGGTGAGAGGGTCGCTCCAGAAGTCCTGCACGCTCTGGACATGCTTGTTGTCGGCCTCGAGCTTGGCCACCATCTCGCTGTAGAAGGCGCGGGTGTCGTCGCCGAGCGGCTTGTCGCCCTCGATGACGATCATCGCCGAGCTGTCGGAGTCGTACTCCTCGAAGACCTGACCGACGCGCTTCATGGCGATCATCGACGGCGCGAAGTCCGGGCTCATCGAGACCGCGCGCATCTGGCCGACTTCTTCCAGGGTCGGCACCGTGGTGTTGAGCACCGCGATCAACGCCACCCAGCCGATGATGATGGGCACCGCGAACGCGCGGATGGCGCGGGGGATGACGGGCCGCCTGGCGTGGCTGACGGCCGGCATGGCGTCGGTCGGCGCCTCGTTCATCGCTGAACTCATGCGGACTTCACATAGCAGAAGGTCTGAGCGTTCACGCCAGTGGAGGTTCTTTCGTCTTTGACCTCGTCATCGACGGTGATCCGGCAGGTGATGCTGTCGCCGTCGCCCTGCGCGACGATGTTGGGCGCGGCCGACGGGGCGGTGGTCTGCAGCACCAGCGTCCACGGCAGGGCGGCGCCGTCGACGCGCTGCGGCTTGGCATCGAGATCCAGATAGTTGATGTCGGCGTAGCTGCCGGTGCCGAAGATCTCGTACTTGACGACCTTCGGATCGAACGGTTCGGGGTCCTCGGCGAACACGATCGGCGTGACGATGACGCCTTCGGCGCCGAAGAAGGTGCGGATCCGGCTCACCGTGAAGCCGGCGACGGCAACGACAGCGATGATGACGATTGGAATCCAGGCCTTCTTTGCGAGTCGCAGCATCAGTCTCCTCGCTTCATGCCGGTCATATTCCCCCTTCAGTCGTTGTACCGATTCGATGACGATGTGTAACTAACTTAGTCCATATAAGTTCTCATCCGGGCCAACGCTAACTCAAGTCTGCGTGTGGCTTGTCACGGCCCGTCCGCTGGTGTGGCCGAGATCACCGCCCGGCCGCGGTCATTCCGGGGTCGGCCAAGCGGGCTCGAAGCGGGCGAGGTAACGCTGGATGAAGGCCTCCACCTCGTCGTGTCCCCGGGTGATGCCCAGACCGCGTTCGAGGAGCAGGATGCGAGCCAGGCTCGACACGATCATAGACATCACGACCGGCGGATACTCCTCGGTATTGATGTCGTGTGCGGCCATCGTGGCGGCCACCGCCGCCTCCTCGGCGGCCGCGAACCGCTCGGCGTAGTCGGCGATCTCGCTGCGGATGGCCTTGCGGTGGTTGGCCAGGGCGATGAACTCCATGAACAGTCGCGCGCCGTGGGTGCTGTTGAGCCGCCACAGCGCGTGCAGGGGGCGGCCGGTGGCCAGTGCTTCCCGCTGCCGGGCGAGGTTGGCCTCGGCGCCCTCGCGCAGGACGGCCAGATAGAGGTCGTCCATGGTCGGGAAGTAGTAGTGCACCAGCGCGGGGCGCACACCCGCTCGGCCGGCGATCCGGCGCGATGTCGCCGCCGCGTAGCCCTCCTCGAGCATGACCTGCGCGGTCGCCTCGATCAGCGCGGCGCGTGTCCCCGTTTCCCTTGACCCCTGGTCATCGGGGCTGCTAGACATGGCGCCAGCATAGATGTTGGGCGATCGCCCAACAGTGGAGGGAGCGACGCCTGTGACGGGTCGGGTAGCCGGCAAGGTCGCGTTCATCACCGGTGCGGCCCGGGGTCAGGGCCGCAGCCATGCGGTGCGGCTGGCGGAGGAGGGCGCCGACATCATCGCCGTCGACATCTGTCGCGGCTTCCCGGACTCGACCGCGCCGCCGGCCACTCCCGACGATCTGGCCGAGACCGCGGACATGGTCAAGAACCTGGGGCGGCGCATCGTCACCGCCGAGGTCGACGTGCGTGACTTCGACGCGCTCAAGGCCGCCGTCGACAGCGGCTTGGAGCAACTCGGCCGGCTGGACATCGTGGTGGCCAACGCCGGGATCGGCACCAGCGGCGTCAAGCTGCACAAGATGGCCGAGGACCGGTTCGACGAGACCATCGACGTCAACCTCGGCGGTGTGTGGAAGACGGTCAAGGCCGCCGTTCCGCACCTGCTCGCCGGCGGGCGCGGCGGCTCGATCATCCTCACCAGCTCCGTCGGCGGCAGCAAGGCCTATCCGCAGGTCGGCCACTACATCGCCGCCAAGCACGGGGTGGTCGGGCTGATGCGGACCTTCGCCGTCGAACTGGGACAGCACTCGGTCCGGGTCAACAGCGTGCACCCGACCCACGTGTGCACGCCGCTGCTGATGAACGACGAGACCTACCGGATGTTCCGGCCCGACCTGGACAATCCGGGTCCCGACGACCTGGCGCCGATCTGCCAGTCCTTCCACTTCCTGCCCATCCCGTGGGTGGAGCCCGTCGACATCAGCAACGCCGTGCTGTTCCTGGCCTCCGACGAGGCCCGCTACATCACCGGCGTCCCGCTGCCCGTCGACGCGGGCAGCCTTCTGAAGTAAGCCTTCTGAGGTCAGAGGGGTCGCATGACCGCCGTGGACGAGGTGGAAGAGAAGGTCTACTACGACCCGTACCGCGTCGACATCGTCGCCGACCCGTACCCGATCTACGAGCGGCTGCGCGAGGAGGCGCCGCTCTACTACAACGAGCAGTACAACTTCTGGGCGCTGTCGCGCTTCGAGGACGTCGAGCGGGCGCTGCTGGACTGGCAGACCTTCTCCAACAGCCGCAGCGACATCCTCGAGCTCATCCAGTCCAGCTTCGACATGCCGCAGGGCGTGATGATGTTCCAGGACCCGCCCGTGCACACCCGGCTGCGCGGACTGATGTCGCGGGTGTTCACACCCCGGCGGATGGCCGAGATCGAGGACCAGATCCGCCGCTACTGCATCAACTGCCTGGACCCGCTGGTCGGCGCCGACCGGTTCGACATCATCGCCGAGCTGGCCGCGATGATGCCGATGCGGGTCATCGGGATGCTGCTCGGCATCCCGGAGTCCGACCAGGTGCAGGTGCGCGACCAGAACGACGCCAACCTGCGCACCAAGCCGGGCGAGCCGATGAAGGTCAAGCGGGCCGACAAGATCGCCGACGGCAGCATCTACGCCGAGTACGTCGACTGGCGCGCCAAGAACCCATCCGACGACCTGATGACCGCGCTGCTCAACATCGAGTTCGAGGACGAGGACGGGGTGACCCGCAAGCTCACCCGCGATGAGGTGCTGCACTACACGCAGGTGGTCGCGGGGGCGGGCAACGAGACCACCGGCCGGCTGATCGGCTGGCTGGCCAAGGTGCTCGCCGAACATCCCGACCAGCGCCGCGAGGTCGTCGAGGACCGTTCGCTGGTGCCGCGGGTGGTCGACGAGACGCTGCGCTTCGAACCCACCGGCCACAACGTCGCGCGCCTGGTCGCCCGCGACTACGAGGCCTACGGTCAGACGGTGCCCGCGGGCAGCGCGATGCTGCTGATGTTCGGGTCGGCCAACCGCGATCCGCGGCGCTACGAGAACCCCGACGTCTTCGACATCCGGCGAAACAACATCAGCCACATCACGTTCGGCAAGGGCGTGCACTACTGCCTGGGCGCCAACCTCGCGCGGTTGGAGGGTCGGGTGGCGCTGGAGGAGATCCTCCACCGCTGGCCCGAGTGGGACGTCGACATGACGACCGCCAAGCTGGCGCCGACGTCGACGGTGCGCGGCTGGGAGCGGCTGGAGGTCGTGCTGCCGTAATCGGGCCGTTCGCCGTTTGCCGCGACCCGATTCGGGGCACGCTCGACAGATGAGCACGAAGCTTCGTCGCGGGCTGGTGGCCGTCGCCGCGGCTGCGCCGCTGGCCCTGTCCCTGCTGATGGCGCCGTCGGCCGCCGCGCAGCCCCTCAACTGCCCGGGCGGCTGGTGGGACCCGGTCGAGAACGTCTGCCGCGGGCCGGTCGCTACGGTTCCGCTGAACTGTCCGCCGGGCGAGTACTGGCACCCGATCAAGAACGTGTGCCGCCCGCTCGGCCAGTACTGATCCGGTGCGCCGCTGAGTCCTTCCGGGCCTGCGGTTGTGTCCGTCTATCTTTACTATTTTAGGTAGTCTTGGTCATCCGGACCGTATCCGGACCGAGGAGACGGGATGCAGCGCAGACCGGTGTGCGCCATCGAGGAGCTACCGCCCGGCAGCATGAAGCTGGTGACCGCCGGCGCGTTCGGGGTCGGCGTCTACAACATCGGCGGCGCGCTGTACGCGATCGCCAACTACTGCTCGCACGAGGGCGCCCCGCTGTGCGAGGGATACGTCAGGGGCACAACGGAATACGATCCGAGCCGACCCGACGGGATCCGGCACGTGCGCGAAGGCCGGATCGTGCGCTGCCCGTGGCACCAGTGGGAGTTCGACATCACCACCGGGGTCAACGTCGCCGACCCGACGAAGCGGGTGCGCACCTACCGGGTCGAGGTCGACGACGGGCAGGTGTACCTGACCGCATGACCGTCATCGATGCCTCGGTGCAGCCGCACTTCCGCTACAACGCCGAGATCCGCCGCTACCTCGCCGAACCGCACAAGCTGCGGGCGATCCCCGACGTCGAGTCGCAGTGGTACCAGGCCCCCGGCGGCGACTACCGCGCCGACCTCTACGCCCACGGATATCCGGGGTCCGACCCCGAGACGGTGGCGGCGCACCTGTTCGACGAGGCCGGCGTCGACATCGCGATCCTGAACCCGCTGACCCGCGGCAACATCGCCGACTACCTGCTCAACAGCCGGATCTGCGCGGCGGTCAACGACTGGCTGCTCGACCGCTGGCTCGAACCCGACCGCACCGGCCGCTTCCGCGGCACCATCCGCGTCAACCCCGAGGACGTGCGCGGCGCGGTCGCTGAGATCGAGCGGCTGGCCGCCCACCCGAGGATGGTGCAAATCGGCGTCCCCCTGCAGTCGCGCGAGCCCTACGGCAAACCGGTGTTCGGGCCGATCTGGGAGGCCGCCGCCGCGCACGGGCTCCCGGTGGTCGTGCACATCAACGGAGGCAACGGCGTCGACTACCCGCCGACGTTCGCCGGGCACGCCCACACCTATCCCGGATACGCGTCGTTCATGCCGCTCAACGGGTTCGTCCACCTCGCGACGCTGATCATCGAGGGCACCTTCGGGCGCCACCCGGGACTGCGGTTCGTCTTCGCCGACGGCGGATACGACATCCTGACCCCGCTGATGTGGCGGCTCGACACGTTCTGGATGTCGATGCGCGACCAGACTCCGTGGGTGGACCGCTATCCCAGCGAGTACCTGCGCGACCACGTCCGGTTCTGCTCGTCGGCGTTCGACGGGCCCACCGATGCGGCGCTGACCGAGCGCTGGATGGACTTTACCGACAAGGCGGATCTGGTGATGTACGGCTCGCACTACCCGCACTGGTCGAGCACCCCACCGGCGGAGGTGGCGCGGGGACTCAACGAGATACAGCGGGAAAAGGTGCTGTGGCGCAACGCAGGTGCGCTCTACGGGTTGACGAACGAGGTGGCGGTATGACGGCGGTGGACGCGGCTTCCGATATCGCGGTGACGGTCGTGGACACCGACGTGCACCCGATGCCGGTGTCGGCCGAGGTGCTCAAGACGTATGCACCGCCGCAGTGGCGCGACACGCTGTGGCCGACGGGCAACGCCGTCACCCCGGTTCCGCACTGGACCTCGGCGACAACCTGATGTTCTCCACCGACTACCCGCACTGGAGCTACGACTCGCCCGAATGGGCGGTGCGCCGGTTCCCGGCAGACCAGCGTGAGCGGATCATGCGCGGCAACGCCACCGAGCTCTACAGTCTGCCTGCGACCGTCAAAGCCCTCTGATCTCAGCGGTTTCGGTGCACTCTCGATCGGTCAGCGACTGGGAGCGCGCACCGAGGTCACCGGGGGGGTGGCGCGCTGCCGGGCCGCCAGCGGCACCATCGGCGGGCGTGCCCACGGCCCGCGGGTGACCGCGTGCAGCCGGATCTCCGGCAGCTCCACCGACGGGTCGAGGGTGTCCAGCCAGGCCACCGCGTCGGCGACGTCGTCGGCGCGGATCGTGTACATCTCGAAGGGCACGTCCTGCAGCATCTCGGTTTCCACCGGTCCAGGCGTCACGAGGTGCACGGCGATGCCGTCGCGGTCGACCTCCTGGGCCAGTGCCCCGGCGAACGCGTTCATCCCGGCCTTGGCGGCCGAGTACGCGGTGCGGGCCCGCATCGGCTCGTGCGCCGCAGACGACGAGATGAACACGAACCGCGACCCGGCCCGCATGCGCGGCAGCGCCGCCGAGGTCACCACGAAGCAGGAGTCCAGGTTCGCCGAGATGGTGGCCCGCCACTGCTCGAAAGTCTGCTTGCGCGCGTAGGTTCCACCAAGGATTCCCGAGGCGTGCACCAGCAGGTCGACGGTGTCGAGGGCGTCCACGGCGGGCGCGAACGCCTCCGGGTCGCTGGCGTCGGCGACGACGTAGCGGGCGCCGATCTCCTCGGCGGCCGTCCGCAGCGGCGCCTCGCGGCGCGCGGTGAGCACGACGTCGTAGCCGGCCTCGGCGAGTCTGCGGCCGCAGGCCTTACCGATGCCGCCGCTGCCGCCGGTGATCAATGCCGTTCGCATACCCTGTCTTTCACCGTTTGCGTTGTGCCAGCGCCTGCGGGGACAGTGCCACGATCCGCTGATCGGGATCACCCGCCAGCAGGTAGGCCTGGGTGTCGGCGACGTGTCGGGCGGCGAGCTTGCGGGCCCGCTCGGCGTCGCCGGCCTCGATCGCGTCGGTGATCTTGGTATGCACGCTGAGCGCGATGCGGCGCTTCTTCATCGACGGGTACTCGCCCTTGGCGGCGGTCTCGTTGGCCCACCAGTTCAGGTGCCCGGTCCACAGCGTCTCCAGGCTGCCGACCACCGCGACCATGGTGTGATTGCCGCACTCGCGCACGATCTCGTCGTGGAACTGCCCGCCGATCTCGGTGAAGCGCGCCCCGTCCTCGATGTGTTCCTCCATCGCGGCGTTGTACTCGCGCAGTTTCGGCACCAGCGTCTCGTTGCGGTCCGGTCGGCGCGCGGCCAGCGCAGCGCACATCGGGTCCAGTTCCTGCAGCGCGGTGCCGAGATCGGCCAGCGGGACGTAGTCGCTCTGCAGCAGCAGGCCGAGCATGTAGGCGGCGTTGGCCTTGGCCGGCGCGTGCACGACGGCCCCGCCGCGGTTACCCCGGCGCACTGACACCAGGCCCTCGGTCTCCAGGATTCGCAACGCTTCTCGCAGCGACACCAGGCTGACGTTGAACTGCTCGACGAGCACTTCCTGGCGGGGGAGCAGGTCGCCGTCGGCGAGTTGGCCCTCGATGATCTGCCTGCGGAGTTCGTCGGCGACGATCTCCGCGGTCCTGCGCGCGCCCAGTCGGCGTCGCGCCTCGGGGCCGATTCCCAGTGTGGTCATGTCGGGGCAATCCTAGCAGTGCCCGCTATCTGCCAATTGTTACTAAGATGGCGAGAAAACCCGGGAGGCTGTGTGCGAGAGACCCCGCTCGACGGACTGCGGGTCGTGCAGATCGGCGGCCGGATCGCGGGGGCGTACTGCGGCAAGCTGCTGACCGATGCGGGCGCCGACGTGGTGACGGTCGAACCGCCCGGTGGCGATCCGCTGCGCAGGCACACCGTCACCGGCGCGCCGCTCGAACCGGGCCGCGATGCCCCACTGTTCAGCTATCTCAACGCCGGGAAACGGACCGTCACAACACTTTCCGACACCCTGCTGGCCGGCGCCGACATCGTCGTCGCCGACCGCGCCGACTTCGACGCCGACCACCAGCTGCACCGCTCGCCCCGGTGCGTGATCGTGTCGATCACCCCCTTCGGCCGCACTTGCCCGGACCGGGCGGCCAACGAGTTCACGCTGCAGGCCGAGTCGGGCCTCACCGGATTCCGCGGTGACCCCTCCGGGCCGCCCATCTCCATCGGGGGCGACCTGGGCGAGTACATGGCCGGGGTGTGGGCGGCGTTCGGGGCGCTCGCGCTGCACCGGCGGGTGCGCGGCGGCGGGCCCGGTGGGCATCTGGACCTGTCGATGCTGGAGGCGATCACGCTGATGCAGAGCGCCGAGTGGCTGCACTCGGCGCTGATGCGGGTGCCGCCGGTACGGCGGTCGGTGGAGGTGCCGTCCATCGAACCGGCCAAGGACGGCTACGTCGGCATCAGCATGGTCACCGGACAGCAGTGGCTGGACTTCGTCGCGATGGTGGAATGCCCGGAGCTGGCCGAGATTCCCGAACTGCGGTTCCAGCTCGGCCGCTGGGACTACCGCGACCTCATCCGGGAACGGATCGACCCGTGGCTGCGCGCCCGCACCGTCGCCGAGATCGTCGAGCTCGGCCAGCTGTTCCGGCTGCCGCTGGCGCCGATCGGCAACGGCGCGACCATCGCGGAGATGGACCACCTGCGCGAACGCGGGGTCTACGTCGACAATCCCGCCGGGTTCCGGCAACCGCGGCCGCCATGGCTGATGTCGGCGGCCGGGCCCGCGCCGGTGCGGCCCGCGCCCGGTGTCGGGGACTCCGGAATCGACTGGTCGCCACGGGAACACGGTCCGGTGCAGCCCACAGGGCGGCTGCCGCTTGCGGGTGTCCGGGTCGTCGACCTCACCGCGTTCTGGGCCGGGCCCGCCGCCACCCATGCGCTGGGGGCGTTCGGCGCCGACGTGATCAAGATCGAGTCGATCCAGCGGCCCGACGGCATCCGCTACTCCGGCGGGATGCGCTCCGACGTCGACGACTGGTGGGAGTACGGCTGGGTGTTCCACGCCATGAACACCAACAAGCGCTCGGTCACCCTCGACCTGCAGTCCGAACAGGGCCGCCGCCTGTTCGAGGAGCTGGTGCGCGGGGCCGACGCGGTCGTCGAGAACTTCTCGCCGCGGGTGATGGAGCAGTTTGGGCTGGGCGCCGACGCGCTGCTCGGCCTCAACCCCCGGCTGGTCGTGATGCGGATGCCTGCGTTCGGGCTCGACGGGCCGTGGCGCGACCGCGTCGGCTTTGCCCCGACCATGGAGCAGATCGCCGGGCTGGCCTGGGTGACCGGGCTGCCCGACGGGCCGCCGGTGGCACCGCGCGGCGCCTGCGACCCGCTCGCCGGCGCCCACGCGGCGTTCGCGCTGCTGGCCGCCCTGGAGTTCACCGAGCGCACCGGCACCGGTCAACTGGTCGAGGTGCCGATGATCGAGAGCGTGCTCAACGTGACCGCGGCGCAGACCATCGAGTTCGAGGTGTTCGGGCGTGTCCTGCAGCGTCGGGGCAATCAGGGGACACCGCCTGCGGTGCAGGACATCTACCGGTGCGCGGGGGAGGACGCCTGGGTCGCGGTGAGCGCGCGCACCGAGGCCGAGCGGGCCGCGCTGGGCCAGGTGACGGCGGGGGCCGACCTCGCGGACTGGCTCGCCCGCCGCGACGCCGGTGGTGCCGCGGAAATGCTTGTCGCAGCGGGTGTTCCGGCTGCCGCTGTGGTGTCGCCGTCGCTGGTCACCGACAATCCGCGGCTGCGCCACCGCGGCTTCTTCGAGGCCCTCGACCATCCGCGCACAGGGGAGAACCTGTATCCCTGCCCGCCGTTCGCCCGCCTCGACGGTCACGACCGCTGGCTGCGCCTGCCGCCCCCGACCCTCGGGCAGCACTCCGCGGAGGTGCTCACCGAGCTGTGCGGGCTCAGCACCGCCGAGCTGGACCGGCTGGCGGCCGACGGGGTGACCGGCACCCGGCCGAAGGGGCTGTGATCAGCGGGCCCGCAGCGCGATCGGGAGAGCCTCGAAGATCGTCATGTTGTTGGTGAGGTTCGGGTATTGCACGGTGGCGGGCCCGAGCGTGATGTCCTCGGCGCGGGTGAACAGCTCGTCGAGAACTGCGCGGATCTCGGCGCGGGCCAGCATCGCGCCGAGGCAGTGATGCGGTCCGCCACCGCCGAACGTGACGTGCGGGTTGTCGCGGCGGGTGATGTCGAACCGGAACGGCTCGTCGAACACCTCCTCGTCGCGGTTGGCCGACCGCAGCATCGACACCACCCGCTCGCCCCTGGGGATCGTCACCCCGTCGAACTCCACGTCGACCTTGGTGGTTCGGGTCCAGAACGCGATCGGCGACGACCAGCGCAGCACCTCCTCCACGGCGCACGAGCGCACCGACTCGTCGGTGCGGTAGCGCTCGATCTGCTCGGGGTGCTCGGCGAAGGCCTGAAGGCCGTACGCCAGCGCGTTCTTGGTGGTGTCGCTGCCGGCGAACGCGAGCACGAAGAAGAAGATCTCCAGCTCGCTGGTCGGGATCGACAGCTGCTCGCCGGTCTCGTCGGTGACGACGGCGGTGGCCAGCGTGCTCCAGATGTCGTCGGTCGGGTGCGCGCGTTTGCGCGCGGTCAGCTCCTGGGCGTAGCCGAACACCTTGGTGAACAGCTCGATGTGACGCTCCTGCATCTCGGCGGAGTCGGACGAATTGGCCTGCAGGATGAGGTCGAACGTCTCGAAGATCTCCGGTCGGTCCGGTTCGGGGATGCCGATGATGTCGCCGATCACCGACATCGGCAACACGTCGGCCACATCGGCGATCCAGTCCCCGCCGCCGGCCTCGAGCAGCCCGTCGATCATCGCGCGCGCCCGCCGGCGGATGTCCTGTTCGAGCCGGGCGACGGCCTTCGGGGTGAACGCGTGGTTGAGCACACGGCGGCGTTTGACCAGCAGCGGCGGGTCCATGTTGATCACCGTGGGGAAGGCGCCGACCATGCCCACGCCCTGGATCAACGGCCCGTCGGCGGCGGTGAACGCGTCGGTGTCGCGATGGATGCGCTGGGAATGGCGCACCTTGGTGGTGATCCAGAAGTCGCGGCGCAGCGTCGCGGCCACACCGTCGGTGAGCTCATGGTGAAAGACCGGTTGCTCGCGGCGCAACTCGGCGAACAACTCGTCAGGAAATCCGTTCTGCCACAACGACACATCAGACAGATCGACCGGCGTTGTGGTGGCCATGGGCGCGCTTTTTCGCTGTCCTTGACCCAGAATGCCTAAAATAGTAAAAATAGGCAACGCACCGGGCCCCTCGGCTCGGTCGTCGCGCGCGGACGGAGTGGATATGACGGAAGCGATCGAGGACCACGGCATCGACCCGTCGGAGCGCGAATTCGGCCCCCACGGCATCACCCTGTCGAAATACCGTTTCCCGACCGGATGGTTCATCGTCGGCTTCGCCTCCGACCTCGCGCCCGGACAGGTCAGACGCGCCCACTACTTCGGCGAGGAACTGGTCGTCTTCCGGACACAGTCGGGCCGGATCCACGTGCTCGACGCCTACTGTCAGCACCTCGGCGCCAACATGGGGGTGGGCGGCACCGTCGACGGGGAGAACATCGTCTGCCCCTGGCACGGGTGGCAGTGGGACGGCGACGGCCGCAACACGCTGATCCCCTACAGCAGGATCGGCTGTAAACAGAACGTGCGGATCACGACCTACCCGTGCACCGAGTGGTACGGGTTCATCCTGGTGTGGCACGAACGCCACGGCCGCCCGCCGTATTGGCAGCCGCCGGTGCTGCCGGAGCTGGAGACCGACGAGTACTACCCGCTGCACCCACACAGTCGGATGGTCAACCGGGTCAAGGTGCACGCCCAGATGATCATCGAGAACGCCGCCGACCCCTACCACGTGCAGTACGTGCACAAGGCCGCCAACCCCGCCAACACGGCCTCGTTCGAGGTGTCCGGCTATCACCTGCACGCCACCGTCAACGCGAATTTCGGTGGGGGACGGGCCAAGACGTGGCTCACCCCGAACGGCCCGGTGGACGCCAAGATCATCTACGACAACTACTCGCTGGGCCTGGGTGTGGTGCGCTTCCCGTCCGAGCTGGTGGCCACCGTGCAGGTCACCGGTCAGACCCCGGTCGACGAGGACTACACCGACTACTTCTACACGCAGGCGTCGATCCGCGAGCCCGGCGACACCGGCGACAAACCCAGCGGCCGGGCCGCGCGGTTTCTGCAGCTGCAGCAGGAGGTCATCAAACAGGACTTCTTCACCTGGGAGAACATGAAATACCTGGAGAAGCCGAACCTCGCGCCCGAGGAGGCCCGCGACTACGCCGCGCTGCGGCGCTGGGCGCACCGGTTCTATCCCGGGGAGCAGCCGTCACCGGACGACTTCGGCTACACCGCCGACGGCCGGCCCGATCCCGCCGCCGCGGAGGCATGAGCCGATGTCGATGAGCTACCAGCAGCAGTACGTGCTCGACGGGCTGGCCGGCCGGGCCGCGATCCTGAACCTCGACGCCCGGCACAACCGCCGCTACTCCGACGGGGACCTGGCCGGGTGGATCGCCACGTTCCGCCACTCAGGGGCGACCTACACCCGCGGGGACGAGACGTTCACCGATCTGGTCGCCGCGTTCGACGGCGGCAACGGCAGGCGCCTGGTCACCGTCGACCACGAGATCACCGTCGACGGTATCGACGCCGCCCAGCAGTGTGTCGCACTGCTGTTCTGCGACAACGAACTTCGCGCCACCGGAACCCTGACCGACCAGCTCATCTACGAACGCGGCGGCTGGTACTTCACGTCGCGGCGGCTGACCTGGGATGCGGCGCCACGCGAAAGCGCGCTGCCGGTGTGAAAGCTGCCGGTGTGAACATGGCGTTCGGCACCTACCAGGACGCGCTGCGGATGGTGGGCACCAGGACCGAACCCCGGTTCGCGGGAACCGCGGTCAGCGCCGCCCGGATCCAGCTCTTCGCCGCGATGGTGCGCGACGCCAACTCGTCCTACTGGGACCCCGACTTCGCCGCCCAGCAGTGGGGCGGCCTCGTCGCGCCGCCGGCCATGCTGATGAGCTGGCTGATCCCGCCGCCCTGGACACCGGGGGAGCAGACCCCGACCGCGGCCATCGCGCTGCGCGTCCCGCTGCCCGGCACCTCGATCATCAACGCCGCCAACGACGCCGACTACCTCGTGCCCATCCGCGAAGGCGACCGCCTGTCGGTGGTCGAGGAGGTGGTAGCGGTGTCGCCGGAGAAGAGGACTCGGTACGGCACCGGCCATTTCATCGACATCCGCGACGAGTTCCGCCGCCAGGACGGCACCCTGGTCGCGGTCAACCGCAACACGCTGTTGCGCTTCACCCCGGACGGCCGCCCGTGAGCCCGGGCTGGGACCGGATCAGCGTCGGCACCGACCTGCCGGAGGTCGTCGACCCGATCGACTACCAACGCGTGGTGATGAACGCCGCCGCCACCTGGGACTACTTCGAAGGCCATCACGACCCGGAATACGCCCGCCGGCACGGGCATCCGACGATCTTCGTCAACACCATGCACATCGCCGGGTTCATCGACCGGGTGGCCACCGACTGGGCGGGCCCGTGCGCGCGGGTGGTGCGGCGCAGGATCAGCCTGCTCGGCCCGATCTACGCCGGTGACACGATGGTGGGCCGCGGCCGGGTGGTGGGCAAGCGCGCCGACCGGCTGATCGACCTGGAGATCACCGTGTCCAACCAGCGCGGCGAACTGTGCTGTCCCGCCGAGGTGACCGTTGTGCTTCCGGAATAGCTATCGGAGTACGGACGAGCTCTGTCACTAGGACAGCGGCTCCGCGCAGATCGTGGTCTGCAGCTCCACGTACTCCGAGAGCCCCTCGACTCCGAACTCCCGCCCGATACCGGACTTCTTGAACCCGCCGAACGGCATCGTGGTGTCGAGCGTGTACATGTTGACTCCGTAAGTGCCCGTGCGGATCCGGGCGGCGATCTGCAGGCCGTGCGCGGTGTCGGCGGTCCACACCGACCCGGCCAGACCGTAGTCGCTGTCGTTGGCGATGCGTACCGCGTCGTCCTCGTCGTGGTAGGTGAGCACGGTCAGCACCGGGCCGAAGATCTCCTCGCGGGCGATCGTCATCTTGTTGGTGGCATCGGCGAACAGGGTGGGCCGCACGTACCAGCCGCGATCACGCGGAGAATCGGTGCCGCCCACCACGATTCGCGCACCCCCCTCGACACCCGACCGGATGTAGCCCAGTACGCGCTGCTGCTGGCGCTGGGACACCAGCGGGCCGATGTCGGTGGTCTCGTCGGCCGGGTCGCCGACGTTCAGCCCGGACATCATCGTGGCCAGCCCGTCGACCACGTCGTCGTGCCTGCGGGGGCTGACCAGGATCCGCGTCTGCGCCACGCAGGCCTGCCCGTTGTTCATCAGGCTGGCCGTCCTGAGCTGTTCGACGGTGTGGTCGATGTCGGCGTCGTCGAGGATGATCGCCGCCGACTTACCGCCCAACTCCAGGCTCACCCGCTTGAGCTGCTCGCCGCAGATCGCGGCGATGCGCTGCCCGGTCGCCGACGATCCGGTGAACGCGACCTTGTCCACCCCGGGATGGCGCACCAGCGCCTCGCCGGTCTCCCGGCCGCCCGGCAGGATCGACACCACCCCCTCGGGCAGGCCGATCTCGTCGAGCATCTCGGCCAGCCACATCGCGTCGATCGGCGTCTCGGGCGCGGGTTTGACCACCACCGTGCAGCCGGCCAGCAGGGCGGGGATCAGCTTCGGCATGATCAGGAACTGCGGCACGTTCCACGGCACGATCGCGGCCACCACACCGACCGGTGCGCGCCGGATGTGGGCGTCGCCGAACAGGCCGAGCCGGCGCTCCACCCACGGGAAGTCGCGCGCGAGATCGATGTTCAGGTACATCTGCGCCACCGCTCCGGTGGCCTGACCCATCCGGCTGAAGCTGCGGGGCGAGCCCATCTCCGCGGTGATGAGATCAGCCATCTCATCGGTGTGTTCGGCGTACAGCGCGGCCAGTCGCTCGACCGCGGCGATCCGCTCGTCGACGTCCAGCCGCGGCCACGGCCCCTCATCGAACGCGGCGCGGGCGGCCTGGACGGCGCGGTCGACGTCGGCGGGTGACGCGTGCGGTACCTCGCCGATCGGTTCCTCGGTGTGCGGCGAGATCACGCTGATGCGTTCGGACGTCGCAGGTTTTCGCCACCGGCCTCCGATGAAGAGGTCGTCGTACACCAGGGATCGCATCGTCACCGTCCGCCCTGAAATCGGCTATTAATGCAAAGATAACAATTCCGGGGCGCGTGTTTGCGAAATCGCGAACCGTCTCAGGCGGGCCGCTGGCCGTCCTCACCAGGGGTGTCGAGCACGCTGACCGGCATGCCGTACGGCAGGAACCGCACCCTGCGCCGGGGATCGGTGTTGTCCTTGTTGGCGCGCAGCGCATCCAGCTCGGTCGGATACACCTGCTCGATGTGCGCGCCGCCGTCGTCGTCGACGGTGTAGATCGCCCAGACACCGTCGCCGGTCTCCCCGGTGGTCTCGGGTTCGCGGCGGGGCCGCGCCGTGCGGGTGAACTCGTCGATCAGGCCGGCCCAGCCCGCGCGCTCACCGGAGGTGTTGAGGAACCGGCCGAGGCCGTCGAGTGCGTCGCGCACCCCCTCCCCGGCCTCACGGACCACGCGGTCGAGGTCCTCCGGGTCGAATCCGAACGGTCCGTTGCTGGTCATGGCGGTTCCTCCTCGCGACGCGCGGCGATGCGCTCGCCTCCAGTGTGCCCGCCGCGGCACCGGTAGTCGACTAAGTGCGCGCGGGGTGATAGGCATCCGGTTATGGCGATCTCACCGGCGGATGCACTCACCGCCGTCGAGCGGTCCCCGGCGGCGGTCGCCGCCCACGACCGCGCGGCCTGGGTCGGGGCGTTCACACCCGACGGCGTCGTCGAGGACCCGGTCGGCTCGGCGCCGCATCGCGGCACCACCGCGCTGACCCGCTTCTACGACACCTTCATCGGGCCGCGCCGGATCGTCTTCCACCGCGACGTCGACCTCGTCGTCGACACTACGGTGATCCGGGACCTCGAACTGGAGGTGACGATGACGGCCGGGGTGACGATGCGCATCCCGGCCTACCTGCGCTACCAGGTCGCCGCCGACGGTGCCGAGGTGAAAATCGCTGAGATGGCGGCCTATTGGGAGCTGCCGGCGATGATCGGGCAGTTCCTGCGCAGCGGTGTGCGCGCGGTCCCCGCGGGCCTGCAGTTGGGCCGGGGACTGCTGACCAACCAGGGCGCACTCGGCACCCTCGGGTTCCTCAACGGGCTGCGCGGCGTCGGGCCGCAGGCCAAACGGCGGTTCGGCGACTTCCTGTCGGCCGTGCGCGCCGGCGACGAACTCGGGCTGCGCCGCTGGCTGGGCGGCGACATCCACATCACCGCCGGTGAGCACACCCCGATGAGCCGCGCCGAGCTGCTCGACAGGCTGGCGGGCACCCGGCCGCGCAAACTGATCCCATCGGGCTACCACCTGGCCGCCGGGCTGGACGGGCCCGACGGGCGCGCGGTGCTGATCGCCGACGTGACGGTCAAACCCCTGGTGATCCGCCGCCTGCGCTACTACCGCGACACCGGCGGCGCGGACCGCTGAGCGGGAATCGGACGCGTCGCGGCGGCGCGCCGCGACCGACATGAGACCGTATAGGCACCATGTCCGCGCACGAAGAGATCACCTACGAGGAGTTCGGACGCCGGTTCTTCGAGGTCGCCGTGACCGAGGAACGGGTCGGCTCGGCGATCGCCGAGATCGCCGGCGACGAGTTCGAGATCGGCCCGATCGCGCAGGGGCCGGGCGGGTTCGCCCGGGTCACCGCCAAGGTCCGGATCCAGAAGCCCCGGCTGACCCGCGAGGTCGGCGAGATGATCACGTTCGCCATCCGGATTCCGCTGGAAATCGACATGATGGTCGACCTGCGCCTGGACAAACCGAAGTTCATGGTGTTCGGCGAGATCGCCCTGCGCGCCACCGCCCGCGCCGCCGAACCGCTGCTGCTCATCCTCGACGTGGAGAAACCCCGGCCGTCCGACATCGCCATCCACGTCACCTCGCAGTCGCTGCGCGCCGAGCTGGTGCGCATCATCGGTGGCATCGACGGCGAGATCCGCCGGTTCATCGCCGCGCACGTGGCCGGCGAGATCGACAGTCCTGGGGCGCAGAAAGCCAAGGTCATCGACGTCGGCGCCACCATCGACACCGCCTGGACGGGTGTCTGAGCGTCCGGCGACGTACGATGCCCGGGTGCTGTCCAAACCCGTAACGACGCTCGCGCTGACCACCGGACTCCTCGCCGCGGCCGCCGTCGTCGCCGCCCCCGCCCAGGCCGACCCCGTCGAGGACGCGTTCCTCAACGCCGTCGCCGAGGCCGGGGTCGTGATGGGGGACCCGAACCGCGCGGTCGCGGTGGGCCACGAGGTCTGCCCGATGCTCGCCGAACCGGGTCAGAACGCCGCCAACGTGGCGGCCAAGGTCGCCGACATGGGCGGCATGTCGCTCGGCCCGGCGACCATGTTCACCGGCATCGCGATCTCGATGTTCTGCCCGGCGATGGTCAGCTCGATCGCCAACGGTCAGTCCCCGATCCCGCTGCCGATCCTGCAGAACCTCATCGGGATTTAGCCGCCGGGCGCGCCGGTGCCAGCTGCGGACGCTTGGGCTCCCGGCCGTCGCCGGTCGAGCGGCCCTGCAGATGCCGCCACGCCCACGGCAGCAGCATGTGGCGGGTCCACTGCAGCTGCGCGTACACCTGCTCCCGCAGCGTCGCCCGCTGCGGCGGCCCGGACGCGTGCGCCCAGTCGTGGCTGCCGCCGGGCAGCCCGAGCGCCTCGACCGCGGCCTCGGTGAACCGGATGTGCCCGAGCGTCGAGCCGTGCACCCGGTCGTCGCTCCAGGTGTCCAGCTCCGTCATCGACGGTGCCGCGTACAGGTCGACCAGCGCGAAACCGTGCCGCTCGGCGGCGCCGCGGATGGTGTCGTTGATCCGGTGCACCCGGCCCGCGATCAGCCGCCCGACCGGCAGGATCCGGGTGACGTCCGGGAACGTCGTGGTGGCGACCGTCGCCCCGGTGCCGGCCAGCGTGTCGTACACCTCGTCGAGCAGGCGCAGCGCGGTGTCGAAGTTGCGGCCCGGGCGGGTCACATCGTTCATCCCCACGCACACCGTGACCAGGTCTGGTTCCATCTCCAGCGCCCTGGGCAGCTGCTCGTCGAGGACGTCGCGGATCCGGCGGCCCCGCACCGCGAGGTTGGCGTAGTGCAAGCCCGGGCAGTGCGAGTCGATGATCTCGGCGAGACGGTCGGCGAACCCGACCAGCCCGACGGAATCGTCGCCGTCCCACAGCCCTTCGGTCTGACTGTCGCCGATGGCGACGTAACGGGAGAACGCAACCACGCCAAATAACCTAATCCCGCAGCGCCTGGCTCACCTGCGGTGCTCCCGCCGACGCGGCCAGCTCGCGGTGCCGGTCGTTGACCTGTGCGCCCGCCGCGCGCAGCAGGGTCACCACCTCGCAGACCGCACCGGACCGGTAGCCGTGCGGCTCGGCGGCCACCGACCACCACGCCATCAGCGCGTCCAGCCCGCGCGCCGGCTCCGCACCCAGGTCCAGCAGCGTGGCCACGGTGGCCGGCAGCAGCGACCGGGCGGCGTGCTCGATCGGCTGGGTGCCGCCGGGCAGTGCGGCGTGCACCGAGGCGCCGGCGTCGACCAGGGCGCGCACCATCTCCGGGTTGACGTGGTCGGCGTCTCCGGCCAGCACGTGCAGCGGTGTCCCCCCCGCCGAGTCCCGCACCATCGGGTCCACACCGCGGGCCAGCGCGTGGCGCAGCGCCATGCCGCGGCCGGTCCGCACGATCTCGTGCAGGATCGTGGTGAACCGGTCTCCGCGCGCCGACAGCTCGATACGGCGTCCCGCGTCGGCGCCCGCGTCGATCAGGGCCACCGCGATGCCGTGGCCCAGCGACCGCACCGCGTACCACAGCGGCGACGCGCCGCACGGGTCCACCGGGTCCGGGTCGAAACCCCACGCCAAAAGCTCGATCACCGACGAGTCGCCCCGGCTGGCGCGCTCGAACAGCTCGAGCTGGTCATCGGGCAGCGGCCGCGTCCACGAGGGCGGGGTCACACCGAGCGCGTCGAGCACGCGCAGGGCGGCGTCGCGGCGGGCACCCAGGTCGAACCACGGCCACGGCCCCTCACCCTTGGCGAGGAAGTCACCCACGGCGGTCCGTGACTCGGAGACCGCCAGCCGGCCGCCGTCGTCGTACTCGGTGCGGAACACCAGCTCGTCGCCGTGGTGTGAGATGACCACGGAGGCGGGCCCGTCGGCGTAGCGGGCGAGTTCGACCACCTCGCGATTCTGCCCAAACCCCGAACAGGCGCGGTGCTCGGGGTGAGATTTCAAACGCCGTCGCGCGGGTACCTGTGACGGCATGGCTACATATCGCGTGTTGAACCCGCAGGGTGACGTCGTCGACAGCAAGGACATCTCCAGTGCCGACGACGCCCACGCCTGGTTCGTCGACCAGAAGGCCGAACCCGAACTCGGGTGGCGCATGGAGGTCAAGAATGACGACGGCGGGTGGGACTTCTTCGACAGCAGCGAAGGCGACCGCAAGTACTGAGCCGCCGTTAGGCACCACGGGGGCGCATCATGGGGGTGTATGCCGAAACGAAGTGCCGGGCTGCTGCTGTACCGGATGACCGACGGGCGACTCGAAGTGCTGATCGGGCATCCGGGCGGACCGTTCTGGGCGCGCCGTGACGAGGGCGCGTGGTCGATTCCCAAGGGGGAGTACGACGACGGCGAGGACCCGTGGACCGTGGCGCGCCGCGAGTTCGAGGAGGAGGTCGGCATGCCGGCGCCGGACGGCCCCCGGATCGCGTTCGACCCGGTGCGACAGCCCAGCGGCAAGATCGTCACCGTGTTCGCGGTGGCCGGTGATCTGGATCTGACGGGTGCGCACTCCAACACGTTCACGATGGAGTGGCCGAAAGGCTCGGGGCAGATCAGGGAGTTTCCCGAAATCGACCGGGTGGCTTGGGTTTCCGTGGAAGAGGCACGGTCGAAGCTGGTGAAGGGTCAGCGTCCGATCCTGGACCGGCTGGTGGCTGCGGTCGAAGGCGGCGAACCGGCCGGGTCTCTATCGCGTTGATGGTCAGCGCGCGGCCGTGGATGCGCCACCCGGTCGCGGTGCGCAGGTAGGCGTCGTCGTAGCGCAGATGCCACACCAGGTCGGTGATCTGCTCGTCTGCGGCGGTCCAGTGGTGGGCGATGCAGGTGATGCGGCCCAGCGCGTGGTTGAGGTCCTCGCCGGGGGCGTACACCTCGCCGACGATCGCGTGCTCGGTGCGGGTCACCGCGGCCAGCGCGCCCAGCGCCGCCCGCACCCCGTCGCGGCCGCGGTGCACTGATACCGGCTCCAGGGAGCGCGGCGGGTCCGGGAGCCGCAGTTCCGCGGTGTCGGTGAACAACTCGGCCACGTCGTCGAAGCGCCGGTCGTCGACCGCGGAGGCGTAGATGTGCACCAGGTCGGCCACCGCCAACCGGTCCGCCAGCGGCAGCGTCACGGGGTCAGCCCCAGCCGGTCGGCGCAGGCCGACAGCAGGTCGCGCGCCTCGTCGATGTCGGTGACCGGCGGCATCGCCAGGACCAGCCGGTCGGCTCCGAGCGCGGCCAGCCTCTCGGCGCGTTCGGCGTCGATCTTGGCAACCGCGTGGCCCAGCGACAGTTCCAGTGCGTCGGGGTCGCGGCCCGCGCGTTCGGCCTCCTCGCGCATCAGCGTCACCAGCCGCGTCAGGTCGGCGCCCGCCACCCCGAGCGGCTGGAACCCGTCGCCGAGCCGGCCGGCGCGCCGGGCTGCCGCGGAGCTGTGCCCGCCGATGTGAATCGGTATGGTGCCCAACGGTTTCGGGTAGCACATCGCGTTCTCGAAGTCGAAGAACGTACCGTGGAAGTCGGCGCCGCCCGGTTCGTCGGCCCACAGCCGGCGCAGCACCGCGAGCTGCTCGTCGGCGCGCCGCCCGCGGGTGGCGAAATCCGTTCCGCAGGCTTCGATCTCCTCTTTGAGCCAGCCCATCCCCACGCACAGCCGCAGCCGTCCGCCGGACAGCACGTCGACGGTGGCGAGCCGTTTGGCCAGCACCACCGGATGGTGGTTGGGCAGCACCAGCACCCCGGTCGCCAGCGTGAGCGTGGAGGTCCGGCCGGCCAGGAACGCCAGCAGATCCAGCGGGTCGGGCACGACGCAGTCGGCGGGCAGCTCGACGCGCCCGGAGGGGTCGTACGGGTAGACGCTGGCGTAGTGCGTCATCAGCACGGTGTGCTCGACCACGACGATCGACTCGAAGCCGCAGGCCTCCAGGTGCTGGGCGAACGCGGTCATGTACCCGGGGTCGGCGGTGACCCCGGCGGCGACGGGCGCGACCACTGCGTACTTCATGCGGGGTGCCTCATGCGAGTGCCTCACGGTAGGGGTGGCAGTCCGTTGCCGGCCCGGATCTCGCGCCGGCATTCGCGGCGGGTCTGCCCGGTCTGCTGCATGCACAGCCGCACCGGCGTCTCCTCGAGGAACGGCAGCGGCGGCTCGGCCGGGTCCGGGGCGACGGTGGGACTGGGGATGTCGCCCTGGGTGAGCGACCAGACCGACCTGCCGGTGGGTTGCAGCGTTTCGCAGTAAGCGGTCGCGCCGGAGGCGGTGGTGCCGGTGCTGCCGACGGGGGAGCAGTCCGCGCCGACCACCGCGGTGACCGTCGGCGCGGCGGTGGTTGTGGTTGAGTCCGTGGGGGTTTCGGTGACCTCGGTCTGGGTGACGGTGGTTTCGGTGACCTCGGTCTGAGTGACGGTGGTGTCCGTGACCGTGGTGGTCGGCGGGGGCGGCGGTGCGGGTGGCGAGCTGGACGCGGTGGGCGTCACCGGCGTGGTGGTGGCCGCCGGTGCGGCGGCCGGGCGTTCCTCATCGGCGCGGCGGAACTCGAACAGCGCCACCGCGACCGCGATGACCAGCAGCACCCCGAGGATCGCGGGCAGCAGCACACCGATCCGTCGTTTCGAAGCCGGGGCGGCGGGCTGCGGGGCGGCGGGAACCAGGACCGTGGCGTCGTCGTCACCGGACACACCGAGTTGGTGGCGCAGCGCGCGGGCGAAGTCGGCGCAGCGCTCGAACCGGTCGGCCGGGTTCTTGGCCAGCGCCTTGGTCAGCACGGGATCCAGACCCGCCAGATCCGGTCGCCGGTCCCCGATCGCCGGCGGCGAGGAAGACAGATGCTGGCTGATCACCACCGCCGGGTTGGAGTGCGAGAACGGCGGCGAGCCGGTCAGCAGGTGAAAAGCGGTGGCCGCCAACGCGTACTGGTCGGCGCGACCGTCCAGCGGCTCGCCCATCAGCTGTTCGGGCGGGGCGTAGGACACCGTGCCCACCGTCATGTTCGTCGCCGTCAGACCGCTGATGTCATCCACCCAGCGTGCGATCCCGAAGTCCGCCAACAGGATTCGCTGGTCAGCGGTCTCCGGGTTGGCGAGCAGGATGTTGGCCGGTTTGACGTCGCGGTGCAGCAGGCCGCGCTGGTGCGCGTAGTCCAGCGCCTCCGCGACCGCGGTGATGATCGCGGCCACCTGCTCCTTCGGCAGCCCGTTCGGATGGCGTTCCCGCAGCAGTCGCGCCGCGTCGGTGCCCTCCACGTAGTCCATCGACAGCCAGAGCTGACCCTCGAAGTCGCCGCGGTCGTGCACCCCGACGATGTGCGGATGCCACAGTGTCGCCGCGATATCGGCCTCCCGGTTGAACCGCTCGCGGTACTCGTCGTCGGCGGACACCGATTGCGGTAGCACCTTGAGCGCGTCACGTCGCGGCAGCCGGGGGTGGCGGGCCAGATACACCTCGCCCATCCCGCCCGATCCGAGTTTGCGAACGATGGTGTACCCGGCGAACGTCGCACCCTCGGCCAGCGGCATGGCGGCATACTACCGACTCGCGAGCGCTCATCCCGGTTCGGATTCCGGCGCCCGGACTGTCCATACGCGAGCGCTCGCGGAGCGGGAGCTAGAGGTCCAGGGTGAGGGGGCCGCCGCCGGCGGCGCGGGAGATGCACACTAGCATCTGCCCGGCCGCCCGCTCCGGATCGGTCAGCAGCAGATCGCGGTGGTCGACGGCGCCGTCGAGCACCCGGGTGCGGCAGGTGCCGCAGAACCCCTGCTGGCACGAGTAGCGCACCGGCACCCCGGCGCGGGTCAGCGCGGCCAGCAGGGTCTCGTCGGCGCCGACCTCGACGGTCTGCCCGGTGGAGGCCACCGTCACCGCGAACGGCGCGCCGTCGACCACCGGTGGCGCGGCGAACCGCTCGAAATGCAGTTCCACGCCGGTGCGGTCGGCCAGTCGGGCCCCCAGCGCGGTCAGCATCGGGGCCGGCCCGCAGGCGTACACCGCGGTGCCGTCCGGACAGTCGCCGAGCAGCTCGTCGGCGTCGGGCAGACCCGCGACGTCGTCGGTCCGGATGCGCACGGCGTCGCCGAACCGGGCCACCTCGTCGAGGAACGGCAGACTGTCGCGGCTGCGGCCGGTGTAGATCATCGACCACTGCACGCCCAGCCGATCCGCCAGCCCGAGCATCGGCAGGATCGGGGTGATCCCGATACCGCCGGCGATGAACCGCAGCCGCTGCGTCGGCGAGCCGTAGCCGGGAACGGTGAGCGGGAACGCGTTACGCGGACCGTGGGTGGTGACGGTCGCCCCGACGGGAAGCGCGTCGTGCACCTCGACCGAGCCGCCACCGCCGTCGGGGATGCGCCGCACCGCGATGCGGTAGGAGCCCGCCTCGGCCGGGTCCCCGCACAGCGAGTACTGGCGCACCCGCCCGCTCGGCAGCGTGATGTCGATGTGCGACCCGGGATACCAGCGCGGCAGTCGCCCGCCGTCGGCCGCGGTGAGCGTCAGCGCCACCACGTTCTCGTCGTGCGCCACCACCTGCCGCGCGGCCACCCGCAGGGGCAGGGTGCGGTCGCGCTCCGGCGGCGGTGCCACCTTCCGGATCAGCCCGTGCACGGTCTCCATGCTCGAGTAGACGGCGGCCGCCAGCCCGATCATCAGGTGGTGGCGGCCACGGCCGAACGGGTTGATCGGCAGTCCCCGGTATCGGTCGCCCAGCGCCATCAAAGGTGCGCGGCCCGGGCGGCCGGGGAACTGGCCAGGTAGGCGACGGCCTGGGCGGTGGACCCCATGTCCTCCGGCGAGTAGCGCGGCCGGAAGTAGCTGAGCGTGTTGGTGCCGAACAGCGTCCGGAACCGGGGCAGCAGCCCGAGCCGGGAGTCCTGCATCCGCATCCGCTGCATCTGCGCCCAGGTGATGTCGATCGACGGGTCCGACTTGAGCAGATACAAGGTGCCGCGCTGGAAGAACACGAACATCGTGGCCGCCGCGACGCCGCCGGCGCGGATCCGGTCGGGATAGCTGTCGTGGAAGTACACCGCGACGTCATGGGCCACACAACGGTGTTCGACCTCCTCGCTGCCGTGCCAGCGGAACAGGTCGACCATCGTCGGGTGCGCGCCGAAGTCATCCCAGCTGGAGTTGAGCGCGAAATCACCCAGCACCGCGGTGTAATGCTCGAACGCCGCGATCAGCCACAGCCGCTCGCACAGGTTGCTCAGCTGCCGCTGCGGATCATCGGAGTGCTTGGGCGCCAACACCTTTCCGAACATGTACTCGACCAGGTCGAGCAGCGGCTTGATGTTGAGGCCGTTGGCGATCAGGAACTCGCGGATCACCTCGTCGTGCGCGGCGGCGTGGGTGGACTCCTGCCCGGAGAACCCGCGGATGTCCTCGGCCAGCCGGGGATCCTTGACCAGCGGCAGCGCCTCGTTGAGCGTGTCGACGAACCAGTGCTCGGCGGCGGGCAGCACGACGTTGAACAGGTTGATCATCGTCGACGCGACCGGATGCCCCGGAATCCACTCCAGGGGGATGCCCGTCAGGTCGAAGTGCACCTTGCGGGCCTGGATCTGCACCGGACCCGGGTCGATCTCTCGGTCGAATCGGCGTGGCCGAAGAGTCGTCGGCCCGACCGGCACCTGCGTCATCGCGCTTCACCTCCGGTGGTCGTGGCCCGCAGTCTAATCCCGGTCAGCCGGCGCGCCGGTCCCCACCTGGCCCGCGTCTCGTCACAACCCGGTGACGGCGGTAACCCGGATCAGGCCGGCGGCAGCGGCGGGGCACCGGCACCCGGCGCGCCCTGGATCGGCACCACCGGCGTCGGCGTCACCGTGGTAACCCCGTTGGCGCCGACGGTGGGTCCGCCGCCCCCGCCCATCTCGGCGAGCAGGTCGGCGGCCCGCTGGCTGCAGTCGAGCATGAGCAGCATCCGGCCGCCGCCGGTGACCTTCTGCGAATCGACCAGGCACTGGGCCTGGGGGAGCACGCTTCCGAAGGAGCCGCCGAAGTACGCCTTGACGCCCTGGGCCTTCAGCATCTGCAGGGCCTTCTGGTACGGCTCGCCGATGACGTTGTAGTTGGCCCCGCCCGCCGGCTGTGATATTGCGATACCCGCACCGACCAGCGCCGCGGAACCGACGGCGACGAGCCCACCGCTGAGCACTACAAGCTTCTTCACGTGATCTCTCCTAGGTCGGTGCGAAACATATCGCAGACGTGACGAATGTGAAACCGGAGAACGGGGCGGCTTCGTTACACCGACGGGTGCACCGCCGCCCGCATGATCTCCGCCAGCCGCGCCGCCCCCGCATCCTCGAACACGTCCTCGAGCAGCACCTTTCTGCCGTCCGGGCCGGCCAGCGGCACCCGCCAGTTCGGGTACTCGTCGGTGGTGCCGGGCTGGTTCTGGGTGCGCAGCTCACCGACCGCGTCGGCCAGCGACATCGCCAGCAGCCGGGACGGGGTCAAACCCAGATAACGGTGCAGCGCGGCAACCACCTCGGCGGTGTCGGGGTGCTCGCCGTCGAGCACCCCGGCGCGGCGCAGCTCGGCCAGCCACCGCTCCTGCTGGGCGCGGTCGGCGGCCAGCTCCTCGGCGGCGGGCCGGGTGAGCAGCCCCAGCTCGTCGCGCAGCCGCACGTGCTCGCCGGCCAGGTAGCCGGCCGTCGGCGGCAGATCGTGCGTGGTGACCGCCGACAGGCAGAACTCGCGCCACCGCGCGGCGGGCAGCGGACCGCCGTCCCAGTCGGACTCGAACCACAGGATCGACGTGCCGAACAGCCCCCGGTCGCGCAGGTAGTCGCGCACCCACGGCTCCACGGTGCCCAGGTCCTCGCCGACCACCACCGCGCCGGCCCGCTGCGCCTCCAACGCGACGATGCCGATCAGCGCCTCATGGTCGTAGCGCACATACGTGCCCTCGGTGGGGGCGGCGCCGCGCGGAATCCACCACAGCCGGAACAGCCCGATGATGTGGTCGATGCGCACCCCGCCCGCATGCCGCAGCACCGCGTTGACCAGCGCCCGGAACGGTTCATAGCCCTGCCGCTCGAGTGCGTCGGGCCGCCACGGCGGCTGCGACCAGTCCTGGCCCAGCTGATTGAACTCGTCGGGCGGAGCGCCCGCGGTCACCCCGAGTGCCAGCACATCCTGCAGCGCCCACGCGTCGGCGCCGTCGGGGTCGACGCCGACCGCGAGGTCGTGCATCACACCCAGGCCCATCCCGTTCTGCACGGCGGTGGCCTGCGCGCCGGTCAACTGGTCGTCGAGCTGCCACTGCAGCCAGCGGTGGAAGTCGACGGCGTCGGCGTGCTCGGCGGCGAACGCCGCGACCGCCGGGCTCGCCGGATGCTGCAGCTCGGCGGGCCAGTCGTGCCAGTCGGCGCCGTGCACCTCGGCGATCGCGCACCAGGTGGCGAAGTCGTCGAGGGCGGCGCCCTCCCGCTGCCGGTAGGCGGCGTAGGCCAGCTGCCGGCCCGCCGACCGCGGCACCGCGTACACCGCTTCCAGCGCCGCGCGCTTGTACTTCCACACCATGTCGCGGTCGATGCGCTCGGCCCGGTCGGCGCGCGACTGTGCGGCCTCGCGCAGCCTGCGTAACCGCTTGCGGTGCCGCACGTCGGCGTACTCGGGGATCGCCTCCACCCGCAGATAGATCGGGTTGATGAAGCGCCGCGACGTCGGCAGGTACGGCGACGGCTCCATCGGCCTGGTGGGTGCCGCCGCGTGCAGCGGGTTGACCAGTACGAAGCCCGCCCCGTGCCGGGCGGCCGCCCACACCGCCAGGTCGGTCAGGTCGGTGAGATCGCCGATGCCCCAGGACCGCGACGAGCGCACGCTGTACAGCTGGGTCGCCAGACCCCACTGCCTGCCGGGCGGGGCGGTCAGCGTCGCGGGGGTGACGATCACCGGCGCGCTGACCTCCTCGGCGCCCAGCCGCAGATGCAGCCGGTGATAGCCGATCGGGGTGTCGGCGGGCAGTTCGAACGTCGCCTCGCCGACCAGTCTGCCGTCGAGATCGTAAGGGGCCCTGTTGTTTTCCAGTTGGCGCAGGCCGGTGCGCACCGAGCCGTCCTCGAGCTCCAGCCGTACCGGAGCCGGGTCGCCGTGCGTGACGTGCACCCAGAACGGCGTGGTCGCACCCGCGCGTCCGGTCACGGTCGGCGGCAGCGGGCGGGCCCAGTACTCGCGCTCGTGGGCGGCCAGCGCGGCGGCACGCTCGGCCTCGGTGGCCGCCGGCACCCCGAGCGCGGCGAGCACCGCCACCAGCGTCGCCTCGCTGACCGGGATGCTGCTGCCCGTCCAGTCCACGAATTCCGTTGCGACGCCGTAGCGATGCGCCAGCTCGGCCAGGGCGGGCTCAGTCATGGCACCAATCTTGCCCGTCGACGCTGGTTTTCTCAGCGCTGCGCCCAACCCGCGGCCCTCGGTAGGGTCGGTGCATATGGCAGCCGACCGCGACGACGGCGCGACCGCCACCGCCGACGCGCGGCACCGCCGCGCACGGGTCGCGGTGGCGGCGCTGTTCCTCACCAACGGCGTGGTGTTCGCCAACCTGCTGCCGCGCTACCCGGAGATCAAGTCCGACCTGGCGATGTCGAACGCGGCCTACGGCGCCGCGGTCGCGGCGTTCTCGGCCGGTGCGCTGGTCGCCGGGCTCACCGCCGCCACGCTGATCCGCCGCTTCCGCTCGTCGCGGGTGGCCGTCGTCGGGACCCTCGGCATCGGTGTGTTCGTTCTGGTCGCGGGCACCGCCAGCACGCCGGTGGTGTTCGCCGCCGCCCTGTTCGTCGCCGGCGCCTGCGACGCGGTGACCGACGTCGCCCAGAACGCGCACGGCCTGCGGGTGCAACGCGGCTACGGCCGCTCGATCATCAACTCGCTGCACGCGGTGTGGGCGGCCGGTGCGATCCTCGGCGGCCTGATGGGGGCGGGTGCGATCGCGCTCGGCATGTCGCGGCCCGTGCATCTGGGCATCTCGGCGGCGCTGTGCGCGGCGGTGGTGCTGGCCGCCTACCGACGGCTGCTGCCGGGCGACGACCACGACGACCATCCGGGCGCGCACGCCGACGGCCGCGGGCGGGCCGGGCTGGCGGTGTACGCGACGCTGACGGCGCTGGTGGTGATCGCCGTCGCGGGCGCCGTCGTCGAGGACGCCGGAAGCACCTGGGCCATCCTGTACCTGCGCGACGGTCTCGGCGCGCCCTACCCGCTGGCGGTGACCGGCTACATCTCGGTGATCGCGTTCCTGTTCCTCGGCCGGCTGCTGGCCGACCGCCTGGTCGACCGGTTCGGGGAGGCGGCCGTGGTCCGGGCCGGTGGTGCGGTGACCGCCGTGGGCATGGGCCTGGCGCTGCTGATCCCGACGGTGCCCGGCACCATCGTCGGGTTCGCGCTCGCCGGGTTCGGGGTGGCCAGCCTGATCCCGTCGGCGATGCACGCCGCCGACCGGCTGCCCGGGCTGCGGCCGGGCAGCGGCCTGACGATCCTGACCTGGCTGATGCGGATCGGTTTCTTCGGTGCGCCGCTGCTGGTGGGGTTGATCGCCGACGCCACCAGCCTGCGGGTCGGGCTGTGCGCGGTGCCGGCCGCCGGGCTGGCCGTGGTGCTGCTGGCCTGGGCGCTGAAGAACCCCGAGGACCCGGTCAGGGGTGCAGGCCGCCGAGCTCGATCGTGAGGACGCCGCCGATGATCAGCGCGATGCCCAGTGCCATCAGCCCGGTCAGCGGTTCGTTGAACAGGATCCGCGCGATGATCGCGACCAGCGCCACACCCAGGGCGGTCCACAGCCCGTAGGCGATGCCGACCGGCATGCCCAGCCCGAGCGTGAGCCACAACAGATAGAACGACGCCACGTAGCCGCCCAGGACCGGCGCGATCCAGATCTTCCTGCGGAACCCGTCGCTGGCGCGCAGGGCCAGCGTCGCGCAGATCTCCACCAGGATCGCCCCGGCCAGCGTCAGATACATCACGGCTGGTCCACCCGTTCCCGCGAACCGAGCTCGACGAGCAGCACCCCGGCGATGATCAACCCGATGCCGGCGACGATCGGCCAGGTGAACGGGTCGCCGAACAGCACCGCCCCCAGCACCGCGGTGCCCGCCGTGCCCAGCGCACCCCACACCCCGTAGGCCACACCGACCGGCATCCCGGCGCGGATCACCATCGCCATCAGCACGAAGGCGCCGGCGTAGCCGGTGACGACGACGATCCACCATCCCGGGTGATCCTGTGCCGCGCGCAGCGACAGCGTCGCGCTGACCTCGACGACGATCGCTGCCGCCAGCAGCGCCCAACTCCGCACCCGCTCAAGCTAGCCGAGGATGTCGGCGCCCGCGCGTAGCCTGGGGACGCTCGATTCCAGCGAACCCCAGGAGTGAACATGACCAATCCTCAGCGCGCGCTCATCGCGGTCCTGCTCGACCGGTCCGGTTCGATGGAGTCGATCAAGGACGACACCGAGGGCGGCTTCAACGCGTTCATCGCCGGCCAGCGCAGCGACACGGTCGACGTGCGGGTGACGCTGGCGCAGTTCGACACCGAATACGAGGTGGTCTACGCCGACCGCCCGGTCGCCGAGGTACCGCCGCTGCAGCTGCAGCCGCGCGGGATGACGGCGCTCTACGACTCGCTGGGCCGGTTGATCACCGACGTCGGCGCCGAGCTGGCCGCGCTGCCGGAGGAGCAGCGGCCCGGCCGGGTGACGGTGGTGGTGCTCACCGACGGGCACGAGAACTCCAGCCGGGAGTGGAGCCACGACGCGGTCCGTAAGGCGATCGCCCGCCAGGAGAACGACTACGCGTGGCAGTTCGTGTTCCTCGGCGCGAACATGGACGCCGTGGAGATCGGCACCGAACTGGGCATCTCGGCGGACCGGTCGATGACATACGCGGCCGACGGGGACGGCGTCGGCGCCGCCTGGGCCGCCACCACCCGCTACGTCTCGGCCCGCAACGCCGCACCGGTGGCCGCCGCCGTGCCCGGGTTCACCGACGAGGAACGCGCCGCCGCCGGAGGCGACCGGTGACGTCCGGCGCGGGCACCGACAACCTCGTCGTCGACACCGCCTACGGGCCGGTGCGCGGCACCGAGGACGGGCCCGTGAGGTCCTGGCGCGGCGTCCGCTACGCCGCGCCGCCGGCCGGTGAGCTGCGGTGGCGCCCACCGCAGCCGCCGCCCCGGTGGACCGAACCGGCCGACGCCACCCGGGTGGGCCCGGTGTGCCCGCAGCCGACCGATCCGCGGATCCCGATCGATCTGGGCGCCCCGCAGGGCGACGACTGCCTGACGCTGAACATCTGGGCGTCCTCGGACACCGAACCCGGCGCCGGGAAACCGGTGCTGGTGTGGATCCACGGCGGCGCCTACATCATCGGCTCGTCGGCGCAGCCGCTGTATCACGGCGGGGCGCTGGCGGCCGGCGGGCAGGCGGTGATCGTGACGATCAACTACCGGCTGGGCGCGCTGGGATTCCTGGACCTGTCGGCCTACGGCGACCAGTTCGCCACCAATTTGGGCCTGCGCGACGTGCTGTTCGCGCTGCAGTGGGTGCGCGACAACATCGCCGCGTTCGGGGGAGACCCGCGCCGGGTCACGGTGTTCGGCGAGTCCGCGGGCGGCGGCATCATCACCACGCTGCTGACCAGCCCCGCCGCCGACGGGCTGTTCGGGGCGGCCATCGCGCAGAGCTCGCCTGCGACGTCGATCTACGACCGCGAGCGCTCCCGCCGCGTCGCCGAGCTGTTCCTCGCCGAGCTCGGGATGGCGCCGGGGGAGGCCGGCTCGCTGCCGTCGGTGCCGACACCGGCGTTGCTGGCCGCGTCGAAGCGGGTGTTCGACGACATCCCGGTGCGCACCCCGGGCACGCTGGCGTTCGCGCCGGTCATCGACGGCGACGTCGTGCCCGCGCACCCGGTCCGGCTGGCCCGCGAGGGCCGCAGCCTGCCGGTCCCGCTGATCATCGGCACCAACAGGCACGAGGCCGCGTTGTTCCGCTGGATGAAGTCGCCGCTGATGCCGATCACCCCGGCCGCGATCCGCCGGATGTTCGCCGAGATCGCCTCCGAGCAGCCGGATCTGCGGTTGCCCGACGAACAGCAGATCCGCGCCGCCTACCGCGGCCGGGGTAAGCACATCGGGTTGCGCGTGGCACGCGACATCGGGTTCCGGATGCCGTCGCTGTGGTTCGCCGAGGGACACCGCGCGGTCGCGCCCGTGTACCTGTACCGCTTTGACTTCGCCACCCCGATGCTGCGGCTGCTGCGGCTGGGCGCCGCGCACGCCACCGAACTGCCGTACGTCTGGGGCAATCTGGTGGCCGGGCCGAAGGACCCGACCTTCAAGCTGGGCGGGCTCAAGGCGGGCCGCACGGTGTCGCACCGGATCCGCACCCGCTGGCTGAACTTCGCCGCCGACCACACCCCGGCCGGTCCGGCCGGCGACCCGGTGTGGCGGCCGTACCGTCCGGAGGACCGCGCCACGCTGGTCATCGACGCGCAGGACCGGGTGATCGCCGACCTGGACCGCGACGTGCGGCTCGCCTGGGGCGACGAGGTGCTCAGCTTCCGCTAGCTATGCTTTGCGCGGAGGTGTCGCTGTGGACATGAGTGCCGTGTTCTCGCACGTGCTGCCGCCGCTGATGCACGACCCGGTCATGTTCGCGGTGCCGTTCTTTCTGCTGCTGCTGACCATCGAGTGGTTGTCGGCTCGGCGGCTGGCCCGTGAGGAGGCCGAACGCGCGCCCGCCGGTGCCTATCACCGGCCGGACGCGTGGGCGAGCATCTGGATGGGCGTGGTGTCGATCTTCACCAGCGGGGTGGTGAACTTCGCCGCGCTGATCGCCTACGCCGCGCTCTACGTCTACGTCGCGCCGTGGCAGCTGCCGGTCGACGCCTGGTACACGTGGGTGATCGGGATCGTCGGGGTGGACCTGATGTACTACGTGTATCACCGCATGGCACACCGGGTCCGGTTCTTCTGGGCCACCCACCAGGCGCACCACTCCAGCCAGTACTTCAATCTGGCCACCGCATTGCGCCAGAAGTGGAACGTCAGCGGCGACGTGGCGTTGCGCGCGGTGCTGCCGCTGCTCGGGGTGCCGCCCGCGGTGGTGTTCGCCAGCTTCTCGGCCAACCTGATCTACCAGTTCTGGATCCACACCGAGCGCATCGACAAGCTCTGGCGGCCCATCGAATTCGTGTTCAACACCCCGTCGCACCACCGGGTGCACCACGGTATGGACCCCGAGTACCTGGACAAGAACTACGGCGGCATCCTCATCATCTGGGACAGGATGTTCGGCAGCTTCCAGCCGGAGATCTTCCGCCCGCACTACGGGCTGACCAAACAGGTCGACACCTACAACATCTGGAAGCTGGAGACCCACGAGTACGTGGCGATGTTCCGCGACGCCGCCCGCGCCACCCGCTGGCGCGACCGGCTGGGCTACCTCTTCGGTCCGCCCGGCTGGACGCCGGCCGAACAGCCCGCCGCCAAGCAGGCGGTGCGGGCGTGAAGACGGTCTTCGATGACCCCGTCGACCCTGGACTGATCGAACGGTCGCTGTCGGCAAGCACTTTCGCGTCGGTGTGGCTGGACATCCCGCGGCCGCAGTACCCGGAGCTGACCGCCCCGATCACCTGCGACCTGCTGGTCGTCGGCGGGGGATACACCGGCCTGTGGACCGCGCTGCACGCCGCCCGCCGCGACGCCAGCCGACGCATCGTGCTGATCGAGGCCAACCGCATCGGCTGGGCGGCCTCCGGGCGTAACGGCGGCTTCGTCGACGCCAGCCTCACCCACGGCGTCGAGAACGGAAAAGCCCGCTGGCCCAACGAGTTCGACAAGCTCACCGAGATGGGCATGGAGAACCTCGACGGGATGGCCACCGAGATCGCCGAACTCGGCCTGGACACCGAGTGGGAGCGCACCGGCATGCTGTCGGTGGCCACCGAACCGCATCAGGTTCAGTGGCTCCGGGAGGCCGCCGACGACGGTCACGGCCGGTTCCTCGACACCGCCGAGGTGCGGGCCGAGGTGAATTCGCCGACCTACCGCGCCGGGCTGTTCGACGCCGAGAGCTGCGCGATCGTGAACCCCGCGAAGCTGGCCCTGGAGCTGGCGCGGGCCTGCCGCGAGGCCGGGGTGCAGATCTTCGAGCACACCAACGCGCACCGGCTGGACTCCGGGCACACCGGGCTGCGGGTGCACACCGGGCACACCGTCATCACCGCCCGCCAGGCGGTGCTGGCCACCAACGTCTTCCGCAGCCTGCTGCGCCGCAACCGGCTCTACACCGTTCCGGTGTACGACTACGTGCTGGCCACCGAACCGCTCACCGACGCACAACTGGACCGCATCGGATGGGCCAACCGGCAGGGCGTCGGCGACTGCGGCAACCAGTTCCACTACTACCGGCTGACCCGGGACAACCGGATCGTGTGGGGCGGATACGACGCCGTCTACCACTACGGCCGCCGCGTCGACCCGCGCTACGAGGACCGGCCCGCCACCTACCGCAAGCTCGCCGCGCACTTCTTCCTCACCTTCCCCCAGCTCGACGACGTTCGGTTCAGCCACCGCTGGGCGGGCGCCATCGACACCAACACCCGGTTCTGCGCGCACTGGGGCCTGGCCCGGGAGGGGCGGGTGGCCTACGTCAACGGGTTCACCGGTCTGGGCGTGGCCGCGACGCGGTTCGCCGCCGACGTCTGCCTGGACCTGCTCAGCGGCCAGCCGACGCCGCGCACCGAGCTGGAGATGGTGCGCAAGCGGCCGCTGCCGTTCCCGCCGGAACCGTTGGCCAGCGTCGGCATCCAGGCCACCCGCTGGTCGCTGGACCGGGCCGACCATTCCGCGGGCCGGCGCAACCTGTTCCTGCGCACGCTCGACGCGCTGGGCCTGGGCTTCGATTCCTGAATTCCGGCTCTCCCGGCAAACCGGCGCGCGGGTATCCGCACCGCCGCGTAACGTTTTGATCACGACGATCGATGCGCAAGTGACGGGATCGTCGTCGCCGGGTCTCCCGGCCGACAGGTGATGCCGGGCAGACACTGACATCGGAAGAGCGGAGGCGGCGGTGCGCCGACGAGTGATACGCGTTCTGGCAGCGGCGGCCGTGCCGGTCGTCGCCATCCTCACCCCGGCCGGGCCGGCACCCGCCGACCCCGGGGTCGTCGTCTACCCGGGCATGGAGATCCGCCAGGACACCAACCTCTGCACCCTGGGATACGTCGAACCCGAGGCCCGGATGGCGTTCACCGCCGGACACTGCCGCGGCAGCGGACCGGTGCGCGACCGCAACGGCAACCTGATCGGGATGCAGAGCGTGTTCCGCGACAACACCCCCAACGGCGCCACCGTCGACACCAACCACCAGATCTCCGACTGGGAGGCCATCACACTGGCACCGCACGTGCAGGTGTCCAACGTGCTGCCCAGCGGCCGGCCGCTGGTCATCGACCCCGCTGCGGTGGCCACACCCGGGCTGCCGGTCTGCCACTTCGGTGTGGTCACCGGGGAGAGCTGCGGCACCGTCGAGGCGGTGAACAACGGCTGGTTCACCATGGCCAACGGCGTCGTCAGCCAGAAGGGCGACTCCGGCGGGCCGGTCTACGTGCTGACCCCGGACAACCGCGCCGCGATCATCGGCATGTTCAACAGCACCTGGGGTGCGTTCCCGGCCGCCGTGTCCTGGCACGCCGCCACCGAGCAGGTGCGCGAGGAAGTGATCTCGGCGGCGTCGGCCAACGTCGACGCCGCGCCGCCCGCCGCGCCCATGCCCTGACCGGTCAGCGCTCGGCCAGCTCGAACACCGGGATCGTCGCCGCGGCCGCGCGGAACTCGGCGTCGGTGGACGTCGGGGTCAGCCCGCCGACGAAATCCTTGACCTGCCAGTACCACCGGGCCAGATAGCGCCGGAGCAGGTCGGCTTTGACGGCGTCGGCGACCTCGACGACCCGGACCCGGCGGCGTCGCCACCGGGGGCCGACCGCCACCTCGCCCGCGGCGCGGGCGTTGCGCGCCCACTGGGTGTCGCCGCGCGGTGAGACCACGTAGTCGCGTTCGCCGACGCTGAGCACGTTGACCACCACGGTGCGGGGCAGGCCCGTCCTGCGGCCGCGCACCTGCAGGGCGCGGGTGCCCGCGAGGCTGACGCCGGCCTCGGCCAGCCAGCGCACCACCGCGTTCACCGCCCGCGCGGCGGTAGTCGGTTCCTCGTAACGAACGCTCATCGCTCATCCCTCCATAACAAGAGCAGTGCTCTCTAAGTCAGGTTGGCACGCCAGTACCCAATAATCAAGAGCAGTGATCTCGTTTCGTGTCAGACTCGAGGGTATGGGCAAGCGACAGGAGAGCCGGGAACGGATCGAGGCGCAGATCATCGAGCTGGGCCGGCGCCATCTGGTCACCGACGGCGCCGCCGGGCTGTCGCTGCGCGCCATCGCGCGCGACCTCGGGATGGTGTCCTCGGCGGTCTACCGCTACGTCAAGAGCCGCGACGAGCTGCTGACCCTGCTGCTCGTCGACGCCTACTCCGAACTCGCCGACCGGGTCGACGAGGCGCGGGCCGGGGCCGCAGGCTGGCGCGAACAACTCACCGCGATGGCGCACGCCGCGCGGCGGTGGGCGGTCGAACGCCCGTCGTCGTGGGCCCTGCTCTACGGCAGCCCGGTCCCCGACTACCACGCACCTCCCGAACGCACCGTCGAACCCGGCACCCGCGTGGTGGCCGCGCTGTTGGAGGTCGTCGCCGCGGGGGTGGCGGCCGGCGACGTGGTGCCGTCCGAAATCGTTGTGCCACGGCCGTTGTCGGAGGACTTCGAGCGGCTGCGAGCGGAGTTCGACGGTCCGGTCGACGACACCGTGATGGCGCGGTGCCTTCTGCTGTGGGCGGCGCTGATCGGGGCGATCAGTCTCGAGGTGTTCGGCCAGTACGGGCCTGGGACGATCACCGACCCCGAGGCGCTGTTCGACCTGCAGGTGCGCCAGTTGATCGACGGGCTGACTATTAAGTATTGACTTATATAACTCAAGGCTTAATCATCAAGGGGTGCACGCGTTCGATGTCCTGGGGGACCCGGTGCGCCGCCGCATCCTGGAACTGCTCGCCGAGGGCGAACGGTCCGCGGGTGCCATCGTCGAGGTCATCCAAGACGAGTTCGCGATCAGCCAGCCGGCTGTCTCGCAACATCTGAAAGTGTTGCGCGACAACGGTTTCACCACCGTGCGCCCGGACGGGCCGCGACGGCTCTACGCCGTCAACGCCGACGCGCTGCGCGACATCGACGACTGGCTCGCGGGTTTCCGCCGCGTTTGGGCGCCCAAGCTGGACGCCCTGGGCACCGAGATCGCACGAGGCAAACGGCAACGACGAAAGAAGGCGCCATGACCGAGATCGACGTGCAGCACCAGATCAACGCGGTCCGCCGCACGGTCGGTACCAGGACGATCGAGGCGGGGGAGGCCCACGTCGTCACGATCAGCCAGGTCTACGACACCGACCACGCGGACCTGTGGGACGCGGTCACCACCATCGAGCGGATTCCGCGCTGGCTCATGCCGATCACCGGAGAGCTGAGGGTCGGCGGCTCCTATCAACTGCAGGGCAACGCCGGCGGCACGGTGCTGACGTGCGATCCGCCCCGCAACTTCACCGCGACCTGGGAGTACGGCGGCAGCGTCAGCTGGATCGACGTCACCGTGGCCGCCGAGGGCGACGAGCGGGCCCGGCTGGAGATCGAGCACATCGCTGTCGTCGGCGACGATATGGCGCTGCAGTTCGGCCCCGGCGCGGTCGGCATCGGCTGGGACTCCATGGTGCTCGGGCTGGCGCTGCACCTGGCGACCGGCGAGGCGATCGACCCCGGATTCGGCGAGCAGTGGGTGACCACGGAGGAGGGACGCCGCTTCCTCGCGTTGTCCAACGAGCGCTGGTACGAGGCCAACGTCGCCGCCGGCGCGGACCCCGCCGAGGCCCGCGCGGCCGCCGACCGCTGCCTGGCCGCCTACTACGGCGAGTGACCACCGACTAGAACACGTTCTAGCCAACCGGTCGGGGCGGCGATATCCTCGACGCGATGCTTGCCCAGACACCTGTCCAGATTGCGTGGGTGACGCGGGACCTCGACGCCACCGAAGCAGCGCTCACCACCCTTCTGGGCGCGAAGAAATGGGTGCGCATGCCCGACATCCACTTCGGCCCCGACAGCTGCACCTACCGCGGTGAGCCCGCCGATTTCGTCGCCTCGATCTCGCTGAGCTACGCCGGCGACACCCAGCTCGAGCTGATCGCCCCGGTGTCCGGGCGCAGCGTCTACACCGAGCACCTCGACACCGCCGGCCCCGGCCTGCACCACATCTGTGTGGAGGTCGACGACGTCGAGACCGCGCTGGCCGAGCGCGGCGCGTCGGGACCCCTCGACGTGGTGGCCCGCGGAACGATGCCCGGCGGCATCGAGTTCGCCTACGTGTCGGCCCCCGACGCGGGCGTGCCCTACCTGGAACTGGCCCACATACCGCAGACCATCCGGACCTATTTCGACCACATCAAACGGGAGCAACAGTGAGTACCGAGATTCCAGACACCGTCGACGCCGCCACCGTCGAGGAGTGGTCCGACGACGTCGACGTCGTCGTCATCGGCTTCGGCATCGCCGGCGGAAGCGCCGCGGTCAGCGCCGCCGCCGAGGGCGCCGGGGTGCTGGTGCTGGAGAAGGCCGCCGCGGTCGGCGGCACCTCCGCGATGGCGGGCGGGCACTTCTACCTCGGCGGCGGCACCGAGGTGCAGAAGGCCACCGGCCAGGACGACACTCCGGAGGAGATGTACAAGTACCTCGTCGCGGTGACGCCGGATCCCGACCACGAGAAGATCCGCGCGTACTGCGAGGGCAGCGTCGAACACTTCAACTGGCTTGAGGCGCTTGGTTTTCAGTTCGAGCGCACCTACTACCCGGGCAAGGTCGTGGTGCCGCCCGGCACCGAGGGCCTGTCCTACACCGGCAACGAGAAGGTGTGGCCGTTCTGCGAGCAGGCCAAGCCCGCCCCGCGCGGGCACTCCGTGCCGGTGCCCGGTGAACTCGGCGGCGCGGCGCTGGTCACCGACCTGCTGTTCAAGCGGGCCACCGAGCTCGGGGTGCGGTTCCGCTACGAGACCGGGGTGACCAACCTCGTCGTCGACGCCGACGGCGCCGTGGTGGGCGTGCGCTGGAAGCACTTCGGCGAGATCGGGCACGTGAAGGCCAAGTCGGTGGTCATCGCCGCCGGCGGCTTCGCGATGAACCCGGAGATGGTCGCCCGCTACACGCCGGCGCTGGGCGCCAAGCGGCGCACCAAACACCACGGCGAGGTCGAACCCTACATCCTGGGCAACCCCAACGACGACGGCCTGGGCATCCGGCTCGGCGAGTCCGCGGGCGGCGTCGCCAAGAACATGGACGGACTGTTCATCACCGCCGCCGCCTATCCGCCGGAGATCCTGCTGACCGGCGTCATCGTCAACAAGGACGGCCAGCGGTTCGTCGCCGAGGACTCCTACCATTCGCGCACCTCGGCGTTCGTGCTCGAACAGCCCGAGCAGAGGGCGTACCTCATCGTCGACGAGGAGCATCTGCAGATGCCCGAGATGCCATTGATCAAGTTCATCGACGGCTGGGAGACCATCGCGGAAATGGAAGAGGCGCTGGGCATTCCGGCCGGCAACCTCGCCGCCACGCTGGAGCGCTACAACGCCAACGCCGCCAAGGGCGAGGACCCCGACTTCCACAAGCAGCCGGAATACCTTGCGCCCCAGGACAAAGGCCCGTGGGGTGCGTTCGACCTGTCGCTGGGCGTGGCGATGTACTCCGGCTTCACAATGGGCGGCCTGGACGTCACCATCGACGGCCAGGTGCGCCGCGAGGACGGCTCCGTCATCCCCGGGCTGTACGCCGCCGGGGCGTGCGCGTCCAACATCGCCCAGGACGGCAAGGGCTACGCCAGCGGTGTGCAGCTCGGTGAGGGCTCGTTCTTCGGGCGGCGGGCGGGCGGAAGCGCGGCCCGGGCGGCCAAGAGCGGCTAGACGTTTGCCGGCTGGGGCCCGGAGATGGGCCCCAGCCGCCACTCGCCACCGCCGAGCAGTTCCAGCTGGTGGGTGTGGTGCTGCTCGACGGTGCTGCGGTGGCTGACGCTGACCAGGATGGTGTTTGGCAGCTCCGTGCGCACCAGGTCGTAGAGCATGAACTCCAGGCCCTCGTCGAGTGCTGAGGTGGACTCGTCGAGGAACACCGCCTTGGGCCGGGTGAGCAGGATGCGGGCGAACGCCACCCGCTGCTGCTCACCCGGGGACAGCACCTTGGCCCAGTCCTGCGCCTCGTCGAGGCGGTCCTCGAGATGGGGCAGCGCGACCTTGCGCAGCATCCGCCGCAGCGTGTTGTCGTCGATGGTGCCCTCCTCGTTGGGGTAGGTCACCACCGCGCGCAGATCACCCAGCGGCACGTACGGCAGCTGCGACAGGAACATCGTCTCGTTGGGTCCGCACGGCCGGGTCAGGGTGCCCGACGTGTACGGCCACAGCTCGGCCAGGCTGCGCAGCAGCGTGGTCTTGCCGACGCCGGACTCACCGGTCACCACCAGCGAGTCACCCACCTCCAGGCGCAGGTCCAGCGGTTTGATCAGCTGCTTGCCGTCGGGGGTGCGCACCTCGACCCGCTTCAGCTCGACCGTGCCGTCCACACAGGCCGTCGTGGTGATCTTGGGCAGCGACCGGCTCTCCTCGTTGGCGGTCACCAGGCCGTCGAGACGGATGATCGCGGCGCGGTAGCCGGCGAACAGGTCGTAGGCGTTCCGGAAGAACGACAGCCCGTCCTGGATGTTGCCGAACGCCGACGCCGTCTGCGACATCACGCCCAGCGTGATGTCCCCGGACACGAAGCGGGGGAACTGCACCAGGTAGGGCAGCGGCACGATCAGCTGACCCATCGACCAGTTCCAGCCGTTGAAGCCCAGGGACCGGGCGACGTAGCGCTTGTAGTTGTCCACCACGGGGCGGAACAGCTTGCGTAGCCCGGCGCGCTCGGCGGCCTCACCGCGGTAGAACGCCACCGCCTCCGCCGAGTCGCGCAGCCGCACCAGCGCATAGCGGAAGGCGGCGTTGTACTTCTCGTTGCGGAACGACAGCCAGATGATGGGCCGGCCGATCCAGAACGCGACGGCCGAGGCGAGGATCACGAACAGGATGCCGATGAAGAAGATCGCGCGCGGCAACTCCCAGTGCACCAGCGGCAGCGTCAGCGGCCCGGACAGGTTCCACAGGATCGCGGTGAACGACACCGTCGACACGATGGCGTTGATCGCACCGAACAGCAGCGTGTTGCCCGAGCCGTAGTACGGGATGTTGGGGATCGGGCCGTTGTTGGCGGTGAAGATGTCGATGTCGTTCTGGATGCGCTGATCCGGGTTGTCGATCTTGTCGTCGATGAACCGGGCCCGGTAGTAGGCCCGGCCGTCGAGCCAGTCGCCGGTCAGCCGGTCGGTCAGCCAGGCGCGCCAGCGCAGCGCGAACCGCTGGAACACCCACATGTCGAACAGCAGGCGCGCGATGAACAGCGCGGCCAATACCGCGAACACCGTGATCGACAGGTAGAAGCCGCTGCGCCCCGACTCCCTGATCTCCGGGCTGTCGGCCTGCAGGCCGCCCGCGACGACCTGGAAGGCGTTCGACATGTCCATCGAGTAGTAGCTGAGCAGCACGTCGAGCCGGACCCCGGCGATCACCAGCAGCAGGATGCCGCCCAGCCACAGCCAGACCTTGATGCTCTCGACGCCCTTGAAGTAGTCGCCGGTGATGCGCCACCACTGCCGGCCCCACACCGTGAAGCGGGCGATCAGGAACAGCACCAGGAGGGTGATGACGGCGGTGATCAGCCAGACCCGGCCGATCCACACCATCGACACCCAGACTTCGTTTCCCCAATCGCGCGAGGGGACGAAAGTTTCCACCCGCGCAAGGTACCGCGAGTGGCTTTGAGCAGCCTTTCAAAGGGGGCAAGTCACGCCGCCGCGTCGCCTCCCACGGCGGTGCGCATCCCCGCCCGCCGGCGCGCTCCGCGTACGGTATTTGTGTGGCGAAGACGAAGACCCGCACTTCAGGACGGCTCACCAATCGGTTCTGGCGGATGCTCGGTGCCAGCACCGAACGTGACCAGGCCCAATCGATGGCGCTGGTGCGCAAGTCAGCCGAGTTCGACGAGAAGGCCGCCGCCCTCGACGACGAGCAGCTGCGCAAGGCCGCCAAGCTGCTGGATCTGAAGAACCTCGCCGAGTCCGCCGACATCCCGCAGTTCCTCGCCATCGCCCGCGAGGCCGCCGAGCGCACGGTGTCGCTGCGCCCCTTCGACGTCCAGCTGCTGGGCGCGCTGCGGATGCTGGCAGGCGACGTCGTGGAGATGGCCACCGGTGAGGGCAAGACGCTGTCGGGGGCCGTCGCCGCCGCCGGCTACGCGCTGGCCGGACGCAACGTGCACGTCATCACGATCAACGACTACCTGGCCCGCCGCGACGCCGAGTGGATGGGCCCGATGCTGGAGGCGCTGGGCCTGACGGTCGGCTGGATCACCGAGAACTCCACGCCCGAGGAGCGCCGCGCCGCCTACAAGTGCGACGTCACCTACGCGTCGGTCAACGAGATCGGCTTCGACGTGCTGCGCGACCAGTTGGTCACCGACGTCGCCGACCTGGTGTCGCCGAACCCGGATGTGGCGCTGATCGACGAGGCCGACTCGGTGCTCGTCGACGAGGCGCTGGTGCCGCTGGTGCTGGCGGGTAGCACCCACCGGGAGACGCCGAAGGTCGAAATCATCCGTCTGGTCGGCGAACTCGTCGCCGACGAGGACTACGAGACCGACGCCGAGGGCCGCAACGTCCACCTCACCGAGGCCGGCGCGCGCAAGCTGGAGGCCCAGCTCGGCGGCATCGACCTGTACTCCGATGAGCACGTCGGCACCACGCTGACCGAGGTGAACGTGGCGCTGCACGCACACGTGCTGCTGCAGCGCGACGTGCACTACATCGTCCGCGACAACGCCGTGCACCTGATCAACGCATCGCGCGGTCGCATCGCGCAGCTGCAGCGCTGGCCCGACGGGCTGCAGGCCGCAGTCGAGGCCAAGGAGGGCATCGAGACCACCGAGACCGGTGAGGTGCTCGACACCATCACCGTGCAGGCGCTGATCAACCGCTACCCGACGGTGTGTGGGATGACCGGCACCGCGCTGGCCGCCGGCGAACAGCTGCGCCAGTTCTACAAGCTGGGTGTGTCGCCGATCGAGCCGAACAAGCCCAACATCCGCAAGGACGAACCCGACCGCGTCTACGTCACCGCGGCCGCCAAGAACGACGCGATCGTCGAGCACATCGTCGAGGTGCACAAGACCGGCCAGCCGATCCTGGTCGGCACCCACGACGTCGCCGAGTCCGAGGAGCTGCACGCGCGGCTGGTCAAGGCCGGCGTCCCGGCGGTGGTGCTCAACGCCAAGAACGACGCCGAGGAGGCCGCCGTCATCGCCGAGGCCGGCAAGCTCGGCGCGGTCACGGTGTCCACCCAGATGGCCGGGCGCGGCACCGACATCCGGCTGGGCGGCTCGGATGAGGCGGACCACGACAAGGTGGCCGAACTGGGCGGCCTGCACGTCGTCGGCACCGGGCGCCACCACACCGAGCGGCTGGACAACCAGCTGCGCGGCCGCGCCGGCCGGCAGGGCGACCCGGGTTCGACGGTGTTCTTCTCCAGCTGGGAGGACGACGTCGTCGTCGCCCACCTCGACACCAGCAAGCTGCCGATGGAGACCGACCCGGAGGCCGGCGACGGCCGGGTGACCAGCCCGAAGGCCTCCGCGCTGCTCGACCACGCGCAGCGCGTCGCCGAGGGCCGGCTGCTCGACGTGCACGCCAACACCTGGCGCTACAACGAGCTGATCGCCCAGCAGCGCGCGATCCTGGCCGAACGGCGCGACACGCTGCTGCGCACGCCGACCGCGCGCGAGGAGCTCAAGGAGCTCTCGCCCAAGCGCTACCAGGAGCTGGAGGAGAAGCTCGGCGAGGAGAAGCTGGAGACCATCTGCCGCCAGATCATGCTCTACCACCTCGACCGCGGCTGGGCCGAGCACCTGGCGTACCTGGCCGACATCCGGGAGAGCATCCACCTGCGCGCGCTGGGCAGGCAGAACCCGCTCGACGAGTTCCACCGGATGGCCGTCGACGCGTTCGCCTCACTGGCCGCCGACGCAATCGAGGCGGCCCAGCAGACCTTCGACACCGCACCCGACATCGAGGGCGAGCCGGGCATGGATCTGTCCAAGCTGGCGCGGCCGACGTCGACGTGGACCTACATGGTGCACGACAACCCGCTCGACGACGCCTTGTCGAATCTGCTGCCCGGGGTCTTCCGATAGGTTTACGGCCATGAGCGACCCGCAGCCCGAGGTGCGCGACCGGGTCCTCACGGTGCCCAACCTGCTCAGCGCGCTGCGCCTGGTGCTGGTGCCCGTGTTCCTGTGGCTGCTGCTCAAACAGGACGCCGCCGGCTGGGCGGTGGCCGTGCTGATGGTCAGCGGCGTCTCGGACTGGGCCGACGGCAAGATCGCGCGGCTGGTGGACAACCAGTCGTCGCGGCTGGGCGAGCTGCTCGACCCGCTGGCCGACCGCATCTACATGGTGGTCGTGCCGATCGCCATGGGATTTCACGGTTCGGTGCCGTGGTGGGCCGTGCTCACCCTGATCGGCCGCGACGCCGTGCTCGCGGCGACGCTGCCGCTGCTGCGCAGCCGCGGCCTGACCGCGCTGCCGGTCACCTATCTCGGCAAGGCGGCGACATTCGCGTTGATGTCCGCGCTGCCGCTGATCCTGCTGGGACAATGGGACGCGTTGTGGAGCCGGGTGATCCTGGCGATCGGCTGGGGGTTTCTGATCTGGGGGCTGGCGATGTACCTGTGGTCGGGGGTGTTGTACCTGATGCAGGTCGCCATGGTGGTCCGGCAGCTGCCCAAGGTGTCGCGGTGAGCCGCCGATGACCCAGAGTTTCCGCAGCACGCTCGGCGGTTACGACCCGATGGCCGGGCACAGCGGCCACGCCGCCGACCGGCCCCGCAAGATTCCGGTGCCATCGCTGCTGCGGTCGCTGCTGACCGAACACCTCGACCCCGGCTACGCGGCGGCCACCGAGGCCCGTCGCGTCCGCGAGGCCGAGGGCCGGCCGCGGCCGCGGTGGCAGGGCTGGGCGTGGCAGCTCGCCGGGGCGGCCCTGCTGGTCGTGGTGTTCGCCGCCGCGATGGCGCAGGCGCGCGAGACCGCACCGGGGCTGCGGGAGACGCAGCGGGTACTCGCCGAGAACGTGCGCGGCGCCGAGGCCGACGCCGACGAGCTGACCGCGCGCCGCGACGCGCTGGCCGCCGACGTCGACGCCGAACGGCGCAGCCGGCTCGAAGGTGACGTCCGCGGCCAGCAGCTGCTCGAACAACTCGACGAGGCGGGTTTCGCCGCGGCCGCCACCCCGCTGATCGGGCCGGGCCTGACCGTCACCATCACCGACCCGGGTGCGTCGTCGGCCAACCTCAGCGACGTCTCCAAGGAACGCCTGCCCGGCAGCCGCCAGGTCATCCTCGACCGGGACCTGCAACTGGTCGTGAATTCGCTGTGGGCCAGCGGTGCCGAGGCGGTGTCGGTCGGCGGGATCCGGGTCGGGCCGAATGTCACGGTCCGGCAGGCGGGCGGCGGCATCCTGGTCGACAATCAACCGGTCAGCAGCCCCTACGTCGTGCAGGCGATCGGTCCCCCCAACGCGATGAAGGGTGTCTTCGAGCGCAGCCCGGCCCTGCAGCGGCTGCGGCTGCTGGAGGCGTCCTACGGTGTGGGGGTCAACGTCAGCGCCGGCGACGCCCTGACCGTGCCCGCCGGCTCCGTCCGAGAAGTCAACTTCGCCAAAGAGATTGGGCAGTGACCGCGAATGAGTTCTGACACATGATCGGGATCGCCGCACTGATCGTCGGGATCGTGCTGGGCCTGGTGTTCCAGCCGGACGTGCCCGACTTCGTCCAGCCGTATCTGCCGATCGCCGTCGTCGCCGCGCTTGACGCGGTGTTCGGCGGACTGCGGGCGTACCTGGAGCGGATCTTCGACGCGAAGGTCTTCGTGGTGTCGTTCGTGTTCAACGTGCTGGTGGCGGCGTTGATCGTCTACGTCGGCGACCAGCTCGGGGTGGGCACTCAGCTGTCCACCGCGATCGTCGTGGTGCTGGGCATCCGGATCTTCGGTAACGCGGCCGCGTTGCGGCGCAGGCTGTTCGGGGCCTAGGGGGCGGTACGGCGGTGAGCGACCACAAGGCGGGCCAACACGAGGCGGGCCAGCACGGCTCCGGGCAGCACGGCAGGCACGAGCTGCCGCCCGATCAACCGTCGTCGGTGCGGCGGGGCCGCTCCCAGATCGTGTTCGGCGCGCTGACGGTGCTGCTGTGCCTGGCGCTGGGTGTCGCGATCGTCACACAGGTGCGCGAGAACGACTCCGGCGACGCCCTGGAGACCGCCCGGCCGGCCGAGCTGCTGGTGTTACTGGATTCACTGCAGCAGCGGGAGGCGGCGCTCAACACAGAGGTGGCCGACCTGCAGCGCACGCTGACCGAGTTGCAGGCCTCCGGCAGCAGCGACCAGGCCGCCATCGAGAACGCCCAGGCCCGGCTGGCCGCGCTGTCGATCCTGATCGGCACCGTGGCCGCGACCGGTCCGGGTGTGACGTTGACCATCACCGACGAGGCGCCCGGCGTGGCCGCCGAGGTGCTGCTCGACGTCGTCAACGAACTGCGCAACGCCGGAGCCGAGGCGATGGAGATCCGCGGCGGGACAGGCGAACAGCAGGTCGCGGTGCGGGTCGGCCTGGACACCTGGGTGGTCGGCGGGCCCGGTGCGCTGCGGGTGGACGGGGTGACGCTGCGGCCTCCGTATTCGGTTCTGGCCATTGGCGATCCGCCCACCCTGGCGGCGGCGATGACGATTCCCGGCGGTGCCATGGACGCCGTCGAGCGGGTCGGCGGCACAATGACGGTTGAACAGTCCGATCGGATCGACGTGACCGCCTTGCGGCAACCGAAACAGCGCCAATACGCTCAGCCGGTCAAATGAGGCGGTTGCCCGACCCGGACCCAGCCAACAGTCCGACACGAACGTCAACCCGATATCGACAAGGAGCGCCGTGAGCGAGATCCCAGCCGACCTGTACTACACCGAGGAACACGAGTGGGTGCTGCGCACCGGCGACGACACCGTGCGCGTCGGGATCACCGACTACGCGCAGTCGGCGCTCGGCGACGTGGTGTTCGTCCAGCTGCCCGACGTTGGCACCGCGGTCACCGCGGGCGAGACCTTCGGCGAGGTGGAGTCCACCAAGTCGGTCTCGGACCTGTACGCCCCCATCACCGCGAAAGTCATTGCGGTCAACGGGGATCTGGAAGGCAGCCCTGAGCTGGTCAACTCCGACCCGTACGGCGAGGGCTGGATGATCGAACTGCAGACCGAGCCCGGCGCGCTGGAGGGCCAGCTGGGCGAGCTGCTCGACGCGGACGGCTACCGCGCCACCGTGTCGGAATGAGGAGTTGTTAGGGTTTTGCCGTCCGGACGCCAACTAGGGCGGATCCGGCGGTGGTGGGCACAACGAGGCTCGCCGCGCGGTACGGTCGATTACAGACGCGGTATCGCCACAGCAGCCAGTTAGGAGCAGCGGGTGACGGAGAACGACCAGAACTCTGGGACCGACCAGACGTCTGATGAAGTCACCGTGGAAACGACTTCGGTCTTCCGCGCCGACTTCCTCAACGAACTGGACGCCCCGGCGGCGGCCGGCACGGAGAGTGCCGTGTCCGGTGTCGAGGGTCTGCCCGTCGGTTCGGCGCTGCTGGTCGTCAAGCGCGGCCCCAACGCGGGGTCGCGGTTCCTGCTCGACCAGCCCGTCACGTCGGCCGGTCGGCATCCCGACAGCGACATCTTCCTCGACGACGTCACTGTGAGCCGTCGGCACGCGGAGTTCCGCATGGAGGGCGGCGAGTTCCAGGTCGTCGACGTCGGCAGCCTCAACGGCACCTACGTCAACCGGGAGCCGGTCGACTCGGCCGTGCTCTCCAACGGTGACGAGGTGCAGATCGGCAAATTCCGTCTGGTGTTCCTCACCGGCCCCAAGGGCGCCGACAGCGACAGCTGAGGAACGGCGATGAGCGCTCGGGCGAGGAGCAGATGACACAACCCGACGACACTGCCGCGCTCACCGGAATGTCGATCGGAGCGGTCCTCGAACTGCTGCGACCGGACTTCCCGGACGTGACGATCTCCAAGATCCGCTTCCTGGAGGCCGAGGGCCTGGTCACGCCTGAGCGCACCCCGTCGGGATATCGCCGGTTCACCGCCTACGACTGTGCGCGGCTGCGGTTCATCCTGACCGCCCAGCGCGATCAGTACCTGCCGCTGAAGGTGATCAAGGCGCAGCTCGACGCCCAGCCCGACGGCGAACTGCCCGAGCTGCCCAGACCCGGCTCCGCCTACGGGGTGCCGCGGCTGGTGCCGGTCGGAGACGACGCCGACTCCACCGGCGGGTCCGACGCCGCGGCGGTGGCGCCCACCCAGGTGCGGCTGTCGCGGGAGGACCTGCTGGAGCGGTCCGGCGTGGGGGAGGAGCTGCTGTCGGCGCTGATCAAGGCCGGGGTGATCCGGCCGGCCAAGAGCGGCGGCGGCATCTTCTTCGACGAACACGCCGTGGTGATCGCGCAGTGCGCGCGGGCACTGGCCGACTACGGCGTCGAACCGCGGCACCTGCGCGCGTTCCGTTCGGCCGCCGACCGGCAGTCGGATCTGATCGCCCAGATCGCCGGGCCGGTGGTCAAGGCGGGCAAGGCCGGCGCGCGCGACCGCGCCGACGATCTGGCCCGTGAGGTGGCCGCGCTGGCGATCACCTTGCACACCTCGCTGATCAAGTCCGCGGTACGCGACGTACTTGATCGCTGAGGATTAGACTCGAAGCAGTGACTTTCAGGCTGGCTTCATCGGTGCGGAGGGCAGACACAGATGGCTGAGGTTCGTGTTGTCGGCATTCGCGTAGAGCAGCCCCAGAACCAGCCGGTCCTGCTGCTGCGAGAGTCCAACGGGGACCGCTATCTGCCGATCTGGATCGGGCAGTCCGAGGCGGCGGCGATCGCCCTCGAACAGCAGGGTGTCGAGCCGGCCCGGCCGCTGACCCACGATCTGATCCGCGATGTCATCACCGCGCTCGGGCACTCGCTCAAGGAGGTGCGCATCGTCGACCTCCAGGAGGGCACGTTCTACGCCGACCTGATCTTCGACCGCGACATCAAGGTCTCGGCGCGGCCGTCGGACTCGGTGGCGATCGCGCTGCGCGTCGGGGTGCCGATCTACGTGGAGGAGGCGGTGCTGGCCGAGGCCGGGCTGCTGATCCCCGACGAGAACGACGACGAGGCCGCGGGCGCGGTGCGCGAGGACGAGGTGGAGAAGTTCAAGCAGTTCCTGGACTCCGTCTCGCCGGACGACTTCAAGGCGACCTAGACCGCGGGCGTGCCAGTTGGTCGCGCGTTTGTCACGGATGCGTCTCGTCGGCCCCGACACGCGGGTCGCGTTTTCCGCAACCCAGATCAGGGCAGCCATACTTTGGTGGCCGGACCACTGATGAGCAGTCGAGGGGTCCGCGAGAAGCGTATGCTCGACACACTCGGACTCGGCGGAAATGCGCCCAGGTGCGCAGGGACGCGGGTCCGATAGGCGAGAGGAATTGGAAGTGGGAGACACGCCACGTCAGGAGCAGCTGGACTTCGCTGCTGCTAGCGGCCCCGCACCTCAGGAACCGGTTCAGCCGGGCTTGTTCCCTGACGACTCGGTGCCCGACGAGCTCGTCGGCTACCGCGGCCCGAGCGCCTGCCAGATCGCGGGCATCACGTACCGCCAGCTCGACTACTGGGCGCGCACCTCGCTGGTCGTGCCGTCGATCCGCAGCGCGGCGGGTTCGGGCAGCCAGCGGCTCTACTCGTTCAAGGACATCCTGGTCCTCAAGATCGTCAAGCGCCTGCTCGACACCGGCATCTCCCTGCACAACATCCGGGTCGCCGTCGAGCATCTGCGTCAGCGCGGTGTGCAGGACCTGGCCAACATCACGCTGTTCTCCGACGGCACCACGGTCTACGAGTGCACCTCGGCCGAGGAGGTCGTCGACCTGCTGCAGGGCGGGCAGGGCGTGTTCGGTATCGCGGTGTCCGGCGCCATGCGGGAGCTGACCGGCGTGATCGCCGACTTCCCGAGCGAGCGCGCCGACGGCGGCGAGTCGATCGCCACCCCGGAGGACGAGCTGGCGTCGCGGCGCAAGCAGCGCGACCGCAAGATCGGCTGACGACGGTTTGAAAAGGGGCTGCCCGTGGGGCGGCCCTCTTTTTTGCCGAAGTGTCCTGCGCTGCAGGTGCATTCGGGATCGGGCGGCCGGTGCCGGGCGAATTCCGTTGAATGACAGGCGGGATGCCCGTCGTCACCCGAAACTGCCTTCCGGTCAACGACACTGACACCCGCTGCCGATCCGCCTCTCGACCGAGCCGGGCCGGGTGGCGGCGGCGACGGCGCCGCGGCGGAACCCGGGCAATGGTATGCACCATCCCCGATCTGCGCAGACGGTAGAATGAGCGACGCATCGCGCTTGTGCGGGAGAGTTTCGTGACGGCCAGTCACGGACGCCGAAGGAGCAACACCTCTCCGTCAACCTCTCAGGCACCAGGACCGCACGAGTCTCCGATGCCTCTGGAAAGCGGTGAGAAATCACCCGCCCATGGGGAAAGGCGGCCGCACTGACGCGGACGCCGAATCTCTCAGGCGCCCGCACCGGGTTGACGACAGAGGGAGAGGAACCGAGCGGTTCTCGCCTTCACGCGTCTGGAGTAGCCCGAGTGTTCGACCACAACCAGCCCAGCTTCGCCGACCGCCACATCGGACCCGACGCCGACGCGGTCGCGACCATGCTGACCACCATCGGTGTCTCCTCGCTCGACGAGCTCGCCGAGAAGGCGCTGCCGTCGGGCATCCTCGACGGACTGTCCGCCGACGGCCTGGCGCCCGGACTGGACCAGCTGCCCGCACCGGCCAGCGAGCAGGAGGCGCTCGCCGAGCTGCGCGCGCTGGCCGACGCCAACACCGTGGCCGTGTCGATGATCGGGCAGGGCTACTTCGACACGCTCACCCCGCCGGTGCTCAAGCGCAACATCCTGGAGAACCCCGCCTGGTACACCGCCTACACGCCGTACCAGCCGGAGATCAGCCAGGGCCGGCTGGAGGCACTGCTGAACTTCCAGACCATGGTCAGCGACCTGACCGGCCTGGAGGTGGCCAACGCCTCCATGCTCGACGAGGGCACCGCCGCCGCCGAGGCGATGACGCTGATGCACCGCGCCACCAAGAGCAAGGTCAACCGGCTGGCCGTCGACGCCGATCTGTACACCCAGACCGCCGCGGTGCTGGCCACCCGCGCTAAGCCGCTGGGCATCGAGATCGTCACCGCCGACCTGCGCCAGGGCCTGCCCGAGGGTGACTTCTTCGGCGTGATCGTGCAGCTGCCCGGCGCCAGCGGGGCGATCGTGGACTGGAGTGACCTGGTGGCCCAGGCCCACGAGCGCGGCGCGCTGGTCGCGGTCGGCGCCGACATCCTGGCGCTGACGCTGCTCACCCCGCCCGGCGAGATCGGCGCCGACGTGGCGTTCGGCAGCACCCAGAGGTTCGGTGTGCCAATGGGATTCGGCGGCCCGCACGCCGGGTATCTGGCCGCGCACAGCAAGCACGCCCGCCAGCTGCCCGGCCGCCTGGTCGGCGTGTCGGTGGACGCGGACGGCTCACCCGCCTACCGGCTGGCGCTGCAGACCCGCGAACAGCACATCCGCCGCGACAAGGCCACCAGCAACATCTGCACCGCGCAGGTGCTGCTGGCGGTGATGGCCGCGATGTACGCCAGCTATCACGGGGCCGACGGTCTGAAGGGCATCGCCACCCGGGTGCACGAGCGGGCCCGCGCGGTGGCCGCCGGCCTGGCCGCCGCCGGCGTCGAGGTGGTGCACTCCGCGTTCTTCGACACGGTGCTGGCCAAGGTGCCCGGCCGTGCCGCCGCGGTGCGCGACGCCGCCAAGGAGCGCGGCATCAACATCTGGCTCGTCGACGACGACCACGTCTCGGTGTCCTGCGACGAGGCCACCACCCCCGCGCATGTGGAGGCGGTGCTGGCGGCGTTCGGCGCCACCCCCGTCGACACGCCGTTCGGCGGTCCGGCCATCGCGACGCGCACCTCGCAGTTCCTCACCCACCCGGCGTTCACCCGGTACCGCACCGAGACCGAGATGATGCGCTACCTGCGGTCGCTGGCGGACAAGGACATCGCGTTGGACCGCAGCATGATTCCGCTCGGGTCGTGCACGATGAAGCTCAACGCGGCCGCCGAGATGGAGGCCATCACCTGGACCGAGTTCACCCGCCAGCATCCGTTCGCCCCGGCCTCCGACACCCCGGGGCTGCGCAAGCTGATCGCCGACCTGCAGCAGTGGCTGGTCGCGGTGACCGGCTACGACGCGGTGTCGCTGCAGCCCAACGCCGGTTCGCAGGGTGAGTACGCCGGGCTGCTGGCGATCCAGGCCTACCACGCCGACCGCGGTGAACCCGACCGCGACGTGTGCCTGATCCCGTCCAGCGCGCACGGCACCAACGCCGCCTCGGCGGCGCTGGCCGGTATGCGGGTCGTGGTGGTGGCGTGCCGGGAGAACGGCGACGTCGACCTCGACGACCTGCGGGCCAAGATCGCCGAGCACGCGGACCGGCTGTCGGCGCTGATGATCACCTACCCGTCCACGCACGGGGTGTACGAGCACGACATCGCCGACATCTGCGCGGCGGTGCACGACGCGGGCGGCCAGGTCTACGTCGACGGCGCCAACCTCAACGCGCTGGTCGGTCTGGCGCGGCCGGGCAAGTTCGGCGGCGACGTCAGCCACCTCAACCTGCACAAGACGTTCTGCATCCCGCACGGCGGCGGCGGTCCCGGAGTCGGGCCGGTCGCGGTGCGCGCGCACCTGGCCAAGTACCTGCCGGGCCACCCGCTGGCCGACGAGCTCGGCGACCAGCACACGGTGTCGGCGGCGCCCTACGGGTCGGCGTCGATCCTGCCGATCAGCTGGGCCTACATCCGGATGATGGGGGCGCGCGGCCTGCGCGCGGCGACGCTGACCGCGATCGCGTCGGCCAACTACATCGCCCGCCGGCTCGACGAGTACTACCCGGTGCTCTACACCGGCGAGAACGGGATGGTCGCCCACGAGTGCATCCTCGACCTGCGGCCGATCACCAAGGCCACCAGCGTGACCGTCGACGATGTGGCGAAGCGCTTGGCGGACTTCGGGTTCCACGCACCCACCATGAGCTTCCCGGTGTCGGGCACGCTGATGGTGGAGCCGACCGAGAGCGAGAGCCTGGCCGAGGTCGACGCGTTCTGCGAGGCGATGATCGCGATCCGCAAGGAGATCGACAAGGTCGGCGACGGCACCTGGCCCGTCGACGACAACCCGCTGCGTGGGGCACCGCACACCGCCGAGGCGCTGCTGGCGTCGGAGTGGAACCACCCGTACACCCGCGAGGAGGCCGCCTACCCGCTGGGCAAGAACTGGCGGCCGAAGGTGTGGCCGCCGGTGCGGCGCATCGACGGTGCCTACGGCGACCGCAACCTGGTGTGCTCGTGCCCGCCGGTGGAGGCGTTCGCCTGACGCCCCCATACCGCCGAGTGTGGGCTTGACACACGCCGGAACGCCGAAAAGCGTGCCGGTAACCCACGTTCGGCGGATAGGGTGCTCGGGTGCTTCCACCGACAGTCGCCGAGTGGCGTGACGGCGGGCGCCTGCTGACCACGCCCGCCGGTCGGGTGTTCGTCCGCAACGCGCCGGGGGACGGCCCCACCGTGCTTCTGTTGCACGGTTATCCGTCGAGCTCCTACGACTACCGCGCCGTGGTGCCCGAACTCGGTGACCGCGCGTGGGTGACGCTGGACTTTCTGGGCTTCGGGTTGTCGGACAAGCCGCGCCCGCACCGCTACAGCCTGTTCGAGCAGGCCGACATCGTGGCGCGCGTGGTGGCAGAGACGACGACGGGCCCGGTGGTGCTGATCGCCCACGACATGGGCACCTCGGTGGCCACCGAGCTGCTGGCCCGCGACATCGACGGTGCGCTGCCGTTCGATCTGCGCGCCGCGGTGCTCACCAACGGCAGCGTCATCCTCAACCGGGCCAGTCTGCGCCCGGCGCAGAAGATCCTGCGCAGCCCGCTGGGCCCGGTGTTCGCGCGGCTGACCAACGAGCGCAGGTTCGCCCGCGGCTTCGGCAGGCTGTTCAGCTCCGCGCACCCGCTGACCCCGGAGGAGGCCGCGGCGCAGTGGGCGCTGCTGGCGCACAACGACGGTCACCGCATCGCGCACCTGCTGATCTACTACCTGCACGAGCGCGTCGAGTTCGCGTCGCGCTGGCACGGCGCGGTGCGGGACTGGTCCAAGCCGCTGAGCTTCCTGTGGGCGCTCGACGATCCCGTCGCCACAGGCAACGTGTTGGCCGGCCTGCGTGAGCTGCGCCCGCACGCCGAGGTCATCGAGCTGCCCGGCGTCGGGCACTACCCGCAGGTCGAGGTGCCGGTGGAGTTCACCCGCAACGCGCTCACCCTGTTGGAGCGCTAACCCAGGAAGCCGGCGATGGCCGCGGCGAGCTCGGGGGAGTCCGAGGTGGCCAGGTTCTGGTAGCTGCCGCCGGTGATCTCGGCGACGGCCTGCCAGGTGGCCTGGTCGGCGTCCTCCCCGAAGTCGATCACGTTGACCGCGACCGGCCGCGCCGGGTCGAACGCCCCGCGCAGGTAGGCCTGCAACCCGTCACCGTCGAGGGTGCGGTCGGTGTGCGGGCCGGTGGTGATCACCAGCACCGAGTTCTTCTGCCCCTCACGGTAATTCGCCATCGCATCGGTGTAGACCAGCCGCAGCGTGGTGAACGACACCGCACCGCCGCCGGACGCGGACTGACCGTCCAGCGTCGCGGTCAGCACGGCTTCCCGCGGCTCACCGTTGCCCACCGGATCGCCGAGCGGGCCGAGCCCGACCTCGGAGCGGCCCTCGGTGCCGTCGAACGTCCACAGGCCGACCGCAGACGACGGCGGCAGTGCCGCCAGCCGGGCGTTGAGCGCGGCGACGACGTTGCGCAGCCGGCTGTTGCCGCCCTCGTCGGCGGGCATCGACTGGTCGAGCATGATCGTCACCGCGGGCGGCTGCGCCGGCGCGGTCAGCGCGCCGGCCAGCGTCGCGCGCGCCGAGAAGTCGCCGACCGACAGCGGGTCGGCCACCGGGCCGAAGTCGGTGACGTCGCTGGCCGGAGCCTCGGCGTCGCCGGCGCGGAAGCCGGCCTTGGCCAGCTCGGACAGCTGCTCGGGTTTGCGCATGAACCGGGCGAACTCGCTGGCCGCGGCCTGCTGTTCCTGCGACAGCCAGTCACCGGTCAGCAGCACGGTCGGGTAGTCGGCCATCGCGGTCGGCCCCGGCGGCAGCCACCCGGCGAGCTTGTCCTTGGCGTCGTCGAGCTGCGCGGCGCGCTGGAACAGCTGCTGCTCGGTGGTGACGACGGCGTGCACCGGGGCGGCCGCCGGGTCGGCGGCGTCCAGCAGCGCGTCCATCGCGGTCGACGCCTTCTTGTCCGGCAGTTCGGGCTGCCCGGCCACCAGGGTGTTGACCGCGGCCAGCCCGTCGGTGACGGGCCGGTTCGGCGCCGCCGCGGCGGCCACCGCCTCCGCGGCCAGATAGGTGGCGTCGCTGTCGCCGGTGATCGGCAGCGCCAGCCGCAGCGAACCCCAGCCCGGCAGGTTCAGGCCGTCCAGCGCGGTCGGGTTGGTCTGCAGGGCCGGCAGGGTGGACCAGTTCTGCTGTGCGAGCGCGTCTTTGAGCTGCGGCCGGACCGCGAGCAGCACCGGCGAGGTGACCAGCGAGCGGCTGTCGATGACGGTCTCGGGGCCGACGGCGGCCTCCAGGCGGGCTGTGGAGATCGAGCTGCCCGGAACCCACAGCGCCGGACGGTCGCCGAGCTCGGCCGGCCACGTGTCGAGGAAACCGTTGACGACCTGGTCGGCGTCGACCGGGCGGACACCCACCTTGACGCACTTGTCGCCGACCGGGGCCGCGGTCTCGTTGTAGCGGCCGGCCAGCGACTCGATCTGCGGGGCGATGTTCGGGTCCGCGACCACCGCGACCGCGACCTCACCGTCGACGCAGCGCGAGGCGTCGGCACTGGTGCGGTCGGACAGCGCGTCGCCGACGAACTTCCACACGATCACCGCGCCGACCACCACGACGACGGCCACCAGCGCGGCGATCACGCCCTTGCTGACGCCGCGCGGGCGTGGGGTCACCGCACGGTGGCTGCCGGTCCACTCGCCGCCCTCCCAGTCACCGCTGTGGGCCGGGCCCGAACGGGGCGGCACCCGAGGCGGCGGGGGAGTCGCGGCCAGCGGCTCGCGCTCGTAGTCCCGCTCGTAGTCCTCCGCCGCGTCGGACTCGAAGTCCTCGCTCCGGTAGTCGGCCTCGTAGTCGTCGGCCCCGTAGTCGTCGGCCCGGTAGCCCTCCCGGTCCTCCGGGTAGTCCGGATACCCCGGTTCATATCCCGGCTCCGGCTCCTCGGCCTCCAGGCGCCCGTGGCGTCCGGTGTCGTAACCGGTGTCACCGAGGTGCCCGAACCGCTCGGTCAACGACTCGTCGTGTCCAGCCCCGAATACCTCGTCGTCTTCGGGATCCGGCTTGCTGTGCCTGCCCATTCCGCCCTTCTGCTACGCGCTGTCTACCTGCGACCTGGACCGGTCACCGGATCACGCGTCCCGCAGCGACGCCTTCAGTTCGCGGCGGCGGCGATGCAGGATCGGCTCGGTGTAGCCGTTGGGCTGCGCGGTGCCGGACAGGATCAGCTCCTGCGCGGCCTGGAACGCGATGCTGCCGTCGGGATGCGGGGCCATCGGCCGGTAGTTCGGATCGCCGGCGTTCTGCTCGTCGACGATCGCGGCCATCCGGCGCAGGCTGGCCTTGACGTCCTCTTCGGTGATCACGCCGTGGCGCAGCCAGTTGGCCAGCAGCTGGCTGGAGATGCGCAGCGTCGCACGGTCTTCCATCAACGCGACGTTGTGGATGTCGGGCACCTTCGAGCAGCCCACGCCCTGGTCGATCCAGCGCACCACGTAGCCGAGGATCGACTGGCAGTTGTTGTCGACCTCCTCGCGGATCTCCTCGGGCGCCCACGCCAGCTCCTTGGCCAGCGGGATGGTGAGCAGCTGGTCGATGGTGGTCCGCCGCTTGCCTGCGAGCTCCTTGTGCACCGCGTACACGTCGACCTCGTGGTAGTGCATGGCGTGCAGGGTGGCCGCGGTCGGCGACGGCACCCACGCGGTGGTAGCGCCGGCCTTGGGCTGGCCGATCTTCTGCTCGACCATGTCGGCCATCAGGTCGGTCATCGCCCACATGCCCTTGCCGATCTGGGCCTTGCCGGAGAAGCCGCAGGCCAGGCCGATGTCGACGTTCTGGTCCTCGTAGGCGGCGATCCACGCGGTGTTCTTCATCGCGCCCTTGCGGATCATCGGGCCGGCCTCCATCGAGGTGTGGATCTCGTCGCCGGTGCGGTCCAGGAAGCCGGTGTTGATGAACACCACGCGGTCCTTGGCGGCCTTGATGCAGGCCTTCAGATTGACCGAGGTGCGGCGCTCCTCGTCCATGATGCCGACCTTGAGCGTGTTGGCGGGCAGGCCCAGCACGTCCTCGACGCGGCTGAACAGCTCGCAGGTGAAGGCGACCTCTTCGGGGCCGTGCATCTTCGGCTTGACGATGTAGATCGAGCCGGTGCGGCTGTTGACCAGCGGGCCGTTGGCCTCCGAGGACTTCAGGCCGTGGATCGCGATCAGGCTGGTGAACAGCGCATCCTGGATGCCCTCGAACACCTCTTTGCCGTCGGCGCCGTTGTCGTCGAACACGATCGCCGGGTTGGTCATCAGATGACCGACGTTGCGCACGAACAGCAGGCTGCGGCCCGGCAGCGTCAGCTCGCCGCCGTCGGGGGTGGTGTAGGTGCGGTCACCGTTGAGGACGCGGGTGAACGTCTTGCCGTCCTTGGTGACCTCCTCGGCCAGGTCGCCCTTGTTCAGGCCCAGCCAGTTGCGGTAGCCGAGCACCTTGTCGTCGGCGTCGACCGCGGCCACCGAGTCCTCGAAGTCCATGATCGTGGTGACCGCGGACTCCAGCACGACGTCCTTGATGCCGGCCTTGTCGGTGGCGCCGACGGGCGAGGACGGGTCGATGAGGATCTCGACGTGCAGGCCGTGGTTGCGCAGCAGCACCGACCACGCCGGATCGCCGAGCTGGCCGGTGTAGCCGACGAACTGCTCGGGCGCGGCCAGCCCGACCGAGTTGCTGTCACCCAGGTCGATGAGCAGCTGGCCGTCGTCGATGCGCAGACCGACGGCGTCGCTCCACGAGCCGGCGGCCAGCGGCGCGGCGGTGTCGAGGAAGTCGCGGGCGTAGGCGATGACCTTGTCGCCGCGCACCCGGTTGTAGCTCGACCCCTTCTCGGCGCCGTCGGTCTCGGGGATCACGTCGGTGCCGTAGAGCGCGTCGTACAGCGAACCCCACCGGGCGTTGGCGGCGTTGAGCGCGAACCGCGCGTTGAGGATCGGCACCACCAGCTGCGGACCGGCCGTGGTGGTGATCTCGTCGTCGACGCCGGAGGTGGTGATCGTGAAGTCCTCGGGTTCGGGCTGCAGATACCCGATCTCGATCAGGAAGGCCTTGTACGCCTCCTGGTCGATCGGCTCGATGACCCGCTGCCGGTGCCACTTGTCGATCCGGGCCTGCAGGTCGTCGCGCTTGGCCAGCAGCTCCTCGTTCTTCGGCGTCAGGTCGGCGACGACCTTGTCGACACCGGACCAGAACGTGTCGGGATCGATGTCGGTGCCGGGCAGCGCCTCATTGGTGATGAAGTCGTACAACTCCCGGGCGACGCGCAGATTTCCCACCGTCACGCGATCGGTCATCATTCCTCCTCAGCTGTCGACCCAGCTTACCCACCGGTAACGGGCGCTATTCGACAGTGGCGTCGTCGTCTTCCGCGGGACCGGATTCGCCCGCGGATTCCATCCTTTCGCACAGATCGGCGATCGCGGCCCGTAACGGGGCGGCGCGTTCGGCGATCGCCTGCTGGATCCGCACGTACTCGGCTCGGCCGTTCGGCGTCTCGATCGCGATCGGCTCGAATCCGTAGTCGCGGAGATCATAGGGGCTGGCCCGCATGTCGAGCTCGCGGGCGTCGGCGGCCAGCAGCAGCGCGTCCATCACCAACTCCGACGGCGCCAGCGGGCCCAGCTTGAGCAGCCACTTGAACAGATCCATCGTGGCGTGCAGGCAACCGGGCTGCTCGGAGTCGATCTGGCCGGCGCGGGTGAGCTGGTCGGCGTTGCGCCGCGCCGCCGGTTCGGTGAAGAACCGGAAGGCGTCAAAGTGGGTGCAGCGCAACGGCATTGAGTCAACGACGGCGTCGGTGCCCGCGGGTCCGAGGCGCAGCGGGACGTAGGGGTGGCGGACGGTGTCGGTGCGGTAGACCATCGCCCACTCGTGCAGCCCGAAGCAGTTCAGCCGCAGCGGCCGCGCGGCCGTCGCGCGCAGCAGCCGTCGCACGAACCGCACCGTCTCCATACGCCGGCGCAGGAACTCCGGCGACACCCGCACCCCGTCGTCGCCGTCGGCGACATACCCGGTGCGGCCCAGGTAGCGGCACGCGGACGGACCGGTCAGCGTGACACCGTAACCGGGATGCCAGACCCGCAACCGGCCGGGTCTCAGCGAGTAGTAGTCGAACAGGAAGTCCCACACCGGGTGTTTCTCGCCGGCGCGGGCGCGGCGTAGATGTGGTGCACAGAACTCGTCGACGCGGGTGTGATGACGAAACTCACGGTCGAGCCAGTCCGCCTCGGCGAGTCGCGATCGGCCGCCGACGGGCAGCGTCGACATATCGGGCACCGCGACGTCAGACACCGGAGCGGGCACCGCGACGTCAGACACCGGAGCGGGCACCGCGACGTCAGACACCGGAGCGGGCACCGCGACATCAGACACGGTGGGTCCCGTCGCGCACCGTGCCGACCAAGTCCTCCACGAGATCCTCGAGGGCGACCATCGCCTCGATGGTGCCATCCGGCGCGGTGACCAGCGCGAGGTGGCTGTTGGTGCGGCGCAGCCGCGACAGCGCGTCGGGCAGCGGCAGCGACGCGGGCACCCGCGGCAGCGGCCGCACCATCGCCAGGTCCAGCACGGTGTCGGTGTCGTCGACGGAGTCCAGCACATCCTTGATGTGCAGGTAACCCAGGTAGTTTCCGGCCGCGTCGGTGATGGGGAAGCGCGAGTAGCCGGTCTCGGCGAGCGCCTCCTCGAGCGCGCCGACGGTGGGCCCGGCTCCCTCGCGGGCCGCTGGGACCGCCCGGATCTCGCGCAGCGGCACCGCGACGTCGCGGACTGTGCGGTCGCGGATCTGCAGGGCGCGGGTGAGCCGGCTGTGCTCCTCGGGGTCAAGCAGCCCCTCCGACAGCGACTCGGCGATCATCTCGGACAGTTCGACCGTCGACACCGTGACGTCGAGCTCATCCTTGGGTTCGACGCGGAACAGCCGCAGCGTGGTGTTGGCGCACCAGTTGTAGAACGCGATGAACGGCCGCGCGATCTTGATCCACCACAGGTAGACCGGGATCAGCAGCATGGCCGCGGTCTCCGGGCCGGCGATGGCGATGTTCTTCGGCACCATCTCGCCGAGCAGCACGTGCAGCACCACGACGATCACCAGTGCCACCACGAACGACACCGAGTGCAGCACCGCATCCGAGATGCCCAGCACGTGGAACGGCTTCTCCAGCAGGTGCGCGACGGCGGGCTCGCCGACGCGGCCCAGCAGGATCGAGCAGATCGTGATGCCCAGCTGCGCGCCGGCCAGCATCAGCGACAGCCGCTCCCCGGCGCGGATCACCGTCAGCGCGCTCTTCTTGCCCTGTTCGGCCAGCGCCTGCAGCCGGTCGCGGCGCGCGGAGATCAGCGCGAACTCCGAGGCGACGAAGAACGCGTTGATCGCGAGCAGCAGCAGGGTCAGCAGCACCCCGAGGATGTCAGCCATCGGCGGGCTCCTTCTCGGTGCGCGGCCCCAGTTCGGTCAGCTCGAGGATGTCGATGCGGCGCCCGTCCATGCGCACCACGGTGGCCAGCCAGCGGATCGGGTCCTCGGAGGAGCTGTCCGGGTTGAACGCCTCGAGTTCGACCGATTCGCCCTCCTCGGGGATGTGGCCGAGCTTCTCGAGCACCAGACCGCCGATCGTCTCGTAGTCGCCCTCCGGCGGGCGGAACGGCGTCGCGCCGGCCACCTCGTCGATGCGCAGCAGCCCGGAGATCTGCCAGCCGCGGCCCGCGGGCACCACGTCGGGTTCCTCGACGTCGTGCTCGTCGCGCACATCGCCGACGATCTCCTCGATCAGGTCCTCCACGGTCACCATGCCCGCGGTGCCGCCGTACTCGTCGACCACCAGCGCGGTCTGCAGCCCGTTGGCGCGGATCTGCGTCATCACCGAGTCGCCGTCCAGCGTGGAGGGCACCTTGGCGACCGGCAGCGCGATGCTGGCCAGCCGGGTGGTGCCGCGTTTGTCGGGCGGCACCTCGAAGACCTGCTTGACGTGGGCGATGCCGATCGTCTCGTCGAGGTCGCCGCGGATGATGGGGAAGCGGGAGTAGCCGGTGCGGATGGCCGCCGCGATGAGGTCGGCGACGGTGTCGTCGGCGTCGAGCGCCTCGATCTTCTGCCGCGGGGTCATCAGCTCCTCGGCGGAGCGGTCGCCGAACCGCAGCGAGCGGTCCACCAGCAGCGCCGTGACCGGATCCAGCGAGCCGCTGCGCGCCGAGCTGCGCACCAGCGACACCAGCTCCTGCGGGGAGCGCGCCGAGCGCAGCTCCTCGGCGGGTTCGATGCCCAACGCGCGCAGGATCGCGTTGGCGGTGCCGTTGGTCAGCCGGATCAGCGGGGTGAACAGCGCCGAGAACACCAGCTGCGGCACCGCGGCCCAGCGGGCGGTCGGCACCGGGCGGGCCACCGCCAGGTTCTTCGGGACCAGCTCGCCGAACACCATCGAAAGCGAGGTGGCGATCAGCACGGCCAGCGCCAGCGCCAGCCCGGAGGTGTAGCGCTCGGGTACGCCGATGGCCTCCAGCCCGGGATGGATCAGCCGGGCGACGACGGGTTCGGCGAGGAAACCGGTGGCCAGCGTGGTGATCGAGATGCCGACCTGGGCGCCGGACAGCTGGAACGACAGGGTGTGGTGGGCGCGGCGGACCAGTTTGTCGCGGCGGCCGCCGCTGCGGGCGTTGGCCTCGACGGTGCTGCGCTCAAGGGCGGTCAGGGAGAACTCGGCGGCGACGAACACCGCGGTGCCCGCGGTCAGCAGCACGAACGCCAGCAGGGACAGCAGGGTGGTCGCGGCGGTCATCGGATCCTCGCCGCGGGGGCGCCGGGCAGTTGGCCCGGCTGTCTAGAGGAGGGTTCGTCGGAGTCGGCGGACTGATGCCGCGTCTCCTGGAGGTCGCGCTCCGACGGAGCGCCCTCGACGGGTGCCTGCGGCACGTGGTCCCTTTCATGCTCTGCGCGCGGTTCGCGCTCTTGCGCCACATGGTAGCGGCAATCGCGTGTTCACACGCCCGCTGCCACCGGGTCGGGCGCGGGCACGGACCGGTGGCGGCGGTGGCTCACCAACCGGTGGGCAGCGGGTGGCCCTCGGCGAAGCCGGCGGCGGACTGCACCCCGAGCACCACCTTCTCGTGGAGCTCCTCGAGGTTGGCGGCGCCGACGTAGGTGCAGGTGCTGCGCACGCCGGAGGTGATGTGGTCGAGCAGGTCCTCCACCCCGCCGCGGGACGGGTCCAGGCTCATCCGGGAGGTGGAGATGCCCTCCTCGAACAGCGCCTTGCGGGCCCGGTCGAACGCGCTGTCGCCCGCGGTGCGGGCGGCTACCGCGCGTTTGGAGGCCATCCCGTAGCTCTCCTTGAACGGCTTGTTGTCGCGGTCCCACATCAGGTCGCCCGGCGATTCGTAGGTGCCGGCGAACCACGAGCCGATCATCACGTTCGACGCGCCCGCGGCCAGCGCCAGCGCGACGTCGCGGGGGTGGCGGATCCCGCCGTCGGCCCACACGTGGCCGCCCAGTTCCCTTGCCGCGGCGGCACATTCGACGACCGCGGAGAACTGCGGCCGGCCTACGCCGGTCATCATCCGGGTGGTGCACATCGCGCCGGGGCCCACCCCCACCTTGACGATCGAGGCGCCTGCCTCGATCAGGTCGCGGGTGCCCTCGGCGGAGACGACGTTGCCCGCGACCAGCGGGATCCCGAGGTCCAGCGAGGCCACCGTCCTGATCGCCTCGAGCATCTTGATCTGGTGGCCGTGCGCGGTGTCGACCACCAGCACGTCGATGCCGGTCTCGGCCAGCGCCTGGGCCTTGGCGCCGACGTCGCCGTTGATGCCGACGGCCGCGGCGATCCGCAGCCGGCCCTGCGCGTCGACGGCGGGGGTGTAGATGCCGGCGCGGACCGCGCCGGTGCGGGTGAGCACGCCGGCCAGCGTGCCGTCGGGCTCGGTGAGCACGGCGACGTCGATCGGCGCGTGCTCGAGCAGGTCGAACACCTTGCGGGGGTCGGTGCCCACCGGCGCGCTGACGAAGTCGGAGACCGCGACGTCGCGTACCCGGCTGAAGCGGTCCACCCCGGCGCAGCCGGCCTCGGTGACCAGGCCGATCGGGCGGCCCTCGAACACCACGACCGCCGCTCCGTGGGCGCGCTTGTGGATCAGCGCCAGCGCGTCGGACACCGCGTCGTCGGGGGAGAGCACCACCGGGGTGTCGACCACCAGGTCGCGGCTCTTGACGAAGTCCACGGTCGCCTTGACCGCCGAGATCGGCAGGTCCTGGGGCAGCACGACGATGCCGCCGCGGCGGGCCACGGTCTCGGCCATCCGCCGGCCGGCGACTGCGGTCATGTTGGCCACCACCACCGGGATCGTGGTGCCGGAACCGTCGCGGGTGGACAGGTCGACGTCCATCCGCGACTGCACATCGGAGCGGCCGGGAACGATGAAGACGTCGTTGTAGGTCAGGTCGTAGGCGGGCCGATGGCCCTCGAGAAATCGCATGTCAGCTCAGAGTGTAGTGGTCCCGCTCACCCGCGAGCAGACACAGAATCGCGTGACCGGGCGTGTGATCGTGCGACTCTGTGTCTGCTCGCGGGGAGGAGTCAGGCCTCGATCTCGGTGCGGTCGCCGCTCCACAGCGTGTGGAACCGGGCGGAGCGGTCGGCGTCGATGCGGCCGTAGGTGTGGGCGCCGAAGTAGTCGCGCAGGCCCTGGGTGAGCGCCGCGGGCAGCCGTTCCTGGCGCAGCCCGTCGTAGTAGGACAGCGCCGAGGCGAAGCCCGGAATCGGGATGCCCAGCTGTGTGGCGGTGACGACCACGCGGCGCCAGCTGTCGACCGCGGTCTCGATGGCGGTGCGGAAGTACGGGTCGACGATCAGGGTCGGCAGCTCGGGGTTGGTGTCGAAGGCCTCCTTGATCCGGTTGAGGAACTTGGCGCGGATGATGCAGCCGCCGCGCCAGATCGTCGCCAGATCGCCGGGGGTGATGTTCCAGCCGTACTCGGCGCTGCCCGCCTGGATCTGGTTGAAGCCCTGGGCGTAGGCGATGATCTTCGACGCGTACAGCGCCTGGCGCACGTCCTCGACGAACGTCTCTGCGTCCGAAGGCTTTTCGCCCAGCTTTCCGGAGGCCAGGCCGGTGGTGGCCCGCCGCTGGGCGACCGAGCCGGACAGCGCGCGGGCGAACACCGCCTCGGCGATGCCGGTCACCGGCACCCCCAGGTCGAGCGCGGACTTGACCGTCCAGCGGCCGGTGCCCTTCTGCTCGGCCTCGTCGACGATGACGTCGACGAGCGGCTTGCCGGTCTTGGCGTCGGTCTGGCGCAGCACCTCGGCGGTGATCTCGATCAGGTAGCTGTCCAGATCGCCGGTGTTCCACTCGGCGAACACGTCGGCGATCTCGCCCGCCGACTTGCCGAGGCCGTCGCGCAGCAGCTGGTAGGCCTCGCCGATCAGCTGCATGTCGGAGTACTCGATGCCGTTGTGCACCATCTTGACGAAGTGGCCGGCACCGTCGGGGCCGATGTGGGTGCAGCACGGCACACCGTCGACGTGGGCGGAGATCTCCTCCAGCAGCGGGCCCAGGCTCTTGTAGGACTCGGCGGGCCCACCGGGCATGATCGACGGACCGTTGAGCGCGCCCTCCTCGCCGCCGGAGATGCCGGCGCCGACGAAGTGCAGCCCGGCCTCGCGGACCTTCTTCTCCCGGCGGATGGTGTCGGTGTACAGCGAGTTGCCGCCGTCGATGATGATGTCGCCGGGCTCGAACACCGCGATGAGCTCGTCGATGACGGCGTCGGTCGGGTCGCCGGCCTTGACCATGATCAGCGCCCGGCGCGGCTTCTCCAGCGCGGCGGCGAACTCGGCCATCGTCTCGGTGCGCACGAACTTGCCCTCATGTCCGTGCTGTTCGATCAGCGCGTCGGTCTTGGCGACCGAACGGTTGTGCAACGCAACGGTGTAGCCGTGCCGGGCGAAGTTGCGGGCGATGTTGGAGCCCATCACGGCCAGGCCCGTGACGCCGATCTGAGCGGTACCGGTGGTGGATTCGTCAGAGCTCATACGGGCAGCCTTCCATGGTTATCTCAAGTTGTAATCCGGGTCGCTTCGGACGTGGATTGTGCCCTACGCGGTGAACAGCCGGTGCAGCTCGGTCAGCCAGGGCAGCACGACGTAGTAGGTCGGTACCACCAGCACCGCCGCCGCGGCCGTGTACGCCGCCGCCGACAGCGCCAGGCTGTTGCCGTCGCCGCAGAGCCGGCGCACCCGCAGCACCGTCGTCGGGCCGCCCGCCGACAGCGCCCCGGACGGGGCCGGGCCCTCCGCGCAGGCGACCAGCGCCCGCGCCAGCGGGGCGGGGCCAGCGGCGCGCACCGCGGCGTCGTCGGCGAGCATCTCGATCAGCAGCCGCACGGCGTCCAGTGCGCTCGCGCTGCGGACGAACCGGGGGAAGGCCGCGTGCACGGCGATGAACATCTCGAGGACCAGATCGTGACGGGCCCGCAAGTGTGCGCGCTCGTGGGTGAGGATCGCGGTGATCTCGGGATCGGCCAGCGTGGTCAGCGTGCCCTCGCTGACCACGACCCGGCTGCGCACACCCGGCAGGCAGTACGCCAGCGGCTGTTCGACGTCGAGGATGCGCAACCCGTGGCGGGGCGGGTATTTGGCCGCGGCCGAGCAGTAGCCGTCGGCGTCGGACTTGCCGACCAGATCGACGACCATGCGGTGGTGGGCCCGGCGGCGCCGGGTGGCGATGGCGACCTGCAGCACCGCGACGATCAGGCGGGCCCCGATGACGAGCGTGAGCGCGAAGACGATGACGTAGGCGGTCCACAGCGGCCAGCCGAGCTCGGCGACCGAACTGGTGATCGTCGCCGTCGGCCGCCCGTCAGGCCCGGGCGCGAACAGCCGGCTGGCGATGGCGATCCCGGCGGAGAAGGCCGAGAGCACGGCGGCCAGGGCGATGGCCTGCCACAGCGCGATCGCCGCGCGCGGTGCGCGGTGCGGCCAGGACGCTCGCGCCAACACCGCAGGCACTGGTCCGGACAGGACCAGTGCCATGATGGTGAAGGCCAGCGCGGACACGCCTGACAGTGTCTCTCAGCCGGGGCCCTATTTACCAGCGGGTGGCGATATCCGCGACCGGTTCTCGAGTTCGGCCAGCGCCCGCCGCAGCGCGTCGGCCTCGTCGGCGCCGACCCGCTCGACGAAGTGCACCAGCGCCGCCTGGCGGCTGCCCGAATCGGCGGCCTGGTCGAGCGCGTCGACCATCAGACCCGCGACCAGTTCGTCCCTGCCGTGCGTGGGGGCGTAGCGGTGGGCCCGGTCGTCACGGTGCTGGACGACGAGGTTCTTCTTCGCCAACCGCTGCAGGACGGTCATGATCGTGGTGTATGCCAAGTCCCGGTGAGACGAGAGCGCCTCATGGACCTGGCGCACGGTTTGGGGCTCACGCGCGGACCACAGGTGGTCCATCACGGCGCGTTCCAGATCCCCTAGACGCGACAACTTCGCCATGCTCGTTCATCTCCTTGAGGCTGTGAATTCAGCGTACTACGGGCTTACTACGGAGCGTCGTATCGCGCACGCCGAGGAGACCCGGAGCTAGGGCCGAAAGACCTTTTCCGCCGCTGTGTGGGCACTTCTGGCCCGGCTGTGACTCCACTCACAGACGCTGGCCACTGCGACCCGCATAGCTATAGTAAGCCTAACCTAAGTGACAGTTCGGTCGCAGTTCGGAGGTCCCCATGACGGTTCTGGTCGACGACCCGCTGATCGCCAGCATGACCATTCGCCGACCGGTGCCGCTGCACGAGTCCAGCCGCCGGCTGCGCGAGCTCTACCCGGAGTGTCCGCGGGTCTACGGCGTGGCGGTAATGGGGGACCTGTCGCGCCGGCGGTGGTGGCCGCTGGCCGAGGCGCTGACCACCGACCGGCTGCGGGTGATGTTCGACCAGGCCGTCGCGGAGACCGACAACCGCGCCGCGGTGACCCAGCAGCTGGCCGCCACGCTGGCGCACGTCGTCGTCGGCCGGGTCATCCCGCTGCTGGTGCTGGAGGGGCGCGCGTGGGACACCGGGCTGGAGAACCTGTGGGTGCACGTCGACTCCGAGGGCACGATCGATTGGGTGGGTGTCGTTGACCCGACGCTGCGCGCCCTGCCCGACGATCCCTGTTTCGCCCGCCGCCCGTTCGGCCTGTCCGCCCGGGACGGCATCGTGGCGCTGCCCGGCGAGGCGGCGCTGACCACCTGGGTCGCCCACCGCAGCCACCGCGCGCTCGAGCCGCTGTTCGCCCGGCTCGCCGAGATCAGCGGCGGCGCCATGTCGCTGGCCGCGATGTGGCACGTCGTCGGAGGTGCGGTGGTCGGCGCGGCCACCCAGGTGCCCCTGCTCGCCGGATCCAGCGAGGTGGTCAGCATGCGTCGCAGCCAGGCCGTGCTGGACGCGTTCGTGGGATTCGGCCTGCCGGTGCGCGGCATCTCGCGGCCGGCCGCCGGGAAGGCCTTGCTTAATTAGGGCAGCCTTGCCTAAACTCTAACCTGTCCGCGAGCGGACGGACCGCGTAGGAGTCCTGAGGGCTGCAGAGACCCCCGGTCCACGGAGGAAGGGCCCCGCACCGATGGTGCGGGGCCCTTCTGAATTCTGAGTCCTCAGGCTTTCTCCACCGGGCCGCCGGAGTCGGCCCAGTCGCCGAACGCGCCCAGGTTGTACACCTGCTGGTAGCCCAGTTCCTTGAGCGCCTGCCCGGACAGCGCGGAGCGCCCGCCGGAGGCGCAGTAGACGATCACCGGCTTGTCCCTGACGAAATGGTCGTCATAGTACGGCGACTCGGGGTCGGCGCGGAACTCCAGCATCCCGCGCGGCACGTGCAGGGCACCGGCGACCTTGCCGGTCTGCTCCAGTTCCGGCCCCTCGCGCACGTCGACCACCAGCGCACCCGCGGCGATCAGCTCGCGTGCCCGTTCCGGCGAGATCTTCGGCACCACGGTGTTCGCGGCGGCGACGAGGTCTTTCGCGGTCTTGCCCATGACCGACCCTAACGCCGCGGACCCGCTGCGACGGCGTTTCCCGCGCACGTGTATACAACATCGGGTGACCAGCGATCTGCCAGAACTCAACCTGGGATTCGACTCGACGATGGGCCTGCAGTACCTGGAGGTCACCCCCGACGGTGGCCGGGCCCAGCTGACGATCACCGACAAACTGCTGCAGCCGCACGGCATCGTGCACGGCGGGGTGTACTGCTCGGTCGTCGAGAGCCTGGCCAGCGTCTCGGCCTCGGTCTGGCTGGCCGAGAAGTACGGCAGCGGACGCGTCGTCGGGGTCAACAACAACACCGACTTCCTGCGCGCGATCTCCTCGGGCACCGTCACCGCGGTGTCGACCCCGATCCACCGCGGCCGGCGTCAGCAGCTGTGGTTGATCACCATCACAGACGAGCAGGATCGACTCATCGCACGCGGTCAGGTGCGCCTGCAGAACCTCCCGGCGGAGTAGCCGCCCGTGCGTGCGCTGCTGATTGCCTCGGGCCGTGGCAATATCCGCTCATGCGTTTAACCCCGCATGAACAAGACCGACTGCTGATCTCCTATGCGGCCGAACTGGCCCGCCGCCGGCGGGCGCGCGGGCTGAAGCTGAACCATCCCGAGGCCGTCGCGATCATCACCGACCACCTCCTCGAGGGTGCCCGCGACGGCCGCACCGTCGCCGAGCTGATGGTCAGCGGCCGCGAGGTGCTCAGCCGCGACGACGTGATGGAGGGAGTGCCCGAAATGCTCGAGGACGTCCAGGTGGAGGCCACCTTCCCGGACGGCACCAAGCTCGTCACCGTCCACCACCCGATCCCGTGAGCGGCCCCGTGATTCCCGGTGAGGTGATCTTCGGCGACGGCGACATCGAGCTCAACGCCGGCGCCCCCCGACTCGAGCTCGAGGTGGTCAACACCGGCGACCGGCCCGTGCAGGTCGGCAGCCACGTGCACCTACCGCAGGCCAACTCCGCGTTGTCCTTCGACCGCGACGCCGCCTACGGCCACCGCCTCGATATCCCGGCCGGCACCGCGGTGCGTTTCGAACCCGGTGTGGCCCAGACGGTCTCGCTGGTCCCGCTGACCGGCGCCCGCGAGGTGCACGGCCTGAGCCTGACCCCGCCCGGACAATTGGACGCACGATGAGCGGGCTGTCGCGGGCGCGCTACGCGTCGCTGTTCGGGCCGACCACCGGCGACCGGATCCGGTTGGCCGACACCGACCTGTTCATCGAGATCACCGAGGACCGCAGCGGCGGGCCCGGCCTGGCCGGCGACGAGGCGGTGTTCGGCGGCGGCAAGGTGCTGCGCGAGTCGATGGGCCAGGGCCGCGCCACCCGCGCCGAAGGTGCCCCCGACACCGTCATCACCGGCGTGGTCATCCTGGACTACTGGGGAGTCGTCAAGGCCGACATCGGGATTCGTGACGGCCGGATCGTCGCGATCGGCAAGGCGGGCAACCCCGACATTATGTCCGGGGTGCATCCCGACCTGGTGGTGGGCCCGTCCACGGAGATCATCGCGGGCAACGGCCGTATCGTCACCGCCGGTGCCATCGACTGCCACGTGCACCTGATCTGCCCGCAGGTCATGGACGAGGCGCTCGGCGGCGGCATCACGACGATCATCGGCGGTGGCACCGGCCCCGCCGAGGGCACCAAGGCCACCACCGTCACACCCGGTGCCTGGCATCTGGCGCGCATGCTCGAGTCGCTGGACTTCTGGCCGCTGAACATCGTGCTGCTGGGCAAGGGAAACACGGTCAGCGCCGAGTCGATGTGGGAACAGTTGCGCGGCGGCGCAGCGGGTTTCAAGCTGCACGAGGACTGGGGCACCACCCCGGCGGCCATCGACGCGTGCCTGACGGTGTGCGACGCGGCCGGTGTGCAGGCCGCCATTCACACCGACACGCTCAACGAGATGGGCTTCGTCGAGGACACGCTGGCCGCCATCGCGGGCCGGTCGATCCACGCCTACCACACCGAGGGCGCGGGCGGCGGGCACGCACCCGACATCATCACGGTGGCAAGCCATCCCAACGTGTTGCCCAGCTCGACCAACCCGACCCGGCCGCACACCGTCAACACCCTCGACGAGCACCTGGACATGCTGATGGTCTGCCATCACCTGAACCCGAGTGTCCCCGAGGATCTGGCGTTCGCCGAGAGCCGGATCCGGCCGTCGACCATCGCCGCCGAGGATCTGCTGCACGACATCGGGGCGATCTCGATGATCGGCAGCGACTCCCAGGCGATGGGCCGCATCGGCGAGGTGGTGCTGCGCACCTGGCAGACCGCGCATGTGATGAAGCGGCGCCGCGGCGCGCTGGAGGGTGACGGACCCGCCGACAACAACCGGGCCCGCCGGTACGTCGCCAAGTACACGATCTGCCCCGCGGTGGCGCACGGCCTGGACGCCGAGATCGGCTCGATCGAGGTGGGCAAGCTGGCCGACCTGGTGCTGTGGGATCCGGCGTTCTTCGGGGTGCGCCCGCACGCGGTGCTCAAGGGCGGCATGATCGCCTGGGCCGCGATGGGTGACGCCAACGCCTCCATCCCGACACCGCAGCCGGTGCTGCCGCGGCCGATGTTCGGTGCCGCGCCTGCGGCGGCGGCCGCCACGTCGGTGCACTTCGTCGCTCCGCAGGCGATCGAGGACGGGCTGGCCGAACGCATCGACGTGCGGCGAAAGCTGGTGCCGGTCAAGGACGTCCGCAAGGTCGGCAAGGCGCAGATGCCGCTCAACGAGGCCACGCCCACCATCGAGGTGGAACCCGACACCTTCACCGTGCGCATCGACGGTGAGGTGTGGCAGGAGCAGCCGGCCGCGGAACTGCCGATGGCGCAACGCTATTTCCTGTTCTGATGACCGGCCTGACCACCCTGCTGGCGCTGGCGGACTCGCGGCTGCCGAGCGGCGGGCATGTGCACTCCGGCGGGGTGGAGGAGGCGGTGACCAGCGGACTGGTAGCCGATCTGCCGACGCTGCGCGCGTTCCTGCGTCGCCGCATCCGCACCCAGGGACTGGTCTCGGCGTCGCTGGCCGCGGCGGTGCACGCGGGCAGCCTGTCGGTCGCCGAGGCCGACCGGGAGGCCGATGCGCGCACCCCGGCGCCCGCGGCGCGGGAGGCCTCCCGCGCCCAGGGCCGCGGCCTGGTGCGGCTGGCCCGCCGGGTCTGGCCCGATCAGGACTGGGCGGCGCTGGGGGTGACGCCGCACCTGCCGGTGGCCGCCGGAATCGTCGGCCGTGCAGCGGGTCTGACGCCCGAGCAGACCGCCGCCTCGGTGGTGTACACCACGATGACCGGTAGCGCGACGGCCGCCCAGCGGCTGTTGGCGCTCGACCCGGGCGATGTCGCGGCGCTGACCTTCGAGCTGGCGCCGTGCTGCGACGAGACCGCCGCCGCGGCGGTCAAGGAGCTCGCCGACCTGTCCGACCCGCTTCTCGATGTGCTCGCCCAGCGGCACGCCCAACGTGAGCGTCCGCTGTTCGTGTCGTGAAAGGACGACCATGCCACCGCACTACCTCGACGGAGATCCCCACGACCACCCGCAGCGCCCGAAACGGGTGCGCAGGCCGGGGGAGCCGCTGCGCATCGGTGTCGGCGGCCCGGTGGGATCGGGCAAGACCGCGCTGGTGGCGGCGCTGTGCCGCCAGCTGCGCGACGAGCTGTCGCTGGCGGTGCTGACCAACGACATCTACACCACCGAGGACGCCGACTTCCTGCGGCGCCACGCCGTGCTGCCCGACGACCGGATCGCCGCCGTGCAGACCGGCGGATGCCCGCACACCGCGATCCGCGACGACATCACCGCCAACCTGGACGCGATCGACGACCTGATCGCCGCGCACCCGGGGCTGGACCTGATCCTGGTGGAGTCCGGCGGGGACAACCTGACCGCGACGTTCTCGTCGGGACTGGTCGATGTGCAGATCTTCGTCATCGACGTGGCGGGCGGGGACAAGGTGCCCCGCAAGGGCGGTCCGGGGGTGACGTTCTCGGATCTGTTGGTGATCAACAAGACCGACCTCGCGCCGCTGGTCGGCGCCGACCTGGACGTGATGCGCCGCGACGCCGCCGCGGTGCGCGGTGAGCGCCCGTTCGCGTTGATCTCGCTGGCCGAGGACCCCGCGGCCACCCCGGTGCTGACCTGGGTGCGCGACCAGTTGCGGGTGCCGGTCTAGTGCGCACCGATGTGCTGGTCGTGGCCAGCCCGCACCGGCGTCCCCGCATCGAGTGCACCGGCGCGCTGACCGCCCGGCTCACCGAACCCGACACGGTGCATCTGGTGTCGGCCGCGGCGACCCCGCTGGGCGGCGACTACCTGCACATCCGCGTCGTCGTGGAGACCGGTGCGCGGCTGAGACTGCGCAGCGTCGCCGCGACAGTCACCCTGCCGGGCGCCGACACCGTTGACTCCCATGCCATCTGGACGCTGGAGAGCGACGGTGACCTGGACGTCGATCCGGAGCCGACGATCGTCGCCGCCGACTCCCGCCACCACACCGCGACGCGGCTGACCATCGGCCCGGCAGGCCGGGCGCGGGTGCGTGAACGCGTGCAGATCGGCAGATCCGATGAGCGGCAAGGCTTTTGGGTCGGATCACTGCACGCCGATGTGGACGGTGCCCCGCTGCTGCGGCACCGGATGGAACTGGGCACCGGCAGCGTTACCGACGACGAGCTCGGCACACCCATGGCCGCCATCAGCGAACTGACCTATCCCGACGAGGGCACCCCGGGTCCGGGCACACCGCTGGCGCTGGCGGCCGGCGGCTGCCTGACTACCTGGCAGGGCCGACGGCTCTAACTGACCGCCTTCTCGGGATCCTTGATCGAGGCCGCGATCTCCTCGAGTTCCTCGATGCGGGTGCGGGCGTAGGCCTGCTGCTCGGTGATCGTCAGGTTGCCGCGCTGCGTGGACAGGAACGTCACCGTCCAGTTCACCAGCGTGGTGAGCTTGCGGCGGAACCCGACGAGGTAGATCAGGTGCAGCAGCAGCCACGCCAGCCAGGCGATGAAGCCGCCGAACTCCAGCGGGCCGATCTTGGCGACCGCGGAGAACCGCGACACCGTCGCCATCGAGCCCTTGTCGAAGTACTTGAACGGCTCGCGCTTGCTCGGGTCGGCACCCTTGAGCTCGGCCTTGATGGTCTTGGCGGCGTAGCGGCCGCCCTGGATGGCGCCCTGTGCCTGACCGGGCACGCCCTCGACGTGCGCCATGTCGCCGACCACGAACACGTTCGGGTGCCCGGGAAGCGTCAGGTCCGGCCCGACGATCACGCGGCCCGCGCGGTCGACCTCGGCGCCGGACTGCTCGGCGAGCTGGCGGCCCAGCGGGCTGGCCTGCACGCCGGCAGACCACACCTTGGTGGCCGACTCGATACGGCGGATGGTGCCGTCGGAGTCCTTGACCGTGATGCCGTTGCGGTCGACGTCGGTGACCATCGCGCCGAGCTGGATGTCGACGCCCATCTTCTCCAGCCGCGCCTGGGCCTTCTTGCCGAGCTTCTCGCCCATCGGCGGCAGCACCGCGGGCGCGGCGTCGAGCAGGATCACCCGGGCCTGGGTCGAATCAATCGAGCGGAACGCGCCTTTGAGCGTGTGGTCGGCCAATTCGGCGATCTGCCCGGCCATTTCGACGCCGGTGGGCCCGGCGCCGACGACGGTGAAGGTGAGCAGCTTCTCCCGGCGCGCCGGGTCGCTGGACCGCTCGGCCTGTTCGAACGCGCTGAGGATGCGCGCGCGCAGCTCGAGGGCGTCGTCGATCGACTTCATGCCCGGCGCCCACTCGGCGAAATGGTCGTTGCCGAAGTAGGACTGGCCGGCCCCGGCGGCCACGATCAGCGTGTCGAACGGCGTGACATAGGTGTGGCCGAGCAGCTCGGAGGTGACCGTCTTCTCGGTCAGGTCGATCCTGGTGACGTCGCCGAGCAGCACCTGGCAGTTCTTCTGCTTGCGCAGGATCATCCGCGTGGGCGGGGCGATCTCGCCCGAGGGGATGATGCCCGTGGCGACCTGATACAGCAGCGGCTGGAACAGGTGGTGGGTGGTCTTGGCGATCAGCTTGACGTCGGCGTCGGCGCGCTTGAGTGTCTTGGCAGCGGTCAGCCCGCCGAACCCCGATCCGATGATCACCACCTGGTGGCGGTCAGATTCAGTGGCTCCGGGATGGCTCATTTGCGGCTCCTCGGCGGTGCTTCACGTGCGGTGTTACCCATTACGTCTACCCATTACGGTAGTCGTCTGCCCAGGGATCGACGATTTAGGTCCCTGTGTCATTTCCCACGCCGTCGCCGGGATTGACACAGGGTTTCGCGGTTCACAGACCGAGCAGCGGTTTGAGCTGTTCGGCGAGGGCGGTGATCTGGCCGGGTTGGTAGCCGTTGAGGTGGGTGACCGGGCTGATGACGATGCCTCCGACGCCGGCGTCGAGGATCTTCGTCTTGATCTGCTCGGCGATCTGCTCGGGGCTGCCGTACACCGCCGACTGCTTGAAATCGTCCGGGATGAACTCCTCGGTGACGTTCTCGTCGACGATCGCGATGGCGAGCGAGCTGGTCTCCAGGGTGGCCGGGTCGCGGCCGATGCGCTCGCAGCTCTCCTTGGCGACCGCCACCTTGCGGGGTAGTTCGTCGAAGCCCGCCACCAGGTTGAGGTGGTCGAAGTAGCGCGTCGCCAGCGGGATCGTCTTCTTCTCGCCCTTGCCGCCGATCATCAGCGGAATGTGGTCCCGGAACCGGGGTTCGGCCATCGCCTCCCTGACCCGGTAGTGCTTGCCCTCGAAGGTCGGTCGCTCACCGTGCAGCATCGGCACGATGATCTGCAGCGCCTCGCCGAGCTTCTCGAACCGGTCGGTGAACGTGCCGAACTCGAAACCGAGGCTGTCGTGCTCGAGTTCGTACCAGCCGGTGCCGATGCCGAGGACGGCGCGGCCCTGGCTGACGACGTCGAGTGTCGTGATCACCTTGGCCAGCAGTGCCGGGTTGCGGTAGCTGTTGCCGGTCACCAGCGTGCCCAGCTGCACGCGCTCGGTGGCGGTGGCCAGCCCGCCGAGCGCGGTGTAGGCCTCCAGCATCGGCTGGTCGGGCGTGCCGAGGCCGGGCAGCTGATAGAAGTGGTCCATCACGAAGACGGAGTCGAAGCCTGCGGCCTCGGCCTCCTTCGCCTGGGCGATGACCGTCGGGAACATCTCCTCGACACCGGTGCCGTAGGAGAAGTTGGGGATCTGAAGTCCGAGTTTGATGGTCACGTCATCACGTAACCACAGCGGGCCGCAGCGGTAATCCCGTTTCAGCTCATTGCGAACGGCGGACTATCGCCGTTCAGCCGATGTCAGCCAACACACCCTGACTGACGTGCAGCGTCTGACCGGTGATGTGGCGCGCCGACGGTGTGGTGAGAAACAGTGCGAGCCTTGCGATTTCGTCGGCGACCGAGGCGGGGGTGTGGGACAGCCCGACATAGCCCGGCTCGGCGCTGCGGCCCGAGGCCACCACGTTGACGGTGATGCCGCGGGTGCCGAAGTGGGCGGCCTGCCCGGCGGTCCAGTTCGACAGCGCCGCCTTGATCGCCGCCTCGGCGCTGCCGTCGGCCGGGTTCTGGGGCACCACGCTCAGGATCGAGCCGCCCGAGCGCAGCTGGTCGCCGAGGACCTGCACGGTCAGCACCGTCGACAGCACCGTCGCGTCCAGCGCGCTGCGCCATGCGGTGGCCAGCTCGGTCAGCGAGTAGGTGCGCGGATCACCGCCCTGCCACTTCGGGGCGGGGACGTTGACGATGGTGTCCAGGTAGTGGAACTGCGAGCGCGCCGCCTCGACGCTGGCGGGATCGGTGTTGTCGAAGACAACCGCGTCGACGTCGAGCTCCTTGGCGGCCACCTCGAGCTCGTCGCGGCGGGCGCCCGCGATCACCACCCGGTGGCCGGCGTCGCGGAACCCTCCGGCGATCGTGCGACCCAGATCGGTGTCTCCACCGGTGACGAGCACCTCCATCGGGCGACCTCCCTGTCCTTTTCCGCGCGTTTGCGGCAATGTTACTGGACAGTAGCTAGTCGACGAAACCGGCGCGCGGCGCGCCGTGCCCTAGGGTTTGAGGCCGTGGAGTCCAGGGCGGCACCGGCGTGAACGCATCCGCTGGTCTGCCGCGCTGGCTGTACGTGCCCGCCGGGATCGCGGCGCTGTTTGTGACGCTGCCGCTGGTCGCGGTCGCGGTGAAGGTCGACTGGGCCAACTTCCTCACCCTGATCAGCAGCGACTCGTCGGTTACCGCGCTGCTGCTGAGCCTGCGCACTGCCGCCGCCAGCACCCTGCTGTGCCTGGTCTTCGGGGTGCCGCTGGCGCTGGTGCTGGCCCGCGCCGACAGCATGGTGGTGCGGATGGTGCGCCCGGTGATCCTGCTGCCGTTGGTGCTGCCGCCGGTCGTCGGTGGCCTGGCGCTGCTGTACGCGTTCGGCCGGGCGGGCCTGATCGGGGAGTACCTGGAGGCGGCGGGGCTGCGGATCGCGTTCACGACGACCGCGGTGGTGCTGGCGCAGACCTTCGTCTCGCTGCCGTTTCTGGTGATCTCCCTGGAGGGGGCGGCGCGCACCGCGGGCACCGACTACGAGGTGGTGGCCGCGACGCTGGGGGCCCGGCCGACGCGGGTGTGGTGGCGGGTGACCCTGCCGCTGCTGGCGCCCGGCCTGGTGTCGGGGGCGGTGCTGGCGTTCGCCCGGTCGCTGGGGGAGTTCGGCGCCACCCTGACCTTCGCGGGCTCCCGGGAGGGGGTGACGCGCACGCTGCCGCTGGAGATCTACCTGCAGCGGGAGACCGATCCCGAGGCCGCGGTGGCGCTGTCGCTGCTGCTGGTCGCGGTGGCCGCCGTCGTCGTGCTGGGGCTGGGTGCCCGGCGGTTGCGAGGTGCCGGTGCCTGGGCTTGAGGTGCGCGCGGTGGTGCGCAGCCGCGGGGTGGACCTGCGGGTCGCGCTGGGCGCCGGCGAGGTGCTCGCCGTGCTGGGGCCCAACGGTGCGGGCAAATCGACGCTGCTGCACGTGATCGCGGGGCTGATCCGCCCCGACGACGGGATGGTGCGGGTCGGGGACCGCACCCTCACCGACACCGCGACCGGGGTCCACGTGCCCACCCACGACCGTCGCGTCGGGCTACTGCTGCAGGATCCGCTGCTGTTCCCGCATCTGCGGGTGCGGGCCAACGTGGCGTTCGCGCCCGGCAGCGGTGACCCGCAGCGCTGGCTGGCCGCCGTCGACGCCGCCGATCTCGCCGACCGTCGGCCCCGGCAGCTGTCCGGCGGCCAGGCGCAGCGGGTGGCGCTGGCCCGGGCGCTGGCCGCCGAACCCGATGTGCTGCTGCTCGACGAGCCGCTCGCCGGACTCGACGTCGCCGCCGCGGCCGCGATGCGCAAGGTGCTGCGCCGGGTGCTCACCTGGGACGGCCGGTCGGCGGTGCTGGTCACCCACGAGGTGCTCGACGTGCTCACCCTGGCCGACCGGGTGGTGGTGCTGGAGTCCGGCCGGATCGTCGAAACAGGTTCGACGGCAACGGTATTGAGCACCCCGCGGAGCAGGTTCGGCGCCCGGTTCGCCGGGGTGAACCTGGTCGGCGGCACCGCGGACGGTCCGGGCGCGATGAGCACGCCGTGGGGTGCGACCTGGCACGGGGTGGCCGCGGCCGATATCGCGGCGGGGGAGCGGGTGGTCGCGCTGTTCCGCCCGTCGGCGGTGGCGGTGTACCGGGACGTGCCGGCGGGCAGCCCCCGCAACACCACCCGCGTCACGGTCGCCGAGCTCGACAGCCGCGGCCCGACGATCCGCGTCCGCGCCGAGGAACAGCCCGACGGCGGACCCGGCCTGGCCGCCGACATCACCACCGAGTCGGCGGCCGAACTGCGGCTGGCGCCCGGCGACGACGTCTACTTCACGGTGAAGGCGCAGGAGGTCTCGCTGTACCCCGCCGCGTAACGGCGGGCGGCGGGTGCGCGACGTACCAGGTGATCGCTGTAGGTGATCGTTGTAGGTGATCGCTGTAGGTGATCGACCCCGACATCTTTGCCGACGCGACACGCGCACGCCGCCCACGCCCGCCGGGGCGTGGGACGCCTTGCCGTGTCAGCAATTTCACATCGACGGTCTGTCTGGCCGTTTCGAGTTCTCAGCTATTTCTCAGATCGAAACATTTTGAGCAGTGCTTACTTGCGTCACGGCCGTAACACGGTAGTTTCTTCCCCATGACTGAGCCGGATGCGATTTCTCACCACCGCAGGGGTCTGTCGCGGACGCTGGCGATCGCGGCGATCTCCGGTGCCACCGCGGTAGCGCTCACCCTACCGGGCGTCGCGCAGGCGCAGCCCGAGCCGACGCCGGAGCCGGCGCCGCCGGGCAACGTCCTGCAGGATCCGCCGCCCGCCGATCCGAACGCGCCGGCCCCGCCGGCCGATCCGAACGTCCCGCCGGCTCCGCCGGCCCCGCCGGCCGATCCGAATGCCCCGGCCCCGCCGCCGGGCGATCCCAACGTCGCGCCCGCGGACCCGGACGCGCCCCCGCCGCCCGCCGCTGAGCCGGGCCGGGTGGACTCGCCCGCCGGCGGGCTGAGCTTCGTGGTGCCGGAGGGCTGGCAGGTCTCCGACTCCACGCAGCTGTCCTACGGTCAGGCGTTGCTGACCAAGATCGCCCCCGAGGGCGCCGAGCCGCCGAACGACACCAGCGTGCTGCTCGGCCGGCTGGACCTGAAGCTGTTCGCCGGCGCCGAGACCGACAACACCAAGGCCGCCCAGCGGCTGGCGTCGGACATGGGCGAGTTCTTCATGCCGTTCCCGGGCACCCGGATCAACCAGCAGACCGTGCAGCTCGACGCCGACGGTATGCCGGGCGTCGCCTCGTACTACGAGGTGAAGTTCACCGACACCAACAAGCCGAACGGCCAGATCTGGGCCGGTGTGGTCGGCAAGCCGGTCGAACCGGGCACCCCGCGCGGGCAGCGCACCCCGGAGCGGTGGTTCGTCGTGTGGCTGGGCACCGCCAACAACCCGGTGCCCAAGGAGGAGGCGATCGCGCTGGCGAACTCGATTCGCCCGTACACCCCGCCGCCTCCGCCGGCCCCGGACCCGAACGCGCCGCTGCCGCCGCCGGACCCCAACGCTCCGCCGCCGGACCCGAACGCGCCGGCACCGCGGCCCGGTGTCGGGGTGGCCGTGCCCGTCGCACCGGAGAACGCGCCGGGGATGCTGCCCCCGGCCTGATCCGGTCCTCCGAACAGCAGAACGCCGACCCGGCTGCGTGCCGGGTCGGCGTTTCTGCTTTCTGGACTCCGGTGTTCTAGGGGCCGACGCGCGGTGGGTTGGCGTTGGCGACGTTGAGGATGAAGCAGTTCGTGCCGCCGAAGCCCATCGCGCCCGCGGACTGGCACCGCTCGAAGCTGCCGTCCTCGGCGACCGGCCCGTCGCAGATGGTGCCGCCACCCCACGGGGTCCAGGCCCCCTGACATCCGGCGTTGGCCGGGGCGGCGAACGTCAGACCACCGGCGACCAGAGCGCCGACCGCCAGTGCGATTCGTGTCCTCATCTGTACACCTCTCTCCGGGAGACCGGCTCGGGCCGTGTCGGAAACCTCCGGGTTATCTGCTGGGTAGCTGTCTGAAGTCGTTATCCGAAGTTATCTCCAGGTTATGTCGCCGTGATCTGCGGAGGAATCGGGATTTTCCCCACATCGGCACCCGCAGGGTGGTGTGGCGACGGTCGCGGCGCGACGATGTCGGAGTGAGCACCCAGACCATGACCGCATGGCAGGTTCGCCGTCCGGGTCCGATCGCCACCCGGCCGCTGCAGCGCGCTGAACTCCCGGTCCCGCAACCCGGGCCGGGTGAGCTTCTCGTCGCGGTCCGCGCCTGCGGGGTGTGCCGCACCGATCTTCACGTCGCCGAGGGCGACCTGGCCGTGCACAAGCCCGACGTGGTGCCCGGCCATGAGGTGGTCGCCGAGGTGGTGGCCGTCGGCGACGGCGCCGGAACCGAGTTCGCGGTGGGGGACCGGGTCGGCATCGCCTGGCTGCGCCACACCTGCGGTGAGTGCATCTACTGCAGACGCGGGGCGGAGAACCTGTGCCCGCAGTCCCGCTACACCGGATGGGACGCCGACGGCGGCTATGCTGAATTCGCCACTGTTCCAGCCGCTTTCGCGTTACCGCTGCCGCCGGGGTACTCCGACACCGAGCTGGCACCGCTGCTGTGCGCGGGGATCATCGGCTACCGGGCGCTGCTGCGCGCCGATCTGCCGCCGGGCGGCCGGCTCGGCATCTACGGGTTCGGCGGCAGCGCCCACCTCACCGCCCAGGTGGCGCTGGCCCAGGGCGCGGAGGTGCATGTGATGACCCGCGGCGAGCACGCCCGCGAGCTGGCGCTGTCGCTGGGCGCGGCCTCGGCGCAGGGTCCCGCCGACCCGCCGCCGGTCCCGCTGGACTCCGCGATCCTGTTCGCCCCGGTCGGAGAGCTGGTGCTGCCCGCGCTGGAAGCGCTCGACCGGGGCGGGACGCTGGCCATCGCGGGCATCCACCTGTCCGACATCCCGACGCTGAACTATCAGCGCCACCTGTTCCAGGAGCGTCAGGTCCGGTCGGTCACCGCCAACACCCGCGCCGACGCCCGCGCGTTCCTGAAGTTCGCCGCCGAACACCGGATCTCGGTGACGCACCCGGTCTATCCGCTCGACCGCGCCGACGAGGCGCTGGCCGATCTGGCCGCCGGCCGGTTCTCCGGGGCCGCGGTGCTGACCGTCTGACGGCTCAGAGTTCGGCGAGCGCGGCGCCGAGACGACCGCGCAGATCGCCGCGGCCGTAGCGGTACAGCGGGCCGCGGCCGTCGGAGAGGATCAGCCGCAGCCGCGCCATGCCGCGCGGGGCCACCGGGCGCGGCGAGTGCAGGTGCAGCGCGATCCGGTCGATCAGATCCGCGGCCGCGACGATGTTCGCGACGTTCAGCGGAATCCGCGAGGACATCAACGGCCCGGTCGCGGTGGCGTTGTGCACGAGTTGGCGCAGGGCGCGTGCGATCGTCTCACGTTCCCGCCGCGAGGTCAGCCGGGCGGCGTGCACGGCCAGCGCGCTGCCCGGGGGCGCCGGTACGCCGACGGCGATGTCGCGGTCGAGCCTGTCCGCGGTCAGCCGTGCGACCAGTCGGGTCAGCAGGGAGGCCGAGGCGGCGCGGGCCTGTTCGGGCGTCCGCTGGTGGACGGTGGTGACGTGCTGTGCCTGGTGGGAAGTCATGTCGTTCGTCGTTTCACTCGGCTGCTCAACTTGTGACCACTAAACACGTTATACAGGTCACGCATGACTAGTCAAATTGCTATACCGGTCACGCGTCTCTAGAGTGGTGTCATGGCCGTCGACCGCAGACAGTGGCCCGCCGACGACGAGACCAAGCCCGCCCCGCCGGGCCTCGACCGCATCCAGGCCCTGATCAACACGGTCGAGCTGCCCGACGGCGCGGACCGGCTGGCCGATCCCGCCGACGCCGGCCCGTGGCTGCGCGACAACGGTCTGCTGGCCGCCGGCGCCGACGTCGACGAGACCGATCTGCGGTTCCTGCGTGAGGTGCGCGAGGCGTTCCGGGCGCTGGTCGTGCACAACGCCGGTGGGCCGGAGCCGTCAGTGGAGGAGCTGGTCCCGCTGCGGACGGTCGTCGCATCCGGTGCCGCGCACGCCGAACTCGGCGACGACGGTCAGGTGCGGCTGGCGGCGGCCGGGGACTCGGTGCGCGACCGGCTGATCGAATTGGTGCTGGTGATGCGCGACGCCCAGCGCGACGGCACCTGGCCGCTGCTGAAGGCGTGCGCCAACGACGAGTGCCGGTGGGCGTTCTACGACCGGTCCCGCAACCACGGCGGCACCTGGTGCTCGATGTCGACGTGCGGCAACAAGCTCAAGAATCGGGAGTTCCGGGCGCGCAGACGCGGGTCGCGCTGATCAGCCTCGCGGGGTCACATCGACAGGTGCCAGACGAACGCGGCGGCCAGTGCGCCGAGCCCGTTGAGCGACCAGTGCAGCGCGATCGGGGCGAGCAGGCTGCCGCTGCGGCGGCGCAGCCAGGTGAACACGAAACCGGCGACCGCGGTGGCGGCGACGGCGAGCACCACGCCCGCGACCGTGCCCATCACACCGCCGCCGAACAGCTTGGTGAACCCGACATTGCCGCTGGTCAACCCCAGCGAGGAGGCGATGTGCCACAACCCGAACAGCAGCGACCCGGCGGCCGCCACCCCGCGGAACCCCCAGGCCCGGTTCAGCGCGCCGTGCAGCACACCGCGGAACGCCAGCTCCTCGGGGATCACGGTCTGCAGCGGGATGATGATCATCGAGGCCACCAGGGCGCCGGAGATCGTGGCGTAGTTGTTGTTCATGAACATCGGCCGCGTCCACGGCAGCAGCAGGCCGATCGCGATCACGGTCGCCACCACGCCGACCGCGGCCAGCGCGTAACCCGCGCCGGTCTTCCAGTGCTCGCGGCCCAGCCCGAGCTCGGCCCAGCCCAGCCCGCGGGCGCGCACCAGCAGCACCAGGGCGACGGCGGCGGCCGGAACGGTCGCGACGCTGGCCCACGGCGTGGTGAAGTGCGCGATCAGATTGGTCAGCGCCAGCACCACCACCACGACGGCGATATCGACGTAGGTGCGGAAGTGGTTCAGGGCGGACAACTGCTCGACCAGCGGGTGCGGCCGCTGGGCGGGTACTGCGAGACCAGACATTGCAATCCACTCTAGCGACCGGATCAGCCGTCGCCGGCCGTTGCGCGGTATCCGGAATCCCAGGTCCACCCGGAGATCGCGGGGTCGTCCTCGCCGTGCTCGCGGGTGTAGCGGCGGGCCGCCAGCCGCGCGTCGACCATCCGCTGGCGCAGCAGAGCCGCCCGGCGGGCCAGTCCCTCCACCCGGTCGATCACGTCGATGACCAGGTGAAACCGGTCGAGGTCGTTGAGCATCACCATGTCGAACGGTGTCGTGGTGGTGCCACGCTCCTTGAAGCCGCGCACGTGCATCTGCGCGTGGTTGGTCCGCCGGTAGGTCAGCCGGTGGATCAGCCACGGGTAGCCGTGGTAGGCGAAGATCACCGGTTTGTCTGTGGTGAACAACGCATCGAACTCGCGGTCGGACAGTCCGTGCGGATGCTCGGTGTCGGGCTGCAGCCGCATGATGTCGACGACGTTGACCACCCGGACCCTCAGGTCGGGCAGCTCGCGGTGCAGGATGTCGGCGGCGGCCAGCGTCTCCAGCGTCGGGACGTCGCCGGCGCAGGCCAGCACCACATCGGGTTCGCCGGTGGTGGAGGCCCAGTCCCAGATGCCCAGCCCGCGGGCGCAGTGCGCGACCGCGGCGTCGATGTCCAGATAGGTCAGCGCGGGCTGCTTGCCCGCGACGATGACGTTGACGTAGTCGCGGCTGCGCAGGCAGTGGTCGGTCACCGACAGCAGCGTGTTGGCGTCCGGCGGCAGGTAGACCCGCACCACTTCGGGCCGTTTGTTGGCGACGTGGTCGATGAAGCCGGGATCCTGGTGCGACGCACCGTTGTGGTCCTGACGCCAGACATGGCTTGTCAGAAGGTAGTTCAGCGACGCGATGGGCCGGTGCCACGGCAGCTCCCGGTTGCGGATCAACCACTTGCAGTGCTGGTTGAGCATCGAGTCGACGATGTGGACGAACGCCTCGTAGCAGTTGAACAGCCCGTGCCGCCCGGTCAGCAGGTAGCCCTCCAACCAGCCCTGGCACAGGTGCTCGGAGAGCACCTCCATCACGCGGCCCTCGGGTCCGAGGTGCTCGTCGTCGCCGGTGATCTCGCCCAACCACACCTTGTCGGTGGCCTCCAGCGTCGCCGCCAACCGGTTCGACGCGGTCTCGTCGGGCCCCATCACCCGGAACCGGTCCGGGTTGCGGACGATGACGTCGCGCAGATAGGTCCCCAGCACCCGGGTCGCCTCGGCGGTCTGCGAGGCGGGTGCGGGGACGTCGACGGCGTAGTCGGCGAACGGCGGCAGGTCCAGGTCGCGTAGCAGCAGCCCGCCGTTGGTGTGCGGGCTGGCGCTCATCCGCCGCGGCCCGGACGGGGCCAGCGCCCGCAGTTCGGGGCGTAGCGCCCCGGTGGCGTCGAACAGTTCCTCGGGCCGGTAGCCGCGCAGCCACTGCTCCAGCGCGGCGCGGTGCTCGGGGTTGGTGCGGGTCTCGGCCAGCGGCACCTGGTGCGACCGCCAGGTGCCCTCGACCTTCACACCGTCGACGCGATACGGGCCGGTCCAGCCTTTCGGGGTGCGCAGCACGATCATCGGCCACAGCGGCCTGCCCGTCTCGCCCTCCAGTCGCGCGGCCCGCTGGATCGCGCCGATCTGGTCGAACGCCTCGTCCAGGGCGGTCGCCAACTGCTGATGCACGCTGGCCGGGTCGTCGCCGGCGACGGTGATCGGCTGGTAGCCGTAGCCGAACAGCAAAGACTCCAGTTCCTCCTGCGGAATGCGGGCCAGCACGGTCGGATTGGCGATCTTGTAGCCGTTGAGGTGCAGGATCGGCAGCACCGCGCCGTCGGTGACCGGGTTGAGGAACTTGTTGGAGTGCCAGCTGGCCGCCAGCGGGCCGGTCTCGGCCTCACCGTCGCCGATCACGCACGCCACCACCAGATCCGGGTTGTCGAACGCGGCGCCGTAGGCGTGCACCAGCGCGTAACCCAGCTCGCCGCCCTCGTGGATCGAGCCGGGTGTCTCGGCGGCCACGTGGCTGGGGATCCCGCCGGGAAAAGAGAACTGGCGGAACAGTTTCCGCATGCCCTCGGCGTCCTCGGTGATGTGCGAGTACACCTCGCTGTAGGTGCCCTCGAGGTACGCGTTGGCGACCAGTCCGGGACCGCCGTGGCCGGGCCCGGTGATGTAGATGACGTCGAGGTCGCGTTCGCGGATGATCCGGTTGAGGTGGGTGTAGATCAGGTTCAGCCCCGGTGTGGTGCCCCAGTGCCCGAGCAGGCGCGGCTTGATGTGCTCGGGAGCCAGCGGTTCGCGCAGCAGCGGGTTGTCCAGCAGGTAGATCTGGCCGACGGACAGGTAGTTGGCCGCGCGCCAGTAGGCGTCGATCAGGGCGAGTTCGTGGTCGGAGAGCGTCGCGGACAGTGACTGGGCGGTCATTTGTTCCATCATCGTCGCCGCCGCGCGTTCACGCCCCCCTTCGGCGCATCCGGTTGTCTGGTCCAGGTAGCCGGGTGGCGACCGTCTAGCCTGACGGACGTGTTGGGATTCGCGCTGCCACAGTACGGGCCGTCGGCCCGCGCCGATATCGTCCGTTTCGCCGCCGCCGCCGAACAAATGGGCGCCGACAGCCTCTGGGTGGGGGACCGTCTGATCGCCCCGGTGGATCCCAGCGTCGGCTACGCGGGTTCGGACACAATCCCCGAACAGTTCCGCACCGGCTTCGACCCGTTCATCGCGCTCGCGCTGGCCGCGGCGGTCACCGAACGGGTGGCGCTGGGCGCCAGCGTGCTGGTCGCTCCCTGGTACGCGCCGGCGGTGCTGGCGCGGCAGCTGACCGCCCTGGACGTGGCCAGCGGCGGGCGGCTGCGGCCCGGCTTCGGGATCGGCTGGTCGCCGGAGGAGTTCGCCGCCGCCGGAGCGCCGTTCCGTCGCCGCGGCGCGCAGCTCGACGAGATGCTCGACGCGCTGGACGCCATCTGGACGACGAACCCGGCCAGCCACGACGGGGAGCACTGGACGCTGCCGCCGTCGTGGATCGACCTGAAACCGGAGCAGAGCCCGCGCCCGCCGATCTACCTGTCCGCGATGACCCCGGCGAGTCTGAAGCGGGTGGGGGAGCGCGCCGACGGCTGGCTTCCGGTCGCCCTGGTGCCCGGGTTCGTGATGCCCGACGTGCTCACCATGCAGCGGCAGACGATCGACGAGGCGGCCCGCGCCGCCGGCCGCGATCCCGCCGACATCGACACCGTGGTGCGGATCAACGTCTCCGAGGGCGCGACCCCCGACGACGTCGCCGAGGCGGTGCGGGTGCTGGCCGACGGCGGTTATGACAACGTGTTCGTCGACCTGATGTACGTCGCCGCCGACACCGACGACTACCTGCGGTGGGCGCAACGACTGCTGGAAGGATGAGCGCAGCGCCGTTCGGTTGTCAAGAGAGGACGTGATGGATCCCAGAACCCCGGTCCTGGTGGGCTACGGGCAGGTCAACCAGCGCGAGGAGAACCCGCAGGTGGAGCCGGTCGACCTGATGGTCGAGGCCGCGCGCGCCGGCGCCGACCCCCGCGTGCTGGCCGCCGTCGACTCGGTGCGAGTGGTCAACCTGCTGTCGTGGCGCTACCGCGACCCGGGACTTCTTCTCGCCCAACGCATCGGCGCCGACACCGCATCGACCCGCTACACCGGCATCGGCGGTAACACGCCGCAGTCCCTGGTCAACGAGGCGTGTCTGGACATCCAGGCCGGTCGCGCCGACGTGGTGCTGATCGCCGGGGCCGAGACCTGGCGGACCCGAACAAAGTTGCGCCGCAACGGGATCAAACCGGACTGGACGCGGCAGGACGACAGCGTCGCGGTGCCGCCGGGCGCCGAGGTGTCGGTGCCGATGGCCGCGCCGTCGGATGAGCGGATCCACCTCGACCGGCCGTCGTTCGTGTACCCGATGTTCGAAGAGGCGGTGCGCATCTCGCGCGGCGAGGCGATCGACGCACACCGGCGCCGCATCGGGGAGCTGTGGGCGCAGTTCAGCGCGGTTGCCGCGGCCAACCCGAACGCCTGGAGCCGGGAGGCGCTGTCGGCCGAGCAGATCTGGCGGGAGAGCCCGGACAACCGGATGATCAGCTGGCCGTACCCCAAGCTGATGAACTCCAACAACATGGTCGACCAGGCGGCGGCGCTGGTGCTGACGTCGGTGGAGAAGGCCGAGTACCTGCAGATCCCGAAGGACCGCTGGGTGTTTCCGTACGCGGGCACCGACGCACACGACACCTACGCGATCGCCGAGCGCGACGAGTTCCACACCTCGCCGGCGATCCGGATCGCGGGCCGTCGGGTGCTGGAGTTGGCCGGCCTCGGCATCGACGACGTCGAGCTGGTCGACCTGTACTCGTGCTTCCCGTCGGCGGTGCAGGTGGCCGCCGCCGAGCTCGGCCTGCCGATCGGCGATCCGGGTCGCCCGCTGACCGTGACGGGCGGGCTGACCTTCGCAGGCGGTCCGTGGAACAACTACGTCACCCACTCGATCGCCACCATGGCCGAGCGGCTGGTCGCCGAACCGGGCACCCGCGGGCTGATCAGCGCCAACGGCGGCTACCTGACCAAGCACAGCTTCGGGGTGTACGGCACCGAACCGCCCACCGGTGAGTTCCGTTGGCAGGACGTGCAATCGGAGGTCGACCGGGAGCCGACGCGCACCGCGCTGGTGGAGTGGAGCGGGGTCGGCACGGTGGAGACCTGGACGACGCCGTACAACCGCGAGGGTGTCCCGGAGAAGGCGTTTCTGGCGGTGCGCAGCCCCGAGGGCGCCCGCGCGCTGGCGGTGATCACCGACGCGTCGCAGGCGGCGGCGACGGTGACCGAGGACATCGCGGGGGCCAAGGTCCAGGTGGGCCCAGACGGCTCTGCCGTCATCCTGTGACGGACGGCTCCGCTGTCCTGCTATGGCGGCGGCAGCTCGGTGTAGCGGGGTTCGAACCCGTCGGCGGCGAACGTGAAGCCGCTGCCGGAGCGGTCGCTGCGACACGAGATACCGGACTCCTCCTGCACATTGCAGCGGAATCCGGCGACCACGAGCACCTTGCCGAACGGTAGCTCCGGCGCGTCGTCGACGACGAACTCCGGTGTCTCGAGCGCGACGAACCGGGGCTCGCCCTCGTGGTCGACGACGATCGCGTTCGGGGCCGTCGGCGTGCCCTCGGCGTTCGGCACCGCGGTGGGCTGCCCGCTGATGCCGAGCCCGGAGCCGCGGCTCGCCGACTGGCAGCCCACCCGGTCGCGGGGCACGATCGTGCACACCCACCGGCCGCTCGGCGAGCTGAACGCGTACACCGCGCTGCCGTTCGGGCGGGCCACGTAACCGGACGCGTCGACCAGCTGTTCGCGCGGCGGGGCCGGGGGAGCGGCCGGGGTGGTGGTCGTCGGCAGCGGGGGCGGCGGTTCGTCGGAGGTGTGCACGATCCGCTCGCCGGAACAGCCGGCGGCCAGCAGCGCGACGATCACGGCGGGGACAACGGTTTCGGCTCGCATCGCAGCCCAGCGTGCCAGACCGGTCAGGGGGCCGTCAGCATCGCCTTCAGGGTGCGGGCGTTGCGCACCGCGTGTCCGCCGAGGTCGTTGTTGAAATACACCAGCACGCGCCGGCCCTCGGCGTCCCAGGCGCGGATCCGGTCGGCCCACCGGCGCAGCTCGGCGTCGGGGTACGACCCGGCGTACAGCGAGTCCTGGTCGGGTCCGTGCATCCGCAGGTACACCAGCGGGGCGGTGGCCCGCGGTACACATCGCAGTCCCGCGCCGCTCATCACCACGTACGCCGCGCCGTGGCGTTCGAGCAGTGCGTACACCGCCGGGTCGTCCCACGACGGGTGGCGCAACTCCATCGCCACCGGGATCCGGTCGGGCATCAGCTCGAGGAAGTGCGCCAGCCGCGCGTCGTCGCGCTCCAGTTCCGGATGCAGTTGCACCAGAAGCGCTTCGGCGCGCTCACCCAGCTGCGTCCAGCACCGGTCGAACCGCTCGACCCACGGCTGCGGGTCGCGCAGCCGCCGGTAGTGGGTCAGCCCGCGGTGCGCCTTGACCGACATCGTCACCCCGTCAGGCAGTCGCGTGCGCCAGCCGGCGAACGTGGCGTCCTTGGGCCAGCGGTAGAAGCTGGCGTTGAGTTCGACGGTGTCGAACTCGGTGACGTACACCGCGAGCCGCTTGGCGACCGGTGTGCCCGCGGGGTAGAGCACGTCGGTCCAGTGGTCATACGACCACCCCGAGGTGCCGATGCGAATCATCCGGCTCGCGTACCCGGCTGTTTCGGGGGCAAACTCCCGGCGTACTCGACACCGCGGGTCACCCACGGCTGCAGTTGGCGCCTGGTGCGCACCCCATCCGGCGCGACGAGCGGTGGGCGAGGTCCTCGTCGTAGGCCATGCGCCGACGGTACCGCCGAACTGGTGCCGAAATAGCATTCCTGGTCGTGATTCGGCTACGATCGCGACCACCCGTTCTCGCTCGGCGACCGCACCTGCCGGAAAATGCGCTCAGGGTCGTGATCCGGTCGGGATCACGACCCTGAGCTCAATAATCCGCGTCAGGCGGCGGCGGTGGCCGTCTGCTCGGCGGGCACCAGCGCCTGTGCGACGATGTCGGCGACGTCGGTCATCGGCTTGACCTCCAGCGCCTCGAGCACATCGGCCGGCACGTCGTCCAGGTCGGCCTCGTTGCGCTGCGGGATGAAAACCGTTGACAGACCGGCCCGTTGCGCTGCCAGCAGCTTCTGCTTGACCCCGCCGATCGGCAGCACCCGACCGTTGAGCGTCACCTCGCCGGTCATGCCGACGTCGGCGCGCACCTGCCGTCCGGTGGCCATCGACACCAGCGCGGTCACCATCGTGACACCGGCCGACGGCCCGTCCTTGGGCACCGCACCGGCGGGCACGTGCAGGTGGATCCGCCGCTCCAGCGCCTTCGGGTCCACCCCGAGCTGCTCGGCGTGCGAGCGCACGTAGGACAGCGCGATCTGCGCCGACTCCTTCATCACGTCGCCCAGCTGACCGGTCAGAACCAGAGCGGATTCCCCGGCTGCGTCCGATCCGACGGCGTTGGCCTCGATGTAGAGCACATCGCCGCCCATCCCCGTGACGGCCAGCCCGGTCGCCACACCGGGCACCGCGGTGCGTTCCGCCGACTCCGGCAGGAACCGCGGACGGCCCAGGTACTCAACGAGATCCGGCTCGTCGATGGTGATGCTGGTGGCCTCGCTGTCGGCCAGCCTCGTCGCGACCTTGCGCATCAGCTTGGCCAGCAGCCGCTCGAACTGCCGCACCCCGGGTTCGCGGGTGTAGTCGGCGGCGATCTTGCGCAGCGCGGCCTCGGTGACCGTGACCTCGTCGGCGGTCAGCGCCGCCTTCTCCCGCTGCCGGGGCAGCAGGAAGTCACGCGCGATGGCCAGCTTGTCGTCGGCGGTGTAGCCGTCGATCTCCACCAGTTCCATGCGGTCCAGCAGCGCCGACGGGATGTTCTCGATCACGTTGGCGGTGGCCAGGAACACCACGTCGGACAGGTCCAGATCCAGGTCCAGGTAGTGGTCGCGGAACGTGTGGTTCTGCGCCGGGTCCAGCACCTCGAGCAGGGCCGCCGCGGGGTCACCGCGGAAGTCCGAGCCCACCTTGTCGATCTCGTCGAGCAGCACAACGGGATTCATCGTGCCCGCCTCGCTGATCGCCCGCACGATACGGCCCGGCAGCGCGCCGACGTAGGTCCGCCGGTGCCCGCGGATCTCGGCCTCGTCGCGCACACCGCCCAGAGCGACGCGCACGAACTTGCGGCCCAGCGCCTTGGCGACGCTCTCGCCGAGCGAGGTCTTGCCGACACCGGGCGGGCCGGCCAGCACCATCACCGCACCCGAACCGCGGCCGCCGACGACGGCCATCCCGCGCTGGGCGCGCCGCGCCCGCACGGCCAGGTACTCGACGATTCGGTCCTTGACGTCCTCGAGCCCGTGATGGTCGGCGTCGAGGATCTCGCGCGCCGCCTTCAGGTCGGTCGAGTCCTCGGTGCGCACGTTCCACGGAAGCTCCAGCACGGTGTCCAGCCAGGTGCGGATCCAGCCGCTCTCCGGGCTCTGGTCACCGGCGCGCTCGAGCTTGCCGACCTCGCGCAGCGCGGCCTCGCGCACCTTCTCGGGCAGGTCGGCCTCTTCGATGCGGGTCCGGTAGTCGTCGGTGCTGTCGGCGTCGTCCTCACCGAGTTCCTTGCGGATCGCCTTGAGCTGCTGGCGCAGCAGGAACTCCTTCTGCTGCTTCTCCATGCCCTCGCGGACGTCCTCGGCGATCTTCTCGCTGACCTCGACCTCGGCCAGCTGCGCGCCGGTCCAGTCGATGAGCAGGCGCAGCCGCTCGGCGACATCGGGGGTCTCCAGCAGCTGCCGCTTCTGCACCTGGGTCAGGTACGACGCGTACCCGGCGGTGTCCGCCAGCGCCGACGGGTCGGACAGCTGGTTGACGAAATCGATGATCTGCCAGGCCTCCCGGCGCTGCAGCATCGCCAGTAGCAGCTTCTTGTACTCGGCGGCGAGGTTGATCACCTCCTCGGTGGGCTCGGGTTCGGCGACCTCGGTCACCTCCACCCACAGCGCCGCACCCGGGCCGGTCGCACCTGTCCCGATGTGGGCGCGGCTGACCCCGCGCACGATAGCGGCGGGCCCACCCGGCATCCGGCCGATCTGCACGATCGAGGCCAGCACCCCGTAGGACGGGTAGCGGTCCTCGAGCCGGGGAGCGATCAGCAACTCACCGGACTCACTGGCGCGGGCCGCATCGACGGCCGCGCGCGCGGCATCGTCCAGCGCGATCGGCACCACCATTCCGGGCAGCACGATCGAGTCGTTCAGGAACAACACCGGCACTGTCTTGGCTTCAGCCATTCAGTCCTCCAAACTTCAGTCTGTTGGACTCAACTCTGGCGGGGGTGGATTTGTTCCCCGTCGAGATCACCCGATCGGGGCATGCCGGGCCGGTGCGACGGCCGGTATCCAGAGACGCATGCCTGCATTCCGGTTACGCGACTTTCACGACGACGACCTCGACGAGGCGATCTCGGTCTGGGACCAGAGCCGCCACCCCGACGAGGCCCATCCGGTGTTCCCGGTGTCCGAGGCGGTTTCGGCCGCCCGCTCCGGGCAGCCCGCCGTGGTCGCGGTGGTCGGCGACCAGGTGGTGGGGATGGCGGTGGCGCACCAGCAGGGCGAGCGTGCGTGGATCACGATGGTGGCGTTGAGCGACCGGTGGCGCAACCGCGGCGTGGGCAGCGCGCTGCTGGCCGACCTGGAGGCGCGGCTGCGCCGCATCGGGGTGCGCCGGATCAGCGCCCTGATGCCCGCCGACGCGACCGGCAGCGCCGCGCTGCGCAACTGCGGCTACCAGGAGCGCTCGGATCTGCGGTACTTCGAAAAGATCGACAACGTCGGCATTTCCGATGCGGGACTGCTGGAATCGCTGGGTGGACAGGTGATCCCGCGCGAGTTGTGGCAGCAGATGGCCGGGATGGAGGCCGAAAAGCGCATCATCGAACGGCGCATCGTGCTGCCGCTGGCGCAACCGGATCTGGCCGCCCAGTACGGCGTGTCGCCGCCGAAGGCGGTGATCCTGTTCGGTCCGCCGGGCACCGGCAAGACCAGCTTCGCCAAGGCGGTGGCCGGGCGGCTGGGTTGGCCGTTCGTGGAATTGTTCCCGTCGCGGCTGGCCGCACCCGGGGTGTCGATGGCCGCCGCGCTGCGTGAGGCGTTCGCCAGCGTGATGGATCTGGAGTCGGTGGTGGTGTTCATCGACGAGGTCGAGGAGATCGCGGGTTCGCGTTCGCCGATCCCGACCGATCCGGCGCGCGGGGTGACCAACGAACTGCTCAAGCTGATTCCGGCGTTCCGTCAGCACGACGAGCGACTGCTGATCGTGGCCACCAACTCGGTGCGGTCCCTGGACTCGGCGTTCCTGCGGCACGGCCGGTTCGACTACATCATTCCGGTCGGGCCACCGGACGAGGTTGCGCGGGCGGCGATCTGGCGGCGCTACCTGGGGGCCAACAGCCCCGACGTCGAGGTGGACAAGCTGGTCGAGGCCAGCGCCATGTTCACCCCGGCCGATATCGAGTTCGCCGCGCGCAAGGGTGCGCAGACGGCATTCGAGCGTGAGGTCGAGTTCGGCCACGGCAGGCCGGCGCACACCGACGACTATCTGGCCGCGATCGCCGATACCAGGCCGACGTTGACGGCGGAGATGGTGGCGCAGTTCGAGGAAGACATCGCCGAGTGCACGAGGCTATAAGGGCGGGCCGAGTGCACGAGGCTATAGGGCTGGGCCTGGTGCACTCGGCGTCCCCCGAACAGCAGGGAGCCTGCCGCTCGGGGGAAAACGGCAGGCTCCCTCAGTGGGTGGATCGTGCGGCGGGTCAGGCGTTGGCCTGCACGCCGAGCGTCCGCTGGATGTCGGGCTTCATCTGCTCGAGCTGCTGACCCCAGTAGCCCCAGGTGTGGGTTCCGTTGGGCGGGAAGTTGAACACACCGTTGGTGCCGCCCGCGGCGATGTAGTTGTCGCGGAAGGTGATGTTGGTGCGCAGCGTGAACCCTTCCAGGAACTGGGCGGCCATCAGGTTCTGGCCGGCCATCCCGGCATCGAGATCGGACGGAACGCCGGTGCCGCAGTAGATCCAGATGCGGGTGTTGTTGGCGACGAGCTGGTTGATGTTGACCATCGGGTCGTTGCGCTTCCACGCCGGGTCGCTCGACGGGCCCCACATGCTCTCGGCGTTGTAGCCGCCGGAGTCCTGCATCGCCAGGCCGATCAGCATCGGCCACCAGCCTTCGGACGGGTTCAGGAAGCCCGACAGCGAGGCGGCGTAGATGAACTGCTCCGGGTGGTGGATCGCATACGTCAGCGCCGAGCTGCCCGACATCGAGATGCCGACAACCGCGTTACCGGTCTGGGAGACACCGCGATTGGCCTCCAGCCACGCCGGCAGTTCCTGGGTCAGGAAGGTCTCCCACTTGTAGGTGTAGTCCTGGCCGTTGCCCCGCGACGGCTGGTACCAGTCGGTGTAGAAGCTGGACTGGCCGCCGACCGGCATGACCACCGACAGCCCGGACTGGTAGTACCACTCGAACGCCGGGGTGTTGATGTCCCAGCCGTTGTAGTCGTCCTGGGCGCGCAGACCGTCGAGCAGGTAGACCGCATGCGGGCCGCCGCCCTGGAACTGGACGCGGATGTCGCGGTTCATCGCCGGGGAGAAGACGTCCAGATACTCCACCGGAAGGCCCGGCCGGGAGAACGCGTTCGCGGTCGCCGTTCCCCCAACGACGCCGATCAGACCGGGCAGCGCGGCAGCCGCGCAGGCTGCCACCGCCATCCGGCGCAGCAGTTTCTTACCGGAAGACCGGTACCTCTCGAAGAACCTCATAACGGCAACCAACCCACCTTTCATCGCTTTCCACAAGCAATTGCCGTTGCTATGCCTGCGTAATGAAACACGGACCGGATGCCCGCGGACGCGTCCGACATGCGGTTTCGAAGTCGCGGTTGGCTAACGATTCCGACTCGGCGCGGACTCATCGTCCGCAGATCCGCCCTGTGACCTGTGGGAACGGTGTTACTGCTGTGACTCGGCGGTCGGGCTGTCGGCAGGCGCGCAACAGGGCCTCTGGGCCCTGAAAGCTCAGGGACAGCGGTGTTTCCCACACCTCTGGGGCGGCACACCGCGGCGCTGTCCGGTGCGGAGTCGTCATGCCCGGTGACGGTCGCGGCGGTCAGCCGAACGTGACGGTCGTCGTCGCCAGCAAACTCCGTGGCTAGTCCTCGACGTCGGCCAGCGCGCGCGCCACGGTGATGCGACGCTCTTCGATGGCGTTGCCGAAGTCCTGCAGCAGCACCGGCTTTCGGGCCACCAGCTCTTCGAGGGCGGGCCGGCCGACCTCCAGCACGGTGACCTCGTCGAGCGCGTACGCCGAGGTGGTGACCGGTTCGCGGGTCAGCGTCGTCTGCCCGATGAAGTCACCCCTCTCCAGGGTGCGCACCGGCACCAGGGCGCCGACGTCGGTAGTGACGACCAGGCGCGCCCGCCCGGTGACGATGAACGACATCCGCTTGGGCACCTCGCCGGCGTGCTGCAGGTACTCGTCGGCGCCGTAGCGCGCGAGCCGGACCTGGGGGAGCAGCGCCTCCTGCTCCTCCTGACTCAATCGCAGGGTGGGCGCGACGATCCGCAGCGACCGAGCCACCTGCTCGGGTGTGCCGAAGTCGTCCTCGGCCTCGTCGAGGTGCAGCCCGGCGCGCCGGGACGCGTACCAGACCCAGCGCAGGAACATGGCCTTGGCCGCGGAGTCCTCGCCGGGTGAGCGCAGCGGGATCGACGTGCTGTACTCCTGGCCGCCCAGATGCACGCTGCGCGGTGCCGCGTCAGGACGCAGTTGCGGCAGCGATGCGGCCACGCGGTCGAGCATCCTGATCACGTCGTCGGGTGGGTCGTTGACCGCGAACACGGTGGTGACCCCGAGGGAATGCGATTCCGCCGGCCGGCTGAAGTTGGTGAACGACGCGCCCGCCAGCACCGAGTTGGGCATCACCAGGATCCCCTTGCCGGTGTCGATATGCGTTGCCCGCCAGTTCACCTCGACCACGCGGCCGCGCCCGGACGGGGTGTCGATCCAGTCGCCGAGCTGGAACGGCTGCTCGAACAACACCAGCAGCCCGGAGACGATCTGGCCCACCGCGTTCTGCAGGGCGAGGCCGAGCACGATCGACGAGACGCCCAGCGCGGTGAACAGTCCGCCGACGTCGGCGCCCCACACGTAGGCCAGGATCATGCCGAGGCCGACGGCGATCAGCACGAACCGTGCGACGTCGACGAAGATCGACGGAATCCGGCTGCGCCACGAGCTTTCCGGGGCGCCCTGGAACAGCGTCGCGTTCATCCCCGACAGCAGCAGCACCAGCACGACGAAGCCGAACAGCGTCGCCACCAGTCGGACCGGGGTGGCCTCGTCGGAGATGTCCATGCCGCCGACCAGCAGGACCAGCAGCGCCGCCAGCGGCAGGATGTAGGTGCGCACCAGGTGAACCGGGCGCACCAGGTTGCTGCCGCGGCGCAGCAGGGTGTTGTGGATCTCGGTGAGCGCCACCAGGCATATCGGGAAGCCGATGGCGACCCCGACGGCCCACCAGAACCACGACTGGTCGAACAGGTCGGTCACGACCGGTCCTACACCAGCCGCCAGATCTCCTGTTCCTCACCGTCGACGGTCACGGTGCCGACCGAGGTGAAGTCCAAGCCGTCGCGCACCACGTCGTACACCCGGCGGGTGACGTGCACGCCGGGCTGCGGGGAGCCGCTCTGCGCCTGGTAGGCGAGATCGACCGCGGAGCCCCACATGTCGTAGGCCAGCGTGGTGCGGGCGACCAGACCGCTGGTGACGGTGCCGGTGTCGATACCCGCGCGCAGGCTCAGGTGGTGGCCGGTCTCGGCGTTGAAACGGTCCACGATGCGCTGCATCTCGATCGCGAAGTCCACGGTGCGCCGGACGTTGTCGAGGCGCGGCACGCTCAGCCCGCAGCTGGCCAGGTAGCCGTTGTGCAGCGTGCGCACCTGTTCGACGCCGAGATTCTCCGCGGCCGCGTCGAACTGGCGGTTGAGCCCGGTTGACGATCTCCAGCAGCCGCTCGGAGGACAGCGTGCGGGACAGCTCGTCGAGACCGACGATATCGGCGCAACCGCGTTGTCGCCGTCCAGGCGGTCGCTGAATGTGCGGTTGTAGTAGTCGACGACCGACTGCCACTGCGCGGGGGTGACGGTGGCGTCGTTGAGTTCGGCGAACCCCTCGGTGAACGCCTTCACCGCCTGCACCGCGGTGGTGCCCCGGGTGTAGATGACCAGGGAGTCGCGCAGATCGGCATAGGCGGACTCGAGCTGGCGCGCCTGGGCCGACCGGATCTCGGTGAGCCGGTCGAACACCGAATCGCGCAGCGACGTCCGGCCAGACTGGTATCCGATGAACCCGACGACCGCGGCCGACAGCACGCTGGTGGCCAGAAGCATCGCCAGGAGTTTCGACTGGATGCTGATCCGCGACAGCAGCCGGCGAGAGACGGGGGTGACGGATGCCGGCTGTTCCGCGGTCGCCGGTTCAGGTGTGGTTGCCATCAAGCACGAGACAATATCGCGAAACTGTGCACGGGAGGTGCTGTGAGCGAAACATCATGCCCGGACGACCCCTTCCATCTTCAGAGGTATGTTGCTGCTCAGCAGCAGAACTACGACACCGCGCTCGCCGAACTGCGTGCCGGCCGCAAACGCAGCCACTGGATCTGGTACGTGTTCCCGCAGCTGCGTGGATTGGGTAGCAGCGCGATGGCCGACCGGTACGGCATCTCCGGGATCGAGGAGGCCCGCGCCTACCTCGCACACCCGGTGCTGGGCCCGCGGCTGCGCGAGTGCGCCCGCGTGGTCGCCGCCATCGAGCGGGGGTCGGCCGAGGAGGTGTTCGGCTGGCCGGACAACCTCAAGGTGAGATCGTCGATGACGTTGTTCAGCATGGCCACCGACGACGACGCCGAGTTCCGCGCCGTGCTCGACCGCTTCTACGGGGGCGAGCTCGATCCGGTGACCGTGGAACGGCTCAGCGCGGCGCGATGACCAGCCAGCCGTGCGGCGGGACCTCGGCCGCGCTGAGGATCTCGGGCTGCGGAGCGCCCGACCCGGCGACGATCTGACCCTGCGGCACCCCGAGGTCCGGCAGCGACACGGTCAGCGGCGAGTCGTCGATGTTGAGTGCGACGATCAGGCTGTCGGGTCCCGCACCGGTCCGGTAGACGTAGCGCCGGTTGTCCAGGCGCAGCGCCTCGGTGCGCGCGGTGTGCAGCCACGGATGGCGCCGGCGCAACCCGATCAGGTGCTGGTGCAGCCGGAACACGTCGGTGCTGTGCGTGTCGAGCTGCGGTGGGGCAGAACCGAATTCGGGGCGCACCGCGTCGTCGCCGCCGAACCGCTCCTCCTTGACCCCGCGGAAGGCGAACTCGTCGCCGGCGTAGACGCTGGGGGTGCCGCCGGTGGTCATCAGCAGCACCAGCGCGTGCTCGAGGTGGCGGATGTCGTCGAGTCGGCTGGCGATCCGGGTCACGTCGTGGTTGCCGACGAACGTCAGCGGCACGAAGGTGTCGAGAAACTCGTTGTGCCGCACCAAAGCCCAGTTCAGTTCGTGGAAGTTGCCGTCGTTGAGTGCGCTCCACACCGCTTTCCACAGCTCGTACTGGGTCACCGAGTCGAAGCCGGCCTCCTGCACCCGCGCGGCGTAGTCGCCGTGGATGATCTCGGCGACGAAGTAGGCCTGCGGGAACTGCTGACGCACCCGCGGCAGTACCTGGGCCCAGAACCCGTCGGCCACCGCGTAGGCCGCGTCCAGGCGCCAGCCGTCGGCGCCGCGGCGCAGCCAGTGCGTCATCACGTCGGTGACGTAGTCGGCGACCGCGGGGTTGTCGTGGTCGAAGGCCAGCAGATCTCCGTGCCCCTCGAAGGTGTCGACCTCGTCGCCGGTGCGGCGCAGAAACGACGGTTCGACGAAGTCGGGGCCCACGTGGTTGAACACCCCGTCGAGCAGCACCCGCAGCCCGCGCTGGTGGGCGGCGTCGACGAGCGCGTCGAAGTCGTCGTCATCGCCGAGGCGCGGATCGATGGCGTAGTGGTCGGTGGTGTCGTAGCCGTGGGTGCGCGACGCGAACACCGGTCCCAGCGCGATCCCCGATGCGCCGAGCGTGACGGCGTGGTCCAGCCACCCGATGACGCGGCGCAGCCGGTGCTCCTCCAGGGCGGGCGGCGGATCGGCCGGGTAGGCGCCGACGAAGCCGAGCGGGTAGATGTGCCACCACACGACGTGGCGGACCCATTCGGGTTCGGCGGCGGTCACGGCCGGAACGCCGCGGCGTAGAGGGCCTTCATCTCGTCGGCGAACCGCTCGGCGGGCCCGTCCACCGGCACCCCGGGTGCGACGGTGGTGATCGGCAGCGGTGCGACCGGGGCCGGCGGCACGCCCCACTCGGTCAGCCACCCGCTGAGTTGTTCTGCCGAGGTGGCGTAGACGATGCGGCCCAGGCCCACCCATGCGTGCGCGGCGGCACACATCGGGCAGTGCTCGCCTGAGGTGTAGACGGTGGCGCGGGCCCGTGCGTCGGGGCTCATGTTCGCCACCGCCCACAGGGCGATCGCGAGTTCGGGGTGACGGGTGTGGTCACCGTCCTTGACCCGGTTGCGGTCCTCGAACAGGGTCTGCCCGTCGGCGTCCACCAGCACCGATCCGAACGGCTGGTCACCGTCGTCGAGCGCCTCGCGTGCGAGTTCCACGCAGCGGGCGAGGTGAGTGATGTCGTCGTCGCTCAGCGCCACACCCGCAGTCTACGGGTCAGTCGCAGCAGTGCCGGGTGACATCGAGGCGGCATGCGCAGGACGCCAGGATCGGTACGTCGGCGCGGGCGGCGGCGATCTCGAGCTGGCGGCCGATGATGTTCGCCTCGGCGGTGCGGCCGAGCCGCTGCAGGCACTCGTGGTAGCCGTGCAGGCTCCACACGTTGTTCGGGTGCTGGCACGGGCGCGGCAGCGTGGGGTCCAGGCCGAGGTCGGCCGCGTACACCGCGGCGGCCTCCTCGACGCGGCCCTGTTCGAGCAGCAGCGCACCCAGCGCGTGGCGGGTGGGCTGCATCCATCCCCAGGGTTCGTCGTAGGGCAGATTGTCGTCCAGTTCGACTGCGCGCCTGAGATGTTCGAACGCGGCGTCGTACTCGCCCGCGCGGTAGGCGATCTCACCGTCGAGCATCTCGGCGGCCACGGCCAGGATGTCGAGCACGGTGTTGTTGAACAGGTAGCGGCTGTCGGGGATGCGCGCGTACGCCGCCCGGAACGCCTCACGTTCGGCGCGGGCCTTCTCGACCCGGCCCGTGGCGGCATAGGCAACTGCGCGCCCGTAGTGGATGGTGGCGACGGTGCTGCAGTACAGGTCGCGGTCCTCGGGCAGTTCGGTGGCGATCAGCTCATCCCAGCGGCCGAACCGGATCAGCACGTGCACGCGCAGCGGCACGAACGACTCCAGCCAGTCGGCCATCGGCGGCGACGAGATCGACAGCAGCTCGGGGGTGAGCTGGCCGGCCAGCTCGTCGGCGGCGGCCAGGGCCGCGCGCGAATTGCCCTCGAACATCGCCGAATACACGACGAAGTGCAGGTTGTGCGCCCGGTACAGCGAGTAGAAGTTCAGCGGTCCCTCGCGGTCGACGAACCGCCGGTCGACCTGCGCGGCGGCCTGGTTCGCGATGACCGACTCGCGGTAGTGGCCGCACAGCACGTCGATGTGGCTGGGCATGTGACGCAGGTGCCCGGCGTCGGGCACCAGGTCGCGCAGCAGGTCGGCGGCGGGCAGCGCGTCCTGCGGGCGACCCGACATCTCCATGGTGTGGATGTACAGATGCAGGATGCCGGGGTGGCTGCGGCCCGCCTCGGTGGCCAGGGCGGCGTCGAGGATCCGCTTGACCTCCACCACCCGCGATCCCGGTGCCGGCTCGCCGGTGCGGGTGTCCCACAGCGCCCACGCGGTCAGGTTGACCAGCGCGTCGGCGGCCAGTGCGGCGACGTCCACGTCGTCGGGGTATCTCGTTGCGAGCGCCAGCATTTCGGCGGCGTAGGCGGCGGCGCCGGCGTCGAGTGCCGCATGGTCGGCCGGGTCGTCGGTGGGGAAGCGGGCGGCCAGTGCGTCGATCAGCGCGCGTTCGACCTCCGACGCGCGACCCTCGGCGGCTCGCCGTAACTCGGTGCGGGCCCGGGTGAGTGAGGCCGCGGCGTCGACGGGGTCGAACGCATCCCACTGCTTGTTGTAGTTCGGGCCGATCGCATACGCCACGCCCCACCGCGCGATCGCCATGTCAGGGTCGATTTCCAGCGCGCGTTCGAAGCAGCGGATCGCCTCCTCGTGGTTGAAGGCGTAGGACCACACCATCCCGCGGTCGAACCAGATCTGCGCCTGCGGTGAGGGCGTGTCAGTCCGCCGGTGATAGGACCCGAGGTCGAAGTACGTCTCGTCCGCGCTTGATACGGTCATGCAGCGCACGATAATTCAGCCTCGCCGCGACGGCGAGCGTTGCGCAAAGAATGCCCGCGGCCGCCCACACCGCCAGCGTCACCAGCGGGGTCTGCGCGCCGTTTCCGTCGAAGTACGAGACGCTGCGCAGCAGCGCCACCCCCGAGCCCTGGGGCACGATGGCGCTGAACATCGCGTAGAACCCGGACAGCAGCGGACGGCCGACCGGTCCGGCCGCGGCGGCGTTGCCGATGACGACCAGAAAGCCGGTCAGCGCCAGTGACGCGATGTTGCCCAGTGCGGCCGCGACACCGGTGATCGCCAGGCCGACCGCCATCGAGTACAGCCACAGCACGCCGAACACCTGCCAGGTGTGCCCGACCAGTGCGCCCAGAACCGCGTCGACGTAGAGCGTCACACCGCCGGCGAGCACCGCCGAGAACACCGCCAGGCTGCCGGTGCGCAGCGCCAGCGTGGCGAGCCGGCGCACGGGGCCCATCACCCGGGCGAGGATGGTCGCGCCGACCGATGCGCCGATCGACAGGAAGATGATCGCGTAGAACTCCACGGTGCCCGACGGGTTGGCGGGGGAGGTGGGGGCGACGTCCTCGACGACCGGGCGCAGCCCTGCGCCCGTGGCGATCTCGGCGCCGACCCGTTCGGCGGCGTTGGCGACGCTGCGCCCGCCGCCGCCTGCCACGTAGACGGTCATGGTCCCGGTCGGGGCGACCGCGAACGCGGTGTCCGCGCTGCGTTCGTGGACCTGCTGGCGCGCCGCGGCGGCGTCGTCGACGGCGTTGACGCTCAACGCATCCTGATCCCGAAGCGAGTCGACCAGGTGCGGGGGACCGGCGACGGCGACCTTGAGGTCGTGCAGCGTCGGGTTGGCGAACGCGCCGGCGTAGCTGACGATCATCGCGAGCACGAACACAGTCAGGCCGCCGAGCAGTGCCACGGTGGTGCGGACCGCCCGCACGTGCGGGCGCGTCTGTTCGGGGGCGTGGTGTCTACCCACTGATGTGGACCTTTCTTCTCTCACGAACCGACGGTGGCCGGGTTGCGGTCACGTCGCGTCGGCTCGCGGGGTGGGTAGGGCCCTGGGTGTGAGGAGGGCCCTGACGGTGTCGAGGGCGGCGCGCACCCGGCCGCCCAGGTCGGAGGCGTGCGGATCCTCCATCCAGGACCGCAGCACCTCCATGAACCCGCCGACCAGGAATCGGGTGACCGCACCGGTGGTCACCCCGGCGATCGGCGCGATGCCGGGCATGGCCGCCGTCGCGATCTCCTCGCACGGCCCGAGAAGTTCGGCGTGGAAGGCCACCGCCACCCGGCGGGCGACGGTGCTCGTCACGACGTTGTGGTAGGCGGCGCGGTGGTCGGCGGCGAAGTCGAACAGTCGCGCGATGCGGTCGTGCGGGTCGCCGGTGAGGTCGGCCGCGGCGGTGGTGAACGCGGTGGTGACCGCGGTGGCGACGGCGTCGTCGCGGTCGGTGAAGTGCTGGTAGAAGACCTGCCTGCTGACCTGGGCGCGGGCGACGATGTCGCCGACGGTCAGCGTGTCGACGGGTCGCTCGTGAGCGAGGGCGAACGCGGCCTCCCGCAGCCGGGTGCGGACGCGTTCAGCGCGGGGGTCGGCGCTGTGGGCACGCGCGGCGGTTCCGGCCATGCCGATCAGCGTAGGGGACTTCGTAGACAGCTGCCCACGAATACTTAGGTAATCTAATGCGGCTTCGGTGCCGGGTGTGACGCCCGGCACCGAAGCCGTCCTCCCGCCTCCCCGGGGTCAGTGACCGGCGACAGCGTCGTCGGTGATCTCGATGGGTTCCTTTCCTCCGGGTCCGCCGGGCAGCAGCCAGAACGTCAGGCACACCAGGCCGAACATCAGGTAGCCCAGTGCCACCGCGGGGCTGGCCGCCCACGCGGCCTCGGGTGCGTGGATCAGCCCGATGAACGACAGCGCCGCGCCGACGGCGGAGGCGATGGCCGCGTAGAGGAACCGCTTCTCCAGCACGAACGCCACCATGGTGCCCAGGAGCAGGCCGACCAGCACCGCGCCCTCGCCGAGCGTCTTGAGTCCCTCGTAGACGACGCCGGAGCCGTTGAGCGCCTCCAGTCCGACGTCGGCGGCCGTGGTCCCGGCGGCGTTGAGCGCGTTGTCGATCTGCGTCTTGCCCCACTCGGCCAGGTTCGGCAGCAGCGCTGCCACGACGGCGATCGCGTGCAGCCTGGGCACCGCCTGGAAGGCCTGCGCGCCGATCAACAGACCGATGTAGAGCAGGATCGGCACAATCGCCGGGGTGGGCAGCAGCGCCGAGAGCACCCCGAAAAGGCCGAGGAAGCACAGGATCCCGATCGCGGCGCCGCTGGCCAGCGAGTAGCCCGCACCGCCGCCGGCGTCCTTCCAGCCGGGGTGGCCGATGTACACCGCGGGCGGGAACGGCGACCCGAACGCCGAACCGATCACCGCGCCGGCGCCGTCGGCGAGCAGCACGCTGCGCAGGTTGTAGTTGTCCCCGGCGGCAGCGGCGCTCTCGACGTTGCTCATCGCCTCGGTGAAGTTGTAGACGCCCAACGGGATCGCGGTGCCCAGCAGCGGAGCGAGATCCTTCAGACCGTTGAACAGCAGCTCGAGGCGAAGATCGGGGATGCCGATCGCGATGTCGGAGATCGCCTGCCCGACATCGGGTGCCGACATGTAGCCGCCCGCCCAACCGATCGCGGTGCCGACCAGCAGCGCCACCAGACCGACCGGAAGATTGCCCGGCAGCTTCATATTGGTGAAGAAGCCGACCAGGATGATCGCCAGCACCGGCAGGCCGATCCAGGCGGCCTCCCACATCTGCGCGGCGGGCCGCATCGAGATGAACGTGATCGAGATGCCGGCCAGGGTGCCGAGCATCGCCGCACGCGGGGTCAGTCGGCGGATGTAGGGGCCGACGAACGCGCCGATCATCACGATGACACCGATCAGGAACGCCCACGCCAGGCCGGCCTGCCACGCCTTGATCGGATCGTCGGTGTTCAGATACACCGGCAGCATCACGACGAAGACCACGATGAACATGTGCGGCACGCTCGGCCCGTACGGCAGTGCCGTGACGTCGGTGCGGTTCTCGCGCCGCGCCAGCCGCCGGGCCAGGAACGTGTAGTAGAGGTTGCCCAGCACCAGGGCGACGCCGAGTGCGGGCAGCACGGTGCCCAGGACGTCGCCCGCGGGTACCGCGATGACGCCGATCATCAGCGCGGTCAGGGTCAGGACGTTGACCAGGATGTTGAAGCCGAGGCCGAAGAACGCGTTGAGGTCGCCGCGGGTCCACCAGGGCACCGAGGGCGGTGACGGCCTGGAATCGGGCTGGGCGGCGGGCGGAGTGGTGACGTCAGCGGTCATCGGGGCGTTCCTCTCAGGCGGCGGAGGTGGTGACGGCGTTGAGCGCGGGGATGACGGCGGCGGAGTCGGCGACCCAGCCGAAGATCCCGCCCTGGGCCTTGATCATGTCCAGTCCGATGCGCTGGAACTCCGGGAAATACGAACCCACGCAATCGGATACGACCAGGCACTCGTAGCCGCGGTCGTTGGCCTCGCGGGTCGTGGTGTGCACGCACACCTCGGTGGTCACCCCGGTGACCAGAAGGTGGGTGATGCCCGCAGCGGCCAGGGTGTCCTGCAGCCCGGTCGCGTAGAAGGCGCCCTTGCCGGGCTTGTCGATGACGATCTCCCCGTCGGCGGGTGCCAGTTCGTCGATGATGTCGTGGCCGTACTCGCCGCGGATCAGGATGCGGCCGTAGCGGCCCGGGTCGCCGATGCGCCTGCTCGGCGCCCCGCGGTTGAGCTTGGCCGGCGGGCAGTCGGACAGGTCGGGCAGATGGCCCTCGCGGGTGTGCACGATCATCAGCCCGGCGGCGCGGGCGGCGGCCAGCAGCGCCGCCAGCGGCGGCACCACGGTGCGCAGCTGGTCGACGTCGTTGCCGAGGCTCTCGCCGAATCCGCCGGGCAGCAGGAAGTCCCGCTGCATGTCGATCACGATCAGCGCGGTGCGGTCCACGGGCAGGGTGTAGGGCGCCGGCTCGGCGGCGATCTCGATGCTGCGGCTCATGCGTGCTCCTCGGAGAGTTGAGTGGATACCTGCGGAAGAGCTGAAACCGCTTGGCGCGGTTCGTCGAGAAGCTGCGCGGCGACCTGCAGCGCGGTGTCGTCCCGCAGCGCCGCGCTGAGCACCGTCGCACTGTGCGGCCTGCCGTCGGCCGTGGTGCCCAGGGGGACGGCCACGCCGAGCAGGTCGAGCAGATTGCCGAAGTGCGTGTAATGGCCCAGCGTGGTGTTGCATTCGATCGGTGCGGCCAGCACCTCGTCGACGGTGAACGTGGTGCCGATCGTCGGCACCACGTAGACGTCCATGTCCTGCCACAGCCGGCCTACCAGAGCCTTGAGCTCGGCGAGCCGCTGCATCGCGGCGAACGTGTCGACTGCGGTGAAACGCTTTGCACCCTCCAGGATTTCGCGCACCACCGGGTGGATCGAATCGGGATGCTCGGCGAGGAAGTCGCCGAACACAACCAGCCGCTCGGCCACCCAGGGGCCCTGGTAGAGCAGTTCGCCGGCGGCCAGGAAGGGCTCCAGCGAGACCTCCACGACGGTGTGCGTCCGCGCCAGCTGCTCGCGGAACGCCAGATGCGCGTCGCGCATCGCGTCGTCGCCGAAGAACTCCAGCTCGTCGGTGGGCGGCACCCCGACCCGGATCGGCGCACCCGAGTAGCGCGGACCGATGTCGCGCGACCACGGGTCGCGGTCGTCGCGGCCGGCGACCACCGGGAAGACCCGGTCGATGTCGTCGACCGAGCCGGCCATCAGGCTGATGCAGTCCAGGGACTTGCACGCCGGTACCAGTCCGACCGTGCTGATCAGCCCGCGCGACGGCTTGTAGCCGATCACCCCGTTGAGCGCGGCGGGCACCCGGCCCGACCCGGCGGTGTCGGTGGCCACCGCGAACGGCACCTGGCCGAGCGCGACGGCCAGCGCCGAGCCCGAGCTCGAGCCGCCGGAGATCAGATCGCCGCCGAAGACGCTGCGCGGCACCGGATACGGGGTGCGGGTGCCGTTGAGGCCGGTCGCGAACTGGTCGAGGTTGGTCTTGCCGACGTAGAGTGCACCGGCGTCGAGCAGTCGCTGCACCACCGGCGCGGTGGCCTGCGGGATGTAGGCGTAGTCGGGGCAGGACAGGGTGGTGGGGACCCCGGCCACGTCGATGCTGTCCTTGACCCCGAACGGCACCCCGTAGAGGGGCAAAGTGCGTGCCCCCGGGCGTCGTTCGATCTCCTCGGCGGCGGCGATCAGCTGATCGCGCGGCACCACCGACAGCCAGGTGCCGTCGTCGCCGCGGGCCTCGATCGCGTCGGCCACCCGGGCCGCGGTCTTAGTGGGTGATCCGGTGCCGCCGGCGTGCGAGGCCAGGATCTCGGCTACTGACGGCCCGATCGCGGGACCCTGTGCGAATACCACGTCTGTCGATTGTCGACAGAATCATGGCGATCACGGGTCAACTGTGTGTCGTTTGTGTTGCGGTCCCACGCGGTCGCCGACGAAGTCCAGGTGCCCGTGCCCGTCGAGTGCGGCGATCACGGTGTCCGGATCGTTGATCTCCAGCGCCTTGAGGATCGCGCGGTGGCGGGCGATGTTCTGGCCGACGTCGCGCCGGCGGGCCTCCTCGCGCATGTTGATCGACATCGGCACCTGCAATTTGAGCAGGATGGGCTCCAGCGTGATGTCGAGCTGGCGGTTGTCGGCCAGGCCCACCACCGCGGCGTGGAACTGCCGGTGCGCGTCGTCGCGGGACAGCTGGTCGGTGGCCGCGCGCATCGCCTCGAACGCGGCGCGCACCGGGGCCAGTGCGGTGCGCGGATCCGGCAGCGGCAGCGCGGACTGGATGGCGTAGCGCTCCAGCACCGCGCGCAGCTCGTAGAGCTGGCGGATGTCGGTGGGCGACCACTCGGTCACCCGCGAACCGCGCCGCGGCAGGTGTTCGACGAGGCCCTGCTGGGCCAGCAGCCGCAGCGCCTCCCGCAGCGGGGCCCGGCTGATTCCGTAGTCGGCGCAGACCTGTTCCTCGCGGATCTTCTCGCCGGGGGCGAGTTCACCGGACAGGATCGCATCGCGCAGCCTGTTCGTGACGACCTCCACCAACGTGCCCGGCATGGAGTGCCGCGCGTCGGGTGTCGGAGCCGCCATGGCGGCCATCGTAGGAACTAAACCCGTCGCGTGCTCATCGGCGCCGGTTCCGACCCCCCGTTTCGACACGTCCGCTGCAACGTGTTCTAGTGCTTGGGTGGTCGAGTTCATCAACATCGGCGACGTGCCGTCCGCTGAGGTCAACCGGTTACGCGAGCGCTACGAGCCGCTCACCGAGTCGGTGCGCGAGCTGATCGACGCGACGATCCGCACCGAGGCCGACGACGAGACCGTCGCGCAGGTCAAGGCACAGATCGACGCCGCCACCGCCGCGCTGCGGGCGCGTCAGATCGACGGCGCGTTCGGGGTGCGTGTCACCAGTAACGGGGACCGGATGCCGTGGGGCAACCCGGTGATCGGGGTGCGCAACCCGATCGCCCCGCCGCTGACCATCCAGCGCGGCGCCGACGACAGTGGCGCCGACGACAGCGTGTACGCCGACTTCGAGCTCGGCGCCGCCTACGAGGGCCCGCCCGGACACGTGCACGGTGGGGTGGCCGCGCTCATCCTCGACCACGTGCTCGGCGAGATCGCGGCCAACGCGGACCGGCCGCGCTTCACCGGCACGATCACGCTGCGTTATCTGCGGCCCACCCCGCTCGGCCGGCTGCACGCCGAGGCGCGCATCACCGAGGTCGACGGGCACAAGGCCTACGCGGTCGGCCGGCTCTCCGACGCCGACGGCGTCACCGTCGAGGCCGACGGGGTGTTCATCTCGCCGAAGTGGGCACGCTGAACTCCGCGATGCCCGACAGGCTGCGGGTGATCGCGGAGATCTCGGCGACCAGCACGCGCGCGGAGGCGTCGTCGCCGGTGAGATCGGCCGCCCGCTCGCGCACCTGCTGGGTGGCCGCGGTCAGCGCGGCGACGTCGACGGTCCACGGGGCCGCGGGCGACGGCGGGGCGCCGCGCAGGGCGTCGACGTAATCATCCACGGCGGCAATGAATTCCGGCGTCAGCGTGGGGGATGGGGTGCTGGGCAGGCTGCGTTCCAGCGCGGTGCACGCGACGGTGACGGCGTTGAGCGCGGTGCGGTAGGAGCGCAGCCACAGCCGCAGCTCCCGCGACTCGGTACGCGCCGCGCCGGAGGCCGCCTCGAACCCGGCGCGGGCCCGGAACGCCTGCTGCCAGGCCGCGCTGAGCGCATCGGTGGGATGGTCGATCTCACGGACATAGGCCCGGATCACGGTGGCCGCGTACTCGATCTCACACTTGAGCAGCTCGCCGGCGCGCTGGTGCAACCGCGTCAGCGCGTGGTCGGGGAACGCCACGTGCGCGACGACCGCCAGCCCGCCGCCGACCACGACCGCGAACAACCGGTCCTCCAGCGTCGCGCCGGCGGTGAGCGCGTCGATGTCGGTCAGGAACACCGCCGCGGCGCTGACCGCGGCCGAGACCGCGATGTCGCCGGTCCTGTTCACCACGTACGCCAGCGCCAGACATGCGGCCCCCAGCACCGCGGCCGGTACGCCGGCGGGGTGCAGCAGCAGTTCGACCAGTGAGGCCACCACGACCCCGACGGCGATACCGGTCAACCGCCCGACGCAGCGGGTGTAGGTGTGCGCCGTCTCCGGGCGCACCACCATCAGCACCGTGAGCGCGACCCAGAAACCGTGCTGCACCGGCGCGTACCGGTCGGCCACGGCGCCGAGCGTGACGGCCGCCGACAATCGGATGGCGTGCCGCAGGATCGGCGACGTCAGCGACATGTGCGAGCGCACCACCCGCACGGCGTCGCGGACCGTGCTCACCACGTCCGTGCGGTACAGGTCCGGGAACCGCAGCTCGGCGGCCTCGTGCAGCTGCTGCGAAAGCCGCTGCGCGGCAGTCAGTTCCGAGTCGGAAAGCTGGGACACCGCCTCGTCGAACCGGGCCAGGCCGTGTTCGGCGTCACGGCGGGCGGTGTGGGAGTGGTCGGCGATCGCGTCGAGCACCTCGGCGGCGGCCGCCGCCATCCGCGCGACGTCCTCGTCGGCGGCGCCCGGCCCCTCCCGCAGGGTGCGCAGCGTGGCCATGATCCGCTCGGGCAGCCGGTGCCCGCCCAGGTAGGCCTCGGGCCGCTGGCTGGCCTGGGTGTCGAGGAACGCGTCGCGCAGCGACGGCATCAGCGGCGCAGGCGGCGGAGTCTCGGGTGCCGCGCCGATCGTGCGGGCCTCGTCGGCCAGCGACTGGTAGGCCTCCGTCAGCGCCTCCCGTTGGGTGCGCCACCGCTGCGGGGGCCAGATCGCGATCAGCGCCGCCTGCACGGCGCCGGCGAGGATGGTCAGCACGGTCGGCAGCAGTACCGAGGCGACGGTCGGGGGCTCCTGCGGCGCCACGACCAGCAGCGCCCCCGCCGCCGCGCCGACCAGGCCCGCGTTGTGGCCGACCGCCCACTGCAGTCCGGCGGCGAAACACCACAGGGCCAGCACCGCTACGAACACCGCGTGGAAATTCGAGGTGAGCGCGCCCAGCAGCACCGCGGCGCCCATCTGCAACGACGCCAGGCCCACCCGGGAGATGCGCCCGCCCGGACTGTCCTGCAGCGCCACCGCACCCGCGACCGCGCCCGCCGCGGCCACCCACAGCGCCGCGGCACCGGGCACCCACAGCAGCGTGGCCGTCGTCGTCACCAGCACCGCGAACACGCTGCGGGCCACCGCGCCGCCGTCGGGCATCGTCGCTCGCAGCGCGTCGATCATCCGGGCCCCGGCGCTCACGCACCCATTCTGACCTGTCCCGCGCGGTGTGCCCGCGACCGGCGCTCGGGACACGCCCGCGATCCGCGGGCAGACACGCTCGCGCGCACGGGGAGTCGGTCCGATTCACTGCGCCGACCGCGGGTGCGGGGATACAGTGCGGGCACGGGGTCAGTCTCAGACTCAGCAGCCGCCGACGACGGAATTCGGTATCTCCACCGTCAATTCGGGCACGGCCTGGCATTGGCGCCACACATCTGCACAGCACCACCCACGGGAAACCGCGCCGGCCGGCAGATGGTCGGCTGCGCGCGGGCGGCGAAGGGAATCGTCATGAGCACCGCAGCCGAGCGCGCAGCACAACTCGACCTGGTGGCCCGGTTGAAGTCGGCCTACCCGGAGCTGCCGGACGCCCCCACCCCGGACCTGCTCGACCATGCGCGGATCACCGCCTACCTCAAGCCGGTTCACGACGTCGGCGGCGAACCCGACGCACCGATGAAGTACGAGAACAAGGACTACGAGTACTGGGAGCACATGACGTACGTGATGTGCGAGGTGCTGGCATGGCGCGGGATCTGGCTGTCCGAGGAGCGCCGCCGGATCGGCAACGTCGACGTGGGCCGCGCCGAATACCTCGGCCTGCCGTACTACGGCCGGTGGCTGCTGGCGGTGGCGCGGGTGCTGGTGGAAAAGCACCACATCGGCCTCACCGAGCTCACCGAGCGGATGGCCGAGGTCAAGGCGCGCTACGCCGGTGGGCTGGCCGGTAAGACGCTGGAGGCCCGCCCTCGCGGCGTCGGCGACGGTGCGGGCATCACCCGCAACTCCCACCACCAGCACGCGGTCGGCACGGGGGACCCGCAGGTGTACGCCGGGCAGGCCGGCACACCGAGGTTCGCCGTCGGGGACGCCGTGGTGGTGCGTGAACTGCCGGTCCTCTTCTACACCCGCACACCGGAGTACGTGCGCGGCGCCCGCGGGCAGATCGCCACGGTCGCCTACGAGAGCCCGGCACCCGAGGACGAGACCTGGGACCGGCCGGCCCGCGCCGAGTGGTTCTACGTCGTGCGGTTCCGGATGTCGCAGCTGTGGCACGGCTACACCGGCACCGACGCCGACGTCGTCGAGACCGAGATCCCCGAACACTGGCTGGAGGCCGCCTGATGTCTGACCCCGGGCACGACCACGATCACGATCACGAGCGCACCGTCGCGCCGATGGTCGACGAGATCACCGACTTCGAGGTGCTCGAGATCGCGCTGCGCGAACTGTGCATCGAGAAGGGCATCTTCACCGCCGAGGAGCACCGGCGGTTCACCGAGTTCGCCGAGCAGATCGGCCCCACCCCGGCCGCCCGGCTGGTCGCCAGGGCGTGGCTGGACCCGGACTTCAAACAGCTGGCGCTGACCGAACCGATGACCGCCAGCAAGGAGGTCGGCGTCGACTGGCTGGAGCCTACCGGGTTCGGCACGCCCAGCGACTTCACCGCATTCGAGATCCTCGCCGACACCCCGGCACTGCACAACGTGATCGTGTGCGCGCTGTGCTCGTGCTACCCGCGGCCGATCCTCGGCAACTCCCCGGAGTGGTACCGGACCCCGAACTACCGCAGACGCATGGTGCGTTGGCCGCGTCAGGTGCTCGCCGAGTTCGGCCTGTACTTGCCCGACGAGGTCGCCGTGCGGGTGCAGGACTCCAACCAGAAGCACCGCTTCATGGTGATGCCGATGCGGCCCGCGGGCACCGAGGACTGGACCGAGGACCAGCTCACCGAGATCATCACCCGCGACTGCCTGATCGGGGTGGCGCTGCCCAGACCGGGGATCACCACCAACGTCATCACCGACACCCGTCCCGCCGTCCACCCGGCACCGAAACCATGAGTGCGGCAGCCGATCCCGGCATCAACGCGACGCCCGTGCGCACGCTCGACGAGATCGTCGAACGCAACCAGGTGTGGCCGCGGATGGCGGCCAAGTACGGGGTGGCCAACCCGGTGCCGCCGTGGAAGACCAGCCTCGACGGGCTGTGTGACGCGCTCGACCGCGCGGCCGACTGCGCACCCGGGGTGCCCGACTTCAAGCAGCGCCGTGATGAGGAGGACGTGCTGTCGGCCACCCGGTACGCGCAGCTGCCGTACCCGGAGAACCAACTCGTCGCACTGGCGCACTCGCTGGTGGCGCGCGGCCTGATCGACGAGGCCGAGCTGCGCGAGCGGCTCACCCGGATCCGGGCGCGGCTGGAGGCCTGAGCGGGGGATAAGTTGGCCGGGTGGAGAAGGTCATCATCACCCTTGCCGGAGCCGACGCCGACGACGCCTGGTGCGCGCGGCTGCGCGGCGAGGTCGCCTCGGATCTGCTCGAACTCGGGCTGCCCGGACTGGCGGTCAACGTGCGCGACGGTGAGGTGCGCGACTCACTGATGACGCTGACGACGCTGGACCCGCCGGTGGTCGGGGTGGTCAGCATCTGGACCCAGCAGAGCTACGGCGACCAGGTCGCTGCGGCACTGGACCGGCTGCGCCGTGAGGCCTCCCGGGTGGATGCCTATCTGGTCACCGAGTCGGTGCCGCTGGACCCGCCGGCCACCGCGCCCGGTGAACGCACCCCGGGTTTCGCGAACGTGGCGCTGCTGCGCAGGCCCGCCGACCTCGACGAGGCGACCTGGCTGACCCGCTGGCAGCTCGACCACACGCAGGTCGCGATCGACACGCAGTCGACCTTCGGCTACACCCAGAACTACGTGGTGCGGGCGCTGACCCCGCAGGCGCCGACCGTCGCCGCGATCGTCGAGGAGCTGTTCCCGACGGCGGCGCTGTCGGATCTGCACGCATTCTTCGACGCCGCCGACGACGCCGAGTTGGCGGACCGGATGGGACGCATGGTCGCCAGCACCGAGCGCTTCGGCGCCAACCGCGATATCGACACGGTGCCCACCAGCCGCTACGTGCTGCGCACCCCGTTCGACTCTGCGCGGTGAGCGCGGACCCGGCGACGGTAGGCTCTGCGTGGCCGAGACCACAGTGCATGAGGAGCCTTGTTGACCAGCACACTTGAGATCTCGGACGCCAACCGCGTCCGCACCGTCACGTTGAACCGTCCGGAGGTGCTCAACGCGTTCAGCGAGGCGATGTACGCCGAGACCGCCGCGGCACTGCGTCAGGCCGCCGACGACCCGGAGGTCGCGGTCGTGCTCATCACCGGCAACGGGCGGGCGTTCAGCGCCGGCAACGACCTGCACGAGATGCAAAGGCGCGTCACCGATCCCGAGTTCAACGCGCAGGGTTCGAACTTCCCGACGATGATCGAGGCGCTCGCCGACTTCCCGAAGCCGCTGATCTGCGCGGTCAACGGGGTCGGCGTCGGGATCGGCGCGACGATGCTGGGTTTCGCGGATCTGGCGTTCATGTCGACGACGGCGCGGCTCAAGACGCCGTTCACCAGCCTGGGTGTCGCGCCGGAGGCGGCGTCGTCATATCTGTTGCCGCGCTTGATGGGTCGGCAGAACGCGGCCTGGCTGTTGATGTCGTCGGAGTGGGTGGACGCCCCCGAGGCGCACCGGATGGGCCTGGTGTTCAAGGTCTGTGAGCCCGACGAGCTGCTGGCGGAGGCGCGGCGGCACGCCGAGATTCTGGCGGCCCGGCCGATCGCGAGCCTGATGGCGGTCAAGCAGACGATGAGCGCGCCGCTGCGCGACGCGGTGGCCGCGGCGATGGCGCGGGAGAGCGAACAGTTCGCGGTGCTGCTGGGGGCGGCGGCCAACGCCAGCGCGCTGGCCGACTTCACCGGCAAGCGCGGGGACTGATCAGCGGCTGACCGCGGCCGGGGTGGCGTGCTCCCGGGCGAAGTACGACTCGATGATCGAGCGGACGGTGCGCCGGCAGCGGCCGCAGTCGACGCCGGCGCCGCAGGCCTCGGCGACCTGCTTGGAGGTGCGGGCGCCGTTGGCGACGCACTCGGCCACGTCGTGGCTGGTGGCTCCGGTGCACAGGCAGACGAACATGGCGCTCCTCAGACCTGCTCGAGGCTCATCAGGTGGGCGAAGCGGCCCACGAACTGCGATGGATACGGGCCCAGTCCGGCGGTGGTCATCCACTCCGCGGCCGCGTCGGGGTGGTCGATCCACTGGCGGGCCGCGATCTCGTCCTCGATCTCCTGCAGGATCATCACCTCTTGCCCGTCGTCGAGTGCGCGGTAGACCCACACCTTGCGGACCCCGCCGCTCTTGAACCGCTCCAGACCGTCGTGCACCTTGACCATGAGCGTGTGCACGTCCTCGACCGACGACATGACCCCGACGACGACGCGGCCGACGTGGTCGGCCGGGGACGGCGGGTACAGGTCGATCTTCTCCACCACCTCACCGCCGAACACCGGCGGGATGTCCTCGGCGCCTGCGATGTCGAACCACTTGAAGATCGCCGGCGACGCCAGAACCTCACGAATCGATTTCGCGTGCCGAATTCCGATGGTCATCAGCACCCGGTTCGATTCCCAGATCGACTCGTACAGCACGACGTGGTGCGCGCCGAATGACTGCATTTCGTCGCGGTGCCGTTTGAGCCAATTCCACATGTGGTCGACATCATTGACGCGAAAATCGCAGGCCAGAATCAATGAGTGCAGGTCGTACTCACCCATTGCTGGATCCTGTCTGTCTCGCGGGGCCGGTGGCGTGGTAGGTGAGTCTAACCTTACTTAGCCTAGGCAGTCCAGAGTAAGCCCCTGATCTGCGGTGCGAGATGGCTCCGGGGCCTGATATCGGGCCGAAAACCCGCGTCACGCCACGAATATCGCGACGACTCCGGGGGTTTACTCGACTAGATTGGAGTACGCACCACCTCCCGCGATCTCTGACCAGCCCTCAGGAGCATAGGAGCGACCATGCAAGGTGACCCGGACGTACTGAAATTGCTCAACGAGCAATTGACGAGCGAATTGACGGCCATTAATCAGTATTTCCTGCATTCGAAGATGCAGGCGAATTGGGGCTTCACCGAACTCGCCGAATACACGCGTAAAGAGTCGTTCGAGGAAATGCATCACGCGGAGGACATCACCAACCGCATTCTGATGCTCGACGGCCTCCCGAACTATCAGCGGCTCTTCTCGCTGCGCATCGGCCAGAACCTGCGCGAGCAGTTCCAGGCCGACCTGGCGATCGAGTACGAGGTCGTCGAACGACTGCGTCCGGGCATCCTCATGTGCCGTGAGAAGGGCGACGCGGTGTCCGCCGGGCTGCTGGAGAAGATCCTGGCCAACGAGGAGGAGCACATCGACTACCTCGAGACGCAGCTGCAGTTGATGGACAAGCTCGGCGACGAGCTCTACGCGGCCCAATGTGTGTCGCGGCCGCCCACCTCGCTGTAGTCGTCGGCTGTAGTCGTCGCGCGGTCGTTTCAGCTCCGGTCACCGGGGCACCCCTTGCCCGGCGTGTAACTTTCATAGCCTGACTAACGATATGGCTGGCGGAGTTCATGTCGGAAGGGACGGATGACGCGTCAGACCATCGCTGCCGGGGTCGAGCCGGCCGACCCGGAGTCGGGCGGCGCGGTCGTCAGCGCGCAGATCAGTGCGCAGCGCCGCAACCTGGTGTTTCTCGCGGTGCTGTTGGGCATGCTGCTCGCGGCGCTGGACCAGACGATCGTCGCGACGGCGCTGCCGACCGTGGTCGCCGACCTCGGCGGCGCCGGGCACCAGTCGTGGGTGGTGACCAGCTACCTGCTGGCCTCCACGATCGTCACCGCGATCGCCGGCAAGCTCGGCGACCTGTTCGGCCGCAAGACCGTGTTCGCGGCCGCGGTGCTGTTCTTCCTCGTCGGCTCGGTGCTGTGCGGGCTGGCGAGCTCGATGACCATGCTGGTCGCGTCGCGCACCCTGCAGGGCATCGGCGGCGGCGCGATCATGGTCACCGCGATGGCACTGATCGGCGAGGTCATCCCGCTGCGCGACCGCGGCCGCTACCAGGGCGCGCTCGGCGCGGTGTTCGGTGTGACCACGGTGATCGGTCCGCTGCTGGGCGGCTTCTTCACCGACCACCTCAGCTGGCGGTGGGCGTTCTGGATCAACGTGCCGGTGGGCATCGTCGTCCTCGCGGTGGCGGCGGTCGCGATCCCCGCACTGGCGCGCACCGGCCGACCGGTGATCGACTACGCGGGCATCCTGTTCGTCGGCCTGGGCGCCTCGGGGCTGACGCTGGCCACCAGCTGGGGCGGCAGCACCTATCCCTGGTCGTCGCCGACGATCATCGGCCTGTTCGCCGCCTCGGCGGTGGCGCTGGCGGTCTTCGTGTGGGTGGAGATCCGCGCCGCCGAACCGATCCTGCCGATAAGGCTGTTCGCCAGCCCGGTGTTCACGGTGTGCTGCATCCTCGGGTTCATCGTCGGTTTCGCGATGCTCGGCGCGTTGACGTTCATGCCGACGTTCATGCAGTTCGTCAACGGTGTCTCGGCGACGGTCTCGGGGCTGCGCACGCTGCCGATGGTGGCGGGCATGCTGCTCACCTCGATCGGCAGCGGTCAGATCGTCGGGCGCACGGGCCGCTACCGGATCTTCCCGATCGCCGGCACCGCGACCATGGCGGTGGCCTTCTACCTGCTGTCCGGGATGACCGCGGCGACGCCGACCTGGCAGCAGTCGGTCTACCTGTTCGTGCTCGGCGCCGGCATCGGGCTGTGCATGCAGGTGCTGGTGCTGGTGGTGCAGAACACCGCCAGCTTCGCCGACCTCGGCGTCGCCACCTCGGGCGTCACGTTCTTCCGGACCATCGGAAGTTCTTTCGGCGCAGCGATTTTCGGCACGCTGTTCGCGAACTTCTTGGCCTCCCGGGTGGGGTCCGCGCTGATCGCCAGCGGCGCCCCGCCGCGAGCGGCCGAATCGCCACAGGCGCTGCACGAGCTGCCGCCCGCGGTCGCCGCCCCGATCGTCGACGCCTACGCCGACGCGCTGGGCAGGGTGTTCTTGTGCGTGGTACCCGTCGCGGTACTCGGCTTCGTGGTGTCGCTGTTCCTCAAGGAGGTCCGGCTGCGCGACCTGGAGGCGGTGTCGGCCACCGACCTCGGTGAGGGGTTCGGCGTGCCGAGCACCGAGACCCCCGAGCAGATCCTCGAACTCGCGGTCGCCCGGCTGTTCCGCGACTCCCCGGACATCCGGCTGCGCAGCCTGGCCCGGCAGCCCGGCTGCCGCCTCGACGTCAGCCAGATGTGGGCGCTGCTGCAGATCTACCGCCACAACCAGGTGTTCGGCTCGGCCACCCTGACCGATATCGCCGAGCGGCTGCGGGTGCCGCACGAGGTGCTGGAGCCGACGTTCGACGACCTGGTCCGCCGCCGGCTCGCGCTGCGCACCGACGGGCGGCTGTTCCTCACCCAGGACGGCATCCGGGAGGTGGACGCGATCTCGGCGGCGATCGTCGGGCGCATCGTTGACAAGCTCGCCAGCTCACCCGACTTCGAGGGCCGGCCCGACCGCGCCGAGGTGGAGGCCGCGCTGGAGCGGATCGCGCACCGCATGCTGGTGCAGCGCGACTGGAACGACGAGCGCGAACCCGCCCGGTCAAACTAGAACACGTTCCACAGGTGCGGGCGTAGCATGCCGCTATGAGCCGGATCGGAGAGTTCGCCGACGACGACGCCGCGGCCTGGGTGGTGAAGTCACCCGATATCGGCGTGGCGATGGCCGGTTTCGTCGACGCCGTCTACAAGAAGAACCGTCTGCCGCTGCGGGTGCGGGAGCTGGCGCGCATGGTCATCGCGCTGGACAACGAATGCGTGGTGTGCCAGAACACCCGCGATTCGGAGGGCCCGGCCGCCGGGGTGGACGAGGAACTTTACGACCACGCCGCCGAATGGCGGACCTGGCCCGGCTTCAGCGATCAGGAGCGCGTCGCCGCCGAGTTCGCCGAGCGCTTCGCCCGCGACCACACCGGGCTGCGCGACGACGAGGACTTCTGGGAGCGCGCCCGCGAGCAGTTCTCCGAGGAATTGCTCACCGACCTGGCGCTGTCGTGCGCGATGTGGCTCGGGATGGGCCGGATGCTGCGCACCCTCGACATCGGCCAGAGCTGCAAGATCACCCTGTAAGTCGCGCATCAGCGCGCCGTTTGCGCGCACAATAGCGGTTGTGAACTCAGCGGCAGCCAGACCACTCGCGGCCGCGGCCATCGCCCAACTCGAGGCGGACGGGGTCGCCACCCTCATCGGCACGGTCGTCAACGCCGCGGGACTGACCCACGCCAAGACGGTGCCGCTGCGCCGGATGGGTACGTTCGCCGATCCCGGCCTCGGCGCCAGCCCGGTGTGGCACGTCTTCGCGATCGACCAGACCGGCATCGTCTTCGGCGACGCGATCAGCGCGGTCGGTGACCAGCGCGTCCGCATCGACCTGAGCGCCCTGCACATCCTGGGCGACGGATTAGCTTGGGCGCCAGGTGGTTTCTACAACCAGAACGGCACCGTCGACCCGTACTGCGCGCGCGGCGCACTGCGTCGGGTGGAGCAGCGACTGGCCGAGGCGGGGCTGACCACCGTCGTCGGCCACGAGATGGAGTTCGTGCTCGTCGGCCCGGACGGCAGCCGGCTGCCGTCGCATCTGTGGGCGCAGTACGGTCTGGCCGGGGTGCTCGAGTTCGAGGGGTTCGTCCGCGACGTCACCAACGACGCCACCACCAGCGGGGTGGCCATCGAGCAGTTCCACCCCGAGTACGGGCGCAACCAGTTCGAGATCTCGCTGGCGCCGCTGCCGCCGGTCGCGGCGGCCGACGCGCTGGTGCTGATGCGCATCATCATCGGCCGGGCCGCGCGGCGGTACGGAATGCGGGTCAGCCTGTCGCCGGTTCCCTTCGCCGGCGAGGTCGGATGCGGCTCACACCAACACTTCTCGATGAAACGCGGGGACACCCCGCTGTTCTCGGACAGCACCGGGGCGCACGGTATGACGTCGGAGGGGGAGTCGGCCGTCGCGGGTCTGCTGGCCGGGCTGCCCGAGGCGCAGGGCGTGCTCGCTGGATCGCTGCTGTCGGGTCAGCGCATGCAGCCCGGGCACTGGGCAGGCGCCGCGGTGTGCTGGGGCACCGAAAACCGGGAAGCCGCAGTCCGTTTCCTGGTCGGTGGGCCGAGCAACCCGCACGGCGCCAACATCGAGGTCAAGGTCATCGACCCGTCGGCCAACCCGTACCTGGCCACCGCGACGATCCTGGGGCTGGCGCTCGACGGCATCGAACGCAACCTGCCGCTGCCGAGCGAGACCACCGTGGACCCGGCCACACTCACCGACGAGCAGCGCCGCAGCGGCGGCGTCTCGCTGCTGCCCGACAGTCAGCCCGCCGCGCTCGACGCGCTGGACCGCTCGTCGCTGATGCGCAGGATCCTCGGCGACGAGGTGGTCGACTCGGTGGTCGCGGTGCGCCGCTACGAGCACGAGGTCTACGGTGCGCTGAGCCCCGAGGAGGCCGCCGACAGGTTCCGGCTCGCCTGGAGCGTGTGAGTGCACGCGACGTCGGCGCTGGCCGAGCACGTCGAGCAGGTCCGGCTGATCGACCACCACGTGCACGGCTGCTGGGTCGCGAGCCCGGACCGGGGCCGGTTCGAGAACGGGCTCAACGAGGCCAACACCGAACCGCTGGCCGGCTTCGACTCCGGCTTTGACACCCAGCTCGGCTTCGCGGTGCGCGCGCACTGCGCGCCGCTGCTGGGACTGCCCGCGCACGCCGATCCCGACGCGTACTGGGCACGCCGCTGCGAGCACGGCGAGGACGAGCTGGCCGCGACGTTGTTGTCGGCGGCGGGGGTGTCGCACTGGCTGGTGGACACCGGGTTCGCCGACGGCGTCGCCGACCCGGCGCAGCTGGCCCGCCTCAGCGGCGGCGCCGTCGCGGAGATCGTGCGGCTGGAGTCGGTGGCCGAGGAGGCCCGTGACGCCGGCGGCGACTACGCCGGGGAGTTCGAACGCATCCTGGCCGAGCGGGCGGCCGACGCGGTCGCGACGAAGTCGATCCTGGCCTACCGCGGCGGTTTCGCCGGTGACCTGTCGGAGCCGGGTGCAGCCGAGGTGGCCGAGGCGGCGGCGCGGTGGCGCGAGCGCGGTGGACGGCTGACCGATCGGGTGCTGCTGCGGTTCGGCCTGTACGCCGCACTGCGGCTGGGTAAACCGCTGCAGTTCCACGTCGGGTTCGGTGACCGCGATGCCGACCTGCGCACCGCGAACCCGTTGTATCTGCGGGAGTTTCTGCTCGCCAGCGGAGGCACCCCGATCATGCTGCTGCACTGCTATCCGTATGAGCGGGAGGCGGGTTATCTGGCGCAGGCGTTCAACAACGTCTACCTCGACGGCGGACTGTCGATCAACTACCTGGGCGCGCGGGCACGGTCGTTCGTGGGCCGGCTGCTGGAGATGGCGCCGTTCCGCAAGATCCTGTACTCGTCGGACGGGTTCGGGCCCGCCGAACTGCACTACCTGGGTGCGCGGTTGTGGCGCAACGCGATCCGCGACGTGGTGCAGGGCTTCGTCGATGCGGGGGAGTGGTCGGTGCGCGACGCGGTGCGGGTGATCGATCTGATCGCGCACGAGAACGCCGCGCGCGTCTATCACATCGGCTGATTCACACCAGACCCGTCGCGTCGAACACCCAGCTCATGTCCGCGTTGGCGAAATCGTCCAGCCAGGACGGCGGCGCGTGGTTGGCCAACGCGCCCATGTCCCAGTAGTCCTTCCACAGGGTGATCCGGTCGTCCTCGACGCGGTGCACGCTGACGAAGTTCAGTATCGCCGATTCACCGCTGGCCCAATGCCATTCCTCGGAGTGCTCGTACATCACGTCGACGCCGTTGTCGACCATCAGCCCGGTGAAGTTCTGATACGAGGCCAGCGGCTCCAGCCCGATCTTGAGCCGCTTGACGATGTCCTCCGGACCGCGGGCCGCGGCGGCCGGGCCCACCGGCACGTCGAGGTAGATGCAGTCGTCGGACAGGTAGGTCTTGACCGTCTCCCAGTCGCGCTCCGACAGCGCCGCCCACATGCCCAGGACCGTATCCCTAACCGACACCGGCCATTTCCTTCCTCGCCAGGGCCGGCGCCTTGTGCGCCGCCCGCAGGAACCGTCCGGTGCGCCGCCTGCCGAGCAGCTCGGTGGGCCGGCCGTCGAGGAACACCGTGCGCCCGCCGACCAGCACGGCGGTCACGGTCTCGTCGTTGCGGTTCACCATCCGCGACATTCCGCCGTAGGCCTCGACGGGAGCCTCGGCGTAGCGGTCCAGGGACTCGTCGAGGTGCGTCGGGTCGACCACCACCACGTCGGCGCGGTCGCCGAGCCGCAGGTGCCCGGCGTCGAGCCGGTACCAGTCGGCCAGCTCCCCGGTGAGGCGGTGCACTGCCTGTTCCAGCGTCATGAACGGGCGGCGCTCCTGCTCGGCCTGGTGCACATGGCGCAGCAGCCGCAACCCCATGTTGTAGAACGCCATGTTGCGCAGGTGCGCCCCGGCGTCGGAGAACCCCATCTGCACACCGGGTTCGGCCGCGAGCTTGCGCAGCACCTCGGGGCGGTGGTTGGAGATCGTGGTGCGCCACCGCAGTCGGCGACCGTGTTCGACGACCAGATCCAGGAACGCGTCGACCGGATGCAGCCCGCCGCGTTGCAGCCCCACCGCGCCGATCGACTTGCCCACCACCGAGGCGTCCGGGCACGCCACGATCTCGGTGTCGAAGAAGTCGCGCTGCCACACCCGGATGCCGAACTTGTCCTCGTAGTCCTTGCGGAACCGGCGCCGGTAGGCCTCGTCGCGCATCAACGCGTCGCGCTCGACCTCGTCGCGCAGATGCAGCGCCGCCGCCCCGGCGCCGAACTCCTCGAACACCACCAGGTCGATCCCGTCGGCGTACACCTCGAACGGCACCGGCAGGTGCTGCCAGCGGAAGTCGCCGCCGAGCCGGTTGACCAGCCGCGCCATCGGGCCCAGCAGGTGAATGCTGTACGGGTTGGACTTCACGTCGGCCGCCGACAACAGGCTGGTGCGCAGCGGATTGCGGAACCCGCCCAGCGACTGGGCCAGCTGCGACACCAGGTTCAGCGGGTTCTGGATGTCCGGACCGGACTGCAGCACCCGGCCGCTGCGACGCAGCAGCGACTTGAGCCTGCGCAGCTCACGCGGCCGGGCATACGTCGACGGCAGCGTGCGCGACCGGCACACCTCGCCGTCAAGCTTGTCGAAAAGCAGTTGCTGCGAGGACATCCCGACAAAACCAGCGGTCAGCGCCTCTGAAAGCCACCGCTCCATCTGCGCCTGCTCGGCCGCGGTGGGACGCACGTCCTCGCGGGTGGCCCGGTCCAGGCCCATGGTCGCCGCGCGCATGTCGGAGTGGCCGATGAACGCCGCCACGTTGGGGCCCAGTGGGCGGTCCTCCAACGCCTTGACGTACTCCTCTGCGGTGCTCCAGGTCTTGTTGCGGGCGACGGCGTCGATGACGTGGTCGCGCGGGATCGCCTCGACACGGCCGAAGATGTCGCCGGCGTCGGTGGCGTCGACGTGCACCGTCGACAGCGAGCATGAGCCCAGCAGCACCGTGGTCACCCCGTGCCGCAGCGACTCGGCCAGCGCGGGACCCTCGAGCACCTCGACGTCGTAGTGGGTGTGGATGTCGAGCATGCCCGGTATCACCCACTTGCCGGTGGCATCGATGATCCGGGGGCAGTTCGTGGCGTCGAGTTCCTCGACGCTGATCGCCGCGACATGGCCGTCGCGAATCCCGATGTTGCGCACCGCCGACGGGCCGCCGGTGCCGTCGAACCAACGGCCGTTGCGGATGATCGTGTCGTAGGTCACACGGTCATAGAACCGTCCGCGGTCGCGCGGTGTCAACGAATTCGGTGAACAGGTTCCAGAATTTGTCTACTCCGTCGTATCGGGGCCGGTCGGCGGGGCATCGGGGCATACTCGCGGAGGTGACACCTCTGCAGCGCTACATCGCCGAAGAGATCGCCACCGACCACGTCGACGGCCTGCTGTCACGGCGCGAGGCCTTGCGCAGGCTGGCCCTGCTGGGCGTCGGCACGGCGGCGGCGACGGCCCTGATCGCCGCCTGCGGGCAGAACCGGGAACCCGCGGCCCAGACCACCTCCGGTACCCCGCCCACCTCCGACACCCCGGCGGCCGCGGGCGCGCCGCCCGGGATGGACACCGCACTGCCCACCGAACCCGTCACCTGGGCAGGACCGCGCGGCGAACTGCAGGGCGCGTGGGCGCGGGCGGCCGAACCGCGCGGCGCGGTGCTGGTGATCCACGAGAACAAGGGCCTCAACGACTACATCCGGTCGGTGGCCGGGCGCTTCGCCGGGATCGGCTACTCCGCGCTGGCCATCGATCTGCTCAGCGCCCACGGCGGCACGGCCGCGTTCAGCGACCCGGCCGAGGCCACCGCCGAACTGGGCAAGATCCCGACCGCCGACGCCGTCGCCGACCTGCGCTCCGGGATCGACGAACTGCAACGCCGGGTGCCGGACCGCAAGATCGCCGCGGTCGGGTTCTGTATGGGTGGCGGCTACGTGTGGCGGCTGCTGGCCGCCGGGGAACCGCGGCTGGCCGCTGCGGTGCCGTTCTACGGGCCGACGCCGGACGACCCCGACTTCTCCGGGTCGAAAGGCGTTGCGGTGCTGGGTATTTACGCCGCACAGGATCAGCGGGTGAACGCCACCGAGCCCGTCGCGCGCGCCGCCCTGGAACGGGCGGGCATGGTGTTCGAGCTGGTCACCGAACCCGACGCCAACCACGCGTTCTTCAACGACACCGGTGAGCGCTACAACGCGGCCGCGGCCGCCGACGCGTGGCGCCGCGTGCAGGACTGGTTCGCCCGCTACGTCGACTGAACCCCGACCGTTAGGATCGCAGAATGCTCAGGCTGTCGATCGCCGCCGCCGTCGCGGCCGGCATGTGTGTTCTCCCGGCCACCGCGTCGGCCGAGCCCGCCGCCGCGTCCTGCAACTTCAGCCTGTCGGCCCCGCAGGTCGTCGACGTGTCCGGCACCGCGATGGTGACCGCGACGATGCAGCCCACCAGCTGCGACGGCGGGGTGCCCTACCAGTCGGTGGTCTGTGTCCAGAAGCAGGGCAGCTCCGGCCCCGGCCAGTGCCGGCAGAACAACGGGATGCTGACCGCGCAGGTGTACTTCTCACCCTACGAACCGGGCGCCACCTATGTCGTGACCGGCCGCGGCTGCGCCTACTCCGGCAACCCGCCGACGGGCGTCTGCGCCCCGGCCGACGCCGTCAGCGCCGCACTCTAGGCCGCGACGTACACATCCGGCCGCGGATCGAACCGGTATCCGCTGCCGCGCACCGTGGTCAGCACGCCGGCGAACCGGCCGAGCTTGGCGCGCAGCCGCCGAACATGGGTGTCGACGGTGCGCAGCGAGTCGCCCGGCGGGTTGTCGCGCCAGACGGTCGCGATCAGCTCCGCGCGCGACACCGTGCGGCCCGGCGACGCCGCCAGGCAGCACAGCAACTCGAACTCGCGATACGTCAGGCGCACCGGTTGGCCGTCGATGCGGACCTCGCGGGCCCCGCGGTAGACGCACAGGCCGGTCTCGCGCTGCGACGGCGCGACCGGCGCGGTGGGTGTGGTGATCACCGCCGTGCGCGCCCGCACCCCGGGAATCGCCGTGGCGATCAGTCGACCGTACTCGTCGGCGAGATCGGCTGTGCGGCTCGCCAACAGCGGTGACTCCGGCGGAATGTCGAAGACCAGCACCACCTGCACGGGATCAGGCGAGTGCGGGAGCGACGCCGACTGGTACACCGATTCACTGTGGCCAACGCGCGCCGGTCAGCACAGAGTTACATTCGCCGTGAACACAATCGGGTTCAGAACGCCGGCACCACCTGGCCCGCGTAGGTCGTCTCGATAAAGCGCCGCGTCGACTCGTCGTGCAGCGCCTCGGCCAGCGCCCGCACCGTCGCGTCGGCGTGGTTGTCCGGTCTGGCCACCAGGTACTCGGCGTAGCGCGGATTGGCCCGGTCGCAGTGCAGCGCGGCCCGGGTGTCGACCCCCCATTCCATGGCCTGGTTGCCGAACAGGAACACCACGTCGAAATCGGTGCGCACACCGCCGAGTGTCCAGCTGGCCAGCTCCTTGAAGATCAGCCGGCGCGGGTTGGCGGCCACGTCGGCGACGGTGGCCAGCCCGCGCCGCGTGCACGCGATCAGCCCCAGGTCGTCGAGCATCCGCAGCGAGCGGTCCACGTTGACCGGGTCCGACGGCAGCGCCACCTCGGCGAACTCCGGAATCGAGTCCACGTCCGGGATCGTCACCGAGTACAGGCCGAAGGGTTCGATGTGCACCGGCGCCACCGCCACCAGTGCGCTCCCGGTGCGGCGGTTGAAGTGGTCGAGAAACGGCCGGTACTGGAAGAAGTTCGCGTGCAACCGGCCCGCGACCAGATGGTCGTTGGGCTCCTCGAAGTTGTCGAAGATCTCGATCTGCAGGTCGATTCCGCTTCGCGCCAACGGATCCCGCACGAAATCGAGGATCTCGGCGTGCGGTACCGGAGTCGCGCCCACGCGCAGCGGGCGTTTTCCCTTGGCCCCCACCGCACGCACCGAGCTGCTCACCGCCCGAAGACTACCCACCGCCGCACGACATGCAACCGGGCGCAAATGTTTCCGATTGTTACGGGCTAGGACTCACGCTGACTTCAGATGTGGTGTCCGCGGTGGCGATGTCCCTATGGTGCCGGTACCACACACCGAAGGACGGGGTCAGTTGTCCGAAATCATCACCACTCCAGGCTCTTTGGCGGAGCCTGCCGAACCGGTCCGCAGACTGCGGGGAAATCTCGGGGTTTCCGCCATCGTTTTCATGGTCGTCGCGGCGGCCGCACCGCTCGGCGTGATCGGCGGTGTCGTGCCGCTAGGGCTGGCCGCGGGTAACGGCGCGGGCTTCCCGGCGACGTTCGTGGCGGCCACCGTCATCCTGCTGTTCTTCGCCGTCGGTTTCACCGCGCTGACGCCGTACGTCGAGGAGGCCGGCGCGTTCTTCTCGTATGTCCGTACGGCGCTTGGCTTTCCGGTCGGAATCGGTATCGCGTTTCTGGCACTGCTGAGCTACGTCGCCCTCGAGGCCGGGGTGTACGGCCTGCTCGGCCCGGCAGGCGCCGGCGTGGTCGAACTTTTCGGCGGGCCGTCGCTGCCGTGGTGGCTGTTCGCGGCCGCGGCGTTCCTGGTGACCACCTATCTCGGCTACCGCAACATCGAGCTGTCCTCGCGGGTGCTGGCGGTGCTGTTGACCGCCGAGATCGCGATCGTGCTGGTGCTCGACGCGGTGATCGTCGCCCGCGGCGGTGACCACGGGCTGTCCTCGGGCATCGTGAGCCCGAGCGCGATCGTGTCCGGGTCGCTGGGTATCGGGCTGCTGTTCGCCATGATCAGCTACGTCGGGTTCGAGGCCACCGCGATCTTCCGCGACGAGGCCCGCACCCCCGAGCGCACGATCCCGCGAGCCACCTACACCGCGCTGATCCTCGTCGGCGTCTTCTACGCCATCACCAGCTGGGCGCTGGTGTCCGGCTGGGGCGACGAGGAGGCCGTCGCCCGCGCCACCGACGCCGGCGACACCTTCCTAGCCGACACCGCGCAGCGCTACATCGGCGTCGTCGGCACCGACATCATCACCGTGCTGTACTTCACCAGCCTGTTCGCCTGCATCCTGGCGTTCCACAACGTGGCGTCGCGCTACGTGTTCGCGCTGGCCCAGCGCGACGTGCTGCCGGCGTCGCTGAGCTATGCGCACGCCCGGCACGGCTCACCGCACCAGGCGTCGCTGTGGATCTCCGGGGTCGTCGCGGTGAGCATCGCGCTGGCGGCGATCCTCGGCCTGGATCCGGCCGCGCAGTTCTACACCTGGTTCGCCGGGACGACGACGGTCGGGTTCGTGCTGCTGCTGATCGCCACCTCGGTCGCGGTGCTGGTGTTCTTCGCCCGCGACCGGCGCGGAAACTCGGTGTGGCGGGTGCGGGTCGCCCCGGCGCTCGGCCTGGTCGGGCTGACCACCGCGCTGGTGCTGATCCTGACCAACCTCAAGGACCTGGTGGGCGGCTCGAGCATCCTGGCGTGGATCGTGATCGCGCTGCTGGCCGGATCGTTCACGTTGGGCACCGTGGTCGGCGGCCGGGTCGGGGAGAAGACCGGGCAGACGGGAGTGGCCGCATGACCGCGACCATCGACGCGGCCTCGGCCGCCGAACAACAACTGCTGGAGCGGCTCGCCGACGGCAGCCTGGCCGAGGTCGAGGTGGCGTGGAGCGACCCGTTCGGCCACGCCCAGGGCAAGCGCATCCCGGCCAGGCAGTTCCTGGAGCGTGCCCGCGGCACCGGGTTCGCGTTTTGCGAGGCCTCGCTGGGCTGGAACTCCGACGGCACCGTCATCGACGCGTTGCGCGTAACCAATTGGGAGGGCGGCTATCCCGACGTCTACGCGGTACCCGACTTCGGCACCTTCCGTGAGGTGCCGTGGCGGCCGCGGGTGGGGCACGTGATCGCCGACATCGTCACCCACGACCGCAGCCCGTCGCTGCTGGACCCGCGGGCGGTGCTGCGCCGGGTGCTCGACCGGCTGGCGTCGCACGGCTACACCGCCAAGGTGGGCGTGGAGCTGGAGTTCTACCTGCTCAACCCCGACGGTTCGCCGTTCCAGGACGACATCCACGCCTACTCGCTGGAGAACGCCAACGCGCTCGACCCGTTGATCACCGATCTGTACGAAACCCTGGGCGCCTTCACCCGGCTGGAGGGCATCCAGACCGAGTACGGGCCCGGCCAGGTCGAGACCAACCTGGTGTACACCGACGCACTGGAGGCCGCCGACGACGCCGCGCGGCTCAAGTACGCCGCCAAGGAGGTCGCCCGCCGCCACGGCAAGCTGGCCACCTTCATGCCCAAACCGTTCTCCGAACACTCGGGAAGCTCGGCGCACCTGCACATCTCGTTGTGGCGAGACGGGGCACCGGCGTTCGCCCCGGTTGACGGCGGCGAGAACGAGCTGACCCGGTACGCGATCGCAGGCCTGCTCGAGCACCTGCCGTCGATCACGCTGTTCGGCGCGCACTCGGTCAACGCCTACCGGCGCTACGTGCCGGACTCGTTCGCCCCGGCCACCGTGACGTGGAGCCGCGACAACCGCAGCGCCGCGGTGCGCTCGCTGGTGGAGGCCGAAGCGGCCGCCAACCGCATCGAATTGCGCAGCGGCGCTTCGGATTCCAACCCATACTGGCTGGTCGCGTCCGCGCTGGCCGCGGTGGTCGCCGGCATCGAGGCGCGTCGCCAGCCGCCCGAGCGCGGGGACGGCAACCTCTACGGCACCGGCACGCCGCTGCCGGACTCGCTGGGGGTCGCGGTGGCGCTGGCCACCCGCGACGACACCATCGCCGAGATCCTGGGCGCTGACTCGGTGCACGACTTCGCCGCGATCGCCCGCAGCGAGTGGGAGCAGTACACCGGCCACGTCAGCGACTGGGAACTGCAGCGCTACCTGAGGCGATCATGAGCGTCGACACCATCGCGGCCCGCCCCGCGTTCGCCGAGGAACCACTGGGCGGCACTGTCGCCGAGCGGCTGGCCCGCCTCCCGCAGATCGTCGCCGACCTGCAGCGCGCCGACGCGGCCGCCGAACGGGAACGGGTCCTGCAGTACGACGCGGTGCAACGGCTGCGCCACGCAGGCATCCTGAGCCTGCGGGTGCCGGCCCGGTACGGCGGACCGGGCGGCAGCGTCCGCGACGTGCTGGGTGCGGTGATCCAGATCGCGCGCGGCAGTTCCAATGTGGCCCAGGCTCTTCGGCCGCACTTCGGGTTCGCCGAACGGCTGTTGAGCAACCGCGCCACCGAGGTGGAACGCGTGCACTGGTTCCCGCGGTTCACCGAGGGGCTGGTGTTCGGCAACGCGATCACCGACGGCCACGGCAGGTCGCCGTCGAGCGCACAGACCCGGGTGATCGCCGACGCCGACGGGGTGCTGCGGCTCAACGGCTACAAGTTCTATTCCACCGGAACGCTTTTCGCCGACCTCATCGCGGTGTCCGCGGTGGACGCCGACGGGCTGGACGTGCAGGTGATCGTGCCCGCCGACCGTGAGGGCGTCGAACTGTACGACGACTGGGACGGCTTCGGTCAGCGTGCCACCGCCAGCGGCGGCACCCGGTTCACCGACGTCGTCGTGCACCCGTTCGAGGTGACCACGGTGTCCGACGGCAAGCACCTGGGCCACGGCACCACGTTCCTGCAGCTGTACCTGGCGGCGGTGACGGCGGGTATCGCCGCCGCCGTCGCCGACGACGCGGTCACCTACGTGCGCACCAGGGCGCGGCCCGCGGCGCATTCGCTGGCCGACGCGGCGTCGGGGGATCCGTTCGTGCTGCAGGCGGTCGGAGACATCGCCGCCGACGCGGCGGCCGCCGGGGCGCTGGTGCTCGCGGCCGCCGACCGGATCGACGCGCTGGTCGACGGCGGTCGGGAGAACGACGCTGAGGCGCTGGCGGAGCTCGCCGTCGAGGTGGCCAAGGCGCAGCTGGTCGCCGAGCGGCTGGCGCTGGGGGCCGCCGCGCGGCTGTTCGACACCGGCGGCGCGTCGGCGACCGCGCGGGCGCTCAACCTGGACCGGCACTGGCGCAACGTGCGCACGATCGTCAGCCACAACCCGCTGGCCTACAAGTCCTACGCGGCGGGCAACTACGCGGTCAACGGCGTGTGGCCGCCGGCCAACGGCTACTTCTGACGATCCCCGTTTAGCGCGGCCCCACGCAGGGCATCCGCGCAATTAGCGGGCTCGTCAACGTGACGGCTCGATCCGATAAGGAGCCGGACATGGATAACAACGCCGTTCTGTGGGTCATCGTCGCCGTCGCGGCGGTCGCCGTCCTCGCGCTGGTCGTGTGGCTGGCCACCAATGCGCGCACCAAACGCCGCCACGCCGAGGCCGAGAAGCTGCGCGCCGAGATCGACGAGAAGGCCCAGCAGCTGAACAAGCGGGAAGCCGTCGCGCAGGAGACGCAGGCCCGGGCCCGTGCGGCGCAGGCCGAGGCGGAGGCCAAGGCCGCCGAGGCGGCCCGGCTGCACGACACCGCGCAGACCCACCAGGAGACACTGAACGCCAAGCGCGACGAGCTCGAGGAGCAGCGCGCCCGTGCCGACAAGCTCGATCCGACGATCAAGGACAGTGACACCAAGGATCTCGACGCCAGGGACCGTGACACCCGTGATCTGAGGGACACCGGCGTGCACGATCGCAGTCTCGATCCCCGTCACACCGGCGCCCAGACCCCGGTGAACCACCGCCGGTCGTGACCGCAGCAGCGACGTCGGCGGTGCTGTTCGACATCGACGGCACCCTCGTCGACTCGAACTATCTGCATGTGCACGCCTGGTCCCGTGCGTTCGCCGAGGCCGGATATCCGGTGGAGGCCTGGCGGATTCACCGCTCGATCGGCATGGACGGTGCGACGCTGATCGAGACGCTCACCCCGGGCGCCGACGAGCGCGTGCGCGCACAGGCCAAGCAGCTGCACTCGCGGTACTACGCGGACTCCGCTCCGTTGCTGCGACGTCTGCCGGGGGCCCGTGAGCTCCTGCAGGCCGTCCACCGCCTCGGTGTCCAGGTGGTCCTGGCCACCTCGGCGCCCGAGGACGAGTTGTCCATGCTGCGTGAGGTTCTCGAGGTGGAGGACCTGGTGTCGGCGGTTACGTCGGCCGAGGATGTGGACGTCGCGAAACCGAAACCGGACATCGTCGAGGTCGCACTCGAGCGCGCCGGAGTGGTGCCCGCCCACGCGGTGTTCGTCGGCGACACGGTATGGGACATGACCGCGTGCTCCCGCGCCGGGGTGGTCGGCCTCGGGGTGCGCAGCGGGGGAGTCTCGGCTGCCGAGCTCGAAGCATCAGGCGCCCAGCGGGTTTTCGATCACCCGCTGGACCTGTGTCAGCATCTGGACGACACCCCCGTCGCCGCGCTGGCCAACATCGTCGGCGCCCGCTGACGGTCCCCGCAGCGCTATGTCGGTGTCCAGGACACCGGCAGCCGCTTGATGCCGTGGATGAACAGCGAGAGCAGCCGTGACGGTTCGGCGGTGGCCGCGATGTCGGGCACCTGCCGGTGCAGCTCGTCGAACACCACGCTGATCTCCCGGCGGGCGAGGTTGGCGCCCAGGCAGAAATGGGCGCCGCCTCCGCCGAACCCGGCGTGCGGGTTCGGGCTGCGGCCGACGTCGAACCGCCACGGATCGGCGAACTTCGACTCGTCGCGGTTGGCCGAGCAGTACCACAGCGTGGCCTTGTCGCCGGCGCGCATCCGCACCCCGGACACGTCGCAGTCCTCGGTCAGGGTGCGTCGCATGTAGATCACCGGCGAGGCCCACCGCACGATCTCCTCGACCGCGGTGGGCGCCAGCGCGTCGAAGTCGGCCCACCACCGATCGCGTTGCTCCGGGTATCGGGTCAGCGCCAGCATCCCGTGGCTGATCGCGTTGCGGGTGGTCTCGTTACCCGCAACCACCAGCAGGATGAAGAACGACGCGATCTCGGCCGACGTCAACCGTTCCCCGTCGACCTCGGCGGCCACCAGAGCGGTGGTCAGGTCGTCGCGCGGGGTGGCCCGGCGGTCCTCGGCGAGCGCGGTGGCGTAGGCGCCGATGTCCGTCGCCGCGGCGACGAACTCCCCGTAGTCCTGCGAGATGTCCTTATCGCCCAACCCCAGAATCACGTTGGTCCAGTAGAAGATTCGCTCATGGTCGTCCTCCGGGATGCCCATCATGTCGCAGATCACCTGCAGCGGAAGCGGGCCGGCCAGTTCGCTGACCAGTTCGCCGTGTCCGTCGGGATGCGCGGCGACCATCGACTCCACCAGGCGCCGGGCCCGGTCGCGCACCGAGGCCTCGGTGCGGGCCACCACCCGCGGTGTGAACGCGCGGCTGACGATGTTGCGCAGCCGCTGATGACGCGGATCGTCGGTGACGATCATCGACCCGAAGTACTCCGACAGCTCGGGATTGCCGTCGTTGATCGTGATATTCGGGCTCGAGCTGAAGATGTGCGGATGCCTGCTGGCGAACCACACGTCGTCGAAGCGGGTGAGCGCCCAGTGGCCCGCACCCACCTCCACACCCGGGACCTCCGGTGCCGGGTGAAACGACACCGGCGCCTCCCGGCGCAGCGTCGCGAACGCGCCGTCGCGGTAGTCGTCGGGTTTCGTCCAGAACGACCACGACCCCAGGTCGATCTCGGACAGCGGCACCCGCGGTGGTGGGGCTCCGTTCACCCGGGTCATCTGCGCGGCCGCGGTGCTCACCTGGCCGAGCGTAGCCGAGCCGGTGAAAACCGTTCGCACATTGGGCGCTTCACATCACGGTCAATGTCCTCGTCTGCGCCCAGATGTGCTCCCACGGTTGCCGGCGCCCCGTCAACAGGTATGCAGCGATCTCGTCGTTGATCTCGGCTACCTCGCGGGTGTCGGCGAAGTACGGACTCAGCATGCCCGGGTCACGCCCGACGAACAGCGCGGCGTCGTCGTCCTCGGGCGGCGGCGCGAAGTATCCGTAGCTGCGGTTCGTGCTGAACGCCCGCGGCAGGTCGTAGCGGCCCGCGTACCCGTCCGCATAGGCGGCGACGATGTAGGACTCGCCGGCATCCGCAGCGCGACCACCGAACCGGGCGCCACGATGTCGACGAGGCCCGCCAGCGCCGGTGTCAGCGGCGGCTGGTCCGCCGACCCCCAGGCGAGGTGATGGCGGCCGATCGCGAGCATGTACACCTCGTCGAACCAGTAGTTGGCGCCCAACGTCGCGGCGGCACAGTGCAATACGGCGGTGACACCGGCGATCGGAAGGATCACGCGCCACGCCGGATCAGGCACGGCTTCGGAACGGGCTCCGACCACGTCCACCCACGGTAGTGTCTGGTCATGACACTCGGCATCGACGCTCAGGTGCTCGACGAGATGGCGCCGCTGCTGGCCGCGATCGGGGAGTCCGAGCCGCTGGCCGTCGGTGACGTGGAGGGGCGACGGCGCGACGGCCACCGCATGTTCGACACGGTGGCCGCCCGGCGCGCGGCGCCGACCGGTGTCGGGGTCACCGACTTCACGCTCACCACCGAGGACGGCGCGACGCTGCTGATGCGCTGGTACGAGCGGGCGGGGGAGCGGCCCGGCAGCGCGGCGCTGTATCTGCACGGCGGCGGAATGATCCTCGCGCTGGAGCACATCGGCGCGCTGTACGAGATCGCGGTGCGCGACTACGTCGCCGCCTCCGGGGTGCCGGTGCTGATGGTCGACTACCGCGTCGCCCCCGAACACCCCCATCCCACACCGGTCGAGGACTGCTACACGGCGCTGCGCTGGTTGGTCGGCAACGCCGAGGCCCTCGGGGTGGATCCGGCCCGGATCGCGGTGATGGGCGACAGCGCCGGCGGTGGACTGGCGGCGGGGGTGTGTCTGCTGGCCCGTGATCGCGGCGGTCCGGCGATCGCCCAGCAGATCCTGATCTACCCGATGCTCGACGACCGCCCCGGAACGCCGGATCCTGCGCTGCAGCCGTATCTGACCTGGACGTACGACGACAACCTCACCGGCTGGGGTGCGCTGCTCGGCGACGCCGCGGGCTCCGACGCGGTGTCGCCCTACGCGGCACCGGCTCGCGCCACCGATCTGCGGGATCTGCCGCCGGCCTACCTCGACGTCGGCGATCTCGACATCTTCCGCACCGAGGACATCGCCTACGCGATGCGGCTGGCCGACGCCGGGGTGTCGACCGAGCTGCACGTGTATCCGGGCTGTCCGCACGCGTTCGAGGCGCTGGCTCACAACGCGGGCGTGTCGAAGCGGGCAATCAGCGACAGGGTGCGTCGCCTGCGCAACCTCTGACACGGCAAAGTCTCTGGCGGACAACGGAATTGACGTCGCCGACAATGTAACGATCGCCGCGCCGAGGTCGATCTAAGCCACGAGCGTGCAGCGAAGGCTGTACGACTCTGAGTCGAATCCGAACTGAACAGGAGACGAGCCGATGATCCAGGCAAGAACGGCTCTGACGAAAGCGGTGTTCGGCACGGCGATCGTGGCGACCCTCGGTCTCGGCGGGCCGGTCGGCCAGGGCGCGGTGGCGTCGGCGGCACCGGCGGTGCCGGCACCGGAGAAACCGCCGGGCCACCACGACTTCTGCCCGCCCCGGTGCGACGGCCCGCGCGGACCCAAGCACGACCACAAGTGGGGCGACAAGGGCGTGTGGTGGGCGACCAACCGCCACGACTGGTGGGACGACCGGCAGGGCCCGCCGCCGTGGGGCTGGGGTCCGCCGCCGCCGTACCACTGGCACGGCGGCCCGCCGCATCCGTTCAAGTACTGGGGTTACGACGTGACCCCGGTGTGGCACGACGGGTTCCGGCAGTGGGGCATCTGGCTGTTCGGGATCTGGATCCCGATCTTCGGCATCGGGGTGGTCTGACGGTCAGCTCCCGGCGGTGCTCTCCCCGGGGTGCTCGACGACGGCTTTGATCCGCTCCAGCGTCCGGCGCATATCCCGGATGTTGCGCCGGCGCCGGAGCTGACCGCCGAGCAGCGAGAACAGCTTCATCGGCAGCGAATCGCTGAGCCGGAACGACTCGGTGACGTCGGTGCCGCCCTCGACGGGGGAGAGCCGGTAGTGCCAGTTGTTCAGGGCCCGGTCGCCGGCGAGCACCGCGAAGCCGAACTCGCGGCCGGGCTCGCACGCGGTCACCTCGCACGTCGTCCAGTAGACGGGCCCGATCTCGTTGCGGCGGACGTGGCCGCGGAACCGGGCGCCCAGCGCGGGGCCGGTGGCGCCGCCGAGCCACTCGGCCTCGAACACCTCGGGGGAGAACCGTCCGGTGTTGCGCACGTCGGCGATCAGATCCCAGATCCGCTGCGCCGGCGCCGCCATCCGCACTGTCACTGACCCGTCCACGCGCTCAGTCTGTCGGCTCGCACCTGCGGGCACAAGGGTGGCGCGCCTAGCATCGGGGCGGTGAAGGTGCGGTTCGGGATCGGCCTCGGCGCCGACGTCGCCCCCGGTTCCCTGGGCGAGCTCGTCGACCACCTGGAGGCCAGCGGCGTCGACTCGCTGTGGCTGTCCGAACTCGTGTACTCCCCGGCGGTCGACCCGTTCGTCGGGATGGCCTACGCCCTGGCCCGCACCCGGGCGCTGAAGGTCGGCACCTCGGTCGCCGTGCTGCCGGGCCGTCACCCGGTGCTGGTCGCCAAACAACTCGCCTCGCTGGCCGCGCTGGCCCCCAGGCGTGTGCTGCCGGTGTTCGGGCTGCGGTCGGCGCTGCCGGCCGAACGCGCCCTGTTCCCGGTGCCCGACGGCCGGCGGGCGGCCGTCTTCGACGAGGCGCTGACGCTGCTGCGGGCGGTGCTCGAGCGCGACACCGTGACGTTCGACGGAGAGTTCTTCAGTGTGCGCGAGGCAGCGGTGACGCCGCGGCCCGAGCCGCCGCTGGACATCTGGCTGGGCGGGCAGGCCCCGGCGGCGTTCCGGCGCATCGGCCGCCTCGCCGACGGTTGGCTCGGCAGCTTCCTGACCCCCGCGGAGGCGCGGGCAGGCCGCGAACAGATCCAGGTCGCCGCGGCCGAGGCGGGCCGCGAGATCGACCCCGACCACTTCGGCATCAACCTGGCCGTGGCCGACGGGCAACCCGCCGACCACCTGCTCGCCGCGGTGCGCCGGCGCCGCCCCGACGTCGACCCGGCCGAGCTCGTCGCCGCGGACTGGCCGCAGCTGCACCGGCAGATCGACGCCTACCTGGCGGCGGGGCTGACGAAGTTCGTCATCCGGCCCGCGGGCAGCGCCCCGATGCCGGAATTCGTGGACCGGTTCGTCACCGAACTGACGCCCCGGCAGACCTGATCAGCGGGTGAAGGTGCCGCGGACGTCCGGCCACGGCGGCCGCTTGACCATGGCGACCCCGGCCAGCGTCGCCGACACCAGGCCCACCAGGATGCCCATCATCGCGACCCGCGTGTCGTCGACCGCGGACCGCCAGCGCACCTTGCCGTCCTTGATGACGAACACCCCGGCGGGCCGCGCCACCGGGCCGTCGGCGTGGCCCCGTGACCGGCCGCCGATCTTGGCGACCGGGAGGATCGTCGTGCCGTCCGGGGTCTGGTAGGGCTCGCCGAAGACCCGCGACGCGTCCGGGTCGGCCTTGAGCCGCTCGAGTTCGGTGTGCAGATCCATCAATCAGTCCAGCGCGAGATCGTCGTCCTCGGGGATCGGCACCTCGATGGCCTGCTCGATGAGGTCGGCCTCGTTGGCCTCCCAGGTCCGGTCGGCGGGAATCTGGGCGACGCCGCCGAAGACGTCGTCCTCGTCGTCGGGGTTCACCGGGGTCCGCTGGTCGGCAGCATCTGCTTCGGGAATGTCGGCCGCGCCGAATGTACGGCCGTCGGGATCAGTCATAGCCTGTCTCCGTTCCCTCTCGAGGACTATCGCTGCACCCCCAGGATAGTGATTCCGCCCGGGGTCGGGCCGGATCGTGGGAACCGCGTCTCACCAGGGCGATGGGGGGTGTTGCCAGCTACTGTGCGTACACTGCCCTTCGTCGGGGAAGGCTCTCGAAACCGAGCGGAGCTTCGAACCACCAATCCCAACCTCAGAGGCTGCCCACCGTGCCAGAACAACCGACCGACACTCAAGCGGACCTCACACCGCGCTTCGAGGACGTTCAGTCGCATTACGACCTGTCCGACGAGTTCTACGAGCTGTTCCTCGATCCCACGAGGACGTACAGCTGCGCGTATTTCGAGCGCGAGGACATGACGCTCGAGGAAGCCCAGATCGCCAAGATCGACCTCTCGCTGGGCAAACTCGGCCTGGAACCGGGGATGACGCTGCTCGATATCGGCTGCGGCTGGGGCGCGACCATGAAGCGCGCCGTGGAGCGCTACGACGTCAACGTCGTCGGGCTCACCCTGAGCCGTAACCAGCAGGCCTACGTGCAGAAGGTGCTCGACGACCTGGACAGCCCGCGCAGCAGGCGGGTGCTGCTGGAGGGCTGGGAGCAGTTCCGCGAGCCCGTCGACCGGATCGTGTCGATCGGCGCGTTCGAGCACTTCGGCCGCGACCGCTACGAGGACTTCTTCAAGATGGCCTACGAGGTGCTGCCCGCCGACGGCGTGATGCTGCTGCACACCATCATCAAGCCGTCCGACGAGGAGTTCGCCGCGCGTGGCCTGCCGCTGACGATGAAGCTGCTGCGGTTCTGGAAGTTCATCAGCGAGGAGATCTTCCCGGGCGGCGACCTGCCCAAGCCCGAGGACGTCGAGGAGCACGCCACCCGCGCCGGGTTCTCGCTCGCCCGCGCCCACCGGTTGCGCGAGCACTACGCGCGCACCCTCGACATCTGGGCGGCCGCGCTGCAGGAGCGCAAGGACGACGCGATCCGGATCCAGTCCCAGGAGGTCTACGACCGGTACATGAAGTACCTCACCGGTTGCGCGGACCTGTTCCACCAGGGCTACACCGACATCTGCCAGTTCACCCTGACCAAGGGTTAACGCGCCCCCGGGTTGACCCGTAGGTCATCCGCGACGCAGCGCCCGCCACAGCCGCAGCGGCAGCAGGCCGAGCAGCGGTGCGCGCTTGCCCAGGTCGGCGCTGTCGCGCTTGTTGAACGCCGCGGCGTACCGCTGCGCCTCGGCCGCGGTGGGGTAGCGCTTCTCACCGCGGGCCTGTCCGCACCGCGAGCACGCCCAGCGCATCGTCGCCTCGTGCGCCTCGAACGTTGGATCGTGCCCGAACACCTTGCACGCCAGTGTCTTCGGTGCGGTCATCGGGGTGCCCCGATGCGGCCACGCGGGTAGCGGGCGATCCGGCTCTCCGCCAGCGCCGCGCGCACCGCCTTGCGGAACTCGCCGGGACCCCAGTAGCGCGCGCCGACGGCGCGGTGTAGTTCACGCACCGACATCGGTTCGTGTTCCAGCACGGCCCGGGCAATCGTCTCGATCTCGTGGTCGAGCGCGGTCTCCGGTGCACCCGGGCTGGGCGGTTCGCGCCAGGCGCCCATCCAGCCCGGCGGCGGACCCGGCCGGTACCGTCGCGCACGCTCACGGGCCTGCCGCTGCGCGATGCGTTCCCGGCGCTCCCGCTCCGGATCCGGGGCCGAGGCGGCCTCGTCGTTTCCCCTGTCCGAGTCGCCGTCGTCTTCGCCGCCGTCGTCGTCCTCGTCGGCGGTCAGCGGCATCGCGAGGTCCTCCAGGTTCTTGCCCTCCGCCTTGACGCCGAAGAACAGTTCGACCACGCCGCCGACGGCCATCACCGCGGCACCGATGAGGAACGACACCGCGACCAGGCCGCGGTCCCCGGACTCGATCAACTGGCCGAACAGCAGCGGACCGGTGATACCGCCGATGGCCGTGCCGACCGCGTAGAAGAACGCGATCGCCAGCGCCCGCGTCTCCATCGGGAAGATCTCGCTGACAGTCAGATACGCCGCACTGGCGCCGGAGGACGCCAGGAAGAAGCACACCCCCAGCACCGCCATGAACATCCACACGCCGCCGGTCTGCGACACGAACAGCACCGTCAGGCACACCGCGACCCCGGCCGAGCCCAGATACGCGATCGCGATCATCGGTTTGCGGCCCACGGTGTCGAACAACCGGCCCAGCAGGATCGGCCCGGCGAAGTTGCTCAGCGCCCACACCGCGTAGAACACCGGTACCGCTCCGGAGGCGACGTCGAAGAAACCGCTCAGCAGGGTGCCGAGGTTGAACGTGAACGCGTTGTAGAGGAACGCCTGGCCGATGAACAGCGCGAGCCCGAGCACCGCCCGGCGCGGATACTTGGTGAACGCCACCTTCGCGATCTCGCGGAACGAGATGGCCTTGCGCTGACGGATTGTCAGCGATCCGTCCGCCTCCTCGAGCGGTTGGCCCGTCTCGCGTTCCACCGCCTGTTCGATCTCGCCGACGATCCGCTCGGCCTCGTCCTCGCGACCGTGGATGAACAGCCAGCGCGGGCTCTCCGGCACGTGCCTGCGCACCACCAGCACCACCAGCCCGAAGACCGCGCCGAGACCGAACGCGATCCGCCATCCGAGGTCGGCGGGGAAGATCGCGGTGTTCAGCAGCAGCAGTGCGCCGACGGCGCCGCCTGCGGCGCCGAGCCAGTAGGAGCCGTTGATGATGAGGTCGACCCGGCCGCGCACCCGGGCCGGGATCAGTTCGTCGATCGCGGAGTTGATCGCGGCGTACTCGCCGCCGATTCCGGCGCCGGTGAAGAACCGGCAGATGAAGAAGTACCACGGGGCGAACGCGAAAGCCGTTGCGACCGTGGCGACCAGGTACACCGCGAGGGTGAGGATGAACAGCTTCTTGCGGCCGAGCCGGTCGGTGAGCTGACCGAAGAACAGCGCACCCAGACACGCGCCCGCGATGTAGATCGCCGCGGCCAGGCCGATCTGGCCTGCGGTCAGCTCGATCCCGCTGCCCTCCTCGGTCAGCCGGGACGCCACGTTGCCGACCATCGTGACCTCGAGGCCGTCGAGGATCCACACGCCGCCGAGCCCGAGCACCACCCGCCAGTGGAACCGCGACCACGGCAACCGGTCCAGCCGGCTCGGCACCTGGGTGGTGATGGTGCCGGTCTGCACATCTGTACTCATCGCCCCGCCTCCTCCGCACGATCGGAGGCGGGATACCCACAAACCGCCGGTTAACCCCCCGGCAGTTCGCTCAGTCGAGCTGGCTGCGCTGCGGCGGCACGGTGTCGAGCCGGCGGCCGTGCTTGAACCCCACCGGGTCAGCGGGCGGGCGGACCGGGTTTCTCCCCGGCGGCGTCGCGGCGGCGGGCCGCCATCCCGGCCAGCGCCTCGAACACCACCCGGTGCGCGGCGTTGACGGTCAGCTCGGCGTGGTCGTAGGCGGGCGCGACCTCCACGACGTCGACGCCGACGACGTCGTGCTCGTAGCAGAGTTGGCGCACCATGCGCAGCAGATCGGCGGAGGTGATGCCGCCCGGTTCCGGGGTGCCGGTGCCCGGTGCGTGCGCCGGGTCGAGCACGTCGATGTCCACTGAGACGTACAGCTTCTCGGCCTTGTCGAGCGCCTCGGCGACCGCGTCGCGCATGACCTCCTTGAAGCCGCGCTCCCAGATCTCCTGCATGGTGTGCCAGGTCATGCGCTGCTCGAGCATCCACTCGAAGGTGTCCTTCGGGGGCCAGTAGCCGCGCAGCCCGACCTGCACGAAGTTCGCGCCAGGCACCGCGCCCGATTCGATCAGCCGCCGCATCGGGGTGCCGTGGCTGGCCAGGTTGCCCTCGATCTCGTCGGCGGTGTCGGCGTGCGCGTCGAAGTGCACGATGCCGACGTTGCCGTAGCCGTGCACGTCGGCCACGGCGGTCGCCGCCGGCCAGGTGATGGAGTGGTCGCCGCCGAGGATGACCGGCACGATGCCGCGGGAGGCGATCGTGTGCACGCGCTGGCGGATGTTGTTGTGCGACACCTCGGTCTGGCCGTGCGGGCAGTACGCGTCGCCGAAGTCCACGACCTCCAGCCAGTCGAAGATCTCCAGGCCCAGATCCATGTGATAGGTGCCGGGCTCGTAGGCGGTGGCGCGGATGGCGCGGGGACCGAACCGGGCGCCGGGCCTGTTGGTCGTCGAGATGTCGAACGGGGCGCCGACGATCGCGACGTCGGGTTTCCACGCATCGAGTTGTTCGGGCTCGGTGAGGAACGGGCGGTGCCCGAACGACGCCAGACCCGCATAGGCGATCTCGAGTTGTTCGATCATGCCCGGGGGAAGCTCGCGGTGATGGCCGTGGTCGTGACCCATGCGAAAGACCGTATCGCCTCACGGGTCGACTGTCAGGGCGGCTGGCACAGCGTCACACAGCGAAGACCAGCCGCTTCGCTGTGTGACCGCCGAGGTCACCTCCGACGGCCCGGCGGGCGGGTCCGGGAAGCGCGCGGGACCGGCGGTGCACGACACTGGGGCGATGGACTTGGTGACGATCGACGACATCGAACAGGCCGCCACGCGCATCCGGGCCCACGTCCTGCGCACGCCGCTGGTCCCGGCGCCGTGGGCCGGCGACGACGATCGGCCGCTGTGGGTCAAGCCGGAGAGCCTGCAGTCGATCGGTGCGTTCAAGGTGCGCGGCGCGTTCAACGCCATCGGACACCTCGACGAGTCGGTGCGCGCCAGGGGAGTGGTCGCCTACTCCAGCGGCAACCACGCGCAGGCGGTCGCGTACGCGGCCAAGGTTTTCGGCATCCCCGCCCACATTGTGATGCCCGAGGAGACACCGGCGGTGAAGGTGGACGCCACCCGCGGTCACGGCGCCCGGGTGGTGCTGTGCGGGGCCGGTGAGCGGGAGCGGGTCGCCGCCGAGGTGGTGGACCAGACGGGTGCGGTGCTGGTCCCGCCGTTCGACCACCCCGACATCATCGCCGGTCAGGGCACCATCGGGCTGGAGATCGCGCAGAATCTGCCGACCGTCGAGACCGTCCTCGTCCCGGTCAGCGGCGGCGGACTCGCGTCGGGCATCGGCGTCGCGATCAAGGCCCTGTGCCCGAACGCGCGGGTCATCGGCGTCGAACCCGAACTGGCCGCCGACACCGCGCAGAGCCTGCGCGAGGGGCGTCGCGTGGACTGGAGCATCCAGGACCGCAACCGCACGATCGCCGACGGGCTGCGCTCGCAACCCTCGGAGCTGACGTTCGCGCACCTGCAGACGGTGCTCGACGACATGATCACCGTCTCCGAGGACGAAATCCGTTCCGCGGTAGCCGAATACGTCTACCGCGCACACCTGGTCGCCGAACCCAGCGGCGCGGTGCCGCTGGCGGCGTACCGCACGGGCGCCATTCCGCCCGGACGCACCGTGGTCGTGCTGTCGGGCGGCAACGTCGAACCGGCGCTGCTGCGGGAGATCCTGTCCGCCTAATGGGTGTTGATCGGCGTGCCTCGAACGGATAACCGTCCAGCGCGGGGACGCTGATCACCGAGCCGCTGGCCGGTGAGCACTCCTGCCGCCTGGAACGATGGTCGATTTCTAGGGT
>Ga0180215_1000068_pt1 | contig 155170 bp, 135 predicted proteins | sample eDN3rd37CBELigBY_FD_128871 | JGI IMG/M metagenome (GOLD analysis project Ga0180215, IMG submission 128871) | Enriched backyard soil microbial communities from Emeryville, California, USA - eDNA 3rd pass 37_C BE-Lig BY (version 2) (version 2) | ecosystem: Environmental > Terrestrial > Soil >... | reverse complement strand
GCCGGAAACGCCGCCGCCGCACGCTCCGCCACCGCCGCCATCTCCGCCCCCTTCATCGCCGGCGCGCTCGACGCCCTCTCGCCCGTCAGCGGGTTCTTGCGCTCAAATGTCATCGGTTTCCTCTCCAGATCGCTATGCCGGCCGCGCCGGCGCTCGCATGATTTTGCCGAAGCGGATGGTCACTGCCGCTCGCCTCGGTAAAATCGTAGCGCTTTCCAGCGTGCCGATGAAGGCCGTTTGTCCCGGCCCGTCATATTTGTCTGGCGCTCCGGCCGCGGCGCCACCGGAGCGCGCGCGCAGAGCCCCGCGGGCTACGCCCGGGGAGAGGCGCAGGCGTTCAGCTTTTGCCGGGCCGACGCAGGACGTCCCGGATTGACATGCCGTCGAACTGTGCCGGCTGATACCCGGTGGCCTGGCGAATAATGAGCCCCCGGTTGATCGCCTCTGTGACACCGAGTTCGCGGGCTTTGTAGAAGGATTCGATGAACGCCGTGGTGAGATGCATATCCGCCTGCGCGATGTGACCCGCCAATTCCAATGCGCGCGCCATGAGGCGATCAGGCGGCACGATCTCGGAGATAAGCCCAAGCGCCAGCGCGCGTTGTGCCGATATCGGATCATGGGGCCCAAGGAGGAACATGCGCGAGACGGCTTCCTGTGGAATCTTGCGCGCCATCTCGATCGGCTCGATCACCGGCACCGCGCCGCTGCGATGCATGTGCATGTCGCAAAAGGTCGCGTCGGGGACGGCGATGCAAATGTCGGCATCGAGCAGGAAGTGCAGCCCCGGGCCCACCACGAAGCCATTGATTGCAGCGATGACGGGCTTCCAGCACTTGTTCTGCTTGGCGGTATAGGTGCGGAGGCCTTCGTCGCGACGGAGGTAGGCGGGGGTCGGCGCGTTGCGATAGCTGGCCGTATCGGCGCCCCCGCAAAACACCGTGTCGCCCGCTGCCGTGAAGATGGCCACGCGAAGAGTGTCGTCCGCGCGGAACGCTTTCCACACGGCTTCCAGTTCAGGCAGCATCTCCTCGTCGATGAGATTGTCCTGCTCGGGGCGGACCAGAGTGATGACGGCGACCGGCCCTCTTGCCTCATAGGTGAGGGTCCGGAAGGCTCGTGGCGCCGCCCCCGTATCGCGCGCGGCACCGGCGGCAGCGCCCATTGCAGGGATGGCCGCGCCAGCGATCAAAACCGATCGGCGTGAGATGGCACTCATGAACGTCTCCCCCGGCTGCGCCCATTCGCTGTCGCTGCGCAGCGCGGGACGATCCTCGCCCGCAGTCTTGCGAGGGAGAAGCCTTCCATGTCTGTCCTCGTTCGGAAGGACATAGGGCCCTAGCCGGCACTCTCCGCATCCGGGGTTGGCGTCAGCAACGGCTTTCCATGGAAATATCGCGAGATATTGTCCCGGAGCTGGCCGATCATGTCCGCTCCGGCTTCCACGGTAAACCCGGCCAGATGCGGTGTCAGAACAACATTGGGCAGGGCGCGCCACATCGCTGCATCGACCGGCTCCTCGGCGAACACGTCGAGCGCCGCGCCGGCAATTGCGCCCGATTTCAGAGCGGCGAGCAAGGCCGCCTCGTCCACCAGAAAGCCGCGCGACACATTGACGAGCACGCCCTGCGGCCCCAGCGCCGCGAGGACAGCACCATCGATCTGCCCGGCATTGTCCGGGACCGCCCGACTGGCGACCACGAGAATGTCGCTCTGCTCGGCGAGCGCCAGCAGGCTCTGCGCGCGCGGAAACTCCGCCCCCGGCTTCTCCCTCGGGCCATACCAACCGACCTTGAGATCGTGCGCGACGAGACGCCGGGCAATGGCCGCGCCAATGCGCCCGAGTCCGACGATGCCCGCCGAGCGCCCCCTGAGAGAGGGCCGCGGCGTCAGCGTCTCGCGCCAGCGGCCTTCGCGCACATGGCGATCGGCCAGGGGAATGCGGTGCCAGAGCGCCAGCAGAAGGCCGAGGGCATGATCGGCCACGTCATGCGCGTTAACGCCCGCCGCTGTGGTGAGCGTGATGCCGCGCGCGCGAAGACGGGCAAGATCGATGCCCTCGTAGCCGGTTGAGAAACAGGCGACCAAGCGCAGGCGGGGCAGTGCATCGATGAGCGCAGCCGGCACATGCCCGCCAGTCGCGAGCACCTCCACCTGCGCGGCGATTTCCGGCGAAATGCCGCCTGCGACGTCGTCGGGCGTGAAGACCCGCGCGGGAATGTCGAGCGGACCCAGCCGATCGACGAGGAACCGGCTATCGATCAGAAGCGCGCCGCCGCTCACGTCTTGCGCTGCGCGATACCGAAGCGGGCGCGCGCCTCCTCGACGCTGGCGGGCGCAAGACCGTAGAAGGCCGCGATCTCGGCGGCGGCGCGGACCATATCGCGATTATAGGTCGCGACCTTGCCGTTGGGCAGGTGAATGCCATCCTCAAAGCCGACGCGCACCAGATCACACTTCATCGCCAGGCCGAGCGTGACGAGCGGGAACATATGGTGCCCCGTCCCCGTGACGCCGACGATTGCCTGCGGGAACAGCCGCTGCCCCTCGTCGATGGAGAAGATGATGTTCCGGGGATAAGGCGGCGTCGAGCCGAAGCCTCCGCCATGCAGCAGCCACATGTTCTTGCGGTGCCGGTCGAACAGCCCTTCCTCGGCATAGCGCAGCAGGCGGTGGAGAGAACTTGTCTCGATCACTTCATATTCGAGGGCCGAACCCTTGGCGTAAACGGCCTTGATCGTCTCCCGCAGCAATTCGGGCGAGTTCACATAGGGCGTTTCGCCGGGGTAGCCGCCCTCGGGATTGTGAAAGTCCGCCGATCCGGCAGCGATACCGAAGACGTCTTGCTGCGGCTCGATGGAGAGGAGACCAAGCCGCTCCTTGTCGTCCGGCCAGTAGAGCTGGCCGGTCTTGGGATCGCGCCGCACGCCAATGCCATTCGTCGTCTGAATGAGGATCGGCGAGCGAGCCCTGATCTCCCGGATGATCTGCGCATAAATTTCCGGGTCGCCGCTGTTCTTGCCCGCCTTGTCACGGGCATGGACATGCACCATTGCAGCGCCTGCCTCCCAGCAACGAGCGGCTTCCTCGCCGATTTCGTCCGGTTGCTTCGGCACAATCGCGCCGTCGCGATCCTGCTGCATGCCGCCGTTGATGGCGACGGTGATGATGACCTTATTTCCTTCGAGCATGGCATCCTCCGCTGTCCCCGTCCTCGATGACGGCTCGCTGCCAGCGCGTCTGTCCTCTGGCTGCGGGACACGTGTCTGTCCTCTGCTGAGAGGACAACACCGCCCGACCAGACATGTCAGACCTCCGCGCTGGAGAGAGGCGGGCCATGAAAACATCCCACGCGGCGGAGCATCTGAACAGCGACCCCGGCAAGGGCGGCGCGATGGACATGACGGTCATCGGCATCTGCACCTTTGCCTATCTGCTCGATGGCATCGTCTTCACCATCATGGGCCCGGTGGCACCGGACGTCGCGCAGGCCCTCTCGCTCAGCAACGCACAGCTTGGCCCCATCTTCTCGGCCAATCTGATCGGCCAGTGCCTGGGTCTTGTCCTCTTCCCGCTCATTGGGCACCGAGCCGGGCACCGGCCCATCGTGATCGGCACGCTCATCGGATTTGGCCTTTTCCAGGCAGTAAGCGGACTCGCGGCGAATGCAGGCCAGCTTTTCTGGCTGCGGCTCGTGACAGGCTTCTTTCTTGGGGGCTCTCTGCCGAGTTGCCTTGCCATGACCACAGCGGCCGCGCCCTTTCACCGGCGCGGGCTGGCCATCACCATCCTCTTCACCGGCTATGCCATCGGCTCGACGGCGGCGGGACTTGTTCCCGCCCTTTTCATATCCCTGGGCGGCTGGCGCGTGGCAATGGCCGCCGTGGGGCTTGCCTGCCTCGCCTTCGCGGTCGTGGTCTGGGCTACACTGCGCGAACCCCGCGCCGAACAGGCTACGAGCCTACAGCCGCCGGAAAGCGCGATGCGCGGCGTGGTCACGCTCGTCCGCCCGCCCTATCTGCTCGGCACCATCGCGCTCTGGATCTTGTTCATTTCCATGCTGACGCTGAGCTATTGCCTGAATAGCTGGCTGCCGATCATGCTCGTTCAGGTCGGCCGCGAGCCCGGGCTCGCAGCGATGTCGGTTTCCATCTTTTCCTTCGGCGGCATTGTCGCGGCTTTGATCGTGGGCCTGCTCATCGACCGCTTCGGCGCGAAGCCGGTGCTGGGGAGCTTTCTCGTCCTCGCGTCCGTCCTGCTACTGGTGATCGGCCAGGTGCTCGCGAGTGCTTCGACGAGCGTCTTGCTGGGGCTCCTCGTGGTCTGCGGCTTCTTCGCGCTGGGGGCCTATGGCGGAGTCAATGTCGTGCTTGCCGGCTTTTACCCGCCGCCACAACGCGCCCTGGGGATCGGTGTCGCCAAGAGCATCGGCCGCGTGGGGACCGTGCTCGCGCCGATCATGATCGGCCTTGCCCTCACCGCGGGTCTGGCTGAGACCAGGGTCATGTCGCTTTTTGCCCTGCCCGCCGGGCTCGCGGCCGTCGCCTTGTTGCTGATCGCCGCGCCGAAGCATGATAAGTCGACAGGCGCAGGGGCCATCAAGGCCAAGGAGGGATCGTGACCATCATCCAGCAGATACGAGACTGGCGGGCACCCACGACGATGTGCCCCACCTATGAAAAATTGCTGGCTGCCATCGGCACGCAGGAATTCGGATCGACCGTCCGCGACTCGGTGCGCACCGTGACCTCAGGCGCGCGACGCCTTTACCTGTTCGAGACAGCGGGCCGAATGGACAACAGCCTGGTTTACAGCTTTTGCGAGCCGGGCCTCACCGAGCTGTTTCCCCTTTACGAGAAGAACTATCTGCGGCTCGACCCGGTGCAAGATGCCTGTCGCGCGGCGCCGGCGTGCAGCGACATCGTCTTCCAGCGCATCCTGCCGTCGGACATCAGCTCGGCGGGCTTCCGGCGGCGCTTTTTCGATGAGCCGGGCATTATCGAACGGGTCACGATCGTGCAGCGGGGCGCCGAACGCTGGCGCGGCATGAATATCGCCCGCCACGCCAGCGAAGGCTATTTCTCGGACATCGAGCTGAATTCGCTGATCGATCTGGCGATCCTCACCCTGCCGATGCTCCCCGTCAACCGGGAGAAGGCGGATGGCGCCGTGCGCATGCTGAATGTCGAGCAGATCGAGGAGCGCTTTGCCGCCCGCTATACGAGCCTCACCGCACGAGAGCGGCAGGTTTGTGCGCGGGCCGCCATCGGCATGACCGTGGAGGCAACGGCCCTCGATCTCGGCATCGCCAAGACGTCCGTGCTGACCTATCGCCAGCGCGCCTACCACCGGCTGCGGGTCTCCAGCCCCTATCAGCTCTGCTCGCTGGTGAGTCACTGACCTTGCGCCACCATTTCTGACCGACACAGGTCTGTCCTTTAGCGAACGGACAGACCCGCGCTCAATCCCACCCTAGCTCCTCGTCAATGCAGAGCACATTGGGGAGGAATGCGTGAACAAGTTGATTGAGGGCGTTTCGATTGCAGCGCTTGCCGCACTTTTGTCGGCTCCTGCGATAGCCCAGGACAGCGGCTCGGCGAGTGAGACGGCCAGCGAGGACAGCGGGCTTGGCGACATCGTCATCACGGCCCAGCGCCGCTCGGAAAATCTCCAGAAGGCCGCGCTCTCGATCGTCGCCATCAGCGGCGATGCGCTTGCGGCGCAGGGGGTCAACAATATCGACGCGCTGGGCCGCCAGACGGCAGGCGTCGAGATCCAGCCAAGCGGCGGGCCCTACACCACCTTCACCGTGCGCTCGGTCAGCAATCTGAGCGGAAACGCCTTCTCCGATCCGTCGATCGCGGTGAATATCAATGGCGTCTATCTCGCCACGCCCACCACATTCCGGGGCCTCTTCTACGATCTCGACCGGGTGGAAGTGCTCAAGGGCCCGCAGGGCACGCTGTACGGGCGCAACGCCACGGGCGGCGCCATCAACCTGATTGCCGCCAAGCCCAAATTCGAGTTTGGCGGCACGATCGGCATGACAGCCGGCAGTTACGGCCATGTCGATGCCAACGCGGCGCTCAACATCCCGCTCTCGCAGACCATGGCCATCCGCATCGCCGGCCAGCATGCCGAGCATGACGGCTATATGAGCCTTGGCACAAATGACGAGTTGATCGATGCGGTGCGCGCATCGCTGCTGTTCGAGCCGAGCGAAACCCTCTCCGTCCTCCTCTGGGGCGATTACGCCCATGAGGGCGGCATGGGCCCCGGGGCCACGCTGCGAAAGGCCTGCGCCGCGCTGGACCGGCCCGGCACGAGCTGCTTCGTCGCCGACCCATGGACCGATGTGGGTGACCTCCCCAGCTTCTACACCTCGGTCGGCCTCGCGCCGCAGTCGCGTAGCCCCTATCTGGACAATGATTATTACGGCGCCGGGATCAACGTCGACTGGCGGACAGGCATCGGCACCTTCTCGCTGGTCGGCGGCTATCGCAAATCGGACGTGCGCTTCAACAGCACAGCGACGAGCTGGCAAATCCTCGAGAACCAGCATCCCGAACAGAAGTCGCTGGAGCTGCGCCTCGCCTCACCGGACAACAGCCGCTTCGGCTATGTGCTGGGCGCCTATTATCTCGACACGACGATGCATGCTCGCGCCAATGGCGAAAGCGCGCTGGGGCGCAACTATAGCGACCAGGTCACCAATCTTTCGGGTTGGACCGGGGCGCTTTTTGCGCAGCTGAGCTTCGGCCTCACGGACAGTCTCCGCCTCGTCGGCGGCGCGCGCTACACCTATGAGAAGAAGAACTCGAACAGCAATCGCTATAGCATACCGGCCGTCGGACCCGACCCGATCATCCCCCCGGAGTCGACGGGCCCGGCGCTGCTTTCCGTGATCGGTTCGCAGGACTGGAACAAGGTGAACTGGAAGGCGGGCTTCGAATTTGACGTGGGGCCGCGCAGCCTGCTCTACGCGAATGCCAGCACCGGCTTCAAGGCGGGCGGCTTCTATTACGGCCCGCCGGGCTTCACGACCTATGAGCCGGAGGAAGTCACCTCCTATGTGGTCGGATCGAAAAACCGCTTCTTCGACAACCGGTTGCAGTTCAACCTCGAGCTTTTCTACCTCGACTATTCCAACCAGCAGGTCAGCTTTGTGAAGCTGGTCAACGGCGCCTCGATCCTGGTGACCGAGAACGCCGCCAGGTCCTATGCCTATGGCGTCGATCTCGACAGCCAGTTCCTGGTCACGCCGACCACGCGCCTCAGCTTTCAGGCGCAGTATCTGCGATCCAAATATGACGAGTTCACCTATCTGACGCTCGGCGCCCCGCCGGCGGCGCGCACCACGTGCGCCGTCTCGGCCGGCTCCCCGCCCAACTCCGCTGTCGACTGCGGGGGCCAGACGACCTTGCGGTCGCCACGATGGACGCTGGTAGGGAGCGTAGAACAGACGATCCCGTTGGCCAGCGGCGCGCGCCTCTTCGGCGAAGCGAATATCCGCTATGAGGGCGAATATCAGACGGACGTCTCGTATCTGCCCGAAGGAATCAGCAACGCGACGGCCCGGGCGAACCTGAGCGTGGGCTTTGAAACGGCGGACGAAGTCCTGACGATCCGCGCCTATGTCGACAACATCACGGACGTGACCACCGTGAGCGCGACCAACATGAGCACGAGCTATCCGGTCAACCAGGCGTTCGCCGTGCGCCTGCTGCCACCGCGTACCTTCGGCCTGCGTGCGCAGGTGAAGTTCTGATGGCGGGCGAGCCGGATCCGCGGGAAGCGGCCGGCCTCGCTATCCTCGCGCAACTTGGCTGGGGGGAGAACGAAGGGGTTCGCGAGCTTGACGAGGACCTCTGGCGGATCGTCACGGAGACGAATTTCGGGACGATCTGGGCGCGCCCCGGCCTGTCGCTGCGCGAGCGGGAGCTGATCTGCCTCTCGGTGCTCATCGCGCTGGGCGCTCACGGCGTAGCGCTGCATTTCAAGCATGCGCACGAACTCGGCTTCACGCCCGAAGAGCTCAAGGAGATCATCCTTCAGGTAATTCCCTATGCGGGGTTGCCCAAGGCCCTCCAGGCCATGGCCATCCTCAAGCGGACGCAGGCGGGCGAGGAGCCGAGACTGTGACGAACATCATGGCCTCGCGCCGGACGGACAGGGCGCCCTGCTCGGAAGCCGAGTGGCAGGTCCGGGTCGACCTGGCGCTGGCCTACAGGCTCGTCGATCACTTCGGCATGACCGATCTCATCCACACGCACATCTCGGTGCGCGTTCCGGGGGAAGAGGGACATTTCCTCCTGCTTCCCTATGGCCATCTCTTCGGCGAGGCGCGCGCGTCCGACATGGTGAAATGCGATGTCGCGGGCGGGATCATTTCCGATCCTACGGGGCTTGGCATCAGCGTCGGCGGATTTTGCATTCACAGCGCGATCCATACCGGCACCCCACGCGCGGCGTGCGTCATGCATGCGCACACGGAGGCGAGCATTGCGGTGAGCAATTACCGCGACGGTCTGCTGCCGCTCAGCCAACATGCGCTGCGCTTCCATGGCCGCATGGGCTATCTCGATTATTGCGGCGCCTTCGACACCGAAGAAAAGCGCGCCGCCCTGCCCCGGGCGCTCGGTGATGGCGATGTGCTGATGCTCCGCAACCATGGCCCGCTCGTGATCGGCAGCACCGTCTCCGAGTGCTTTTCCCGCCTCTATTATCTTGAGCGCGCGTGCCGGATGCAGGTTGCGACTCTCGCCATCTCGCGCGATCCGTCGGCCGAGCTTGTGGTGCCGAGTGAGTCCGACTGCGTGGCGATGTCCCGCGCCTTCCAGGGCGGCGAGAGCGTGATCGCCCGGGAATGGAGCGCGCTCAAGCGCATGATCGAGGCCGGCGGAACGGACTACGCCACCTAAGCGCCCTCGCCTTTCCCGCAGGCGGCGTCCTTCAGGCAACCGCGTGTCATGCCCCGGGCAGATCGGCGGCCATGGACCCGCACCCGGTGCGCTCGATTGCGCCCATATCCGCGCAACTGCCACCCTGGCTCGCCTCGCCGATCAGGAGCAGAGTTGGGTCGTCGCGGCCGATCGCGCGCACGAGGAAAGCCAGCGCGTCGAGCCGTCCGCGCAGCAGCCGCTCGCCCGGCAGGGACACGTTGACTGCGATGAGCACCGGCGTCGCCGGATCGCAGCCTGCGGCGATGAGATTGCGCGCGATGTGCGGCGCGGCGGCGCGCCCCATGTAGATCGCCAGCGTACCGCCAGAGCGGGCGAGCGCCGGCCAGTCATGGTCGAGCGTCTCGCCCTCGCGGGCATGCGCGGTCAGGAAGGTCAGATGGCGCGCTGCGCCGCGTAGCGTGAGCGAGGCCAGACCCTGCGCCGCGGCCGCACTGGCCGCCGTGATGCCGGGACAGATGCGCACCGGCACGCCATGGGCGGCGCAGGCCGCAAGTTCCTCCGCCGAGCGGCCGAAGATCGACGGATCGCCGCCCTTGAGGCGCAGCACGCGCTTGCCCGCCCGGGCGGCAGCGACAATCAGCGCATCGATCGTGCCCTGATCCTTGGAATGGCGGCCCGCCCGCTTACCCACGCCGACCATCTCGGCCTGCGGGGCCATGGCCAGGATCGGCGCGCCGACCAGCGCATCATGGAACACGATATCGGCACTGGCGAGCAAGCGCTCGGCCTTGCGACTGAGCAGCTCCGGATCGCCCGGCCCCGCTCCGACCAGCCAGACCATTCCGGCAGGAAAATCCTCAGCCATTGGCCGCTTCCTTTCGTTCCTCGGCAATGAGACGGGCGATCGCGGGGCGACATGATCCGCAACTGGTGCCGGCGCCGAGCGCGGCGCCCACGGCCGCGACATCGGTAAGGCCCTGATCGCGGATCGCCGCGACGATGGTGCGCACACCGACATCAAAGCAGACGCAGACGGTCGCCCCGCGCTCCGCCTGGATGCCGGGCGCCCGGCCGGCGAGCACCAGCGGCCCCTGCGGCTGATGAAGCTGGCCAATGAGCCAGTCCCGCGAGGGCAATTCCCCCGTGCGAGTCACGAACAGCACGGCGGCCAGACGCCCCTCTCGCAGGATCGCGACGCGGCGCGTCCCCCGCCCGGGATCGCTGGCCTCGATCCGCTCGCCCCGCGGCAAAGCGCGATCAAGCGCCTGCGGATCCCCCAGCCCGGCCATCTCGTACAGCACGCCGCCCGGCACCGTGACCCGCGTCGCCCACAGGCAATCCGGCGCCGAGCCCTCGCCGTGCACGATCAGGAAGCCCCGCCAGTCGACCGCGACGGGAGCGATGCGGGCGGGCGTCATCTTGAAGCCGGGCTGGCCGCTGTGCGGATCGACAAGCGGGCGCGGCAACAGGCCGGTCCGGCCGCCGCTCGATTGCCGGTCGGTCCAGTGGATCGGCACGAACAGCTCGCCGCGCCGCTGGCCGGCCTGATGAGCCACGCGGAACAGGCTTTCGCCCTGCGGCGTGGCGACGCGGGCCAGCGCGCTATGGGCGAGACCGAGCGCTGCGGCATCCTCCGGATTGATCTCGACCAGCGGCTCCTCGCGATGCCGTGCCAGCTTCGCGCTGAGGCCGGTGCGCGTCATCGTGTGCCACTGATCGCGATAACGCCCGGTGTTGAGCGTCATGGGCCAGTCCGCGAGCTGCACCTCGGCGCCGCGCTGTCGCACCGAAACGAGCCGGGCCTTGCCATCCGGCGTGGCGAATCGTCCGTCCGCAAAGGGTCGCCCGCCCCATTGAAACGGCGTCAAGGCATCATAGGCCTCATTGCCGATCGCGGCCCAGTCCCGCAGGTCGAGCGCCCGTGCACCCGCGTTGCGATAGGCAGTCAGCCGGGCGTGCTCGCGCCAGATCTCGGCGGGACCATCATAGCTGAACGCCGTGCGCCATCCCATCCGGCGGGCGACTTCCTTGATGATCCACCAATCGGGCTTTGCCTCGCCGGGCAGCGGCAGCAGCGCGCGCTGGCGGCTGATCGTCCGCTCGCTATTGGTGACGGTGCCGTCCTTTTCGCCCCATGCCGCCGCCGGCAGCCGGACATGCGCGAACCGGCTGGTGTCGGTATCGGCGATCACGTCGGAAACCACGACGAACGGGCAGCGAGCCAACGCCTCGCGTACGCGCCCGGCATCGGGCAGCGAGACGGCGGGGTTGGTCGCCATGATCCAGACGGCCTTGATCCGCCCCTCGCCCATCACCCGGAACAGATCGACCGCTTTCAGGCCCGGCTTCGTCGCCATGCGGTCCGCCGCCCAGAACCGCCCGACATCTGCGACATGCTGCTCGTCAAAGCCGCGATGCGCCGCCAGCGCCGATGCCAGCCCGCCCACTTCGCGGCCGCCCATCGCATTGGGCTGGCCTGTGATCGAGAAAGGCGCGGCGCCGGGCTTGCCGATCCGTCCGGTCGCAAGGTGCAGGTTGATGATGGCATTCACCTGGTCGGTGCCGCGGATCGACTGGTTGATCCCCTGGCTGAACAGAGTCACGGTGCGCGGCGTCGCGGCGAACAACTCGTAGAAGCGTTGTAGATCTGCCGGTGCGATGTCGCAGATGCGTGCCACGCTCCACAAATCGCTGTCCGTCTCAATTGCCTCCCAGAAGTCATCCGGCGTGGCGACATGCCCTGAGAGATAGGCGTTGTCGACCAGCCCCTCGCGCCGCATATGCGCGAGGAGGCCGTTCATCAGCGCCACGTCCGTGCCGGGCCGGAGCGGCAGGTGCAGGTCGGCATCCTCGCAGGTCTCGGTCCGACGCGGATCGATGACGACGAGCCGGGTGCCCCGCGCCGCGCGCGCCGCCATGATGCGCTGATACACGACGGGATGGCACCAGGCCGTGTTGGAACCAATCAACACAATGAGGTCGGCCGCGTCGAGATCGTCATAGCATGCGGGCACGACGTCCTCGCCGAACGCGCGCTGGTGGCCCGCGACCGCGCTGGACATGCAGAGCCGCGAATTGGTGTCGATGTTGGCCGAGCCGATGAAGCCCTTCATCAGCTTGTTGGCGACATAATAATCCTCGGTGAGCAGTTGACCCGAGACGTAGAAGGCGACGCTGTCCGGCCCATGCCGCGCAATGGTCTCGCGAAAGCGCCTGGCGACAAGGTCCAGCGCCTTGTCCCAACTCGCCCGGCGATTGCCGATCATGGGATGGAGCAAGCGCCCCTCCAGCCCGACCGTCTCGCCAAGGTGCGTGCCCTTGGAGCAGAGCCTGCCCGCATTGGCGGGATGGTCGGGATCGCCCTCGATCTTCACCGCGCGCGCACCGAGCGGCGTCGCACGGATGCCGCAGCCGACGCCGCAATAGGCGCAGGTGGTGCGGATCGATGCGCTCATGTCAGGCCGCCGCCTTCAGCGTGCTGGCCCGGCAGATCAGCACACGGCCGCCGTCCACCTTGACCGGGATGACGGGCGTGCAGCCCTTGTCCTCGCCCTGCGCCTGCCCGGTGGCGAGGGCGATGTTCCAATTGTGCAGCGGGCAGGCGACGCTGTGGCCATGGACGATGCCCTGGCTGAGCGGGCCGCCCTTGTGCGGGCAGCGATTGACCAGCGCGAAGACCTTGTCGTCGCCTGTGCGGAAGACCGCGATTTCTTCACCGCCCGCGACCGGGATGGTGCGGCTGCCGCGCACCGGGATCTCGTTCAGCCAACCAATGTCGAGCCACTCGCCAATCATGCCATTTCCTCCAAGCTGAGGGGTTTGAACTGCGCCATGTGCCCGTGCTGCTCGCGGTCCGCGCCTTTGGCGCGCCCGGCCCACGGGTCGTCCTGGGAGAATGTCTGCGCGTAGAGGAAGCGCGCACGCAGCGCCTCGCGACCGATCGCGTCCTCGACGATCCGCGCCTTCACATAATCGATTCCGACCCGCTCGATCCATGGCGCGGTGCGCTCCAGATAGCGGGCTTCCTCGCGATAGAGCTGGATGAAGGCCGCGCAGTAATCGAGCGCTTCCTGCTCGGTCGCGACCTTGCACAGCAGATCGGTGGCGCGGACGTGGATGCCGCCATTGCCGCCGACGCTAAGCTCATAGCCTGAGTCCACGCAGACCACGCCAAAGTCCTTGATCGTCGCTTCAGCGCAATTGCGCGGACAGCCCGAAACGGCGATCTTGAACTTGTGGGGCATCCAGCTCCCCCAGGTCAGCCGCTCGATCTTGACGCCGAGGCCGGTCGAATCCTGCGTGCCGAAGCGGCACCATTCGGAGCCCACGCACGTCTTTACCGTGCGCAGCGACTTGCCATAGGCATGGCCGGAAACCATGCCGGCCGCGTTGAGATCGGCCCAGACGGCAGGCAAATCCTCCTTCTTGATCCCGAAAATGTCGAGCCGCTGGCCGCCGGTCACCTTGACCATCGGGGCGTTGTATTTCTCGACCACGTCCGCGATCGCGCGCAGCTCGCGCGGATTGGTGATCCCGCCCCACATGCGCGGCACGACCGAATAGGTGCCGTCCTTCTGGATGTTGGCGTGCATCCGCTCGTTGACGAACCGGCTCTGCTGATCGTCGACATAGTCGCCCGGCAAGGCGCAGAGCAGATAGTAATTGAGCGCCGGGCGGCACGAGGCGCAGCCATCCGGCGTCGCCCAGTGCAGCTTCTGCATCACCTCCGGGATCGAGCGCATCGCCTGCGCGACGATCTCGCGGCGCACATCGTCATGGGTAAAGCTGGTGCACTTGCACAGCGTCTTGGGCCCGGACTGGACCTGATCGCCCAGCGTCAGCGCCAGCAAGGTCTCCACCAGCCCCGTGCAGGAACCGCAGCTTGCCGAGGCCTTGCAGGTGGCGCGGACCGCGTCGAGGCTGTGCGCCCCCTTGGCGATGCACGAAACGACCTGCCCCTTGGAGACGCCGTTGCAGCCGCAGATCTCGGCATCGTCCGAGAGCGCCGCAACGGCCGCCTTAGGGTCCGCCGCGCCCCCTCCCGAGGCGAAGGCCTGGCCGAAGATGAGCACATCGCGCAGATCGGTGACGGTCTCGCCCTTGCGCAGCAGATCGAAATACCAGTTACCGTCGCTGGTATCGCCATAGAGCACGGCGCCGACGATCTTCTCGTCCTGCAGAACGAGGCGCTTGTAGACTCCCCGGCTGGCATCGCGCAGCACGATGTCCTCGCAGCCGGCGCCCGTGCCGGAGAAGTCCCCCGCCGAAAAGACATCCAGTCCGGCCACCTTGAGCTTGGTGGACGTGACCGAGCCGCGATAGGGATTGGCCTTGCCCGTCAGCCCGTCCGCGAAGCTGCGGCACATGTCCCAGAGCGGCGCGACGAGGCCATAGACATTGCCCTCATGCTCCACGCACTCGCCGACCGCGAAAATCGACGGGTCGCTCGTCACCATATAATCATCGACCTTGATGCCGCGCCCGACCTCCAGCCCGGCTTCAGCGGCCAGCTTGACCGAGGGCCGGATGCCGACCGCCATGACGACGAGGCTGGCCGGGATCTCGCGCCCATCCTTGAGGCGTACGCCCTCGACCTTGCCCTCGCCGAAAATCTCGGCCGTATCGGCACCGGTGAGGATCGTCTGGCCGCGCGCTTCCAGCGCCGTCTTGAGCAGCCAGCCCGCCGCCTCGTCGAGCTGGCGCTCCATCAGCGTGCCGGGCAAATGCAGCACCGTGACCTGCATGCCGCGCAAGGCCAGACCGTGCGCCGCCTCCAGCCCGAGCAGGCCGCCACCGATCACCACGGCCGCACCGCCCGCATCCGCCGCCGCGAGCATCGTGTCGACGTCCTTCATGTCGCGGAAGCTGATGACACCCGGCAGATCCTTGCCGGGCACCGGGATGATGAACGGATCGGAGCCCGTCGCAATGAGCAGGCGGTCATAGCCGGTCACGCGACCGGAGCGGCTGGTGACGGTCGCAGCCTCCCGATCGATCGACAGGATCGGATCGGCCGTGACCAGCTCGATGCCATTGTCGCGATACCAGTCGAGCCCGTTGATGACGATCTCATCGAACGTCTTCTCGCCGGCCAGCACCGGCGAGAGCATGATGCGATTGTAGTTCACATGCGGCTCGGCGCCGAAGATGGTGATGCGGTAACGCCCCGCATCCCGCGCCAGCAGCTCCTCGATCGCGCGGCAGCCCGCCATTCCGTTGCCGATGACGACGAGGTGCTCGCGCGGAGCGCCCGCCATGCGGTCAACCGCCGCGTCGCTTCCCTCGCGGGATTGATAGTCCTGGAAGTCCATGTCCCATGCTCCAAAACGAAAAAGCCGCCATCCGGGCTCCGGTCCGAGAACCGAAGCCTGGATGGCGGCTTTGCCATCATGATGCGCCTTGGCGGTCCGTCCTCGGACCATCGCGGCTATGAAAGAGTCGGGCGTCTTTGCCCTTCGCAGTGCAACATGACCGGGAATTCCTCCCGGCGCAAGCGTCAAAATGCCCAGTCGATCTGGAGCCACAGTTTGCGCGTATCGCTTGCGAAACCGGCCGCCCGATACCGAGCGAACCGCGCTGACACGGTCATGGGCCTGATTTTCGCACTCGCGAGCAGATCGATCTCGTCGCCATAATGCCGATCGAGCCGGTCGCTCGCGAATCGGTGCCAGGTCGCCTGAAACGAGAGCGCATCGATCGTCCCGATCCTGCTCCAGCCATAGCCTGCGCCGGCATACAGATCGCGCACGCCATCTGGCGGCGTGGTCAGCAGCTTGTCAGCCCAGCCCTGAAACTTGAAATTGGTGCCGAGCGGCGTCTGAAAGCTGGTCAAGGCCGTGCCATCGCCCGCGCCGAGCACCTCGTAGCCGGCATTGAGCTTCAGCGCCTTCACGTCCAGCGCTACGTCCGCCAGCCAGTAATCGGCGGCATAGCGGTTGGGATTGCGGCGATAGGCCGTCTGCCTGGCGTAGCTCAGCGCATAGCTCAGCTTCGCGGTTTTCGAGAGCGGCCACGATCCGGCAAAGCGGCCGCCATAGGTCTGGCTGGACAAGCGATAGCCCTGCACCGCCACCTCCCGCTGATCGACGAGATAGGCAAAGCCGGTGAACGTGCCGAGAGAGGTCGCGTAAGACAGATTGCCGAGCACGCTATCACCGCCCACGCTGCGCGGCCGCGCACCGTTGCCTTCCACGCCCCAGATGGTGCGGACATTCCAGACGTAGCTCAGATCGGCCTTGAATCCCGCGAGACCCGTCCATTCGGCGCGGACGGCGTCAAATGTCTGTGCATTCTGACGGAACGCGGCATTGCCGACAAAGCGCTCGTCATCCAGCGCGATGCGCTGCCGCCCCGCCGTCAGCGTCAATGCCTGCGTGCGGTACTGGATCTGCGCCCGATAAAGGGCGACATTCTCCGGATCGGCCACGAGCGGCCGTTGGGTCCCACCGTGCAAGCCATCATCATAATGATCGGCCAAGGCCAGCGTCCCCTGCGCCTCGGCCAGGACGGACCATGGGCCCCGCCCGGCCTGCGCGCCCGCGCGCAAACGGATCGTCGCCGCCTCGGCATCGTCCGACAATCCCGCCTGCTCGACCATTTCATGCCGAAGGCGGACGTCGATCAGCGGCTTGAGGCTCAAATTCTGGGCGCAAACCGGCCCGGCAGCGACCAGCGCGGTCGCCGCGACAAGATGGGATTTCATGGATGGCCTCCAACACGGGACGCGGGCGGCGCACGACATGCCGCCCGCTTCTTCGCTTCGCCTAGATGCGCGCGGCAGTGCTCCAGCTGGACCGCCACTTGCCCTTGACCAGCGTGATGCCACCCAGCGCCAGCAGCGCGAGCCCCGCGAAGATCAGAAAGCCCGAGGCGAAGCTGCCAGAGACCTGCTTCGCAACGCCGAGCGATGAGGCGAGGTAGAAGCCGCCAACCCCGCCCGCCATGCCGACAAGGCCGGTCATGATGCCGATCTCGGCCTGAAAACGCTGCGGAACGAGCTGGAACACCGCGCCATTCCCTGTACCAAGTGCCAGCATGGCGACCACAAACAGGCCCAGCGCGCTCGCCAGCGTCGGCGCCATGCTCACCCCGGCCAGCGCCAGCGCCGCAACGGCAAACACGATCGTTAGCGTGTTGATACCGCCGATCCGGTCAGCGAGCGCGCCGCCCATCGGCCGGACGAGCGATCCCGCAAAGACGCAGGCCGCGGTGCAATAGCCCGCCAGGATCGTGGTCAGGCCGAACTGATCGGTGAAATAGATGGTGAGCGAGGACGCGAGGCCGGAGAAACCGCCGAAAGTGACAGCATAAAAGCCCATCAGCCACCAGGCGTCGGCCGTTCTGAGCGGTGTGAAATAGTCGGCGAACTTCTTGGGTGCGGGCTGATTGGGCGCATCCCTGGCCATGACCAGATAGACAATGAGCGCAAGCGTCAGCGGGATGCAGGCAAGACCCAGCACTGCGTTCCAGCCCAGCAGCTTGGCCAGCATCGGGGCAAAGAGCGAGGCGAGCACCGTGCCGGAATTACCCATGCCGGCGAGCCCCATGGCCTTGCCCTGATGCTCGGGCGGATACCAGCGGCTGGCGAGCGGCAAGGCGATGGCAAAGCTGGCGCCGGCAAAGCCCAGGATGACGCCCAGCACCAATGTGCCGCCAAAACTGTTCACACCCAGCAGCCAGGCGGTGAACAGGCCCGCGATGACGATGAGCTGGCTGAGCGTGCCGGAGAGCTTGGGGCCGATCCGATCGACCAGCAGGCCGTTCACGACGCGCAACAGCGCGCCCATCAGCGTGGGCGTGGCGACCATCAGGCCCTTTTCGGCCGGTGTCAGCGCAAGCGTCTTGGCGATCTCCGGTGCGAGCGGACCGAGCAGCACCCAGACCATGAAGGCGAGATCGAAATAGAGGAAGGCGGCGATCAACGTGGGCTTGTGCCCGACCCGCCAGAAATTGCTCTTGTCCGCGTCTGTGCCCGGCACAGCGGCGCCTGAAACGTCCTGAATGACCGTAGCCATATCCCGTCCCCCTTTTAATGGACGATGAAACGAAAAAAGCCGCTCGACGGACCTGCGCGCATATGCGCGAGATCCGGCCAGCGGCTTTGCTGCGAAAAATTGGAAGGACGGCCCCGGCTCCATCCGTGGAGCACACCGTCCAAAGGACTACGCCTCGTCGCGTAGCCCAGTCACTATCTCGCGTTTCGTTTTATGTTGCAAGGCACAATATTCAGGCCGTCAGCGCGGCACATCGAAGCCGGCAAGATAATCTGCAATCCGATCGGGATCGAAGGCTCTGCCATCGAAAAAACGATCCGGGCCCAAGGTAATAGCGCCCTTTGGCGCACCGATGGCGAGCGGCTCGGCCAGAGCGCCCTCCACCTTCATACTCGCCCCCGGCATCGGCGCGTCGCTCTGCGCCAAGGCGCGGCGATAGACGTCCGGGCGGAAGACGGCGGCGGCGCGCGCCTGCGTGTCCTCGCTCGAGTCGACCATCCGCCAGCGCACGAACTGGGAATAGATCCACAGCGCCTGGCTCCGCCACGGAAAGGGCGTCGCCTCGCGCGCGAAGAGCAGGAAGTCGGGCAGGTCGACGGGCGCCTCCCCCTGCCGGGCCACCACGCGGCCGGCCAGCGCCCGCGCGATCAGGTCCACCGGCTGGCCGACGTGGTCCGGCCGCGAGAGCAATGCTGCGAGCTCGTCCCGGTTCTCCGGAGCGTCGCACCAGCTGGCGGCCGCCGCCAGCGCGCGCAGGAGCGCATCCACCGTCTCGGCATTCGCCTCCATCCAATCCGTGCGAAACGCCAGCACTTTCTCGACGCCGCGCTGCCACAGGCGTTCGCTCGCCGCGACCGCTTCCGCCAGCCCCGCTTCGATGGCGGCGCTTCCCCAGGGCTCGCCGGCCGTGAAGCCATCGATCTCACCCGCGCGCATCGCCTCGACCATCAGCGAGGGCGGCAGCACGCGCAGCACCACGTCACGGTCGGGATCGACCCCGGCGCTGGCGAGGAAATAGCGCAGGATCAGCGCATGGCTCGAAAAGCGATGGACCACTCCGATGATCGGCTTGCGGCGATAGAGCCCGATCGCGTTGGCGAAATCATGCCCGGTTGCCGTGGGATCGCCGAGCCGTGCCGCGGCATCGGGCTCCAACGCCGCTGCAAAATCCGGCGCCATGACTAGCAGATTGCCGTTGACGTTGAGCTTGTAGGGCGCGGACAGCGCGCAGGGCTGCTGGCTCAGGCCCAGCGTGACCGCGACCGCCAGCGGGGCCAGCATATGCGCGGCCTGCACCTGACCATAGACCAGCCGGTCACGCAGCGTCGCCCAGCTCGTATCACGCAGGAGTTCGAGCGCGATCCCTTCCGACTGCGCAAACCCCTTCTCGCGGGCGACGACCAGCGGCGCCGCATCGGTCAACCCCAGAAAGGCGATGCGGACAGGCGTCACGATGTCCCTCCCAGCAGATCGCTTGCGGTAATCAAGGCGGCGGCGACATCGACCATCTTCTTACCCTGGTTCATGGCAGTGGTGCGCAGCAGCGCATAGGCATCCGCTTCGGAGAGGCCGCGCGTATTCATGAGGATCGATTTGGCCCGGTCGATTGTCTTGCGATCCGCGAGTTGCGTCACCGCTTCATCCCGCTCGGCCTGCATCCGGGCGAAGGCATTGAAGCGACGGATGGCGAGATCGATGATCGGCTTCACCCGCTCCTTGCGCAGACCATCCACAACATAGGCGGACACGCCCGCATCGATTGCCGCGCCGATCATGCTGTCGTCGGACTGGTCGACGAACATGGCAATCGGCTTGGCGAGCGCCCGGCTGACGATCAGCATTTCCTCGAGCGTGTCGCGGCTTGGATTGCCCAGATCCATGAGCACGATATCCGGCGCCATGCGCTCCAGACGCGCCACAAAAGCGCCGCGCGGCGGCACGACGTGAATGTCGTCATAACCGGCGTCCCGCAGCCCCTCTTCGAGAACCGTCGCCCGTGCCCCACTGTCGTCGATGATGACGATTCGCACACAATTTCCCTTCGCACTCGCAGCATGAATGCCGTTTATCGGGTTGTGCGTCAATTTGACGTGGCATCGATATTCGGAGGCAGCGGGCGATGGCATGGTGCCGCTTCCGATGATGCCCAGAATCTGACTGGGAAGATCGAGAGTTAGGGTGCGCGGGCGGCGACCAGGATGCCAAAGTACGCGCTCCGATGTTCGAAATGTCGGCGCAAGCGGTTCAAGCTTGTCGTCCGTTCGCGGAAATACTGTCACTCCGCCACGTGGACCTCGGCGTCCAGGCTGAAATGGACGCTGACTTGAGGAGCAAGGCTTGTGCCCGTCTCGCCCATGCCGATGCCGAAAGCGGCGCGGTCAATCGTCGCACTGCCTTCCACATGGCGCGAAGGGCCGCTGCCGGAGAGCGTGAAGGTCAGGCTTTGCGGCCGGCTCTTGCCCCTCAGACTAAGTGTGCCCTGCGCAACGTAGCGGTTGGCGTCGGTCCGCCGTACCGACTGGGTGCGAAACGTCGCGCGCGGATGAGTGGCGGCATCCAAAAAGTCCGCACCGCCCAGCATGGCGTCCTGGGTCGCATCGCCTACGGAAGCGCTGGCGAGATCGATGGTGATGGCGATATCCGCGCTTTCGGGTTGATCGGGATCGAAGACGATTTCGCCCTGCCATCTGGCAAACCGGCCGGCAATGTCGCTCGCGCCGTTGCGGACCGAGAAGGCGAGCGTGCCGCCCGGCTTGATGGTCCAGGCGGGCGGGGATGGGGGCGCGGCGGACGGAGGCGGCACGGCAGCAGCCTCATTAACCGTTGGGGCCGGATTGGCTGCGGCGTCAGGCGCGGCGGGTTCCGCCACGTCCGTCTCTGACAGCGGCGCTTCCTCCTGCGCGGCCACCGGTTCGCCCCGGTCGCTCGCCGCAATCCCCAACAGCCAGCCGACGGGCACCAGCAAAGCGAGCAGGAGCCAGAGCCCGCGGGCGGGCGCCATGCGCGCCATGAGATTATCCCGGATCAGCCACTGATGGCGGAGCGCGCCGGCCACATGCAGCAGGATGAGGGCAATGCCCAGCCAGCCGAGCAGCGCATGCGAGCCGTGGGCAAAGCCATTCAGGCTCTCCGGCAGGGGCAGGTGGGGCCAGGGTGCCATGCCGAAGAGCAGCGTCGGCACCTTCACCTTATCGGTCGAAACGAGCAGCCAGCCCGTGAGCGGCGCGCCGATCATGAACACATAGAGTCCGAAATGGACGGCCTTGGCCAGCCCGCCGGTAAAGCCCCGTTCCGCGGCGGGTGGCGGCCGGTACCTCAGCCGCCAGAGCAAGCGCAGCAGCGTCAGCAGCAGGACAACGACACCGACCGACTTATGCAGCTGGAACGCAGCAAAGCCACGCAGGCCGAGGTCTTCGAGGCGCAAGCCCAAGGAAAGCTGGAAAGCAAGCGCGAGAGCCAACAGCCAATGAAGGACGATGGCGCCAAGGCTATATCGCTGCTGCACCGATCCTCCCTCGAACGACTTTGGCGATGACCGCCCTATTTTCAGGAAAACGGCTCGCGATATTGCTGAGCGCGGCTTTCCGGCTTCACCAAAAATTGGCACCACGACCGCAACCAAGAGAGCGGCGACGCCAAACCGTTCTCGGCCATTTCTGTCCGAGCCCGGTAAGGTGCCTTACGCGGATGGAGGAAGCAACAGCGGCTTTCGGGCTTCGGCTCGCCGGCTCCTCGTGCCAGCGGCATTGGCCACTTGCCGAAGCTGAAGAGCACCCAACGCATGCTGGACGACCCGCTACGGCTGCATGAGCATACCCAAGGGCCGCCCGCATTCCCGGCGGGCGGCTCGACAGGCAAGCCTCACGCGATGGCGGCCCTCCGAAGCCTTGCCGCCGGTTTCCTCCTGTGGTCGGGCCGCTATGCGACGAACGCCGTTGTGCTCAAGGCGCCCTGTTGGCGTCGGGGAAGCTCGGCGGCTCCTGATAGCCATTCGCTTCCAACCGGAGATCCGGCCGCATGGCGCAGGGCACGCAATCCTTCTGGTAGAGCGGCGGCTCGCGCCCACTCACCGGGTTCACATAGCCGAACCACATCGGCAGGATCGACGGCCATTGCAGAGGAACGCCCGTGCCGCCCTGGAAATGCTCCTCGCGCTTGCCGAGTTCTGTCAGCGGGATATCGGGCGGGAAATTGCCGCCGGAGAAGGTGCGCCGGGGCTTGTTCGGATCGGGCGGCGGCGGATCCTTGGCCTTGGCCCACAGGCCGTCCTTCCAGGAGACCGGGTTGATATAGGGCTCGTCCAGCGTCAGCTCCCAGAGCTTCCAGCTGCCGTTCTCCAGCACATAGCGGTTGTGGTACATGCCGCCCCAGAAGCCCGCGCCCAGGAAATCGCCGGTCTTGCTCTCGTGCTTGCTGGTGCGCGGCTGGAACAGGCGCATCCGACCATAGGCCGAGCGCCCATCGTCCGACACGAGAGTCACTGGGCCCATCAGCCAGTGATAGGGGATGCCTGGGCGCATCGCCGGGAGCGGACCGCTGATCCGCGCCTTCTGATTTTGCTCGCGGGTGATGTAGTAGCCCGCGAAGGGCGTCATCTTGAAGCCCTTCTCGGCAATGACGCCTGTGAAGCCACGCGCATCGACATCGTCGGCGTACATGCCATAGGCCGCACTCACATTCTCGACACCGTCCCAGGCGGCCGAGCGGGAAAGCCGGCGCCTGGCTTCGGCCAGATCGACGGGCGCCGTGCTGCTGGTGGCAATCGCCCCGGTGAGCGGCGTGGCGGCGACGGTCCTGCCCGCGCCAACGGCGGCGACGGCCTTTCCGGTCACCGGATGGGGTGCAATGAAAGCGGGCACGGCGAGCGCGACATTCACCGCGTCGGCCGCCGGCAAAGGCGCGTCGGGCGCATTGGCGCCGACCGGTGCGGGATCGGCAAAGCGGTCCTTGCCCCAGCCCTTGAAGATATCGGTCTTCATGACAGGGAAGCGCCGCAGCTCGCGAATCTTCCAGACGCCCTGTTCCTTGACAAAGCGGTTGCGGAAGACGCTGATTTCCCACCAGCCTTTTTCATTATCAGCATCGCCGAGCATCCCGAGTTCGATGCCGCGCGTCCAGGCCTCGTTGCCGCCCGGCGCGATGGTGACGGTCACGGCATATTGCGGCCGGTCGTTGAGGATGCCGTGGGTCAGGCCCGCCGGACCGATGCTGTTCAGCCATTTGCGCACGCCAGCTTTGCCGTGCCACACGCCCTGCCCGCCCACTTCGACCACGCCATCCTCGGCAAACAGATCGGTGACATCGTCCCACATGCGGCGATCGGCATAATAGCCATAAGCCGCTTGGAGATTCCTGACGCGATCCTCATCGTTGAGCCGATCCACGCGCGCCTGAAGCGCCGCGAGCGTCGCCGCCGCTTCAGGCGCCGGGCCAGCGGGCGGCAGGATGGGCATCCCCGCTTCATCGATGGTGTAATGGTAGGGCACGCGCGGCAGGTCGCCGCCGCCCCAATTGGTCCAGCCGGTCTCGTAAGGGCCGTAATATTGCGGGAACCAATGCATGGTGGCGACCTTCCAGACGCCGCCGGTGCGGACATACTCATTCTCGAAATAACCGCCTTCGATCAGCGCCTTGCCGCCATGGCCATAATAGATGATCGTTTGCCAGCGGGCCTTGGCGCTGTTGCCATCCGGCGCGACGTTGACGACGGGTGACTCGGTCATGATTGCCGAGAGGCCGTCGGCGGTGACGCCCTCATGGCCGCCGCCATAGCGATTGCGCAGGAACGCCGCGATGGCCGTGGTGCCCTTGGAAATTTCGGCCGGCTTCACCGCGCCATCGAACACGAACTGCCCGTCCGGCGAGAACAGCGCGCCCGCCTCCGCCCAAAGCCCGGCCCGCGCATATTGCGAGAAGCTGCGCTGCAAGGTCTTGACCGCACGGACGCTCTCGGTGCGGTCGACATCGCGCGCGAAGGCGTCGAGCGCCGGATCGGCCCAGACCGCAGAGGCCGCGAACAAAGCAAGCGCGGCGCAAATCACCGCGAAAGGGCGCAACATGGGCTCTCTCCTCTTCGACTGCCCCACTTCGCGCGTCAGGGCAGCACCTTATCAGAACCCGTGATCTAGCAGCAGGCCGGCGGACGCAACGGTGCTTCCGCTTTGGTCAACCTTTTGTGCCGCCCGAAGCCAGGGGCGACGCTAAAGCGCAGGGAAATCCTGCTACCGGCCGAACCTATTGGGCCGGCGCCCAGATCGTGTGGGACTCGATCTCCAGCTTGACGATGGCCTTGCCGGCATCGGCGCGCGCCGCGATTTCCGCTCGTCGCGCCTCATTGGCCTGCCGCTCGGCATAAAGCAGATCCACAAGGTCGATGGCGCCGAGCTGGTAGCCCTTTTGCGTCCGCTCGCTCGTCGCATCCGCCCTTGTCCGAGCCTCCTGGAGCTGCTCCCAGACGATCAGCCGCGACCGCGCGTTGGAAAGGTCCGCGTCTGCCAGAGCCTGGACATCACGTTCAACGACACCGAGCTCAAGCTGCGCCGAGCTGGCCATGGCCGCCGCCTCGTCCGAAGCGCGCGACCGATGCCGCCCTCCCAGTGGCACGGAGGCGATCAGCCCGACCCCCTTCTCCGCACCACCGCGCTCGTTGAACAGCCGGAAACCGAAGCTTGGATCGGCCATCTGGTCGGCCTTCGCGCGCTGGGCCGTGAGGGCTTGGCGCTCCGCCTCCGCCCTGGCCACGCGGATTTGGTAATTGCGCTCGATGACGAGGCCGCGCAGCGCCTCAAAATTCTGCGGCAGGTCGTGGGGGCTCACGATCTCCGGCGCGTTTGCCGGCAGGGGCAAATCGGGAAACTGCGCCGCCAGCTTCACGCGCGCTTCGGCGGCGAGCGCCCTGGATTGGGCGAGTTGCCCCTGGGCAAGGGCCAGCGCCGCCGCGGCCTGATCGATGTCGAGGTCCGAGGCGTCCCGCAAGGCCGCGCGTCGCTTTACGGCGGTAAGGGCGCGCTCAAGATTGGCCACCATGGCCTCATCGTTTCGGGCGAGGGACGACGCCGTCAGCCAGTCATACCAGAGGCCAGCGAGCAGCAAGGCGGTCTGGTGTCTGACATCCTCCATCCTGTTCTGCGCCGTCTCCACGCCAAGCGCGCCCAGCTTGCGATCGAGGCTGGCCTTCCCCGGCAAGCGGAAGGGGCGCATGACGGTGGCGTCGAACTCACTAAACGCCCCTTCATTGTCCACGGTGCGACGGGCATAACTGCCCTGCACCGTCACTTCGTCCGTTCCCACAGCCAGCATCCCGGCCTGCGCCCGCGCGGCCGACAGGCGTGCCTCGGCCGCTTTGACCGCGGGATGATTGCCAAGGGCGCTGGCGACAAGTTCGGCCGGCGGCAGATCGACATGCGAGCGGGTCTGGGCGATGGCGGGCCATGTCGAGAAGCCGAGCAGCGCGGCGAATATCAGGGGCTTCACGCAAACCTCCCGGAGGCGATGATGGGCATCAGGTGCCAGCGGACCGGACCCGAGCGCTTGAGGGCACCGATCTGCGCCACGATCTGCGACGCCGCGTCGTCGGCGACACGCACAGTCAGTGAAACCCGCTCCAGACGGCCGGCGACGCGTTCGGCTGCCGTGGCGTCCGAGAAATCGAGGCCGTGGACCGCCTCGTCATGCTGGTCCACGGGCTGACCGGTCGCATCACGAAGGAGCCCGGCGATGGACGCGGCGTCCGGCCGGCCGCAATGGATCGTGAGCAGCACGTCAGCCATCGGTGGCCTCCGCACGGCTCTCGCCAAAGCGCTCGAAAAGGATGGGCAGAAGGACGAGCGTGAGCAGCGTCGAGGTAATGAGGCCGCCGATGACCACGATGGCGAGCGGGCGCTGAATCTCCGAGCCGGGCCCGGTCGCGAAAAGCAGGGGAACGAGGCCGAAGGCGGTGATGCTCGCCGTCATCATCACCGGGCGCAGCCGCCGCTCGGCGCCGAGCCGGACGGCCTGTGCAATCGTCATGTTCTCGGCCCGCAACTGGCGGAAATAGGCGACCAGCACGAGCCCGTTGAGCACCGCAATGCCCAGCAGCGCAATGAACCCGACGGAGGCTGGAACGGACAGATATTCGCCGGAAATCCAGAGCGAAACAATGCCTCCCACCATGGCGAAGGGAATGTTGACAAGAATGAGCGTCGCCGCGCGCAACGACCGCAATGTCGCCAGCAACACAAAGAAGATGAGCAGCAGCGCGACGGGAATGACCAGCGTGAGGCGGGCGGACGCGCGCTGCTGGTTCTCGAACTGCCCGCCCCAGACCAGGCGATAGCCTGCGGGCAGAGTGACATCCCTCGCGACCTGTGCCTTGGCCTCATCGACATAGCCGACCAGATCGCGCCCGGAAACGAACGCCTGCACGAGGGCGTAGCGCGAGCCATTTTCGTGATCGAGCTTCACCGGCCCTTCAACGCGCTTGACCCTCGCGAGATCGCTCACGCGCGCCAGTGCGCCCGAGGGCGTGCGCAGCATGAGGTCCGCAAACTGCTCCGGGTTGCGGCGCAGCGTTTCATCCCCCTTGATGAGAATGGGCGTGCGCTTCTGCCCCTCGGCGACGAGTCCGGCGTGAAGCCCCTCAAGCTGGGCACGCATGGCGTCCTGCAGCGTATCGACAGGCATGCCAGCGCGGCCGGCCGCCAGACGGTCGATGGTGATCTCCAGATAGTCGACCTTGTCGTTGGCGACCGTCATGACTTCGGTGGCACCCCGGACGTTCCGCAGGACCCCCTGGATCCGGCCGGCGAGTTCAGCGAGCGTGGTGAGGTCCGGGCCAAAGATCTTGACCGCCAGGTCGCCGCGTGCGCCGGTCAGCATTTCCGAGACACGCATTTCGATCGGCTGGGTGAAACTCGGTTCGATTCCCGGCAGCTTTTCCATGGTCGCGCGGATCGACTCCACAAGGTCGTCCTTGCTGCCCCGCCATTCCGAGTGCGGCTTGAGCGACAGGAAACTGTCGGATTCGCTCAGGCCCATGGGATCAAGGCCGATCTCGTCGCTGCCGACCCGCGTCACGATGCCGGTGACTTCGGGCACATTCGCGAGGATCGCGCGCTGCGCGGCGATGTCGCCAGCGACCGAATGCGCCAGGCCGACGCTGGGGAGCTTGGTCGTCTGCATCACGATGGTGCCCTCGTCCATGGACGGCATGAAGGTTTTGCCGACCGCGCCATAAGCGATAACGGCCACGCCAAGGCCCGCAAAGGCGAGACCGAAGACCAGTGGCTTCCGCCTGAAAGCTCCCTCAAGCAACTGCCGATAGCGCGGGGTCATTATCCGCATGATCCAGGGCTCGACATGATGCCCCGACCGGAGGCCCAGCGAAGACAGGACGGGCACGAGCGTGAGCGCCAGGAGGAGCGAAGCCGCAAGCGCAAAGACGATGGTGAGGGCAACGGGAGCAAACAGCTTGCCTTCCAGGCCTTCGAGCGAAAGCAGCGGCAGGAAGACGAGCGCGATGATGACGATGCCGGCGGACACCGGGACGATCACATCGCTGGTCGCACGGAAGACGTGATTGAGGCGGGGCTTGCGATCGTCCGGATCCAGCGTGTTAAGCCGCTCGACAATATTCTCCACCACCACCACGGCGCCGTCGACGAGCATGCCGATGGCGATGGCCAGCCCGCCGAGGCTCATCAGATTGGCGGTAAGCCCCACTGCCCTCATGATGAGGAAGGTGACGAGTGCCGCCATCGGCAGCACAAGCGCCACGATGCCCGCCGCGCGCCAATCGGCCAGGAACAGGATCAGGAGGATGACCACGAGGACAGTCCCCTCCAGCAGCGCCTTCTCGACGGTGCCGACGGCCCGCGTGATAAGATCCGAGCGATCGTAAAACACACTGATGTGCGTGCCTTTGGGCAGGATCTTCTCGATTTCCGCAAGCCGCGCCTTGACGCCTGCGACCACCATCCGGGCATCCGCGCCGCGCAGGGCAATGACGAGCCCTTCCACAGCCTCGCCCTGGCCATCGCGGCTGACGGCGCCATAGCGGGTCAGGCTGCCGATCCCGACCTGCGCGACATCGCCCAGGCGCACGACACGGCTTTGCGCGGCGCGCACGACGAGCGCGCGCAAATCCTCTTCGGACTGGATGGCGCCGACCGCGCGCACGATCAGCGCGTCCTCCCCGTCGGCGAGCCGGCCGGCGCCGTCATTGCGATTGCCGCTCTCGATCGCTTGCCGCAAATCGGCAATCGTCAATCCGGCGGCGCTCAGCGAGACCGGATCGGGCCGCACTTCGAACGCCCTCGCGTGGCCGCCCAGGGCATTCACGTCCGCGACGCCGGGCACTGTGCGCAAGGCCGGGCGGATCGTCCAGTCAAGCAGCGTGCGCTTGTCCTGGAGCGACAGCGGCCCCTCGATGGTGAACATGAACATCTCGGAAAGGGGCGTGGAGATGGGCGCCATGCCGCCACTCACTGACGGGGGCAGGTCTCCCATCACCCCCGACAGCCGCTCCGCGACCTGCTGGCGCGCCCAGTAAATATCGGTACCGTCCTGGAAATCGATGGTGATGTCGGCAATTGCATATTTGGCGGTCGAACGCAGGATCGTCTGGTCCGGAATGCCCAACATCTCCATTTCGATCGGCGTGATGACGCGCGTTTCGACCTCTTCCGGCGTCATGCCCGGCGCCTTGAGGATGATCTTCACCTGCGCCGGCGCGATATTGGGATAGGCATCGACCGGCAGGCCGATAAACGCCCATGTGCCGAGGCCGGCCAAGCTGGCGGCGAGGGCAAGGACCAGCAGCCGATAGGACAGCGCCTGTGCAACGAGAGTGCGGAGCATGAGACGCCCTATTCCGCTGTCGCGAGCGCCTTGAGCTCGCTCACGGACGTAGCCACGACCTCTTCGCCCGGCTTGAGGCCGGACAGGACGATGCGCTCGCCCTCCGACTGCTCGCCACCTTCGGCCAAGGTGACGGCTCGCGGGATCGCGCCCGCTGCGCTCCGGACGAAGACCACGGTGCCGCCTGGTAGCTGCGCGATGGCTGCGGCCGGCACGCGGACCGCACCCTCCGGCGCGGGCCCCATGACGGCAAGGACAAGCGCCTGGCCGGCACGCAGCGAGCCACCGCTATCGAGGCTCGCGGTCAGGCTGGCCGAGCGAGTGGCGGGGTCGATCGCGGACCCGACGGCAAGCACCTTGCCCGATGTGCCCGGCGCCCGGACGGTCATGCCGGGCTGGACCTTGCCGATCAGCCGCTCGGGCAGCTGGGCATGGGCCTGCATGGCCCCGCCGGCATCGATGACGAACGGCGCGGCTCCCGGATCGAGCGCCTTGCCCGTCTCGATGGACATCATGCTGATGCGCCCGGCGATGGGCGCAGTCAGGTTGAAGCCCGCGCCGCTCGAACCGTTGGCCATGCCAATGAGGCGCGACTGTTCCGACACGTCGATCTGCGCCTGGCGAACCAGGGCATTGGCCTCGTCCGCGCGAGCGGGCGCAACAATGCCCTCCCTGCTGAGTTGGGTTAGGCGCGCGGAATTGGCCCGTGCCACGTCGAGCCGTGCTCTGGCCCGCGCCAGTTCGGCCGCGAGGGACACGACATCCCGGCTGGAGACCGTGGCCAGCAATTGGCCGGCGCGCACATCCTGCCCCTCGACCACGAAGACCCTCGTGACAACACCGGGCAACTGCGCGGCGACGGCAACGCGAGCGTTGGGGGGCGGCGCGATCATCGCCGGCACGGTGGCGATCGGAACGAGATCCGCTTGCCGGGCGCGGGCGAATTGCAACGAGAGCGCCTTCACCTGCTCCGCAGACAGCGCGATTACCCTGGGCGCACCGGGCTCCGAGCCTTCGGCCGGGGATGGGGGCCTGTCGGTATTGTCGGCGCCCCCATGCGGTATGAGCCACCAAGCCAGGGCGAGCACGACAAGGCCGATCGCGCCGCCAATGAGCCATGTGTTCCTGTTCATGATCGCCGACTAGGCGGCCTTGCCTGACAACTCCCTGACGGGAATCAAACGCCCGGAAAGATCAGGCGCAATTCACGCTGTTCGGGATTGGTGGCGAGCCTGCCGCCATGCGCGGCCATGATGCGTGCGACAATTGCCAGGCCAAGGCCGGCGCCGTTGCTGCTGGCATGATCCGCCCGGCGTAGGCGCTCGACAAGGATTTTCAGCCGCTCGGAGGAGAGGCCCTCGCCCCCATCCCTGACGGCGAGTTCGCCCGGCCGGTCAGCGAGCACGACCACGGTTTGACCGGCCGGCGTCACGCGCAACGCATTTTCCACCAGATTGCGCAGCGCCGCCGCAATCGCTTCCCGCCGCCCCGCGATGACCGCGCTGTCTTCACCGCTCAATTCGATCTGCTTACCGTCTGCAAGCGCGGCGGGAGCCATTTGCGCGACGACATCGCCGGCCAGTTCCCCAAGATCGACGGGCGTCGGCGCCATTTGGGCCAGGCGCTCGGCATCGATCTGCGCGAGCACCATCAACTGATCGATCAGGCGACGCATCGCTCCCACGTCGACCCTGAGCCGCTCCGCCTTGGCACCGTCGAGCTGGTCGAGCTCCAAGGAAAGCAGAGTGAGGGGCGTGCGCAACTCATGGGCGATATCGGCCGCGAACGCTTCGTGCATGGCGGCGGCGGCGTCCACCCGGTCGAGCAGGGCGTTGATCGACCGCGCAAACGGCCTGGCTTCAAGGGGCAGGCTCTCCGCATCGACACGCACGCCGCGCGCCTCCTTCGCCGCATCGATCTTGCGGGCAGCTTCCTCCAGCGGCTCTATGGCGCGACGGATCGCCCAGAGCGCCGTCACCGTCATGGGCGTTGCGAGCAACAGCATGGGAACGACAACATGCTCGTTAAGCTCGTGCACGACGGCCGGCAGCGCCAGGGCATCGGAGAGATCCGCAAAGGAAATGCGATATTCGACGCCGATGAACAGCAGCAGCAGCACGGCGCCGATGAGCGCGACCAGCGTGAGGCTCAGGGTCAGCCGGCCGACGATCGAGTTTGCAGGCTTCATGAAAGCGGTTCTGTCTCGCGCAGAAGATAGCCCACGCCCCGGACGGTATGCAGTTGCCCGACGGCGCCGGCTTCGTCGAGCTTCCGGCGAAGACGCGAGACGATGGCTTCAAGCGCATTGGGCGTCACGGCCTCATCGAAGCGGTAGAGCGCGTCCTCGATGCTCCTGCGGCGAACCACCTGCCCGGCCCGCCGGAGAAGCAACTCAAGCAAATCCGCCTCCCGGCGCGCGAGATCGAGCGGACGCCCCCCGACCGACGCGCTGCGGCTGACCGTGTCATATCTGATCGCCCCGACTTTCAGGACAGGCTCGGCGCGCCGCCCGGGGCGACGAAGCAAGGCACGCAGGCGCGCCGCCAGTTCTTCGACGGAAAAGGGCTTCACCAGATAATCGTCGGCGCCGGCATCGAGCCCGGCGACCCGGTCCTCAAGGCCGCCGCGCGCCGTGAGAATGAGCGCGGGCGGCCCGCCCCCGGGCTGGCGGGCCCGCAACCAGTCCAGCCCGTCGCCATCGGGCAACCCAAGATCCAGCACGAGAGCGTCGAAGGCGGCCACAGCAAGCGCCGCATCGGCATCGGCCAGGCTGTGCGCAATGTCACTCCGGTAGCCGAGGCCAGCCAACCCCTCGGCAATCAGGGTCGCGAGCCGCTCATTGTCCTCGATCACCAAGAGTCGCGCCATTCGAACCCGTTCTCCGCCGGACGATGATTAAGGCTTTGCGGACCCCCGGGTCCAGCTTCCAGCGAGGAACGAGCACTGGTGCACGCCGTGGCTGACCAGAGCCTGACATGCTCTAGTCCCGTGAAGATCGTCCCGGAGCGAAGCAGCGCCCGACCGAACGGGGCTCGGTAACCATGTGTCGACCTGTTGCTGTTATGAGTAGCATCCATGTCGATGCTGCGTTCCTACGAACCCGCCACGGGGGCCCTGCTGTGGGAAGGGGGCCTGTCCGATCCCGCCGAGGAGATTGCGCGGGCGGCGCCGGCGTGGCGGGCCTGGGCAGCACTGCCGCTCATCAACCGCGTGGAAACGGTGCGGCGCTTTGCCAATGCGGTGCGCACGCATGAGGAGGCCTTCGCGGATCTGATCGCGCGCGAGACGGGCCGGCCGCTCTGGGATACGCGCGCCGAGGTCCAGGCGCTCGCGCAGCAGGCCGATCTCGGCGTGACGGCCCTCTCCGAACGGGCGGGGCAGCGCCGGCTGGAGGCTGCCATGGGCGCGCGGCAGGCGCTGCGCCACCGCCCCCACGGGCTCGCGGCCGTAATCGCCCCTGCCGCGTTCCCCGCGCGCATCCCGGGCGAGCGGATCGTCGCGGCGCTGCTGGCCGGCAATGGCGTGCTCTTCAAGCCTTCCGAAAAGACACCCGCGACGGGACAGGCCTTGGTCGAACTGTTCCACGGCGCCGGCGTGCCCGAGAATGTGCTGCGCTGCGTGATCGGCGGCAAGGACGCCGGGGAGGCGCTGGCACGCGACGCGCGGATCGACGCCCTTCTCTTCACCGGCAGCACCCAGACCGGCCTTGCTCTCTCCCGCATGCTCGCCGGCCATCCCGAGACGCTGCTGGCGCTCGCCATGGGCGGCAACAACCCGATCATCGCGTGGGACACGGGCGACATCGCCAGCGCCGCCGCGCTCATCGTCCAGTCCGCCTTCGCGTCCTCAGGGCAGGACTGCCTCGCCGCGCGCCGCCTGATCGTGCGCGACGGCCTTGCCGATCTGCTGGTGAGCGAAGTCCGACGGCTGAGCGAGCGACTGGCGGTGGACCAGCCCCATGCCGAGACCGTGCCCTATATGGGCCCGCTTATCGACATGGAGGCAGCCGACGCCCTCACCGACAGCTTCCTCTACCTCATGAGCAATGGCGGCCGGCCGATCCTGCACATGAAGCGGCCCTTCCCCGACCTGCCCTTCGTCACGCCCGGCATCATCGACGTGACCGGCATGGCCCAGCCGCCGGATGTCGAATATTTCGGCCCGCTGCTGCAAGTGCAGCGCGTGGCGACATTCGAAGAGGCAATGGCCGCCGCCAATGCCACGCGCTTTGGCCTCGCCGCGGCGTTGGTGGGCGGCGCGCCGGAGCATTATGACCTGTTCTGGGCACACAGCCGCGCCGCCATCGTCAACTGGAACCGCCCCACCACCGCCGCGCCACCGACCGCACCGATGGGCGGCACGGGTCTTTCCGGCAACCATCGGCCGGGCGGGGGCTACAGCGCGGACCTGTGCGCCTATCCGGTCGTTTCCGCCGCCATCGACCAGCCCCGCGCAATGATCGGCACCGGGCTCAAGCCGGCTGAGGCGCCCGCGCGCGCGGACGCGGCGTAAAAAATTCTACGCGGCGCATCGGACGGGGAAACAGGCGCGCCGCCGTAGCGCTTCTCCCGCGTGGCAGAGCCGACACGACCCACGGAGGCTGCACGCACAGCACTGGCCCCAAATCGCCGCATCATCGATACAAGGCCATGGCCCCCAGTCGCCTGAGCCCACGAGAGCCGTTTGGCGGGCTCAGGGCGAACGGAGTTCTGTTTTGTGAGCCTCCGGTCCTCGGCGTTCGTTCCAACAGGGCGTTTCAACGCGCCTCCGCTCTGTCAGGCGCCGCCAAAAGCCGTGTAACCGCAATTTTCACGCGACAAACCGTGCCACCGCCATTTGCGCTTTGCCAAATGGGCTGCCCTTCCCTATCTGGAGCCCCCGTCGCCGACCCCGCATGACCGCGGCCGGATTTTTATCGGGAATTGCCACCGCGTGACTCGTGAGCCCCGTATCGACATCGTTCGCGGCATTGCGATCGTGACCATCCTGCTCAACCATTTCGCGATGGCCTATCGCGCGACCGGATTTAGCGGCTGGACAGTCCCGACGCCGACGCAGCTCGGCTATTCCTCGGCAGCGACCATCTTCGTGGCGCTCTCGGGCTATATGGTGGGCCTCGTCTATCTGCGCCGCGCGGCCCCGGGACGCGCGGTGTTGCGGCGCGCGGCGGAGCTTTACCTCGTCAATGTCGCGGTGTTCCTCATCGTGCTACCGGCTGCGCCCTTCGTCGATCCGGCGCGCGACCGCTTCTGGTTCATGCAGGGCCTGATCGCCGATCCACTGCATGGCATCTGGCGCTTCCTCACGCTGCGCGACGCGCCGGCCTTTCTCGACGTGTTGCAGCTCTATGTGGTGCTGCTGGCAATGACGCCGCTCGCCATCGCTCTGATGCGCCGCTCGCGCTGGCTGCTGGCAGGCTGCTCGCTGGCGCTGTGGGCAGCGATCCAGCTCTGGCCCTTCGTCATGCCGGCCGGAAGCCCCGTGCCGGTCATCGGTCGCGGCATGAATGCGCTGGCCTGGCAGATGGCCTTCTTCCTGCCGATGATCGCCGGCGCGGCGCGATTGCACGAGCCGCTCTTCGCCTGGTTCTCGCGCCGGCCGCTGGCACTGCTGCCGCTGCTCGGCGCTCTGGTCGCGGCCGCGATCGTCCATTCTATCGATCCTCTGTTCGCGCCACCGCGCATCCATCTGGCGCTCACCAGCCGGCCGGTGCACGGGCCGATCTGGACAGCGCACGCACTGCTGCTGCTCGTCGCCTATCTTGCCGTGCTCGCCTGGGCGACGCCCTGGCTCAAGGCCCTGCCCTTCCGCCTGCTCGCCAGCCTGGGGCGCAATAGCCTGGCCGTCTATGCCGCCAGCATTCCGCTGATCTTCGCGGCCGCGCTCGGCATTGGCAGCCTGCGCACCGACGCGGCGGGCTATACGGCCGGCACGCTGCTGGTGCTGGTACTCTCGCAGGGCGTCGCGGCCTGGGGGGACCGGCGCAAGCAACGGCGGCGCGCAGCCCCCGTGGCACCGGCGCTCCAGCCCGCCTGAACCCGGCAAAAAGAATCCCTTGCCCCATCCAAAGGAAGCCTGATTTGCGGTTCCCGCGCGCGCCAAGCATCTAGGCAAATCCATGGTGCAAGACCTCTCCTCCAGGACCGGCACGGTCCATCTCGTCGGCGCGGGCCCGGGCGATCCGGACCTGCTGACGGTGCGCGCCGCGCGCCTGATCGCGCAGGCGGGCCTGATCGTGCATGATGGGCTCGTCGACCCCGCCATTCTCGATCTGGCGCAGCCGGACGCGGAGCTCATCTCCGTCGCCAAGCAACGCTCGCGTCATTCGATGAAGCAGGAGGCGATCAACGCGCTGCTGGTGCGGGAGGCGCTGGCCGGGCGCGATGTGGTGCGCCTCAAGGGCGGCGACCCCTTCATCTTCGGGCGGGGCGGCGAGGAAGTGGAAGCCTGCCGTGCGGCCGGCGTGCCGGTGGAAGTGGTCCCCGGCATCAGCGCCGCCATCGGCGCCGGGGCGAGCGCACTGCTGCCGCTCACGCATCGCGACCATGCCAGCATCGTCAGCTTCGTCGCCGGCCAGTGCAAGGGCCTCTCGGAGCAGAACTGGGCGGGCCTGGCCGGTGCGGGTCGCACGCTCGTCATCTACATGGGCCTCGCCACCTCCCACGACATCGCCGAGAAGCTGATGGCCGACGGACTGGCACCTGCCACGCCGATCGCCGTCATCGAGAACGCCACGCGGCCCGACCAGCGCGTGCTGCGCAGCCTGCTCGCGGACCTGGGCGATCTCGTGGCGCGCGAGGCCGTGGCCAGCCCGGCCCTCATCGTGGTGGGCGAAGTCGCTTCGCTTGCCGAGGCGCTCGACGCCCTGCCCCACCATTATCGCAACGCAATCGGAGCGCTCGTTTGATGAATATCCTGACCGGCAACGATCTCGCCACCGGCGACGTCATCTGGTGGACCGGCGAAGGCTGGTCGCGCCATGTGGAGGACGCGGTGGACGTGGGCGACCAGGGCGAGAGCATCCTGGAAGCCGAGACCGCCGCCCGGCGCGTCAACAGCGGCTATCAGATCGCGGGCGAACGGGACGCCCAGGGCAAGGTGCGCCCTGCCCACATCAAGGACCGTATCCGCGCGCTCGGCCCGACCGTGCGCCTTGACCTGAGCCTCAAGCCGGCCGACCCGAGCGTCGGCAACTGGGTGATTTGACCATGTACCGTTACGATAAATACGACCAGGCCGTGGTCGACGCACGCGTCGACGAGTTTCGCGACCAGACCGCACGGCGGCTTGCGGGACAGATGACGGAGGACCAGTTCAAGCCCCTGCGGCTCAAGAACGGCCTCTATCTCCAGCTCCACGCCTATATGCTGCGCGTCGCCATTCCCTATGGCACGCTCAACAGCACGCAGATGCGCAAGCTGGCGCATATCGCGCGCACCTATGACCGGGGCTACGGGCATTTCACCACCCGGCAGAACATCCAGTATCACTGGATCAAGCTGCAGGACGCGCCGGACATTCTGGCCGAGCTGGCGACCGTGGAGATGCACGCGATCCAGACCTCGGGCGAGAGCATCCGCAACATCTCCGCCGACCAATATGCCGGCGCCGCGGCCGACGAGATCGAAGATCCGCGCGCCTGGGCGGAGCTGATCCGGCAGGCGACGACCTTCCACCCCGAGTTCAGCTACCTGCCGCGCAAGTTCAAGATCGCGCTCATCGCGTCGCCGACCGATCGCGCGGCGCTGCGCTGGCACGACCTGGCGCTGCGCATCGTGCGCAACGAAGCGGGCGAACCAGGCTTCGAGGTGTTTGCCGGCGGCGGCATGGGCCGCACGCCGTTCATCGCCTATCCGATCCGCGCCTTCTGCCCGGCCGAGCAGATCTTCTCCTACATTCAGGCGGTCCTGCGCGTGTGGAACAGCCACGCGCGGCGCGACAACATCCACAAGCAGCGCATGAAGATCCTGGTCCATGACCTTGGCCATGAGGAGTTCACGCGGCAGGTGGAGGAAACCTTCGCGCATATCCTGACGCTGGGCACGGACTTCCCGCGCGCCGAATATGAGCGGATCGCCGCCTACTTCGCGCCGCCGCCGTTCGAGACCGGCCTCCCCGAGGAGATCGACCGCTCCGATCCGGACTTCGCGCTGTGGGTCGATCGGCAGATCGCCCCGCACAAGGCGCCGGGCTATGCCATCGTCAATGTGAGCCTCAAGCGCATCGGCGGCATCGGCGGCGACATCACCGCCGAGCAGATGGACGCGGTGGCCGACCTTGCGGAGCGCTACAGCTTCGACGACATCCGCGTGAGCCACGCCCAGAACCTGGTGCTGCCGCATGTCCGCAAGCAGGACCTCTATGCGGTGTGGCAGGCGCTGGACGCGGCGGGCCTGGCCGACGTCAATCTCGACCTGGTGACCGACATCATCGCCTGCCCCGGCCTCGATTATTGCAGCCTCGCCAATGCGCGCTCGATCCCGATCGCGCAGAAGATCGCGCAGCGCTTCGCCGATCCGGCGCGACAGCTCGAACTGGGCGAGCTGAAGATCAAGATCTCCGGCTGCATCAACGCCTGCGGCCACCATCATGCCGGCCACATCGGCATTCTGGGCGTCGACCGGAAGGGCACGGAGAACTACCAGCTCCTGCTCGGCGGATCGGGCGCGGAGGATACCAGCCTCGCCAAGATCACCGGCCCCGGTTTCGACGAGAACGGCATTGTCGATGCCGTCGAGAAGGCGACCGACGTCTATCTGCGCGAGCGCACCGAAGGCGAGCGCTTCCTCGACACCTACCGGCGCATCGGCGTCGAGCCCTTCAAGGAGGCGATCTATGGCTGAGTCCCCGCTGCGGTTCCGCGATGATACGCCAGCCGACGAGCCGGCGGTGACGCTCGACGCCTTTCTCGACCAGCAGGATGCCGTTTCCGTGCGCATCGAGGCGGGCGACGACGTGCGCCGGCTCATCCCGGTGCTCGACCGCGTGAAACTGGTCGAGATCGACTTCCCGCGCTTCCGCGACGGGCGCGGCTATTCCTCGGCGCGCATCCTGCGCGAAGCCGGCTACAAGGGTGAGCTGAAGGCGACCGGCGACGTGCTCGTCGACCAGGTGCTGTTCATGCGCCGCTGCGGCTTCGACAGCTTCGCACCGGACGCGCCGATCGATCCGGCGGTGCTGGACGCTGCGCTCAAGCGCTACGATTATGTCTATCAGACGGCCGCCGACGACGCCGTGCCTGTGTGGAAACTGCGGCATGGCTGAGGCCGTCCGGCAGATCGACCGCATCGACGCCGCCCCGCGCTGGACCCAGGCCGATGCCGACGCGCTCAACGCGCGCTTCGCCGGCGTGGGCGCGGTCGACATGCTGAAGGCGCTGGTCGCGGAGGACATATTGGGCCGCGTCGCCGTCGTCTCCTCCTTCGGCACGGAAAGCGCGGTGCTGCTGCACATGGTGGCGCAGGCCGACAAGGCAATGCCCGTCATCTTCGTCGATACGCTGCGCATGTTCCCCGAAACGCTCGACTATCGCGAGCTGCTGGTGCAGCGCCTGGGCTTCACCAACAGCCAGACGGTGACCCCCGATCCGGACGTGCTCGCCGCGAAGGACGACAAGGGCCTGCGCTGGTCCTACGATCCGGACGGCTGCTGCGCCATCCGCAAGGTGGAGCCGCTGGCGCGCGCCAAGCGAGGCCTCGACAGCTGGATTTCGGGGCGCAAGGCGTTCCAGTCCGTCACGCGGCAGAACCTGCCCCGCTTCGAGATCGAGGACGGACGGCTCAAGATCAATCCGCTGGGCGACTGGGACAAGGCCGCTCTCGACGCCTATTTCGAGGCGAACGACCTGCCTCGCCACCCGCTGGAGGCGCAAGGCTACCTCTCCATCGGCTGCGAGCCCTGCACCAGCAAGGTCATGCCCGGCGAAGACCCGCGCGCGGGCCGCTGGCGGGGCTGGGACAAGGTGGAATGCGGCATCCATACCGCCTCCACCCCGCCCGGCGATGCGGACGATCCGGCGAACGAACCGGCGTTCTGAGCGAGGCGCGACCGCCGCGCCATATTGGCATCCGCCTCGCTGCCGACTACGCCCGCTCTTCCCAAGCCGGCAAGCCGGGCGATGACGATCGATACGGGCCAACGACGCGCCGTACGGGCGGCGACAGGCGATGCGCCCGCCGCAACCGGATTACATGACAGAGGCGCGTAGCAGTTTCCGCGCGCGCGCCTTCCTTACTTCCAAGGGCTTGTTGCGCGGCCCTGCGCCGGCGGCTCCTGCCTGCGCAGGCGCAGCGGATCCTTGGGCGCTTTCCACTCCGGATTAAGTCCGATCCGGTGCCCCTGCGCGGGCAGGAACCCAAGGCGACTCAGCGCCAGGAGGGACGCTGAGCACCTGCCTCTCCGGAAAGCACCACTTCATCTGATTGGATCAATCCCAGTGCCCCGCCCTTCGGCACGGGGCGAGCGCTTTACTCCTGTCCGTGGTCGGCGAAGCTGTCTTCGGCCAGATCGGAGAAGCGGGTAATCTGCGATTCAAAGCGCAGGCGCACCTTGCCGGTGGCGCCGTGGCGCTGCTTGGCCACGAGCAATTCGGCAAGGCCAGTGATACGGTCCATCCGCTCGCGCCAGGCGGTATAGCCCACCGGATCCTGCTCGATGTCCGGCTCCTTGTTCATCTCGTAATAGTCATCACGATAGAGGAACCAGACCATATCCGCGTCCTGCTCGATCGAGCCGGATTCGCGCAGGTCCGAGAGTTGCGGGCGCTTGTCCTCGCGGCTTTCCACGGCGCGGCTGAGCTGGGAGAGCGCGATAACCGGCACGTTCAGCTCCTTGGCCAGAGTCTTGAGGCCGCGGCTGATCTCCGAAATCTCGTTGACGCGATTGTCGCTCGCGCGCCCCGAACCCTGGAGGAGCTGGAGATAGTCGACCACGATGAGGCCGATATTGTGCCGGCGCTTGAGCCGCCGCGCGCGCGTGCGCATGGCCGCGATGGTGAGGCCGGCCGTATCATCGATATAGAGCGGCAGGTCCTGAAGATCACGCGAGGCGCGCACCAGATTCTGGAAGTCGCCATGATTGATGCGGCCCATGCGCAGCTTCTCACCGCTGATTCCGGACTGCTCAGCCAGAATACGGGTGGCGAGCTGGTCGGCCGACATTTCCAGGTTGAAGATGGCGACGGGCGCGCCGACCGACTTTTCCGGCGGAATGCCGTCCTCCATGTCCCGCACCCAGCGGCGCGCGGCATTGAACGCGATGTTGGTGGCAAGCGAGCTCTTGCCCATGCCAGGCCGCCCGGCGACGATGATGAGATCCGAGGGATGCAGGCCGCCGGTCTTGGCGTTGATGCTGTCCAGCCCGGTGGTGATGCCCGAGACATGACCGCCGCTGTTGAGCGCCTTCTCCGCCATGTCGACCGCCAGGCGCGTGGCCTGGGCAAAGGTCTTCATGCTGCCGGTGTCTCCGCCGGCCTCCGCCACCGTGTAGAGCGCGACTTCCGCCTGCTCGATCTGCCCCTTGGGATCGATCGTCTCGGACGTGTCCAGCGCCTTCTCGACGAGATCGCGCCCCACACCCACCAGCTCGCGCAGCAGGGCGAGGTCGTAGATCTGCTGGGCGAAGTCGCGCGCGCCGATGACGGCCGCGCCACTGCCGGTCAACTGGGCGAGATAGCCCGGCCCGCCCAGTTCCTTGAGGGCGGGATCGGCCTCCAGCAGCGGCTTGAGCGTTACCGGATTGGCGACCATGTTGCGGTCGACCAGCCGCAGGATCGCTTCGTAGATGCGGCCGTGTAGCGGCTCGAAGAAATGCCGGGGCGCGAGCTGCATCTGCACGTCCTCGGCGATGCGGTTGTCCACCATCAGCGCGCCGAGCAGCGCCGCTTCCGCCTCCACGTTGCGCGGCAGGCGGGGCTCGGCGGGCGCATCGGGCACCGCGTTCAGAGGGCGAACGGTCTCGGACATGAGCCTTTCTCCTTCCGCCGAACTGGCGCGCGAGGCAAGCCCGATTGCATACCTCGCGCATTCTGCTTGTGGAGCGGCTGTGGATAAGACTGGGGACAAGCCCATGCCCGCCCTTGCGATGCACAATGTGCACTTGTGTGCCCAGAGCGCCCAGGGCCGGCAGAAAAGCCAGGTTTCCAAGGTTTAAGCCTGAATCATGGTTAAGAAAATTGCCGCTTTGCGGGAACCAGGAGCCGCAAAGTGCGTCTCTCTCGTCGGGGGCGGAGAACGCGTGTGCCCGATTTGGGCGCGTAGATGGGAGACTAGCGATATGAAGACATATATTTTGGGGACAGCGGCAGCGGCAGCGGCATTGACGCTGGCGTTGCCAACAGCGGCAAGCGCCACAGATTTCCCCGTGGGGAGTGACAATTTCTTCATCACCAGCGGCGACCCCTTCTCGCCGTCGATCACCGCAACGTTCTGGAATGGGTTTGATGGGTCGGTCAGCTTCGACGATTCCTTCAACTTCACCATTCCGCAGAACGGGTGGGGCAGCGGGTCGATCACCACCAGCTTCTCCAGCTCGGATCTGAATGCGCTGACCATCACGGACCTGTTCATCAACGGTGAGCGCTATGATGTGCCATCGACCGGGGCGGGCCAGTCGCTGGAAGTGGGTGGCATCCCCATCATCGCTTTTGCGCTGAACACGATCCGGGTCGTGGGCTTCACCACGGGCTCGGGCACCTATGCCGGCACGGCGACCTTCGCCGCCGCGCCCATTCCCGAACCCTCGCTGTGGATCATGATGATCGCCGGCTTCGGTGCGGTGGGCATGGCCCTGCGGCGCCGCGTCTCGACGCGCGTCGCCTTCTCCTGAACATATTGAGGCGAGCCGCTGTCATGGCGGCTCGCCCTTTTTATCTTTTCGGCCGCGCCTTTTCACTCTCCCTTTTCGCCGCCGCCCCACGCTCCCCAAGAATCACCAGACACGCCGAAACGCTCCCAATGGGGGGTTCGTCTTCATTTGTCTAAATCGCAACACAACTGGTCGTTTGCGCGTTAATGGTGAATGGAAAGGTAAGACTTTCCAGCTTTAGATGCGCGCACCGGCGGGGCTGGAATACCGTTCGCTAAAGAACGCAGAATTCTTGGCGCGATATAAACCCGACCCGCCTGGCCATGCGACCGTGATCCACGGCCAGCACGGCACCGATTAATGTGTTGTCGGGGGGCGCGGGATTTTTCGTCCACCTAGACTCGTTCTGGAGAACAGCCGTTCTTCGGGCCGATGTCGTGCGCCTTTCGACCCAATCATAAGGGTCGTTACAATGTTGCATACGCCTATTCTTCCGGGCGCTCGGCGGGATTTTCCTCCGGACGCATCCCGCTTCGAAACCAACACGCTTTTCTCCAAGCGGCTCCCCCTGCCCGATCGCGCTGGCGCCTCCACGCTGCTGGAGGTGACGCTGGCCACGTCCGCGGAGGAGCGGCAACAGGCCCAGGCGCTGGTCAATCGCATGTATGACTGGCGGGGCTACGGAGACTCTCATGTGATCCCAACGAGCGAGGGGCACTCAACGTTCCTCGCTTCGCTCGACGGTGAGCTGGTCGGCACCATCACCCTGGGCGTGGACACGGGCACGGGCCTTGCGGCGGACCTCATCTTCCGCAACGAGCTCAACACATTCCGCCGCGTGCCGGGCGCCAGCCTGTGCGAGCTGGTCAAGTTCGCCTTCGATGCGGACATGCCCTCGCGCCAACTCCTGGCCTCATTGTTCCACATCGTGTTCATCTACGGCATGCGGCACCACCGCTGCTCGGACCTCTTCATTGAAGTGAACCCCCGCCACCGGCGCTTCTACCAGACGATGCTGGGCTTCCAGCCGCTGGGCGACCTGCGCACCAACAGCAGCGTGCATGCGCCCTCGCAGCTCATGTGGCTCAAGGTGGCGGACATCGCCCAGCATATCGGCAGCCAGACCACGCGAGCCGAGACGAACAGCCGCTCGCTCTACCCGATGTTCCTGAGCAGCCACGACGAACGGATGGTGCGCGCGCGCCTGGCACGCGCCGTCTCCACGCAGGGCCGCCCCAAGATGCAGACGCACGAGCTGCCGCCGGCGACGATCTCCTGAGGTTATGCAAGGGCAGAACGCGGCATCCCGACGGGATGCCGCCGCCCCTTGCCGCCACTCCGCGAGCAGCCTAGGAATCCGGCCTATCATGGCCGACCCCCGCATCATCGACATCGCGTTCGACGAGACCACGATCGTCTGGCGCAATGCCAATATCGAGCGGGAGCGCCGCATTGCCGTGCGCGACCTCATCCAGCAGAACAGCTTTGCGCCTCACCGGCGCCATGCGGACGGCTATGCCGGGCCCTACAAGGTGCATCTGAGCGTGCGAGAGGGGCGGCTGGTGATCGACATCCATCGGGCGGACGGCTCACCACTGGAAGCGGTGGTGCTGGGCCTCGCCAGCCTGCGTCGGCCGATCCGCGATTATTTCGGTATCTGCGAATCCTATTATCAGGCACTCCGGCAAGCGACGCCGGGGCAGATCGAAACCGTCGACATGGCACGCCGCGCCACGCACAACCGGGGCGCCGAGCTGCTGCAGGCACGGCTGGACGGCAAGATCGCCGTGGATTTCGATACGGCGCGGCGGCTTTTCACGCTGATCTGCGTGCTGCACATCCGGAGCTGAAGCAATGACGGTGGTGGTGCAGAGAGGCCCGTTGCGGCGGCGGCGCGTGAAAGTCACGCCGCTGCGCATCCTCATCGCGCTGGCGCTGGCGGCACTGCTGCTGGGCAGCGGTGCACTGTGGCTGGCGCATCACTGGGCGCCGGACCGGAGCCGCTATCCCGTGCAGGGGATCACCGTCTCCGAGACGAGCGGCGCGGTGCACTGGCCCAGCGTCAAGGCGGCCGGCGTGGACTTCGCCTATCTCCTGGCCTCAGCCGGCAGCGCGCAGCGCGACGCGACATTCACGGCCAATCTGGAGGGCGCGCGCGCCGCCGGCCTGCGCCACGGCGCCATCCATCGCTACAGCCTGTGCGCCAGCGCCACTGCACAGGCCACGCGCTTCATCGCCACCGTGCCGCGCGACGCGGCGATGCTGCCGCCGGTGGTCGCGCTGGAGAGCCTGGCAGGCTGCGCACGGCCCAGCCGCGACAGGCTGCTGGCCGAGCTCAACACCTTCCTCAACCAGATCGAGGCCCATGCCGACAAGCCCGCCATCCTGCGCGTCTCGCGCGAGGTGGAAGCGGCCTACGACCTCTCGGCCGGCATCAACCGCACGCTGTGGCTGGCAGGCGATTTCTTCCCGCCCGGCTATGCAACGCGGCCGTGGGTGATGTGGACCGCCTCGACCTGGCGGCGCGTGCCGGGCATCGACGGGCCGGTCGAATGGGACGTGGTGCGGCCATGACCCCGGCCACATGCGAGGAACGCGCTCTCATCGAGGCCGCCCGGGCGGCGCGGCAGGGCGCCCACGCGCCCTATAGCCGCTTTGCTGTGGGCGCCGCGCTGCGCCTCTTAGACGGCACCATCCTGACCGGCAGCAATCTGGAAAATGCGAGCTACGGCCTCTCGCTCTGCGCCGAGACGGTCGCGCTGGCGGCCGCCCATGCACAGGGACGGACGGCCGACATCGTGGCCATCGCCCTGGTCGGCGCACCCATGGACGGCCCGGCCGAGGGCATGGCGACTCCGTGCGGACGGTGCCGGCAGATGCTGGTGGAAGCCCAGGACCGCGCGGGGCGGCCGATCGCCATCCTCTGCGCAGGTGCCGAGGGCGACGCAGTGACGCGCCACGATCTAACGACGCTGCTGCCGCACGCCTTCGGGCCGGCAAGCCTGCACTGATCCGCCGACGCGCGGCGCAGCTCGGGTGCTGCGTCATCGCAGCGCTGCGGCAATGATATGCTTGTGTCGGCGTGCTACGAGGTGTGCGCCGCACCCACCTATGTCATCCCAGCAAACGCCGGGATCTCTGGCGAGCGAGACCCAGCTTGCGCTGGGGTGACGAAGACCGGAAGGTGAGCAACCGGGTGGAATGGACGTGGCCTGGCCCAGGCCCGGCCTGCGCTGCACCCAGCTGCGTCATCCTAGCGACGGGTGGTGGAGGGTGAGCGCGCCGGGGAAGTGAGTGGGCGCCAACACACCGCTCCAGCGGAACGTGCCTGCAACCCCGCAAACACGCCCCGGGCGAGACGACACAGCGGCATCCCGACCCGCGCCCGAAACAGAGGAGAGAGGATGGGCCCCTTCAGCGCCCGCCTCCGCTCAAAAAGAGATGGACCAGCCCGGGGCCGAGCCGGTAGCACGCTCGCCATGGCTATTCTCTCGGACAAGTGGATTCGCGACCAGGCACAGCGCACCGGCATGATCGAGCCGTTCGTGGAGAGCCAGCGGCGCGAAGGCTGCATCAGCTACGGCCTCTCTTCCTATGGCTATGACGCGCGCGTGGCCGACGAGTTCAAGATCTTCACCAATGTCGACAATGCGCTGGTGGACCCCAAGGACTTCGCCTCCAACAGCTTCGTCGACCGCAAGACCGACGTGTGCATCATCCCGCCCAACAGCTTTGCCCTCGCCCGCACGGTGGAATATTTCCGCATCCCGCGCGATGTGCTGGTCATTTGTCTCGGCAAATCCACTTATGCGCGCTGCGGCATCATTGTGAACGTGACGCCGCTGGAGCCGGGCTGGGAAGGCCATGTGACGCTGGAATTCTCCAACACCACGCCGCTGCCTGCCAAGATCTACGCCAATGAGGGCGCCTGCCAGTTCCTCTTCCTGCAGGGCAACGAGCCGTGCGAGACGAGCTATGCCGACCGGGCGGGCAAATATATGGGCCAGCGCGGCGTGACCTTGCCGCGCCTCTAGCGCGCACGGCTTTCGGTTCCGGCGGCCGGTCCATGGTGCCTTTGCCGCGGCCGGTGCTGACGGCCGAATGCCCGCTGCGCGCATAGCCCGCGCAACGCCGCTCTGGCCGACGCATTCTCATCCGGCAGGCGGGCGTGTGCGCGATGGAGCCGGTGCGCGTCCCGATCATGGCAATATCCGGGGCCCATCGCCGCCGCGCCAGCACAGTTACGGATCATCAACAAAGCCCATCCATTTAAGCCGGAACTCTGTTAGGCTCGCCCCGCCTGTCTCTTACGGAAATGGAATGCTCGGCCTGTTTCGATCCAAGAAGGAACGCCCGCCGCTCGAAGGCCCGCCGTCCATCGGCGCGCACCGGCGGGTCTATGCCATTGGCGACGTCCACGGCCGGGTGGACCTGCTCATCGATCTGGTCGAGACGATCGGGCGCGACGACTGGCGCCGCCGTCCATGCGCGGCCGGCACCGCACTGGTGCTGCTGGGCGACTATGTCGACCGGGGGCCGCGCTCGCGGGACGTCATCGACTTCATCCTGAAGCTCCAGGAGCAATGGCTCGACCTCACTTGCCTCATGGGCAATCACGAGCAGGTGTTCCTGATGGCGCTGAGCGGCGACGAGCAGGCGCTGCGCTTCTTCATCCGCAACGGCGTGGGCGGCCGCCAGACGCTGACGAGTTACGGCCTCACCGAGGAAGAGATCGACACGCTGGAGACGCCCGCCCTGTGGGAGCGCATGGCGCAGGCCGTGCCCCAGGCGCACAGGGACTTCCTCGCCAGCCTCTCCAGCCAGGTCATCATCGGCGACTATGCCTTCGTCCACGCCGGCATCCAGCCGGGTGTCCCCATGGCCGAGCAGGAAGAAGCCGACCTCTACTGGATCCGCGACCCCTTCCTCGAGTTCGACGGCGCCCACCCCTATATGATCGTCCACGGCCACTCGATCCGCGAGGACGTGGACCTGCGCGACAACCGCATCGGCATCGACACCGGCGCCTACGCCAGCGGCCGACTGACCGCGCTGGGGCTGGAAGGCACCGAGCGCTGGGTGCTGGAGACGGGGCGGTAGGGGGGGTGGGCGAGTGAGACGATCCGGAACGGGGATTTCATAGCGATGAGGTGGTACAGCCGACTCGGATGCGTCGGCGTTAGCTTCCGGAACCCACCAGCTTACGCCGTTTAGATGCGCTGCAGGAATGTCGGCTCATGCCGGAACCCGCCATTCCCACATCTGATAACTGCCGGGCAGCGACGCGGCAACTGCCGCAGTTAGGTTGCAATTTCTCTGCGCTTGGAAGCAGACATTCACGCGTTGGATGTCAGAACCCGCGCAACCGGTCGCCTGTCGCGCTGATCTCATAGCAGCCTGAGCTCACCGATTCCGATACGTTTACGAGAGATGGCCACAGCGTCAGCAGTCGTGCTGCAGTGCGCTCGATTGGCCATTTGGCAACCGATGGTGATGGGAAGAAGCCGATCAAACCGGAGGCTAAGAACAGCTGCCTAGACGGACGCTTCTTTGCAATGTTGCGATCTCCAGTCAGCACGCACCAGCGCCCTTCCTGTCCGAGCATCTTGATCCAATCTTCGTCGGAGAGGTTACCTCTTCCAAACTTGTCCTTGATGTGGATGACAACATGCTCGTTATCAAAGAACGCGCCGAGCCCTCGGGCAAGGCGTGGAGGCAGGTTGTTATCGACGAGGAGCTTCACGCTGCTTTGCGATTGCCGATGCTGGCCTCATAGGCAATGGCATCACGTATTACGCGTGGTTTGATCTCGTAGACCTTCGCTGCGCGATCCACCGAACCTTCTGCCTCGACAATCTCAACAACGCGGGCAGTGGAGATACCATAGTCAGCCAAGATGGGTTGGCCGAATGAGCGGGTGGGATCTGCCACGACAGTCTTCTTGCCACGCAGCAACCACCAGCGCTCTGCACCAGTCGGACCAAAATCCAAATCCTGTAAGCTTGGCTCGACTACCCTTTTGAAAACACCTTGGCTCTTTCGCAGATCGATGAAAACTGGCTCGTCGAGGTCACGGGTGATCTCGAGAAAGATCGTCTTTCCATCGGTCCTGAACTGTTGCGTCGAAAATGGGCGCTCGTCGCCTACAATCTTTCGCGCGCGTTCAATGCACTTCCTGATCGTAGGGAGGCCGATACGCTTCTCGCGCAATGCGTTAACAATTCTCGCTTCAATGAGGTCGCGAAACCCGAGTAGAACGCCGTCTTCGCCATGCGCATATTGTGGGCGCCAAAGGGCTTCCTCTGAACGACCATCATGGGCATAGCCAAGGAGCCATCGCCGAAGCGTGGCAGGGCTCATCCCGACCATGCGGGATGCCTCCAGGGCGGTGTATACACCTATGCCAAATTCAGCGGTCTCCATGCTTGCTGTATAGCCACAGCCGTTGCCGAGCACCAAGTGCTTTGGTTGCACCAGCGCCATGGCGCCAGTTGATACGGCCGGTCTGCATCATGAAGCCGACGGAGGCAGCTTGAGCCTCGAAGCGCCGCTGTTGAGCGAAGCGCTATCCCCCACAAAAAAGGGCCAACGGATTGCTCCGTCGGCCCCTTGGTCCGTGTTAGCGTCTGTGTGGGAGCTCAGGCGACTTTCACGGCCGGTGTTTCTTCCTGCTGCTCGTCGGGATCGCGCAGGACATAGCCGCGGCCCCAGACGGTCTCGATATAGTTGTCGCCGCTGCAGGCCAGCGCCAGCTTCTTGCGCAGCTTGCAGATAAAGACGTCGATGATCTTGAGTTCGGGCTCATCCATGCCGCCATAGAGATGATTGAGGAACATCTCCTTGGTGAGGGTGGTGCCCTTGCGGAGCGAGAGCAGCTCCAGCATCGCATATTCCTTGCCGGTGAGGTGAACGCGGTTGCCGTCCACTTCCACGGTCTTGGCATCGAGATTGACGGCGAGCTTGCCGGTGCGGATGACCGACTGCGAGTGGCCCTTGGAGCGGCGCACCACGGCGTGGATTCGGGCAATCAGCTCCTCGCGGTGGAAGGGCTTGGTGACATAGTCATCGGCGCCGAAACCGAAGGAGCGCACCTTGCTGTCCATCTCCGAAATGCCCGAGAGGATGAGCACCGGGGTCTGCACCCGCGCGGTACGCAGCTTCTTGAGCACGTCATAGCCGTGCATGTCCGGCAGGTTCAAATCCAGGCAAATGATGTCGTAATCATACAGCTTGCCGAGATCGAGGCCTTCTTCGCCGAGATCGGTCGTGTAAACGTTGAACCCCTCGGTCGTGAGCATAAGCTCGATGGCCTTGGCGGTTGTCGGTTCATCTTCAATCAGCAGCACGCGCATATGCAGCCCCTCTGTCGGCCTTCGCTATTTGCTCCCGACCTGCACGGGAGAATTGCGATCTCAACTATTAACCATAGGGTTTGTGAACGACAAAGGTTAATTTTGGATGAAGGGTGTGCGGCCCCGCCCGGACGGCATGGGCCTCAGGCGCGACGATCTGCGCGAATGCGCGCGCTTCCCCCGCCCCCGCGCACGGCCTATAGCGGGCGCCATGTCGCCCCCGTTCAAGCCCCGCCGCCCCTCGCGCCATGCCGCGCCCACCTCGCCGCTTGCCGAACGGGTGCTGTTCATCGATGGCGAGGCGCTGGTGATCGACAAGCCCGCCGGCCTGCCGGTCGATCCCCCGCGCGACGGCAGCCTCTCGCTGGAGAACCATCTGCGCGGTCTCACCTTCGGCTTCGCGCGCTGGCCGGTGCCGGCCCATCGGCTCGACCGGGATACGAGCGGCTGCCTGCTGCTGGCGCGCAACCCCAAGGCGGCGGCGCGCTTCGTCGAGGCCTTTGCCCAGCGGGCCGTGGAGAAGCGCTATCTGGCCGTGCTCGACGGCGTGCCGGCGCAGGAGGCGGGCACCATCGACCTGGCGCTCGGCAAGACCAGCACGCGCGAGACAGGCTGGCGCATGACGCCCGACCCGGCGGGCAAGGCCGCGCTCACGCACTGGCGCCTGCTCGCGGCGCGCGAGGGCCGCGCGCTCATCCGCTTCACGCCGGAGACCGGGCGCACGCACCAGTTGCGCGCCCATGCGCTGCACGGCCTGGGCATCGGCATATTGGGCGATCCGGTCTATCGCGATCCGGCGCGGGCCACGCCTTGGACGGGCGGCATGCTGCTCCACGCCCGCGCGCTGCACCTGCCCCGCGCAAACAAGGCGCCGGTGGACGCGACCGCGCCCGTGCCGGCCCTCTTCGCCCAAGCCGGCTTTGCCGACGCCGAGGCGCTGGACGCCGTGCCATGAGCCCGCGCCCGATCCCCGAGGACGCGCTGGAGGAGCGCTTCGTCACCGCGAGCGGACCGGGCGGGCAGAATGTCAACAAGGTGGCGAGCGCGGTGCAACTGCGCGTCGATGTCTTCCGCCTCGGGCTCAGCCCGGAGAGCTACAAACGCCTCAAGACGCTGGCCGGATCGCGGCTGGCGCAGGACGGCACGCTCATCATCCTTGCCCAGCGCTTCCGCACGCAGGAGGCCAATCGCGAGGATGCCCGCGCCCGGCTGGTCGCCCTGCTTGACAAGGCCGACGAGCGCCAGGCCCGGCGGATCGGCACCAAGCCGAGCAAGGCCGCCCGCGCCCGGCGCGTCGATGCGAAGAAAGCGCGATCGAACGTCAAGGCCGGGCGGGGAAAAGTGTCGCTGGATTAGGACCTGGGCTTAGACGCGGGGGATCAGCCATGAGCGGGGCGGCGTGCCTCACCCCTCTCATCCCGATCACCGAGGTAACCGAATCCTCATCGCAAGGCCGTGCTCCTGCGCAGGCAGGAGTCCCAGGGCGGCTTGATGTTCGGCGGGTCCAGAGTTGAGGACGCCTATGATACTTTCATGATCCCCGTGAAAGCGGGAGGCCCCGGTTCGCCGCGGGCAATCTCCCAACGGTTAGGAGCGAGCCCCCGCTTCCGCGGGAATGATGGCCGTCATCCGGTTTTTTACACAACCATATCAGTGCTTATAGAGGCTCTCGACCCGCCCTCCTGCCTCTGCGGGGAGCACAAGAATAGGGCAGGCTCTCCCCGCCGCGTTCAAGGCGTCGGAACGGGCACCTCGGGTTGCGCCGGCCCGGCAGCAGGTGGCATCGGTGCCGGTTGCGGTTCGGCAGCGCTGGCATTGACCGCTCCTTGAGTCTTCTCGGCAAGCGCAGCTTCGGCGGGCGAGAGGGCAGCGGGCTGGGCAGGCGCCGCCACGCCGTCCGCCACCGTCATGGCGCCGGTCATGAACAGCAGCAGCGAGACGAGGCTGACGGCCAGCGCGGCGAGCGACCAGAGAAGGCTCTGCCGTCGCACACGTCCGGCGGCCGCCAGCGCCGCATCGCCGATTTCGCCTGTCGCGGCGACCTGTGCCCAATGGCCGCTCGCCTCGCCGATGCGCCGCGCGAGCACCAGCCCGGAGGCGAGGCTCACCAGCGCGCCGATCACGGCGAGCGCGGCCCCGAAGACAAAGAGGATCAAGGCCGGCGCGGCTGTCAGCGGGGCCATCCGCCCGGCAAGGCTGGCCGCCACCGCGATACCGCCACCGTTGAGCAGCACCAGCGCGCTGAGCAGCCAGCGGCCGAGCGCCCCGCTATCCGACGCGATGCGCGCCAGGCTCGTCTCGAACTGGCCGACGCTGCGCCGCCCCACCTCGCGCGCGAGGGCACGCGTCTCCTCCTGATCCGCCGCTCTGTCGTCGCGCTTGATGGCCATGGCGCGCCTGCTCCCGCTTTCCTGCCGTTCGCCTGGGCGCCTGATGACCATGTTCGCAGCCGGACTGCAAGGCATAAGCGCAGAGGGCGCTGGGCGGCGTCTTCGTACCGCAACCGCAGGCGATCTTGTCGAGATGGCGCACGCGCACAGGTCAGCGCAGCCATGAACGCCGGTCGAGCCGGCGGCTTGCCCGCTCCGCCCTGCGTGTTTGGCGGGACAGTGCGTGCTTTCCCGAAGCCGGGACGGGGTCTAGAAGAGGCCATGCACGCGTTCACACCCAGCCCCGACGCCGCCGTCGACAAGAGCGCCCGCCATGCCGAGTTGCGCGCCGCCGCGCTGGCAGTGACAGAGGGCGAGCGCGACGCGATTGCCAACATGGCCAATGTCGCGGCGCTGATCTGGCAGTTTCTGCCTGGCCTCAACTGGGCCGGCTTCTACCGGCTGGTGGACGGGGAGCTGGTGCTCGGTCCGTTCCAGGGCAAGGCCGCCTGCATCCGCATTCCGCTCGGCAAGGGGGTGTGCGGCACGGCGGCGGCGACGCGTACGACGCAATGCGTGGCGGACGTCAATGCCTTTCCCGGCCATATCGCCTGCGACGCGGCCTCCGCCGCCGAAATCGTGGTGCCCATTCTCCACGAGGGACGACTCATCGGCGTGCTCGATCTCGACAGTCCGCAACCCGGACGGTTCGACGCGCAGGATGCCGCCGGACTCGAAGCGCTATGCGCCGCCATCGCTCCAGGGCTGGCAGGCTGAGGCCACGGGCATCCGCCCGGAAAGCAGAATCAACGTTAACGGATTGGAAACCTTGCACCGCGGCTGCTACAGGAGCCTTCGGAGGCCGGCAGCGTCGCAGATGCCGGCCAATCCACCGGCCGCACGCCGAGCGGCCCTCAAAAGCCCGCATGTCGGATGGGGACGCATGCGGGCTTTTTCGAGTCTGAACCCGACCGAGCAGCGGCGGAGCGGTCGCCCGGGCGCTCGGCCGCTCCCTTTCCATGCACCTCCAGTGCACCCGCGCAAGCCCCGGGCCTAGCCCCGCTATTCGGCTCGGCTGGGCCCTGCCCGCGCAGGAGCACAAGGAGGGTCTTGGCGCAATGAGGCTCGCGCACCCGGGATGAGTGGTTCATTTGTACGCTGTGGAATTGTGCAGCGGACTCTGCTGGCCGCAGGCGCCGGTTCCGGCTTTCCAGCCGGCATGCCGCTCGGCGTTATTTCAGCAGCCGGCCCTCGGCATCGCGAGTCAGGGGATCGGCGAGAACGCGGTTCTGCTCACCGGGCTGGTTCTGCCGGACCGGCTCCTGCTGCGGCTCGAACCGCTCCCAGCCGGCACGGCCCAGTCGCTCGATGGGATGGTAGCGGGTCTTGTAACCCATCCGCTCCGAACCCTCGACCCAATAGCCGAGATACACATAAGGCAGCCCGGCCTTTTGCGCGCGGAGCACATGGTCGACGATGATGTAGCTGCCGAGGCCGCCGCGATCCGTCCTGTCCGGATCGAAAAAGCTGTAGATCATCGAGAGCCCATCGCCCTGCCGATCGGTGAGGCAGGCACCGACGAGATCGCCGGCGCGGCCGTCCGCCCGCCGCTCACGATATTCGATGACATAGGTGTCGACCGGCGACTGCTCGACCATGTCGGCGAAATCCACCTCGTCCATCTCGGTCATGCCGCCGGTCGGGTGACGCGCGGCAAGATAGCGCTGGAGCAGCGCGAACTGCTCGCTGGTGGACCAGGGCTTGCAGGCGCTCACGATCAGGTCGTCATTGCGGCGAATGAGGCGGCGCTGGGTAGCGTTGGGCCGGAACTCGCCCGCCACGATGCGCACCGAGACGCAGGCGTTGCAATCCGTGCAGCTCGGCCGATAGGCGACGTTCTGGCTGCGACGAAAGCCGATGCGGCCCAGTGCGTCGTTCAGCTCCGAAGCATGCTCGCCGGACAGCTCCGTGAACACTTTGCGCTCGGTCTTGCCCGGCAGATAGGGACATGGACCGGCATTGGTCATGAAGAATCGGGGGAAGCGGAAAGCAGCGCTCACATCGTCTCCTCGTGCCCGGCGGCACCAACTCGCCCATCTCGACTATGGCGTCTTCCCGCGCGGGTTTAAAGACCATTTACCACGATAATTTGGGAAAATGCGAAGCTTTTTACCTACCAAAATTGGTACCTATGAAAAGCCGCCACACTCTGCCCGATTGGCGCCTCGGATGCGCCGAGGCGGCGGCAGGCACCGGCCGTTCTCCCACGCCCGACGACCCATCCAACCACGCCCCCAGCCGCGCGACCGGCACCAGCCTCCTTTACCAGCACGGGGACACGCCCAAGATGAGTCATGACCCAAGTGCTTTCCACGAACGATCCGGCAGGCTGACATGAAACCGGCGCCTCGCCGTGTCGGCACGGTAGAGCGCCGCGGGACGGGAACCAACATCGGGCGCGGGGATTGCACAGAAAGCCGCAAATGTAAGCCGACTAGTGAACATAAGGACAGAAGCGTGAAATCCGTCGGTCTGCTCGGCAGCGAATTGCTCGGCGCCCTGTGTGAGGCGGACCAGGCGCGTCTTCTTCCGCATCTCGACGCGCAAACCCTGCGCACCGGCCACATCATCCACGAGCCGGGCGAGATCGTGCAGCACGTCTATTTCCCGCGCAACGATGCGCTCATCGCCTTTCTAGTCCCCATGGCGGACGGCGAAACCATCGAGATTTCCATGACCGGGCGGGAAGGCGCCGTGGGCGGCATCGTCAGCGAGGGGCAGTTGCCGGCCTTCGCGCGCTGCTGCGTGCATCATGGCGGCCCCTTCTTCCGCATGCCCGTCGCCGCGCTGGAGGAGATCAAGGAGAAGGTGCCCGCCGTGCGCATGCTCTTCGCCCGCTATGCCGACTGCATGGCCGCGCAACTCTTCCAGTCCATCGCCTGCAACGCCCGCCACAGCATCGAGCAACGCGCGGCCCGGTGGCTGTGCGCGGCAGTGAACCGCACCGGCTCGCAGGAAGTGACGCTGACCCAGGCGCAGCTCGGCGGCTTCCTGGGGGTGGGTCGCTCCTATGTCACGCGCATCATCGGCCGGCTGAAGGACGACGGCATCCTCGCCACCCGGCGCGGCGCCATCATCGTGTTGCGGCCGCGCAAGCTGCGCACGCTGAGTTGCGATTGCTCAGCGCTGGTCGCTGCGCATTTCCGGGCGGTGATGGCGGGCCTCTATCCGCCCGAAGTGGTGGACGCGCTGGCGGCCTGTCAGGATGGGGAGTGAGAGGCGCGTTGCGCTGGGCCTATCTCGCCACACCTGATTTCAGTTCGCCCCGAGCCTGCGGAAGGAAGGCTTCTTTACTGTGAGAAGGCAAGCCTTGGACGCCTCATGGCGAACGGAGTCTTTTGAGAAGCCCCAGCACATGTGAGGAAGAGCAAAGACGGCACCGCCCGGGAGGGAGTCGCGGGGCGACCACAAGGTCGTCCCGCGCCCCTCAGGCCAGTTCGACGGGCGTCACCTCATAGCCGGCCGCGCCAAGCGCGGCGATCAGGCGCTGGAGATGGCTCTCGTCGCGCGTCTCACACTCGATGTCGGTGATCAGCCCCTTGGCCGGCAGCGACGTGAAAATACGCTGGTGCGACACCTCGATGATATTGACCTGCTCGTCGTGGAAGATCCGCGCGACGTGGAAAAGGGCGCCGGGCCGATCCTGCAGGCGAATGCGCAGCCGCGCCAACCGGCCGGCGCGGGCGAGATCGCGCAGCAGCACATTGGCGAGCAGGCGCGTGTCGATATTGCCGCCCGTGAGGACGAGGCCCACCGTCTTGCCGGCAAACATCGCCTTGTGTGCCAGCAACGCGGCGAGGCCGGCGGCACCGGCGCCTTCCACCACGGTCTTCTCGATCTGGAGGAGAAGGCTCACCGCCTGCTCCAGCGCGCGCTCCTCGACAAGCACCACATCATTGGCGAGCGCATCCACGAAGCCGCGCGTGATCTGCCCCGGCTCCTTGACCGCAATGCCTTCGGCCAGGGTATCGCCGCCGGTCGGCAGGTTGGCGTGCTTCACATGATCGTACATGGAAGGGTACAGCTCGGCCTGCACACCGATGAGCGCGATGTCCGGCTTGATGGCGCGCGCCGCTGTCGCCATGCCCGAGAAGAGCCCGCCGCCGCCGATGGGGATGACCAGCGTATCGATGGCGGGCACATCTTCCAGCATCTCCAGCGCCACCGTGCCTTGCCCGGCGATGATGTCCGGCTCGTCGAAGGGATGGACGAAGGTGAGTCCCTGCACGGCTTCCAGCTCACGGGCGTGGGCATTGGCTTCGTCGAACGTCTCGCCGAACAGCACCACCGTGGCGCCATGCCCCTCGGTCTGCATCACCTTCACCAGCGGCGTAGTGCGCGGCATGACGATGGTGACGGGCACGCCAAGGCGTGCGCCGTGATAGGCCAGGCCCTGCGCGTGATTGCCGGCCGACGCGGCGATGATCCCCTTGGCGCGCGCCTCGGGCGTGAGCAGCAGCAGACGGTTGAGCGCGCCACGCTCCTTATACGCGGCGGTGAACTGATGATTTTCGAACTTGAGATAGACGGTCGCGCCGGTGAGCTGCGAGAGCGTCTTGCTGAGCACGATGGGCGTGCGCTGGATCGAGCCCGAAATTCGCCCGTGCGCCGCGCGAACGTCGGCAATGGAGACGGGCAGGACAGCCTGCTCGCTGTCCCGCGGGGCGATGGTTTCGATCTTGTTCATGGGCCGCGCCCTATCCCATCTGGCGTCTGCTGAAAACAGGCTCTATGCCCTGCGCATGGCAAAAATCGCGTTTATCGGCCTCGGCATCATGGGCGCCCCCATGGCGGGGCACCTCGCAAAGGCGGGCCACGACCTCACTGTGTTCAACCGCTCGATGGGCAAGAGCCAGGCCTGGGTTGAGCGCTACGGCGGCGAGGCGGCGACCAGCCCCGCCCAGGCCGCAAGCGAGGCGGACGTGGTGCTCGCCTGCGTCGGCACGGACGACGACCTGGCCGAGATCACCACCGGCCGCGACGGCGCCTTCCGCACGTTGCGGGCCGGCGGCTTGTTCATCGACCACACGACCGTTTCCGCGCGCATCGCCCGCACACTGGATGCGGAGGCGACCGCGCGGGGCCTGCATTTCGTCGATGCGCCGGTTTCCGGCGGACAGGCCGGCGCCGAGAAAGGCGCGCTCTCGGTGATGTGCGGCGGCAGCGACGCGGCAATCAACGCGGCGCGCATTGTGATGCAGCCTTATGCCGCGCGCATCGTACATTGCGGTCCGGCGGGGGCGGGGCAGACCACCAAGATGGCCAACCAGATCGCCATTGCCGGCGTGCTCCAGGGGCTCTCCGAAGCCTTGCGGTTCGCACAGGGCTCCGGACTCGACCTCAGCCGCGTGCATGAGGCGATCTCGGGCGGCGCGGCGCAGAGCTGGCAGATGGACAATCGCTGGGCGACCATGGCGGAGGACCAGTTCGACTTCGGTTTCGCCATCGACTGGATGCGCAAGGACCTGGGCCTGGCGCTGGACGAGGCGCGGACCATCGGCGCGGCGCTGCCGGTGACGGCGCTGGTCGATCAATTCTATGCCGAGGTGCAGGCGATGGGCGGTGCGCGGCAGGATACCAGCGCGCTGGTGCGCCGCCTGCCCCGCCCCCGGAAGAGCCATTGACCGGAGCTGTCCGCGTGTCCTTCGCCAAGACCGCGTCCGCCGTCGCGGTCGCCTTCCTGCTCTGCGCTACCCCAGCCCTTGCCGACGGGCTGGTCGATAATGTGAACGGCCTCACGGTGGACGGCACTGGCGGGCTCGTCCATTTCGACGGGCTGGTGATCGACAAGGAGGGCCGCGTCGTCACCCGACTGCGCCCCGGCGACCCGCGCCCCGAGCGGCCCGATTATCGCTTCGACGGCAAGGGCCGCACCCTCATCCCCGGGTTCGTCGATGCGCATGGCCATGTCATGGAACTGGGCTTCTCCAGGCTGACGCTCGACCTTTCGGGCACGCGCTCGCTTGAAGAAGCGCGGGGCAAGATCGCTGCTTATGCCGCCGCCAATCCCGAGCGGCCCTGGATCATCGGCCGGGGCTGGGACGAGACGGCCTGGGATCTGGGGCGCTTCCCCACGGCGGCGGACCTGGCCGACATCGCACCGGACAGGCCGATCTGGCTGACGCGGAGCGACGGGGATGCCGGCTGGGCCAATGCCGCCGCGCTCAAGGCCGCCGGCATCACCGCCAAGAGCAAGGCGCCAGCCGGTGGACGGATCGTGCTGGCAGCCGGCGCGCCGAGCGGGCTGCTGATCGGCACCGCGCAGACCCTGGTCGAGAAGGTGCTGCCGCGCCCGCTCCCCAAGGATTATGACGCTGCGCTTCAGCTCGCCCAGCAGGCGCTGCTCGCGCGCGGGGTCACGACCATCGCCGACATGGGCACCAGCATCGAGGCCTGGCAGGCCTATCGCCGCGCCGGCGATCGGGGGGCGCTGCGCATGCGCATCCTCGCCTACACCGCCGGGCTGGATCAGGCGGCACTGATCGCCGGCTCCGCGCCGACGCCCTGGCTCTATGACGGGCGCCTGCGCGCCGCGGGCGTTGAACTGCGCATCGACGGCACGCTGGGCACGCGCGGGGCATGGCTCAAGGCCCCCTATGCCGACGCGCCGGCCGAGACAGGCCTGCCGCGCCTCACCGGCACGCCGCTGCGCAACCAGATGAGCCGCGCGGCAATGGACGGGTTCCAACTCGCGGTGCAGGCAGTGGGCGACAAGGCCAATGCCGAGGCCCTGGACGCCATCGAATCGCTGGCGGAAACCTATGCGGGCGACCGGCGTTGGCGCATAGAACATGCTCAGATCATCGACCCCGCCGACCTACCGCGCTTTGCGCTCCATGGCACCATTGCCTCGATGCAGCCGCTCGGCGCCGCATCACAAGAAAGCGTGGCCGCAACACGGCTGGGCGTGGATCGGCTGGCTGGCGCCGACGCGTGGAAGGCCATGCTCGCCAATGGCGCGTCCCTCGCCTTCGGATCGGGCGTCCCGGCCCATCCCGCCGATCCGCTGCACGGCATGAGCGCGGCGCTCACCCGCGCGGCGGCGCCAGGCACGCCCGATCCACGCCTCACGCTCGCCGAGGCCCTGCGCGCCTATACGCTGGGCGGCGCCTATGCGGGGCTGGCGGAGACGCAGCTGGGCAATCTGGCGCCCGGCCAGCGCGCCGACTTCCTGATCCTGGACCGCGACATCTCCAAGAGCGCGCCCGAAGCGCTCGCCGAGACCGGCATTGAAGAGCTGTGGATCGGCGGACGCCGCATCATCGAACGAGGCACTACGCCATGACCGCACGCCGGCTCGCCACCAAATATGTCGAAAAGCCCTGGGGCCGGGACCGGCTGCCCGCGCTCTTTCCCGAAGGCGGCGAACGCCGGATCGGCGAAGTCTGGTTCGACGGGCCGGCGGGCGAGCATCCGCCGTTGCTCGTCAAATATATCTTCACCAGCGAACGGCTCTCCATCCAGGTCCATCCCAACGATACGCAGGGCCGCGCGCGCGGCCTGCCTGGCGGCAAGAGCGAGTGCTGGCTGATCCTGGACGCCGAACCTGGCGCCACGCTGGGCATGGGCACACGCGAACCGCTCGACGCCGAGATACTGCGCGCCGCCGCGCTCGACGGACGGATCGAAGAACTGATGGACTGGAAGCCAGTCCGGCCCGGCGACTTCTTCTACATCCCCGCCGGCACCGTCCACGCCATCGGCGCGGGCGTGACGCTGGTCGAAGTGCAGCAGAATGTCGACGTCACCTATCGGCTCTACGATTATGGTCGCCCGCGCGAACTGCACCTGGAGGACGGCGTGGCGGTGAGCCGCGCAGCGCCCTACACGCGCGCCCCGGTCTCCATTGCCGAACGCAGCCAGGCGCATCTGCTCGACCGGGATGAGGCGCCGTTCAATCTCGATCTCAAGACGCTGCCGGTCGGCCGTACCCATATCGGCACGTCTGTACGGCAGGGCTGGTTCATTCCGCTGGAAGGCGCCGGTACCATCGATGGCGAGCCCTGGTCCGCCGGCCAATGCTGGCTGCTCGACGGGGAAGCCGTGCTCGACGTAACGGAAGCCGGCAAGACACTGTTCGCGACGCTCTGACAGCCCCTTGGAAAAGCGTCCGTTTTGGGACGCAAATAGCGCGCGGCACCGCAAGCCCCGCTGGTTTTCGTCGCCGCATATTTCTAGGATGGCGGCGAGGCGACTCCATTGCCTATGGTGCTGTCGGGGTTTCGATGTTCAGCTTTTCCTACGATCCGGACCGTGTTCTGCTTAGCATCGTCCAGCGCGGCTATTGGTCTCTGCCGGTCTTCCTCGATTATGAGCGGGAATATCTGGCGCATCATGACCGAATCCGGCTGCACAGACGCTCGTATCGCGTCTTTGCCGATTGCAGCGACTATCCGGTGCAGTCCGTCGAGGTGGGCGAAGGCTTCGCCCGGCTGTTCGACCGGCTGATGCGCAACAACCATGGGCGATATGCCATTCTCACCAGTTCCACGCTTAACAAGATGCAGGCCAAGCGCGCCATTCCGCAGGAGAATGTGCAGGTCTTCTCGGATCGGGAGGCCGCGATGGCCTGGCTATTCGAGGAAGGCGCCCTGCCGCAAAGCTGAGCCGTGACAGGCCGGTGGACGCGAAAGTGCCGACAATTTGATACAATTAAGCCCGGCTTCGACAAACTCTCGCGACAATAAGGCGCTATATAAACGATGGTCAGCGCTCCTCCCACGGCGCTGACAGCGAAGAGACGGAACGGCAAGTCTCCCACAACGCACCGTTTCGATCCCCCACAGGCCCCTTCCTCCCCCAGGAAGGGGCCAAGTGCGTTATGGGAGGTAGCGTATCCCGGCAGATCGCACCGCACGCCCTTGCCGACACTTTGATACAAAATCGGCCCGTGCCGACAAACTTCGGCGACAAAGCGACGCTATACCCAGTTTCAGCGCTCCCCCACAGCGCTGATATGTCCCCATTGTTTCCCACACAATGCAGCCCCTTCCCTCCTCCAGAGGGGAGGGGCCAGCATTTTGGGGTGGGAAGAGAGCGCGCCCTTCAGCCCGCCGTCCAGCCGCCATCGACGCTGATATTGGCGCCGGTGATCTCGCTCGCTGCGTCCGAGCAGAGGAACAACGCCGTGGCCGCCACCTGCTCGGGGGTAACGAACTGCTTGGTGGGCTGGCCGGCAAGCAGCACATCCGTGATGACCTGCTCGCGCGTGAGGCCACGCGCCTTCATCGTATCGGGAATCTGATTCTCCACCAGCGGAGTCCAGACATAGCCCGGCGAGATGCAGTTGGCCGTCACACCAGAGGTCGCCAGCTCCAGCGCCACTGTCTTGGTGAATCCGGCAAGACCATGCTTTGCCGTGACATAAGCGGACTTGAACGGCGAGGCGACCAGGCTGTGCGCGGAAGCCGTCTGGATAATACGCCCCCATTTGCGCCGCTTCATGTGCGGCACGGCCAGCCGGGTCGTGTGGAAGGCCGCGTTGAGATTGAGCGCGATGATGAGATCCCATTTATCGAGCGGGAAGTCCTCCACGGGCGCCACGTGCTGCGTGCCGGCATTGTTGATGAGGATGTCGACGCCGCCGAAGGCCTCGGCCGCCTCGCCCATCATGATCTCGATCTGGTCCACGCGCGTGAGGTCGTGATTGCTGTAGATGGCACGCGCGCCACTGATCGCCTCCAGCGCCTGGCGTTCCGTTTCGATGTCGATGGGATCGCCGAAGCCGTTGATGACGAGATTGGCGCCCTGCCCCGCCAGCGCCTTGGCATAAGCCAAGCCGATGCCGGACGTGGACCCCGTGACCAGCGCCGTCCTGCCGCGAAGCATCTTGTCTTGCATCATGCCTGTTTCTCCTTGATCTGACCGCTCGGCGCGAGGTCGAACGTGGCGCTGCGCCCGCTGTTTACATTGCTGGCGATAAGCTGGTTGCCCTTGGCGATCACCGCCGCGACCGCCGCGCGCCCCTGCGCCCAATGATCGAGCATGGTGGTGCGCGAAAACTCGAAATCGCGCGCGCCGCTCTCCCACTCGCGCGTGCGATAGATGAGATGAACGATGTTGACGGCCCCTTCGTCGATGATGCCGGCGAGGCGCCGGGCCGGTTCGCTCGCGGCGAGGTCCGGCGGCAGGCTGTCCAGCAGCGCGCGGATGGCGGCATGTTCGCGCCGCTCGCGCAGATAGCGGTCCGTCACCTGCCGGGTGCGGCTGGAATATTGAATGTCCTTCTGGCGCGACCAGATTTCCGTCAGGCCCGTGGGCAGCGGCCCTTCGGCCGGAAAGAGATCGACCTGGAAGATCAGCATGTCGCCGCTCTGATGGTCGAGAATATGGGCGAGCGGCGTGTTGGAGACCAGGCCGCCATCCCAATAATGCCGCCCGTCAATCTCCACCGGCGGGAAGCCCGGCGGCAGCGCGCCCGAGGCCATGATATGCCGCGCGTCGATGCGCCCGGCCCAGGCGGGATCGCGATTGTCGAAATAGCAGAAATTGCCGCTTTCCACGTCTACGGCGCCGATCGAAAAGCGCATGGGCCCGTGATTGACGAGGTCCCAGTCCACCAGCGCGTCCAGCGTCTCGCGCAGCGGCGCGGTGTCGTAGAGGGAGAGCGACTGGGGCGAGCCGGCCGGGGCCAGCCAGCCGGGCGGCCAGTGCGGATGAAAGAAGCCGGGCACGCCCCACATCGTCACCAGCGCCGCCGCGCCGAGATGCGCTGCCTCGCGCAGGGCATCGTTTTCCGGCAGCGGAATGGCGGGCACGCCGCTGCTCACCGTCTCCCAGAAGCGGGACAGCCGCTCGACGCGCCGCTCGGGCGGATTGCCGGCGATGATCGCGGCATTGACGGCGCCGATGGAAATGCCGGCCACCCAGTCGATGGTGATGGAGAGCTGCGCCAGATTGTCCAGCACGCCGGCCTGGAAGGAGCCGAGGGCCCCGCCACCCTGAAGCACGAGCGCCACCTGATCGGGGAGCGGCACGGGCGCATGGCCACGCCGGGAGGGCTGCCGAGGCTTGTCCATGGTGCAATGCAATAGACCCATTGCAGCGTCCGCGCCACTCACCGGATAAGCCCACGGCCGCATTTTTCGGGATCGCGGGTGCACGGCGGGCTCTTTCCCGCCGGCCCCGCCTCGCCTAAACAGGGCGGACAGACAGCCATCGGGAGCGACCGGCATGCGGCTCGACGACGAACGCGAGAGCACCAATTACGAAATCCAGCGCGGCGGCGGGCGCATGGGTGGCCTGGGTGGCGGCGGTGGCATGCTGGGCATGTTGCTGCCGCTCGTTGCCAGCCGGTTCGGCATTGGCGGCATCGTGGTGGCGGTCATTGCGATCGCTCTGGTCAACGGCGGCGGCGGCCTGCTCACCGGCGGCGGCACGCCCGAGCCGGCACAGCAGGCCGCGCCGGGCGAGCTGACCGATCTCCAGCGCCTTTCGCTGCGGATTCTGGGCTCCACCGAGCGGACCTGGTCCGCCATTTTCGCCGAGCACGGCCAGACCTACACACCCACCGTCCTCTCCTTCTATTCAAGCACGGGCACCTCGCAATGCGGCGCGGCACAATCGGCCATGGGGCCCTTCTATTGTCCGGCCGACCGGAAGATCTATCTCGACACTGAATTCTACCGCGAATTGCAGGAGCGCTTCGGTGCGCCGGGCGACTTCGCCCAGGCCTATGTGATCGCGCACGAAGTGGGCCATCACATCCAGGATCTGGAAGGCACGCTGGCGGCGGTCAATCAGCGGCAGCGCCAGCTCGGCGGGGCACAGGCCAATGCGCTGCAGGTGCGGGTGGAGTTGCAGGCGGATTGCTACGCCGGCGTTTGGGGCAAGCGCACCGGCCTCATGGAACCCGGCGACATGGAAGAAGGCCTGCGCGCCGCCCGCGCCATTGGTGACGATACGCTTCAGAAGCAAGCTGGGCAGCGGCCCGTGCCGGACAGCTTCACCCACGGCACCAGCGAACAGCGCATGGCGGCGCTGCGGCGCGGACTGGACACAGGCGATCCCGCCGCCTGCGATACCTTCGGCGCGGCGGGCTGAAGCGACACAGCCGGCTCGTGCTCTCTCCACGGAGATCGTCCGACTCGGCCGAACCGGTTCGTGTGGGAGCGTCCAATCGCGCAAGTCCGGGAAGCGGGCGAAATCCCGGACGAACGGTGAACCGGCCAAAATTCACCCTGATATCGCATTGAAAATGCGCGGCTGGGACAAGCCGGGTAATATTATTGTCCCGCGACGCGGCGATATTGCTTTCGCGAGAAAATGTGCTCGATTCCAGCTCCCTTCACAGAGCTTCACGTTTGTGGAAGATACAATCGTCTATTTTCAGTAGTTTACCTATAAATTGCATTTTTTGCATTCACATGAATGTATTTCGCACTTGCAGCAAATTAGGAATTTGCTAAATGGAAAGGGCCTTTCAGGCATCCTCTCCTAAGACTCTAAGGCCGGCCTTTTCGAAGGTCGGCCTTTTTTTTTGCGCGGAATTGCCCTAGGAGGGTCTGTCGCTCCCGCAGATCATAAAGGATATCGAGGAGAGGCGCCGCCGGTGGAAGTCCGGCATGCGAGATGCGACACAAGCGGAGGATCGAGCGCCCCAACGAGGCTGCTCTCCTCCGTTTTTTTTCGTCCGGCGCCCTGAGCCGGGATTCATTCCAGCACCGCTCTCCCCGGCGATCCGGCCTTCCGCGCAATGCAGCCTCCCGTGATCCGGCCCCCAACGTGATCCGAAACGTGTTGGCATTCCCTTCCTTCGCGGACGGGCGCTCGATCTCCCCTGCCCGACGTCCCCGGCACGCTTGTCCGGCGACACTCCAGCGAAGGGGGCGGTTGCGCGACCACGATGACGACAAAGGGCGCCTTGGTTTTTCGAGGGGCTGAGCAGTGCCGTGAGCCGCGCCGCTCTCCCGACGTTCAGTTCTTGAACTGCTGCGAACGGTGCAGATAGCGCAGATAGAGGGGGATATTGTCGGCCGGTGCGGCGGTCACTGGCTTGCGCGCAGCCTGCGGGTCAATGGCACGATCGAATGCAAAGCCCAGTCGCTTGCCTTCCACCCAGACCACGCGACCGCCCACGGCGCCGACGCCGCGCAAATCGAACACCAGCCGGTCGCCGACGAGAAACACGAAATCCCCATCCGCCATCAACCCGGTGGCGGAGAGGTTACGCACTCTGGCCTTGCCCATAGCCTCCCCGGTTTCGCGGATGACCTCCGCGAGAAGGAACAGGCTGTCTCGCTTGGCCCGTTCCTGAGAGTTCTGTGCGACCTGCCCGGCGTCTTTATCGGATTCGTTGTCCGCCATGACGCGGTCATAGCAGAAAATGCTGGACGAACTCTAAATCCACAATTTTTCCGTGGCCAGCGGTGCAGCCGCCATGATCAATCGTCGCGAGAAACCTTTTCCTGCCGCTCATGGCGCTCCTGCGCCTCCACGGTCATGGTCGCGATGGGACGGGCCTCCAGCCGGCCGAGCGAAATCGGCTCGCCGGTCACTTCGCAATAGCCATATTCCCCCTCGTCGATGCGCCGCAGCGCGGCGTCGATCTTGGAGATGAGCTTGCGCTGGCGATCGCGGGTCCGCAACTCGATGGACCAATCGGTCTCGCTGGATGCGCGATCATTGAGATCGGGCTCACGCAGCGGCTCGGACTGGAGCGTTGCCAGCGTGCCTTCGGCTTCGGCGAGAATCTGCTTTTTCCAGTCGAGCAGGCGCCGACGGAAATATTCAAGCTGGAGCGGCCCCATGAACTCTTCGTCCGGCGAAGGCCGATAGCCATCGGGCAGGTCAATGCGAACCGCCTGTTTTCCGCCGTTCTTCTCCGCTGTCGACTCCGGAACCGAGGCCATCAATCTCTCCAGCATCCTGCCGAAACCGCCATGTTGGGCGTTCCGCTGCGCGGGCCTATAATGCCCGCGCCAAGGCGAAACAAGAGCGCCCGTCACAGCCGGCGCGCCCATCCGCACCGATCGGGCCGACGCCTTTGCGCGCACATACATTGTCGTAAGCTGAACGACGGCGGCGGGGCTTGCCGCTTGATCGCCCCCGGCAGGCAAGGCATAGGCTGCGCCCATGCACGACATCAAAGCCATTCGCGACAATCCGGCCGCTTTCGACGCCGCCCTCGCGCGCCGGGGCGTGGCGCCGGCAAGCGAGGAGATCGGCGCGCAGGACACGCGCTGGCGGGCCGTCTCCACGGCGTTGCAAGAGGGGCTCGCGCGCCGCAACGAAGCCAGCAAGCTGATCGGCGCGGCCATGGGCAAGGGCGACAAGGAGACGGCCGAGGCGCTCAAGGCAGAAGTGGCCGCCCTCAAGGCGCGGCTGCCGGAGATGGAAGCGGAGGAAAAGAGCCTCGCCGACGCCGTGCAGGCGCGCCTCGCCGCTCTCCCCAACATCCCCGCCGCCGACGTGCCCGAGGGCGCGGACGAAACGGGCAATGTCGAGGAGCATCGCTGGGGCACGCCGCGCACGTTCGATTTCGAGCCGCGCGACCATGCCGATTTCGGCCCGGCGCTGGGCATGGATTTCGAGGGCGCGGCCGCCATGTCAGGCGCGCGCTTCACGGCGCTGCGCGGGCAGATGGCCCGGCTCCACCGCGCGCTCGCCCAGTTCATGCTGGACGTCCAGACCGGCGCCAACGGCTATGAGGAAGTCAATCCGCCGCTGCTGGTGCGCGATGCCGCGCTGTTCGGCACCGGCCAGCTTCCCAAATTCGCCGAGGATCTCTTCCAGACGACGGACGGCCGCTGGCTGATCCCCACCGCCGAAGTCAGCCTCACCAATCTGGTGCGCGAGCAGATCCTGAACGCGGACTCGCTGCCGCTGCGCTTCACCGCGCTCACACCCTGCTTCCGCTCCGAGGCGGGCGCGGCCGGGCGCGATACGCGCGGCTTCATCCGCCAGCACCAGTTCGAGAAAGTGGAGTTGGTCGCCATCTGCACGCCCGAGCAGGCAGCCAGTGAACATGCGCACATGGTCGCCTCCGCGCAGGGCATCCTGGAGGCGCTCGGCCTGCCCTATCGGCGCATGCTGCTGTGCACCGGCGACATGGGATTTTCCGCCGCCCGCACTTACGACCTCGAGGTGTGGCTGCCCAGCCAGCAGACCTATCGCGAGATCAGCTCCATCTCGACCTGCGCGGATTTCCAGGCGCGGCGCATGAACACGCGCTTCCGCCCCGAAGGCGAGAAGGGCACGCGATTCGTCCACACGCTGAACGGGTCGGGCCTGGCGGTGGGCCGCACGCTGGTGGCGGTGCTGGAAAATTACCAGCAGGCCGACGGCAGCGTCACCGTGCCCGAGGCGCTCGCCCCCTATATGGGCGGCGTAACGGTGCTCACGCCCCGATAGGCCACACGGCTCAGGGCGTCAGGGAGTCCCCGCGAAACGCGGAGTTTGGAACAGCATGCGCATTCTCCTCACCAATGACGATGGCATCCACGCGCCCGGTCTCAAGGTGCTGGAGAAGATCGCGCGCACGCTCTCCGACGACATCTGGATCGTCGCGCCGCAGGAGGAACAGTCGGCGGCGGGGCACAGCCTCACCATCTCGCGGCCGCTGCGCATGCGCCAGCATGGCGAGAAGCATTACAGCGTCGCCGGCACGCCGACCGACGCGGTGATGATGGCCGTGGGCCATCTCATGAAGGATTGCCGGCCCGACCTGATCCTCTCCGGGGTCAATCGCGGCGCCAATCTGGCCGAGGACGTGACCTATTCCGGCACCGTCTCGGCGGCGATGGAAGGCGCGATCATGGGCGTGCGCTCCATCGCGCTCAGCCAGGTCTATGCGCGCGAGGGGCTGGGCGATGCGATCCCCTTCGAGGCGGCGGCCGGCTGGGGCGAACGCGTGATCCGCGCCCTCATCGCGCAGCCGGGGCGCAGCAAGACGCTCATCAACGTCAACTTCCCTGCCCTGCCGGCGGATCAGGTAAAGGGCATCCGCGTCGCGCGACAGGGCTTTCACGATGTCGCACGCAACCGCATCGTGCCGGGCGTCGATCCGCGCGGCTACCCCTATTTCTGGTTCGGGCTCGACCACAGCGATTCGGCCCCGCGCGGCAGCGATCTGGAAGCCTGCGCACAGGGCTATGTCGCGGTGACGCCGCTGCATTTCGACCTCACCCATTATGAACTGCTGGCCGATCTGGAAGCGGCGCTGGAGGGGCAGCAGAACGGAGTCTAAGCGAAAGCGGGACATGTCAGCGCGCCGCCAGCAAGATGGGGTGGCTGGGCCCTGGACTCCTGCCTGCGCAGGAAGCCGGATTCGCGCTTGATCGGCGGGCGAATTCAATCGGAGGCGAACTTGGCGGAGAGCCCTCGTCTTAAGGCGACGCCAGGGTTCGCCGCCCCGCCCACCAATTCCCTTGCCGGGCGGCCCGGCTGCTGGCACCTCTGACGCGGCATGTTCCACCGCGACGATCCTCGCGCTCCGGCCATTGCCTTCCTGCGCCGGCGCTCCGGACTGCCCATCTGGGCGGACCTGGGCTGGCGCGTGGGCATCATTCTGCTGCTGGTGACGCTCGTGCTGATCGTCCACTGGATCGAGCGCGACGGATTGCTCGACACACTCGACCGTGAAATCAGCTTCACCGACGTGCTCTATTTCACCACCGTGACGGTGACGACGGTCGGCTATGGCGACATCGTGCCGGTGAGCACCACCACGCGGCTGTTCGAGACCTTTTTCGTCACACCCATCCGCATTTTCGTGTGGCTGCTGTTCTTCGGAACAGCCTATCATTTCGTTCTCCGCAGCAGTTGGCACAGGTGGCGCATGGCCCGCATCCAGAAGACGCTTCAGGACCACATCATCGTCGCCGGCTACGGCACCAGCGGATCGGAGGCGGTGCGCGAACTGATCGCGCGCAATATCGACCCCCGGCGCATCGTGGTGATCGACGGCAGCGAAGCCTCGCTTGCACTGGCCGAGGCGGCCGGCTGCAATGTGCTCAAGGGCGACGCCACGCGCGACCAGACGCTGAACGACGTGCGCGTGCAGAAGGCGCAGGCCGTCATCGTTTCGGCGGGGCGTGACGACACCTCCATCCTCATCACCCTGACGGCGCGCGCACTGGCCGCCAAGGTGCCGATCAGCACCGTGGTACGCGCCACCGATAATGAGGATCTGGCCCGGCAGGCCGGCGCCACCACCGTCATCAATCCGGCGAGCTTCGCGGGGCTGCTGCTCGCCGGCTCCTGCCAGGGTTCGCACATCGCCGACTATATCGCCGATCTCGCTGCGACAGGCGGGCAGGTGCGCCTCAACGAACGGCCAGTGGCTCCGGAGGAGGTGGGCAAGCCGCTGTCCGCCGTCTCGCCGGGCCTGGGCGTGCGCATCTACCGCGCCGGACGCGCGATCAGCTTCTGGGACGAGGAAGCGCAGATGCTCTATGGCGGCGACCTGGTGGTGGAGATTCTGCCGGAGAAACCCTGAGCGGCGGGCGGCACGATCTCTGGAGCCGAGTCGGGCCGGGGGCGGGCCTGTCAGGGGCCGTTGCCATGGCCCCCCGGGCCTGCGCCAGGTGACGAGCCTTCTGCAATGCGGGGGGATCGATTTTCAGCCCATCAGACCTCGGGATGGGGGCGCCTACACGGGCGACACGACCGGAAGAGCCGCGCCCGGCCCTGCCCCAGCAGCAAGCGCTGGATATTTGCGCCGCTTGCCCCTATATGCGCGCGCGATCATGGCATTGAAGTTCCCCAACGCCCCCAAGGTGGGCATGGTTTCGCTCGGCTGCCCCAAGGCGCTGGTGGACAGCGAGCGCATTCTCACCAAGCTTCGCAGCGACGGCTACGCGCTCTCCGCGGACTATGACGGCGCGGACGTGGTGCTGGTCAACACCTGCGGCTTCCTGGACAGCGCCAAGGAAGAGAGCTTGGAGGCGATCGGCGAGGCCATCGCGGAAAACGGCCGCGTGATCGTCACCGGCTGCATGGGCAAGGAAGCCGATGTGATCCGCGCCCGGTTCCCCGAGGTGCTCGCCGTCACCGGTGCCCATCAATATGAGGATGTGGTGAACGCCGTGCACGCGGCGGTGCCGCCCGTGCCCAATGCCTTCGTGGACCTGGTGCCGGAGGGCGGGCTCAAGCTGACGCCGCGCCACTACAGCTATGTGAAGATCAGCGAAGGCTGCAACCATAGCTGCGCCTTCTGCATCATCCCGTCGCTGCGCGGGAAGCTTGCCAGCCGTCGCATCGACGCGGTGCTGCGCGAAGCGGAAAAGCTGGTGCACGCCGGCACGAAGGAACTGCTCGTCATCAGCCAGGATACCTCGGCCTATGGCGTGGACGTGCGTCACGAGGAACGGCAGTGGAAGGGCGAGAGTATCCGCACCCACATGACCGATCTCGCCCGCGCGCTGGGCCAGTTGCGCACGCCGCAGGGCGAGCAGCCCTGGGTGCGGCTGCATTATGTCTATCCCTACCCCCATGTGGACGCGGTCATTCCGCTGATGGCCGAAGGATTGCTCACGCCCTATCTCGACATTCCCTTCCAGCATGCCGCACCCAATGTGCTGCGCGCCATGAAGCGCCCCGCCAACGAGGCGAAGGTGCTGGAGCGCCTGAAGCAGTGGCGGGCGATCTGCCCGGACATCGCCATCCGCTCCAGCTTCGTCGTCGGCTTTCCGGGGGAGACGGAAGCGGATTTCCAGTATCTGCTCGACTGGCTGGACGAGGCCCAGCTCGATCGCGTGGGCGCCTTCCGGTTCGAGCCGGTCGAAGGCGCGCAGGCCAATGCCCTGCCCGATCCCCTCCCCGAAGCGGTCAAGGAAGAGCGCTTCCAGCGAATCATGGCCAAGTGCGAAGCCATCAGCGCTGCCAAGCTCGCCACCAAGATAGGCCGGACCATCCCCGTTATCATCGACGAAATGGGTGAGGCCGACGAAGATGGCAGCGTGGGCGCGACGGGCCGTTCGCAGGCCGATGCGCCGGAGATCGACGGTCATGTCTATCTGCGCGACGTGGACCCGGCGCTCGCGCCCGGCGCCATCATCCCCGTGACCATCGAAGACGCCGACGCGCACGACCTGTTCGGCGTCCCGGCCTGAAATCCGCCGCAAACGCGGCATCGAAAAAAAACGATTGTTGCGGAAAATTGGAAACATCCGCGCCGTCAACCGTTGTGCGTCCGTCCATTTGCAACAGGGATGAACGCCCATGAGACATGCTTGGAAATCCTTCACTGCCCTGGCGGTGCTGGCCCTCGCGGCTTGTAGCCAGGAAGCGCAGCAGGATACGAATAATGCCTTCGATTCCACCCAGAACGCCCTCACGAACACGACGGAAGCGACGGGCAACATGCTGGGCAATGCCGCTCAGGCGCTGATGCCCACTCCCTCACCCCAGGAGTTCGTGGATCGCGCAGCGCGGAGCGACGCCTATGAAATCGCCGCCGCCGAACTGGCCGCGACCAACGCCAGCTCGGCCGAGGTCAAGGATTTCGCGCGGATGATGATTACCGCCCACAAGGACTCCACCGAGACGATCAAGAAGGCGGCGGCCGCTGCCACACCGGCCGTCACCCCCAGCGCGACGCTCACGGCGGACCAGCAGGACGACCTCAACGAGCTGCGGGCCCTCAAGGGTGCGGAGTTCGACAAGGCCTATATCGATGACCAGGTCGATGCCCATGAGGATGCTCTGGCGCTGATGCGCAAGTATGCGGCGGACGGCGAAGCCGCCTCGCTCAAGACCGCGGCGGCGAGCATTGCCCCGGTGGTCGAGCAGCATCTCGCCCGCGCGCGAACGCTCGACGACGCTCTGGATCGGGATTGATCCCACAATCACTCGTCCACCCTCCCGGACGAGAGCGGAGAGCGCGGCGCAGCCCTCACATCTGCCTTCGCTCTCCGCACTTTATGAGGCCCTCGCCGCCTCGGAGGCGGAGGTGCGGCCCGGCTTCAGCCCTGTGGTGGTGCTGGGCGAAGGCCCAGTGGGCGCGCCGCTCATGCTGGTGGGCGAGCAGCCCGGCGATCAGGAGGACCGGCAGCGCCGACCCTTTGTCGGCCCCGCCGGCCATGTGCTCGACCAATGCCTCGCCGAAGCCGGGCTCAAGCGCGATGCGCTGTTTCTCACCAATGCCGTCAAGCGCTTCAAATATGCGCCGCGCGGCAAGCGCCGGCTGCATCGCACGCCGACGGCCAGCGATGTCTCCCACGCGCGCTGGTGGCTGGAGGAGGAAATCCGCCTCGTCGGCCCCCGTGTGCTCGTCGCGCTGGGTGGCACCGCGCTGCTGGCGCTGACCGGCCAGCGCACGCTCAAGCCCGTGCGCGGCCAGCTCCTGCCCTGGCACGAACGGCAAATGCTGGCCACCGTCCATCCCAGCTATCTGCTGCGCCTGCGCGACGAGCCAGATCGAACGCAGGAGCGCACACGCTTCATCGCCGATCTCGCCCGCGCAGCGCAGAGCGCGGACATGGCATGAGCCTTGTCGCGATGCTCTGTCGTCGGTTCGGGACAACTCCCCCAGCGCGGATACGGGCATGCCGGCCGGGACAACAGGCAAAGGCTCTCGACCGGCGGTCCATGCGCATGCGCGATGAGGGTCGTCACCACCCGCATTCCCGGACATCCGCTCCTGGCCGCGCGGCGGCCGGCGGCTTTGTTCGCTATCGCCTACAACAGCGGATCACTCCTGGTCCGGTGCGGCCTCCCAGCCGCCGCCCAGAGCCAGGAACAGCGTGATCGCGTTGTCGGCGAACTGCGCCTGCGAGAGCGCCAGCAGCGCTTCGGCGGAGGCCAGCGAGCGCTCCGCATCCAGCACGATCTGGAAACTCTCGGCGCCCTCGCGATAGCGCAGGCGAGCGATACGCGCCGCCTCGGCGCTCTGGTCCCGCCCGCGACGCAGCGTGGCGAGGCGCTCGCCCTCGGCCGCGTAGCGCGTGAGTGCGCTCTCGCTCTCCTGGAGAGCGTTGAGCCAGGTGCCGTCGAACGTCGCGAGCGCGCCCTGCTCGGCTGCCCTGGCCTGCGCGATACGGGCCCGGGCCGCGCCGATATTGGGGAAGCTCCATGAAATGAGAGGCCCCAGGCTGAAGCGGAAGCCGCGCTCGGAGAAGAGATCGTCCCCGGTCGCGGCCGTCGACCCGACCGAACCGCCCAGGCGGATGCTGGGATAGAGATCGGCCGTGGCGACGCCGATCCGCGCCGTCGCGGCGGCAAGGCGGCGCTCGGCGGCGCGCACGTCCGGCCGGCGGGCCAGCAGGCTCGCGCCATCGCCCACGGGAATGGTCGTCCGCACGGCGGGCGGCGTGGCGCAAGCCGCCACATCCGTGGGGAACTGCGTCGGCGGCTTGCCGGTCAGCACTGCGAGGCGGAACAGCGCGGCCTTGCGCTCGGCCTCCAGCCGGGGGATGTCGGCGCGCGTCTGCTCGAGCAGGGCGGCAGCGCGGCTGCTGTCCAGCGCGGTACCGCGCCCGCCCTCCACTAGACGCCGCGTGAGATCGAACGTCTCTTCCTGCACGCGCAGGCTCTCACGCGCGACGGCGATCTGGCGGCCGGCATCGCAGGCGTCGACATAGGCGCGCGCGGTCTCCGCAACGACGCTGATCCGGGCGAGATCGTAGCTCGCCTGCGCCGCGCCCAGATCGGCCCGGCCGGCCTCGATCCCTCGGCGGATACGGCCGAAGAGATCGACCTGATAGGCCACATCGAGTCCGAGATCGTAGCTCTCGCCTTCCGGGCCTGGGCCTGCCAATCCGGCGGCAGCGCCCGAGCTGCGGCCATAGCCGGCGCTGCCGCTGACCGTGGTCGAGGGCAGTCGCGCGTTGCGGGTTTCGCGCAGGGCCGCGCGCGCCTGCTCCAGATTGGCGGCGGCGACGCGCAGATCGGTATTGGCGGCCAGCGCCTCCTCGACCAGCCGGTCGAGCGCCGGCGCTTCGAACAGCCGCCACCATTGTGCGGGCGGCTCGTCCGGCACGAAGGCGGGCGCGGCGGCGCTGGCAAAGGGCGTCTGCGCTGGCGCGGTGGGCGTAGGCGCCACATAATTGGGCCCGGCGGCGCAACCGGCGAGCAGCGAAGCCGTCGCCATCAGGGGAATGAGCCTGCGTTTCATGCCGCGCCTCCTTCGCGCGCTACACTGTCGTCCGGCGTGCCCTTCCAGCGTCGCTTGAGTCGCTCTGCAATGCCGCGCACCACCGTGTAGAAGACCGGCGTGAAGATGAGACCGAAGGCCGTCACGCCGAGCATGCCGAACAGCACCGCCGTGCCGAGCGACTGGCGCATCTCCGCACCCGGGCCGCTGGCGATGGCGAGCGGCACCACGCCGAAGATGAACGCAAAGCTGGTCATGAGGATCGGCCGCAGGCGCACCCGCGCTGCCGCGATGGCCGCCTGGAAGCGGTCCATGCCCTGATCCTCGCCCTGCTTGGCGAACTCGACGATGAGGATCGCGTTCTTGGCGGCGAGCGCGATCAGCACGACGAGGCCCACCTGCGTCAGGATGTTGTTGTCCATGCCGCGCAGGTTGACGCCGAGCAGTGCCGCCAGGATGCACATCGGCACGATCAGGATGACCGCGAGCGGCAGCGCCAGCGATTCATATTGTGCCGCCAGCACCAGGAAGACGAACACCACCGCCAAGCCGAAGATCAGCGCCGCACTGCTGCTCGCCGCCTTCTCCTGGAAGGCCAGGCCGGTCCATTCATAGCCGAAACCCTCCGGCAACGCCTGATCGGCAACGCCTTCCATGGTGGTGAGCGCCTCGCCCGAAGAGACGCCGGGTGACGCCTGCCCCTGCAACTCGAAGGCCGGGAACAGATTGTAGCGGATCACGCGCGCCGGGCCGGTGTCGTTATGCAGCGTGGAGACAGCCGAGAGCGGCACCATCGCTCCGCTCGACGAGCGCACCTGAAGCCGGCCCACATCGCCTGCCTCGTCGCGATTGGCGGGCTCCGCCTGCGCGGTCACGCGATAGGTGCGGCCGAGCAGGTTGAAGTCATTGACATAAGTGGAGCCGATATAGGTGCCGAGCGCGTCATAGACTTGGCCGGGTTCGACACCGAGCCATTGGGCCCGCTCGCGGTCCACATCGGCCCGCAGGCGGGGCGTGCCGGTGTTGAAGGTGGAATAGACCTGCGTGAGCGTCTCGGGATGCTGCGCGGCCGCGCCGGCCAGCGTGCCTGCCACGCCTTCCAGCGCGCGATAACCTGCATCCGAGCGGTCCTGCACCATCATGACGAAGCCGCTGCCATTGCCGAGACCACGCACGGTGGGCGGCGAGACCATGAAGATATTGGCCTCGTCCGTAAGCTGGGCAAACAGGCCGCTGAGCTTGCGGGCCAGTGCATCGGCGCTCTGCTCCGGCCCGCGCTCGGACCAGTCGGAGAGCTGCATGAAGATGGTGCCGGCATTGGAGGACTGCGCCTGCGTGGTGCCGTCCATGCCCGCCAGATAGATGGCGCCGACCACGCCCTCCTGCTTTATGGCGGCATCGAAGGCCTTGTCGAGCACGGCATTGGTGCGGTCGAGCGAGGCACCCGGCGGCATCTGGACGACGCCGATAAGGATGCCCTGGTCCTGCTCGGGAATGAAGCCGGTGGGCGTGGCCGTAAGCCGCCAGCCGGCCATGGCGAGCAAGCCGACATAGACCACCAGCATGATGGCGGCCATGCGCACGAACCGGGCGGTCATGCGACCATAGCGGTCCGCCACCCAGTCGAAGCCCTCGTTGAACTTCTGTGCGCCGATGCGCAGCGGCCGCAGCCAGCGCGAGCCATGATCGACATGGCCCGGCGCGTGGGGCTTGAGCAGCAGCGCGGCGAGCGCGGGCGACAAGGTGAGCGAGACGGTGAGCGAGATGACCGCCGCTGCAGCAATGGTGACGGCGAACTGCCGGTAGAAGATGCCGGGGATGCCCGGTGTCAGCGCCGTCGGCACGAACACGGAGACGAGCACAAGGCCGATGGCGATGAGCGCGCCGGAGACTTCCTTCATGGTGCGGTGCGCCGCCGCGCGCGGCGTCATGCCGTTGCGGACATGGTTCTCCACCGCCTCGACCACCACGATGGCATCGTCGACCACGATGCCGACCGCCAGCACCAGCGCGAAGAGTGAGAGCGAGTTGATCGAATAGCCAAGTGCGAGCTGCACGGCGAAGGTGCCGACCAGCGCGATAGGAATGGCGATGATGGGGATGATAGCGGCGCGCCAGGTCTGGAGGAAGACCATGATGACCAGCACCACCAGCACGACCGCTTCGAACAGCGATTCCTGCACCGAGCTGACCGACGCGGCGACGAACGCGGTAGGATTGTAGGGCGCGGCATAGGTCATGCCCGCCGGCAGATCGCGACCGATAAGCTCCATTTCGTTGAGCACGAGTTCGGCTGCATCGAGCGCGTTGGCGCCCGGCTGCTCGATCACGGCGATGGCGACGCCCCGGTCGCCGTTATAATAAGCGCGGATGCCGTAATCCTGCCCGCCCAGCTCCACACGGGCAACATCGCGCAGCCGCGTCATCGATCCGGTGGCGGGATCGGACTTGAGCACCACGTCGGAGAATTGCTCGGGATCGGCGAGGCGCCCCTGCACGTCGAGCGGCACCTCGAAGGCGGGGTTACGCACGCCCGAAGGCGCCTGCCCCAGCGAGCCGCCGGCCACCTGCACGTTCTGCGCACGCAGCGCCGCGACGATCTCGCTGGCGGTGATGTTGCGCGCGGCCGCCCGATCCGGGTCGATCCAAACACGCATGGAATAGTTGCCGCCGCCGAACACATTGACGCCGCCTACGCCCTTGAGGCGCAGCAGTCGGTCGCGGATGACCGTCTGCGCATAGTTGCCGACATAGTCGACATCGAGGCCGGAGCCCTTGTCCGCGGTCAGCGTCAGGATCATGAGGAAGCCGGTGGCCTGCTTGTTGACCGTGACGCCCACCTGGCGGACCTGCTCAGGCAGGCGCGGCTCAGCGAGGCGGACACGGTTCTGCACCAGCACCTGCGCGGCATCGAGGTCCGTCCCCGGCTCGAAGGTGACGGTGATCTGCGCTTGGCCCTGGGTCGAGCTGCTCTGGATATAGAGCATGTTCTCGACGCCGTTCACTTCCTGCTCGATAGGCGCGGCGACCGTCTCGGCGATCGTCTCGGACGAGGCGCCGGGATAGGGCGCGGAGATGACGATGGTGGGCGGTGCGATCTCGGGATATTGCGAGAGCGGCAGCAGCGGGAAGCTGAACGCGCCGATCAGCGTGATGAAGATCGCGATCACGGCCGCGAAGATCGGCCGCTCGATGAAAAATCCGGAGATATTCACGGGAGTCTCTCCTCAGCGCCCGCTCGCGGGCAGCGCCGTCGAGGCGGGCGGCGCGGCATCGGCGCCGGGCGCCTCTTGCAGCGGAGCCTCTTCGATCTTGCCCGGCTTGGCCGTGACCTTCTGGCCCGGCCGCGCACGCTGGATGCCGCCGATGATGACACGGTCGCCGCGGGCGATACCGCTGCGGATCACGCGCAGGCTGCCACTGAGAGGGCCGACCTCCACCGGGCGCGCTTCCACCACGTCGTCCTTGCCGACCACATAGAGCACGCGGCGCGCGCGGTCCGACACGATGGCGGCATCGGGCACCAGCAGCGCCGGATAGGGGCGCGAGGCCTCCAGCCGCAGATTGCCGAACATGCCGGGCTTGAGGAAGCCATCCGCATTGGGAATGACGGCCCGCGCCATGATGGTGCCGGCACCCGCGTCAATGGCATTGTCGATGAAATCGAGCGTGCCGGTGCGCGTATAGTCGCTTTCGTCGGCCAGCTTCACGCGCACGGAGGCGCCGCGCTCGCCGGTGCCGCCGCGCTGATATTTGAGGAGCTGGGCTTCGGAACCCTGAAAAGTGAAATAGAGCGGATTGGTAGAGACGATGGTGGTGAGCAGCGTCTGATCGGCCGTCACGGAATTGCCCGGATCGACCCGGCGATAGGAAATGCGGCCCGAAACCGGCGCTGTCACGCGCGTGAAGCCGACATCGAGCGAACGGGCGCGGACCTGCGCTTCTGCCGCGGCGACCTGCGCAGCGGCGGAGCGGGCAGCGGCCTCGCGCGCCTCAAGCTCTTCCTGGCTCGCCGCGCGGGCGGCGGCGAGCGTCTTGGAGCGCTCCAGCTCCGTGCGCGCATTGGCGAGGCTGGCCTGCGCCTGAGCGAGCTGCGCGCGCGCCTGCGCCAGCGCGGCCTCGGACGGACGAGCATCGACGGTGAACAGGAGCTGCCCCTTCTGCACCATCTGCCCATCGCGGAAATGGACCCCGCTCAGATAGCCGGTCGCACGCGGACGAACCTCGACGGACTGCACCGCCTCGAAGCGGCCGACATATTCGTCCCAATCGACGACATCCTTCACCACCGGCGCCGACACCGTGACAGCGGGCGGCGGGGGCGGAGGCGGCGTCCCCCCTGAACAGGCCGCGAGGCCCAGCGCGAGCGTTGCAGCGATCACGATCTGCGTGTGTCGTATCATGGAAACCGTCCAAAAATCTGGCTGAACCAGCGGCTGGCCAGCGGGCCCGGACTCATGCCGGGATCCGCCAGCCAACGGCCGATGACGCGCGCTAGGCCCCGTCGCACGGCTTGTCAACAGCGGTGGACATATAAGTCAACGACTGTTGATTTAATGTCAGCATATGTTAGAAGGGCTGCCCATGAGCGTGTCGCCCGCCACAAAAACCCGATCCCGCAACGCCGCAGCCACCCGTCAGGCCATCCTCGACGCGGCGCGCCGGCATTTCGCGCGGGACAGCTATGAATGCGTGGGCCTGCGCGAAATCGCGGGCGATGTGGGTGTCGATCCGGCACTGATCTCGCGCTATTTCGGCGGCAAGGAAGAGCTGTTTCGCGAAGTGATGCGCGATGAAAGCAGCGGCACGCTGTTCGATGGCGTCACGGCCGATGAGCTGGCCGGCCATCTCGTCACGCTCATTCTCGACGGCCGCAGGGATTGCGAGAACGCCGCCGCGCATCTGGATCGGCTGCTCATCGTGCTGCGCTCCGCAACCTCGCCCAAGGCCTCCGCGATCGTCTATGAAGCCATTGACGAAATCATCCTCGCGCCCATCGCCGCGCGCATCGACGCCCCCGATGCGCGCCTGCGCGCCGGCCTGACGCTCACCGTGCTAATGGGCAGCGGCATGGTGCGTAACGTCATGCGCCTCAAATCCATTTCCCTGGCCGAGGAAAATGCGTTGCGCGCGCGCCTGACGGCGCTGTTCGAGACAGCACTGAGCGCCGGATAGGCAGGACAAGGCGGTGCTCCCGGCATTCCGACAGTCATAAGGCCCATCACGCCCAGGTGAGGACGAGGCGACCGCTTGCCGGCACATAATAATCGACGCGGTCGGGGGACACCTCCTGCGGCCGCAGCCGATCGCCACCCACGGCGGCGACTGTGGTTTTCGGCAGGCGCTGCCGTTTCAGCCGGACGAAGCTGAGCCTCGCGGTACAGGTTTCCCCGCCATCGAGCATGATCGTCAGCGCGCCGTCGCCGGTGCGCTCCATGGCGCGGACGAAATGATCGCAATAAATCCGGAACGGCGCGCCTTCGACATGGTGAAAGGCGCGGGTCGCGAAAATGAAGGCGGCACCGGCGCCGTAGACCTCCTGCCCGACCTGCCCGGCCGGCTGCCCGTCGGCATAGAGATCCTCCAGCGGAAAGCTGAGCGCGCGGTCGACATGGCCGTTGGTCGGACGCTGCTCCTTCGCGATGGCTTCGGGCGGCAGGGCATCGGGATAATAATACCAGGCCCGGTCCAGCGCATATCGGCAATATTCCGCGATCAGCATGCGCGCGGCGGGCTCCAGGTCCGGGCCGCTATCATTGAGATAATATTCGAACGCCGCATAGGAATCGAAGCATTCGTATATAGCCATATAAGGCGCGTCCTGAAGGCAGGTCACGCCCATGAAGTTGCGATAATGGACGGCCAGCTCCAGCTCGCTCTCCCAGATTTCGCAATTGTGGAAGAAGCTGGCCAGATAAACGTAGCTCTGCTCCAGATAGACGTCGCGATTGGTGATCCGCCACAGCCGCATGCACGCTGCGGCGCCCCAGGCGGTGAGATTGGCCTGGTAATTGAGCGTGAAGCGCAGGCCGATGGCGGCGTCAATCGCCGCCCGCGCCTCATCGAGGAAGCGCTTGTCGTCCGTCAACTCGAACGCTTGGAGCATCACCCAGGCATAGATGCCGCCCACATCGGTCTGTCCGCGCCCGTCGACCGCTGACTGCGTAATGACCGAGAAATCGGCCATCTTGTATTGGATCGGCCATTTATAGGCAAAGTGATGCGCCGCCTCGATGCCGAAATCGATGGACTTGAGGAACAGCGCGCGCGCCTGCTCGTCGCCATCGAGCGCAAGGAGACCGAGATTGAGCAGCGGGTGGTAGAGATACCAGCTATCCACCGCGTCGGCATCCTTGTCGTCGCCTACACTGGGGAGATAGCGCCGCAGGCTACGCAGCTTGGTGTCATAGAATTTGTCGAGGCCTGCCTTGAACTCGCCTTCGAGCGGATGCGGCTTGCCACACCATTTGCCCCAGTCGTGAATCGCCTGGATCAGCGACATCTGCACCATGATGTCCGGATATTCAGCGGCGGTATAAGGGTGGATGTAGCGGTGGCCATAATGGCGGATGGTGGCCTCGGGCGCCTTGTCGAGATCGTGCAGCGTGCGCTCGGCGCGATCGATCCAGTCGCGAAAATCGGTCCGCGGCAGGTCGAGCCAGCGATAGGCCTCGCCGAGCATCTGGAGGAACTGACGCGCGGAATCGCGCTCGTGGCGGAACACATCGGGCCGGAAGACGAGGATCGCGTCCGACAGCGTCACCGTGACGCCTGCCGCGAGCGCGTGGGTCGGCGGCGTTCCGCTCTGCGGAGGCGTGGGCAGCAGATAGCCGAGTTCGGGCCACTCGCCACCCACGACCCCGTCCGGCACCGTCTTGGTGGCGCGGCAATAGGCGTTCGCGGCGGTGAGATTCTGGAAATAGAGCACATTACCGAAAGCCGGCTTGTCGAGGTGGAAATAGAGCACGCCCGCGTTGAGGCCGCGCTGCCCCGCCTCGACATGACCCACCGCCCCCAGCGGATCGTCCTGCGCATCCAGCGGATAGAGATCGCGCGGCGCAAACGGCACCACCATATCCACGGCCGGCGTGAACTGCACCACCATGCGCAGTTGCTCCAGCGCATCGGCGCGCGCGGTGAACATGGCGACATGCTCGCCAAGCGCGCTCTCGATCCGCAAGCGAACCGCCTCTCCCGCACCGCGCCGGGCGACCTTACAGCGGAACTTGCCCGGCACGAACGCCACGCGCAGCGCCAACCCGCCCTGCCCTTCGCGGCGGATCAGCGCCCAGACGGAATCGCGCGCGGCGCACAACTCCACTCCCAGCCCGCCGGTATCGAACCGGGCGACCGGCTTCATCTCACCGCCAAGCAGCGCCTGGCGCAACGAAAGGACATAAGCGCTAACAGCCGGCGACGCGGCTGGATGATCGGATTGCAGGACGCGCGGCATTGATTTCCTCGGCAGTGCAGAGCGGCATTGCTCTTCCGCGAAGAAACCCGCTCGGGGCCCCTCTGTTCCGCGCACATGTTAACCCATTTCTTCCCCGGCCCATCGCAGCGCCTCGGCTGGGCGGCGCGGACCTCCGCCGGGGCAGAAACCGAGGCGTTGGCCAATCGTTACGCGGGCCTGACCACATCGAGCATCAAAGCGCGAAAGGACGGAGCCGGTGGCGATTTGCCCTCGCCCAAAGGGCGGCCCTCTTCTCAACATATTGCCGCACAGCGGCGGCAGGACCGCAAGCCGCCTGCGCGCCTTTGGCCGGGCCAGCATCGCAGGGAGGGACAGTTGGCCAGTCTAGCCGCCCGAGCCTGCGACCAGCGCGAATATTTCCGGCCGCATCAATATCTGGCCTATGAGGCCGACACGCCGCAGGTCGTCTATCGCATCGAGGAAGGCTGGGCGTGCCGCTTCCGGCTGCTGAGCGACGGGCGACGGCAGATCACAGCCCTCTTCCTGCCGGGCGATTATTGCGAGCCGCAATGGGCCTTCGGCGCCGGCCCCGCCCAGCAGATCATGACGCTGACCAAGGTGCGGACGCTCAACTGCCCGGTCTCGGCCGGCACCTCCTCGGAGCAGCGCCGCGCCCTGCTCGATGCGCTGGTGACGGCGCTTGAACGGCAGACGGCGTGGCTGGTGACGCTTGGCCGCAGGACGGCGATGGAGCGCATCGCCCATCTGCTGTGCGAGATCTACGAGCGCATGGACAACAGCGGGCTCACCTACAGCCAGCAATGCGCCATGCCGCTCACGCAGATGGACATTGCCGACATTGCGGGACTCACGCCCGTTCATGTCAACCGCACCTTGCAGACGATGCGCGCCACCGGCCTGATCGAATTGCAGGCGCGCTGGCTGCGCATTCCCGATCTCAAGGCCCTGCGACAGGCCGCAAGCCTGCCCTGACGCGCCCCGCGCGAGAGATTTCGCGCAGCGCGGGATAGGAAGCGGCCCCGGCACGTTTCGAGAGCGCAGCGACGACAAGGAGAAAGCCATGACCGCGTTTCGCAGCAGCAGGCACGTCCCCACCCAAGTGACGGACAGGCCCAACATCTCGACCGAGAACCAGCCCGAAGGCGCCGCACGCCGGCCGAGCGACACGCTGGACCGCGAACCCAAGCGCGACCCTGTGAGCGGCGCCGCCATACCGGACAATTATGATCCCGAGACGAACACCCGCGTCGGCGAGGAACAGGACAGCAGAGCAGGCAAGCAAGGCGCCGCACGCCGCAAGCCGGCCCGCTGACCCCTCGTCCGGCGGCTCCGGCCGTCCCACCCCCATCGCGTGTCGCCGCGTGCGTGGATGCCGGGAAGCGTCCTTGCCCCGCGTTCCGCTGCGGCCCCTCCTCTCGGGACATTCATGCTCGCGCCTCAAGCCATTATTTCCGATACCGAATGCGAACAGGGCCTGCGGCGCCTCGTGTATGAGGCCGCCTTTTCCAACACCACGGCGGCGCTCACCACTGGCGTGATCCTCACTGCCTTTGCGCTCCATCTGGGTGCGAGCAATGCAGTGATCGGCCTGCTGGCGGCGCTGCCATTTCTCTCGCAACTCACGCAGGTGCCGGCGATCGCGCTCATCGAGCGGCTGCGACAGCGCAAGCGCATCGCCGTGCTCTCCAGCGCGGCGGGGCGCACCATGCTGGGGCTCATGGCGCTGCTGCCGTTCGTGCCCGGGGTCGCCATCGGCGGCCTCGTCTTCGCTACGGCCATCCTGTGCATCATGGGCGCCATTGGCGGCTGCGCCTGGAACGCGTGGCTGCGTGACCTGGCTCCAGAGGACCGCATGGGCAGCATCTTCGCCCGCCGCACGGTCTATGCCACCTTCACCACCATCATTGCGGGCGCCGGCGCGGCGCTGGCGCTGGAACTGACGCCGCCCGGCTCGGATGCGCGGGCGTGGAGCTTCTGCGCTCTCTATGCCGTGGGCTGCGCGGCCGGCCTCATCAGCGTGGGCATCGTGGCGCGGATCCCCGAACCGCAGATGCCGGCGGCGCAGTCCGAATCCGCACATCTGCTCACCCGGCTGCGCACGCCGCTCACTGACCGGAATTTCGCACGCCTGCTGCGATTCCTGGGGAGCTGGCAGTTCGCCATCAATCTCGCGACGCCCTTCTTCACCGTCTATCTGGTGGAGCAGCTCGGCTACAGTATGACCATTGTGATGGGCCTGTCCATCGCCAGCCAGATCGCCAATGTGGTGGCCCTGCGCAACTGGGGCGCGTTGGCCGACCGGTTCAGCAACAAGTCCGTCCTGCTCGTCGCGGCCCCCGCCTATATCCTGAGCATCCTGGGCATGATCGGCGCCTCGCAGATCGCCACACCGCCCTGGCGTCTGGCCTGGCTGGCCCTGCTCCACCTCTTCATGGGCGGTGCCGTCGCCGGTGTGACGCTCGCCACCGCCAACATTGCGCTCAAGCTCTCGCCGCGCGGCACGGCCGCCTCTTACCTCGCTACGAGCGGCGTGGTCACGGCGGCCGCAGCCGGCTCGGCGCCGATCCTGGGCGGCCTGTTCGCCGACTTCTTCTCGACACGGCACTTCGAGTTGCTGATCCGCTGGACCAGCCCGGACGAGGTGCACGTCTTGCTGCCGATCCATCTCACCAACTGGGATTTCTATTTCCTGCTTTCCGGCCTGCTCGGCTTCTATGCCCTGCACCGGTTGAGCCTGGTGCGGGAAACCGGCGAGATCAGCCGGCGCGAGATGGTGGATAAGGTGCTGTTCCAGACACGCAGTTCCATCCACAATTTCTCGACCGTGACGGGCCTGCGCACCCTGACCGAGGTACCGAGCGCCTTTCTGCGCGAGGCGCAGGTACAGACGCGCTTTTTCCGGATGCAGCTTTCACGCGGGTTGCGGGACAAAGCCCGACGGAAGAGCCGCCGATAGCCGCGCCGGCCTCATTCGGAGAGTCGCGGCATGACACGCATCAGCGAAACGAGCGTGCGGCGGGGCTGTGTCAGCATGAACTGGGTGGCCACGGCAATATCCTCGGCCCGCAGCATCTTGCCTGCATGGATCATCTCGCGCTGCTCGGGCGGCGGCGTGTCGGGCGACTGCATGTCGGTGCCGACGAGGCCGGGCTCGATATTGCCGACCTTGATGTCCTTCTCGGCCAGCTCCTTACCCAAAGCCTCGGCAAAGGCCTGAACGCCGGTCTTCGTCGCCGTGTAGACGGTCGATTCGGGCGACCGGCTCACCGCCGACATCGAACCAATGAAGACGATATCGCCGCCCGGCTGCATGCGCTCGACCACCCGGCGCGCCGTGGTCATCATGGCGGTCAGATTGGTGTCGACGACATAGCGGATGGTCTCGACCGGCGATGTCTCCAGCCCTTCGGCCGCAAGACCGGCATTGATGACGGCAATGTCGATGCCGCCGAGGAAGCGCTCGGCCTCTTCCACGAAGCGATCCACGCCCTCCTGTGTAGCCAGATCGACATTGACGCCCTCCCCCTCGCCTACTTCGCGAATGCGCGCGAGCGCATCCGCCAGAGGCTCCGGCGCCCTGCCGCAGATGAACAGCCTTGCGCCCTCGGACGCCAGAAGCACGGCAATGGCGCGGCCGATACCGGTGGTTCCGCCGCTGACAAGGACGCGGCGGCCCTTCAGGCTGGGCATTTCGGTGTGTGCGTCCGCGCGGTCGATGGTGGGCGTGGCAGACTCGGGCATGGGGGCCTCCTTTGCAGGCCGAACCCCTGGCACGCGCGCGGGTTCCACCGGCAGGAGCGACGAAGATCGTGATCCAGATTAGTTTCGCGCCGCCTTGGCGCGCGGCGCGGAACGAGGCGCACCGCAGGGGCGTTGAAGGCCTAGCAAAGGCAGGATTCATGTATGACAAAGGACAAGAAAGCCTTCCCGCCGCCCATCTATCATGGCGATCAGGACAAGGACCGCCTGCCCTATAGTGGGCCGCCGATCCGAACACGGGCCGGGCGGGAAGAAGACATTGGCAGAAGGCAGCGGCGCGGTGGTCGGCTCGGGCGCGAGCGCAGGCGGAACCGGCGGACCGAGCGAGGATCCGGACGTGGATTCCATCGGCGGTGGCGGCGGCGACGCGATGCCGCGTGAGCGCGGTTCGAAAACGGAGCCCGGGGCCGAGGATTAGGACGAGAGCCATTTGCACCCGCCATTCCGGGGAAAGCCGAAGCCATGCGATTGTAGGCGAGATTCCCGCTTCGCGAGAATGACGGTGGTAAAGAGGATGCGGCGAATCATCGCGCCTCGCGCAAACGCCGCCCCCTCAGAAACCGGGATCGTCCTGACGGTGCCGATCCATAAGTGTGACGAGCCGTCCGGTCCAGCCGCGCCGATAGGCCAGGCCTTCATAGACAGTTGCGACCAGCCGCGCCCAGCCGAGATAGAGCGGCGGGCAACGCAGCCGGCGCGCGAGCGCGAAAACGAGATGGCTCCACCGGCTAATCGCCGCGCGGCAGCGATAGAGGAGCTTGCGTCGCAGGGGGAGATGCTGTCCGCCCGGCGCCACGCGCTTGCGCGGCCGCAGGGCCGGCGGCATGACCCGCAGCCGATAAGCCAGCCCGTCGCGGCGCTGGCGCAGGCCCGCCGCTTGCGTACGCGCAACGAAGGCCGCATCGACCGGCTCCAGCCGCAACCGCCCCTGCGCGATCGCCTCCTCGATCATGGCCAGCAGCGCAGGCGCGCGCACGATCACGACATTGGTGCCCCGGCCATCCGCGCTATAGGGCTCCACCCACGCATCGCCAAAAGCGATGTCCGCCGTCTCCGCCACGACATCGTCGCAGAAGTTGCAGGCCGAATTCTGGAAGAAACCCGCGCCCCAATCGCCGTCGGCGAGGTGCCACCAATCCTGCTGCCGCGTGCTGCCGTCGCGCAATGTGAGCTGCGCCGTGTACCAGTTGGCCGGCCGCGCGGCATCCTTGCGGCGATAATCCGCCGAGGCCAGCGTGCGGATCGGCACGCCGAGCTGCCAGGCCATGCTCTCCAGAAAATGCGCGCTCTTCATATGGCCGCAGAACAGGCCGAGCGTGAAGGGAATGCGGTCGCGCAGCAGCGGCTCCTCGGCGCACAGCAGGTGCACGGCCTTCATGAAGCAGGGCACGCCGACCACCGCATAGCGGCCGGGCTGCGCGCGGATCTCCCGCAGCACGTCGGCGAGCGTCACCGGGTAATAGCGCGACTTGGCACCCTCCCGCAGCGCCGTTTCGGTCCGGGAGAGGCGATAGCCGAAGAAGCGGCCGTCGCGCTCCGGCGAGAAAGGCGCGACATGCGCGACGGCATCGACAAGGCCCCGGCGCAGCAGCTCCGCCGCCACCCACGTCACCATGCCGCCGGAGCTGCCCTCGGCGCGGAAGCCCAGCTCCTCGACATGGCCCACGAACGCGCGCCAATGGCGGCCGATTTGCAGATCATGCACCGGGGCGTCAGGGAAGCGCGCCGCCGCGATGGCATCTTCGTCGCGTGCCGTGGGCGAGAATGGACAGATACGGGAAAATGCCGCGCTGCGTCCTTTGGTCCAGGGTCCGGCGGGCTTGATCTGGCCAAAGCCATCCCACGTCATGGCACCCGTCGCACCGGCGCAGGCGCCGCAGCCGATGCACAAGCCCGCACGCGCGATGTCACGGGGCGCCAGCGCCCGCTCAGCCAAGGGCGGAGCCCAGATAGGCATCGGACCGGCGGCGCAGCACGGCGATGCGCGCAGGGATGCGGGGGTCGAGCGGCGCACCCAGCAATTCGGCGAACCGGTCGGCCGAGGTGCGTTCCCCGACGAGATGATGCGCGGCGCCCACTTCCCGCGTCAGGTCGCGCACCTTGCGCGAACGATAATCGGAAGGCGCCGCCACGAACGGCCGACCATGCAGCAGCGCGAAGATGCAGCCGTGGAAGAAATTGGTGGCCACGGCCTGCGCGCCGGCAATGAAGGCTGAAAATTGCTCGGGCCCCGCTTCGACCCGCTGCGCGTCGGCCCAGTCGTTGCGATAGCCGATGCTGATAATGGGCAGCCGCTCAGCCGCCGCCCATTGCCGGACCCTGCGCGCGAACCAGGGCGGGAAGCTGTGACCGTAAAGCGCGAGATAGGGCTGTTCGACACGTAGCGCCGGCGGCGGCGGTGGAGGAAACTGGAGGCACGGATCGAGCACCAGCACCGGTTCCCGGCCCGTGCCCTGGCGAACCAACTCGGCGCTGTTGGTATCGCGCACCGAGATCGCCTCGAACCGATCGAGCTTGCGTGACCAGTCGGCGGGGAGGCCATCGCGCGCCTCATGGCTGCCGAAGCTCGCCGCATAGGAAAGCAGCCGCCCGGCGCGCAGCCGCTCGCCGAAGAAGATCGGCTTGCTGCCGTACCACGGGTGGCGGAAATTCCAGACCTCGTCGCTGCCGACCAGAATGATATCGTAGCGGCCGGCCTCCTCCGGCCGGTCGAGCGGGAAACGCGGCGACTGCCGAAGCTGCTCGAACGCGGCGAGGAAGCGGCGTGTCTTGGCGGCATAGCGCCCATAATCGGCACGCGGCGTACGTCGCGGAAGCTCCGGCCGGAAGGCGCAGCGCAGCTCGGCCCACCGCACATCGCGAGAATCATGGTCGAGCAGTTCGGCATCATAGCCGCGCGCGCGCAGACCCTCGACCAAGCAGCGGGCCTGCCAATAGGAGCCGTAGTTAATGCTCCGGTGAAAGGTGAGCACGCCCAGCGTCATCGGCCATAGATCCGGTCCAGCACCTCGGCGGCGCGCACATATTGCTCGGCGCGGCCATCGAAGCCGGGCGAGCGCGCCAGTCGCTCCGCCCAGGCGGCGGCAGCACGACCGCCCCAGGCATCCGGCGGCGCGGCCAGCAGCTCACCCGACGTGCCGCTGAAGCGGTGTGCCGTGAAATCGTAGAAGGAGCCGTCCACATTGCGCAGCGCCGCGCCGCCGCCGGTGCCGTAGAAGGCCGCCTCAATGACGGCATCGCGGCCCGCGTGCAGGCCCCAGGAGCAAGCGAGACGGACCGACACGTCGCCGGCATCGAAGCGGGCGACGGCGTAATCCTCCACCGCGCCGGATTCCGGCGCCATGCCGACGTGCAACAGCTCGGCCGTCACGCTGCGGACGGCGGGGAAGCCGAGAGTCCACAAAGCGAGATCGACAAGGTGGATGCCGAGATCGATCACGCAGCCGCCGCCGGACTGGACGGGATCGTAGAACCACGCCTTGTCCGGCCCATAGGCATTGTGGAACGTCAGATCGATGGCGAACAGCCGTCCCAGCCCGCCGCCATGCACGACATCGGCAATCGCCTGCATGGCCGCCGTCTCGCGATAGGAGAGATCGACGCCGAGCAGGCGGTCCGCGGCGCTCGCCGTCTCGACCACGGCCCGGGTCTCGGCGGCGGTGCGGCCCAGCGGCTTCTGGCAGAACACCGCCGCCCCGGCATCGAGCGCGCGCAGCGCCTGCTCGGCATGAAGGGCACTGGGCGTGGCGATGACGATCCCGTCCAGCCGCCGCTCCAGCATCTCCTCCAGCGAGCCCAGCCGCGCGGCATCGGGCGCGAGTTCGGCAGCCGCAGCGGCACATTCGGGCGACGGATCGCAGATCGCGACGGCGTCGATCGAGCCGGTCTCCAGCATCGCCTCCATGCGGTGCCGGCCAATCCAGCCCGTGCCGAGAAATCCCACGCGCGGCTTCATGCGAGCATGACCAGTGCTTTGACGAAATTGCCGGGCTTGTCGCGCGTGGCGGCCAGTGCCTCGCCGATGCGTTCGAGCGGATAGCGATGCGTGTAGAGCGGCGCGGGATCGAACCGCCCGCTCGCCACCGCGTTCATCGCTTCACGCAAGCCGCGCATCTGCACCACCGGATCGCGCTCATGGGCATTGACGATGTCGATCGCCTTCCAGTTCCACGCCTGCATGTTCACTTGGCGCGGCCCATCCTGATGATAACCCGCAATCACGAGCCGGCCGCCCATGGCAACGAGATCGCCGGCGAGATCGAGCGGCCATTGCTTGCCCACGGCCTCGATGACGCAGCCGCACCCGCGGCCTTCGGTCAGCGCCATCACGCGCTCCACGATGTGGCCATGATCGTGCATGGCGATGGTCTCGGCAGCGCCATAGTAACGCGCGAGAGCGAGCGATTCCTGCCGGCGCGAGATGGCGATGACATGCGCGCCGGCTTCCGAAGCGAGCCGCGTGAGCACCGCGCCCAGAAAGCCGATGCCGATGATGGCCACGCTCTGCCCAGCGCGGATGTCGGCGCGGCGGAAGATGTTGAACGCACAGCCGAGCGGCTCGCCGGGAAAGGGCTGTTCGTTCAGCGCATCGTGCAGCTTCACGACCGCATCGGCAGGCGCGACATCGTAATCGGCGAAGCTGCGGCAGGAGAGCGTCGCGACGCGGTCGCCCGGCGTCAGCGACGTGATGCCCGGCCCCAGCCGGTCCACTACGCCCCAGCCTTCATGGCCGAGCCCACCCGGCTCGCCGGGATAAGTGGACCATGGTTGGCCCATCCAAGGCTCCAGATTGGACGCGCAGACACCGCAGCCTTCGAGACGGATGCGCACATCGCCCGGCCCCGGCTCAGGCAGCGGCGCCTCCACGATGCGGATCTCGCCGGGCCCGGACAGGACGGCCGCGCGCATCACAGCCATGTCCCCACGAGACAGAGCGTCGCGGCGGCGGTGACGCCGGTGGTCGTCCAGCCCAGCAGATTAGTGAGGCGGCCATTGGGCTGAGCGCCCATCAGTTTGCGGTCGTTGGTCATGAGCATCATCAGCAAAAGGAGAGGCGGAACGGAAAATCCCTGAACAATTCCCGACCAGACAAGTGCCCGCATCGGGTTGAAGCCAAGGAAATTAAGCGCGACGGCGACCAGGGTGACGAGGAGAATGATCGAATAGAACAGCCATGCCTCGCCGACATGCTGGTGCAGGCTCCCCTCCCCGCCCAGTCCCTGGACCAGATCATAGGCCGCGCCTGTGGTCATCACGGGAACCGCCAGAAACCCCACGCCCACCACGCCGAGCGCAAACAGCAGCTTGGCCCCGCCGCCCGCCAGCGGCTCCAGCGCCTGGGCGGCCTGGGCGGCCGTGTCGATACGCGTGATGCCCGCTTCGTGGAGCGTCGCGCCGGTCGAGAGGATCACGAAATAAAGAATGATATTGGAGAAGAGCATGCCCACGATCACGTCCCGCCGCGTGCGCGCCAGCTCGCGCCGGGTCGCGCCGCGGCGCTGCCACCAGCGGCGCTTGCCCTCGGCGATCTGCTCCTCGACCTCCTGGTTCGATTGCCAGGTATAGACATAGGCGGAGAGCGACGTGCCGATGCACGCCACGATCATCATCAGAAACTCGCTGTTCCACCGAATGCGCGGCATGATGGTGGCGCGCAGCACCTCGGCCGGATCGGGCCGGGCGAGAAGGGCCGCAGCAACATAGGCGAACAGGATCAGCGCCAGCCAGCGGAAGATGCGGCGGATCAGCTCGTAGGACCCGAAGAGCTGGAGCAGCACCACGATCATCGCGACGCCGACCACAATCAGCGCGATGGGGATCGGCAGGAGCAGGTTGATCGCCGCGCCCATGCCGCCCAGATTGGCGGCCGCCTCGATGATGTTGCCCAGGCACGCGCCGATCATCAGCGGCCAGAGCAGCAGCGGCGAATAGCGATCGCGAATGGCGGCAAACAGGCCCTTGCCATAGACCCGGCCGATCTTGGCCGAGAGATAGACGACCACATACATCATCGGCAGCAGCACCGGCGCGATCCACAGGAAGGTGAAGCCGAAGAGCGCGCCCGCGCTTGCATAGGTGCCGATGGCAGAGGGATCGTCGTCCGCCGCGCCCGTCACTACGCCTGCCCCCACCACGCGCGCCAGGCCGCGCGGCCGGGGCCGCGGCGGCGGGTCGGGTTGCGACCCATCCGGTTGCGGCGTCATCCGATAAAGGCTTCAAGCGCATCATGGGCCTCGTCGTCGGGCATCTGCACGGGGGGATGCTTGCAGAACCATGCCGCCGCAGGCAGCACCGGGCCGGCCATGCCGCGATCCTTCGCCAGCTTAGCGCAGCGGATCATGTCGATGGCCACGCCGGCGCTGTTGGGGCTGTCCTCCACCGAGAGGCGCAGCTCCAGATGCATGGGAACACCGCCGAAGAGCTGGCCTTCCATGCGCAGGAAGCAGACCTTGTTGTCGTTCTGCCACGCGACATAATCGGACGGGCCGACATGGATGTTCTCATCCGCGATCCGCCGCTGCGCCACGGATTGCACCGCCTCGGTCTTGGAGATCTTCTTGGAGGCGAGGCGCGTGCGGTTGAGCATATTGAGGAAATCGGTGTTGCCGCCGGTGTTGAGCTGATAGGTGCGGTCGAGCTTCACGCCGCGCTTCCTGAAAAGATCGGTGAGCACGCGGTGGACGATGGTGGCGCCGAGCTGGGCCTTGATATCGTCGCCGATCACCGGGACGCCCGCCTGTGCGAAACGCGCGGCCCACGCGGGATCGCTGGCGATGAACACCGGGATGTTGTTGACGAAGGCGACGCCCGCTTCCAGCGCGCATTCGGCGTAGAATTCCGTCGCCTTCTGCGAGCCCACCGGCAGATAGTTCATCAGCACGTCGGCACGCGTCTCGCGCAGCACCGCGACGACATCATCCTTGCTGGGCTCGGGCGCATCGGCAAGCTGGAACGTGCGGTCCTCGGGATAATCGCGCATGTGGTCGGCAATGCCGTCGCGCACGCACCCCATGCGGATCCTGGCGCCCGTGCCCGCGACCGTCTCGCAGAAAACGGCCGTGCAGTTGGGCTTGGCGAAGATGCCTTCGGCAACGTCGCGACCGACCTTGCGCCGGTCCACATCCCACGCCGCCACCACGCGGATGTCGCTGGGCCGATAGCCGGCCAGCTCCTCGTGCATGAGCCCGATGGTATCGTTCGTGCCCTCGCGATAATGGGAGAGGCCCTGCACGAGGGAACTCGCGCAATTGCCGACGCCGGCAATGGCGATGTTGATGCCGTGGCGGTCCGGAGAAAGCATCAGGCGGCACTCCTTTCCGCGGCGAGGCGTTCGTCACGGTCGAAATGGAGGGGAGAAAGCTCGGGCGCGGGCGGCAGCGCATGGGCGGAGCCCGCAGGCGGCGCAAGCGCGGGGCGGACGCCACGGCCCGGCGCATAACGGTCGATCATCCAGGCGCAGAAATCGGCGAACGCCTGCGGTTCGCGCGCGGCGCTGGTATGATGCGGCAGAATGCCGAGATGCGCTGGCGTGAAGCAGAAAGTCACCGTCACGTCAAAATCAGCGAGCGCCGCCATCAGCCGGTCGAACCAGTCGACCGCGCCGGGGCGAAAGCTGTCCGCCCAGGAGAGGCCGGTGCGGATGTGCCGGGTGCCCAGGCGTTTCATCCAGGCGACGGCTTCATCGAGCCGGGGATCGTCGAAATGGAACCACTGCATGAGACCGATCTCGGCGGCGTGGCGGGCATAGACCTCCAGCGCTGGCTTGGGCGTGCCGTCCTCGCGGATCAGGCCCAGATGGAAGTGGCGATAATAAGAGGAGCCCTCCGCCTCCCGGTGCCGGGTCTCCGCGCCCCAGCTCTGCGGCAGATCGAAGAGCGAGTACCAGAAGATACGCTCGGCGCGGCCGCGCAGCAGGTGCGCAGTGCGTTCCAGCCCGAAGACCTGCACTTCCTCGGCGCCGAAGGAACTGACGCCCACTTCCGTCACCCAGACCGGCTTGTCCGTCACCGCCTGGATCTCGGCGATCTTCTCGGGCCAGGCGTCGAGCGGCCAGAGGTTCCAGTCGATGGGAAAGCCGTGCACGGCCACCACGTCCACGGCCTCGAGCGCGCCATGATCGGCCATGCGGCGGAGCCAATGCGGATCGATGGGCGACATGCCGCCGAGCACACGGGGAAGGCCCGGATTGATGGCGTGGATCGCCGCGCCGGCGCGCATGACATGATCGGCAAACAGCGCCCAGTCCGGATCGATCGACGGATCCCAATGCGACTTGTTGTTGGGCTCGTTCCAGATCATCGCCGCTTCGATCACCGCTCATCTCCTCTGGCCGGATAGACCGCGCGGGGACCGAGTCGGGCATAAGGCACCGGCGCCACGCGGCAGAGATAGACCTCGGGCTCGGGATGCGCCTCGATGGCGAAGCCCGCGGCGCGCAGCATGGCCTGGCTGCACGCGGCGTTGGGCGCCCACCAGTTGGTCCAGTCGTGCGCGAACTCGCGCTCGATGAAGTGCAGCCGGGGATAGCCCGGCTCGTCGAAATAAGCCGGCGGCTCGTTGGTGCCGGGCTGGAAAAAGGGATGATCCTCCGGCACGTCGGCAACGCGGTCGGAGCCCTGTTGCATCGTCTGGAACAGCATGAGGTCCCGCGCGACATGCTCGCGGATCAGGTCGAGCGCCAGCAGCGGGTGGCGCAGATGATAGAGCACGCCCATGAAGATCACGAAATCGAACGTCTCATGCAGCGCGGCGACATCGTAGATGGAGAGCTGGCGGAACTCGATGCCCGAAAAGCCGAGCGCCTGAGAGACGAAGCGCGCCTGCGCCAGATAACGGGGATCGCTGTCGATGCCGACCACCCGCTCGGCGCCGCGTCGTTTCATCTCCACCGAATAGAAGCCCGCATTGCAACCGATGTCGAGCACCGACTTGCCGCGCATGTCCTCCGGGATCACGCCGGCAAAGCGCTCGAACTTGAGATTGGGATAGTCGCCCAGGAAATGGTCGGGCGCGGTCATGACACCGTCGCCGAGATCGATATTGTGGAACCAGGGGCCAAGCGCGGAGACACGGGCGCGGAGGGCATCGGAGCGTTTCATTGCGGTGTCGGCCTCCATGAGCGCGCTCAACTCCCTTCTTGCCTGGCGCCACGCGACGCGCCTGACGATGATGAGCCGAAGCGGGTCGGAGCCCCCGCGCAACGTTCGGTTCCACCCCACTGTTCCCCCAGGGCAGCAACAAAGCTCGCTCTTCTTAATCTACTTTAATGACGTGGGTTCGGCCGGGCGGAACCTTCCACCCCCCTGCGCCCTTCCCGGCTCATGACGGATGCGATGCGGACATGGACGGCAGCCATGCGCGAGAGCGACTTCGATGGCGCCTGGGCAATCGCCCGGCAGACGCGCGCCGCGCGCGACCCGGCCACCCGCGACGATCCTTCCCTGCCCTATCATCGCCGCTGGCTGTGGGACGGACGGCCGCTCCACGGGCGCGACGTGCTCGTGCGCTGCTATCACGGGCTCGGCGACACCATCCAGTTCGCCCGCTATCTGCCGCGGCTGGCAGCGCGAACCGCGTCTCTCACGGTCGAGGCGCAGCCCCGCCTGATCCCGCTGCTCGCCACCATGGACGGGGGCGGCACGCTGGTGCCCTTCGACCCCGCCCACCCGCGCAAGGCGGCGTACGATATCGAGATCACCGAGCTGGACGAGGCGTTACGCATTCCGCCCCCGGCGCTCGCCGCACCCTATCTGCGCGCCACGCCGGCCGTCCTGCCTCGGGGCACGGTGGGCCTGTGCCATCGCGCGGGCGACTGGGACACGGAGCGCTCCGTGCCGGCCGCGCATCTGGCGCCGCTCTGCCGGATCGCACCCTGCATCAGCCTCGTGCCGGAGCCGGAAGGTCTAGCCGTGCTCAATCCGCAGGGGTGCCCGTTCGATATCGCCGTGACGGCCTCATTGATCGCCGGCTGCACCCTCGTCATCACGGTGGATACCATGATCGCGCATCTTGCCGGCGCGCTGGGCAAACCGACCTGGCTGTTGCTCAAAGCCGAGCCGGACTGGCGCTGGGACCCGCGCCAGCGCCGCAGTCCCTGGTATCCCACCATGCGCCTTTATGCGCAGCCCCGGCCCGGCGCCTGGCCCCCCGTGATCGAGCGCGTCGCGCGCGATCTCGCCGCGTGGCGCGGCGTCCAGACGGAGCGCCGCGCGCGATGAGCCCCTCAGCATGCCCGTCCGTGCCGGTGTCCTGGGGCGAGTTGCTCGACAAGCTCACGATCCTGGAAATCAAGCGCGAGCGCATCGCACGGGCCGACGCGCGCACGCATATCGAGCTCGAATATCGTGCCTTGGGCGCGGCGGCCGCATCGGTGCTGGACGTGGACGGCATCGCGCCGCTCGTCCGGCAGCTCAAGCGCGTAAATGCGCTGCTCTGGGACATAGAGGACGCCATTCGCGAGCAGGAGGCGCAGGCGGCGTTCGGGACCGTGTTCGTCTGCCTTGCCCGCTGCGTGTACAAGACCAACGACGAACGCGCGGCCCTCAAGCGCCGCATCAACGCCCTGCTGCGCTCGGAGCTGGTGGAAGAAAAGAGCTATGCGGACGGGAGCGGCACGGCAGCGCTCCTCAATCCGCAACCGGCGCATTGAGGCCCAGCCGCAGCACACCGGCGGCAATGTGGAAGGGCGTGACCGAGGCCGGCGCGCATTCCAGATGAAGCAGACGTCCCAGCCCCTCGCCCATTGCCTCGGCCATGAGACCACGGATGATGTCGCAATGGGTGACGCACAGCGCCGGTGTCGCCGTGGCGGGGAGCGCGAGCAGATAGGCCCGCGCCCGCGCAATCGCCTCGCCCATGGTTTCGCCGCCGGGGCAGCGGGCCGTGTCGCGCGCGCTGTTCCACCGGTGCCAGTCCTCATCCTCCGCATCGAGCGCATCGAAGCGTCGGCCCGTGAACCGCCCGAAGTCGATCTCGTCGAGCGCGTCCGTGGTTCGTACCGGCAGCCCCAGCCGGCGGGCGAGCGGCGCGATCGTCTCCTGCGCGCGGCGGCGCGGGCTGCAATGGAGCGAGGCGAGCGGCCGGCCTTCCAGCCGGTCGGCCAGTGCCTCGGCTTCGGCCCGCCCCTGTGCATTCAGCGCGATTTCCGAGCGGCCGCTGAGCACATGACCGAGTTGCGCGTGCGCGCCGTGCCGCACCAGCAGGACCGTCTTCATGCCGGCGACCAAAGGCGCGCCGCTCCGCCGTGCCGCACGCCTTCATCTCTTTGACTAACCTGAGTTAGGCCCAAGGAACGTTGAGGAAGAAGAAGCATTCCGGCCCCTGCAATCAGAAACGGGAAACGCCTGCGTTCGAGAACCGATCCCCGGGCGACCCCATTTTGCCGGAGGCGAGCGATTGAGCGAGACTGTTCTCATCACCGGCGGCGCGGGATTCATCGGCCGCTTTGTCGCCGATGAGCTGCTGGCACGCGGCCATCAGGTCCGCGTGCTGGACGCCCTGATCCCGCAGGTGCACGGCCAGGGCGAGCGGCCCGCCCCGCTCCACCATGAGGCCGAGCTGATCCGCGCCGATATTCGCGACGGCGATGCTGTGGCGCAAGCGCTCAAGGGCGTCGAGAGCGTCGTCCATCTCGCCGCCGAGGTGGGCGTCGGCCAATCCATGTATGAGGTGGAGCGCTATACGTCGGCCAACGACCTTGGCACCGCCGTCCTCTTCGAGCGGCTGATCGACCATCCGGTCCGGCGGGTCGTCACGGCCTCCTCGATGAGCATCTACGGCGAGGGGCTTTATTGCGACGCCGATGGACGGTTCGTCGAGGATGCCGAGCGCGGTATTGTGCGCGACGGACAGAAGGTCTGGGATCCGCTCGACGAGGAGGGGCGGCCGCTCGTCCCCGTGCCCACGCCGGAATGGAAGCGCCCCAGCCTCGCCTCGATCTACGCGCTCAACAAATATGTGCAGGAGCGCACGACCCATATCATGAGCGAACCCTATGGGATCGAGAGCGTGTGCCTGCGCCTGTTCAACGTCTATGGCCCGGGACAGGCGCTCTCCAATCCCTATACGGGCGTCCTCGCCATCTTCGCCTCGCGGCTGCTCAATAACCAGCGGCCGATGATCTTCGAGGATGGCGAGCAGCGGCGCGACTTCGTGCATGTGCGCGATGTCGCCCGCGCCTTTGCCGACGCGCTGACGCTGCCGCAGGCGGCGGGACAGACCTTCAACATCGGCTCGGGAGAAGACCGCTCCGTGACACAGGTCGCCGATGCGCTCGCCCGCGCCATGGGCAAGGCCATCGAGCCGGAGATCGTCGGCAAGGCGCGGGTCGGCGACATCCGCCACTGCTTCTGCGACACGGCGCTTGCCGCCGAATGCCTCGGCTTCCGGGCCACGCAGGATTTCGAGGCGGGCCTCGCCGAGCTGGCCGAATGGGTGCAGAGCCAGACGGCGGAGGACCGGGTGGGCGAAGCGCGCGCCGAACTCGAAGCGCGGGGACTGGTCGCATGAGCGGCGCGGCCGACCGGCCGATCCTCGTCACGGGCGGCGCCGGCTTCATCGGCGCGAACCTCGTCGACCGGCTGGCGGCGGAAGGGCATGACGTGCTCGTACTCGACGCGCTGGTCCGCGCGGGGGTGGAGCGCAATCTGGCCTGGCTCAAAAGCCGGCACGGCCGGCGCATCCGCACCGTCATTGGCGACGTGCGCGACGCCGCCCTGGTTCGCGAGGCCGCGCGGGATGCGCGCGCCATCTTCCACTTCGCGGCGCAGGTGGCGGTGACGACGAGCCTCGTCGATCCGGAAGACGACCTGCGCACCAATATGATCGGCACCTTCAACGTGCTGGAGGCGGCGCGCGGAGCCGCGTGCCCGCCGCCGGTCATCTTCGCCTCCACCAACAAGGTCTATGGCGACCTTGCCGATCTCCGGTTCGATCTGACGGACAGTGGTTATGCGCCGGCCGGGGGCGCGCTGCGCGACAATGGTATCAGCGAAGCGCGTCCCATTGCCTTTCATACGCCCTATGGCTGTTCCAAGGGCGCCGCCGACCAATATGTGCTTGATTATCATCGCAGCTTCGGCCTGCCCACGGCCGTCCTGCGCATGAGCTGCATCTACGGCCAGCGCCAGATGGGGACGGAGGACCAGGGCTGGGTCGCCCACTTCCTGATCCGCGCGCTGGAGGGCCAGCCGATCACACTCTACGGCGACGGCCATCAGGTGCGCGATATCCTCGACGTCTCGAACGCAGTGGAAGCCTATCTCGCGGCGTGGCGGCGTATCGACCGGGTGGCCGGCCGCGCCTTCAATCTGGGCGGCGGTGTGTCCAATGCCGTGAGCCTGCGCACGCTGCTCGCCCACATCGCGGCGCTGGTGGGGCGGGAACCCGATCTGTGCCCGGCCGGCTGGCGCGCGGGCGACCAGCGCTATTTCGTCGCCGACACACGCGCGGCCCGGGCGGCGCTGGGCCTCGGCGATCCGCTGCCCTGGCGGACCGGCGTGGCGCGTCTCGCGCAATGGCTGGCCGACGAGCGCGGCATTGCCCTCGCCGCGCCAGCGCGCGCCACGGAGCCCGCCAGCCTGCGGGAGGCGGCGCTGTGAGAACAGGCAAGGTGCGGCGCGTGCTGCTCACGCTCGATGCAGTGGGCGGCGTCTGGCAATATGGCCTCGACCTGGCGCACGGCCTGGCCGCGCGCGGCATCGAAATCATCCTCACCCATATGGGCCCGCCGCCCAGCGCCGCTCAACTAGCGGAGGCAAGGCGTACCGCCAACACCACCTTCATCGAGACTGGCCTGCCGCTCGACTGGCTCTGCGAGGGGCCCGAACCCATCCGCGAGGCCAGTGCCGCCATCGCCGCGCTGGCCGCCGACGAGAAGGTCGACATCGTCCAGCTCAACATGCCGACACTGGGCGCGCGCACTGCTTTCCCCGCGCCCGTGATCGCCGTGACCCATGGCTGCGTCTCCACCTGGTGGCAGGCGGCGCGGCCGGGCGAACCACTGGACCCGATGTTCGCCTGGCACCGTGCGCTGATGGCCCAGGGGCTTGCGGCCGCGGACCGGGTCGTGGCGCCCACGGCCAGCTATGCCGGGACCATCGCCCGCCACTATGGCCTGTCGCGCCTGCCCGCCGTAGTCCACAATGGCCGCCGCCCCCTCATCGACGCGAGCGCGCACGCCATGCAGGACAGCGTGCTCATGGTCGGCCGGCTGTGGGACCGGGTGAAACGCGCTGCCCTGCTCGACCGCGTCGCGGCGCGGCTGGCCGTGCCTGTCCTTGCCGCCGGGGCCCTGGAAGGCCCGCATGGCGAACGCATCGCGCTCGATCATCTCGTGCCCATTGGCCACCTGGAGCCGGACGCTCTGGCACGCCGGCTCGCTTCGCGCCCGGTCTTCGTCTCCACCGCCAGCTTCGAGCCTTTCGGCCTCGCGGTGCTGGAGGCGGCAGCAGCGGGCTGCGCGCTGGTTCTTTCCGATATCGACAGTTTCCGGGAGCTTTGGGACGGCGCCGCCATCTTAGTTTCCGGCGAGGACGAGGCCCAGTGGGCCGACGCCATCGAGGATGTGATCGGCGATACGCCCACGCGCCTGCGGCTGGGCGCCGCCGCGCGCGAGCGGGCGGCCCGCCTGACGCCGGCAGCCATGGCTGACGGCATGACCGCCCTCTACGAAGCGGCCGCCGACAGCCTGCCGACCGGGAGGGCAGCGGCATGAAGATCGTCTATTTCACGCATTCGCTCGCCTCCTGCTGGAACCATGGCAATGCGCATTTCCTGCGTGGCGTGCTGAGCGATCTCATCGCGCGCGGCCATGACGTGCGGGTCTGGGAGCCGCACGACGCCTGGAGCCTCGCCAATCTCCTCGCCGACCATGGCGAGCGGGGGCTGGATGCCTATCACGCCGCCTATCCCGAACTCACCTCGCGCCGGTACGATGCCAAAACGCCACCGGACGCAATGGTGGATGGCGCCGATCTGGTGATCGCCCACGAATGGAACGACCCCGCGCTCATTGCCGAACTGGGCCAGCTACGCGCGCAGGGTGGCCGCTTTCTCCTCCTCTTCCACGACACGCATCACCGCGCGGTGAGCGAACCCGAGACGATGCGCGCCTATGATCTCTCCGGCTTCGATGGCGTGCTGGCCTTCGGCGAGGCGCTCGCCGAGGTCTATCGCGGTTGGGGCTGGGGCAACCGCGTGTGGACCTGGCACGAGGCCGCGGACTTGCGGCGCTTTCATCCGCCGACGCGCGAAGGCGCCCGCGCCGGGCTGGTCTGGGTCGGCAACTGGGGCGATGGCGAGCGCACGGAGGAGCTGGAGCGGTTCCTGTTCCGCCCGAGCCGGGACGCCCACCTGCCGCTCGACATTTACGGCGTGCGCTACCCCGACGACGCCAAGGCGACGCTTGCCCATTACCAGGCGCGCTATCACGGCTGGGCGCCCAACGCCTGCGCACCGCAGATTTTCGCGCGGCATCTGGCGACCGTCCACGTGCCGCGCCGCTTCTATGCCACGCTCCTGCCGGGCATCCCGACCATCCGCGTCTTCGAGGCCCTCGCCTGCGGCATTCCGCTGGTCTCGGCACCGTGGAAGGACAGCGAAGGCCTGTTCCGTCCGGGCCAGGATTATCTGATCGCGCGGGATGGCGCGGGGATGGCCCGCCATCTCACCGCGCTGCGCGACGATGCCGATCTGCGGGCGAGCCTCGTGCGCAGTGGTCTCGAAACCATCCGGGCTCGGCATAGCTGCGCCCATCGCGTCGAGGAACTGCTCGCCATCGTTGCGGCCCTCTCACCCGCCGCGCCCAAGCCATTGCCCGTGGAGAATGCCGCATGAAGATCGCCTTCTACGGATCGAGCCTGCTCTCCAATTACTGGAACGGTGCGGCAACTTATTATCGCGGCATCCTGAAAGCGCTCGCGCGCCACGGCTATGAAATCAGCTTCTACGAGCCGGACGCCTTCGAGCGGCAGCAGCATCGCGATATCGATCCGCCGGACTGGGCGCGCTCCATCGTCTATCCGGCCACGCCCGAAGGGCTGCGCACGGTGCTGGCCGCGGCCGGAGGGGCAGACATCGTCGTCAAGGCGAGCGGTGTCGGCGTGTTCGACCGCGAATTGCTGGAAGGCGTGATTACCCATTCGCGCCCGGATGCGCTGCGCCTGTTCTGGGACGTGGATGCCGCCGCAACGCTTGACGAGATGCGCACCGACAGCGGTCATCCCGTGCGCCGGGCCCTGCCGCGGCTGGACATGGTGCTCACTTATGGCGGCGGACCGCCGGTGGTGGAGGCCTACAAGGCCTTCGGCGCCGCCGCGTGCGTGCCGGTCTATAATGCGCTCGACCCGGAGACGCATTACCCCGTGCCACCCGATCCGCGCTTCGCCGCCGATCTCGGACTGCTGGCCAACCGGCTACCGGATCGTGAGGCGCGCATCGGCGCTTTCTTCATCGATCCGGCCAGACGGCTGCCGCACCGGCGCTTTCTGCTTGGCGGCAGTGGCTGGCACGACAAGCCCCTGCCCGCCAATGTCCGCACACTCGGCCATGTCGGCACGGCCGATCACAACGCGTTCAACTGCACGCCCCGCGCGGTGCTCAACGTGGCGCGCGAGTCCATGGCGCAGATCGGCTATTCGCCCGCCACCCGCGTGTTCGAGGCGGCCGGCGCCGCCGCTTGCCTCATCACCGACGCATGGGAGGGCATCGAGCTGTTCCTCAAGCCCGGTGAGGAAGTGCTCGTCGCCCGTGACGGGCAGGACGTTGCCGCGCATCTTGAAGCGCTGACGCTCGAGCGCGCCCGAGAGATCGGGCAGGCCGCACTGCGCCGCACGCTGGCGGAGCATAGCTACGCCCCGCGCGGCGAGCAGGTCCACCGTCTCCTCCAGGAACATCGCGCACGGGCACGGGAGGTCGCATGAAACTCGTCGTCCTTGGTCTCAGCCTCGGCTCCTCCTGGGGCAATGGGCATGCCACCACTTTCCGGGCCCTGTTGCGCGCCTTCGCGCAGCGCGGCCACGATATCCTGTTCCTGGAGCGGGAGGTGCCCTGGTATGGCGGCGCGCACCGCGATCTCGCCGATCCTGCTTTCTGCCAGCTCGCTTATTACCCCACGCTGGATGCCCTCGACGCGTGGCGCGAGACAATCGCGACAGCCGATGCCGTGATGGTGGGCTCCTATGTGCCGGACGGCGTGGCGGTTTGCCGCTTCGTCCAGCGCCATGCGCGGGGACTCAAGCTCTTCTACGATATCGATACGCCAGTGACGCTCGCCAGCCTCGCGCGCGGCGACTGCCCCTATCTCTCGCCGGACCTCATTCCCGGCTTCGACCTCTATTGCTCCTTCACCGGCGGACCGACGCTGCGCCGCATCGAGCGCGACTATGGCGCCCCGGCGGCCCGTGCGCTCTATTGCTCGGTGGACCCGGAGCGCTACCGGCCGCTCGACGTGCCCAAGCGCTGGGCGCTCAGCTATCTGGGAACCTACAGCGTGGACCGCCAGCCGACGCTGGAACGGCTGCTGATCGAACCGGCGCGGCGGCGGCCCGACTTGCGCTTCGCAGTGGCGGGCGCGCAATATCCCGGCGACATCGCCTGGCCGGACAATGTCGAGCGGATCGCGCATCTGCCACCGGCCGACCATGCCGCCTTCTACAGCGCCTCGGCCATGACGCTGAACGTCACGCGGGCCGACATGATCGAGGCCGGCTGGTCGCCATCGGTCCGCCTGTTCGAGGCCGGCGCCTGCGGCACGCCGATCCTCTCCGATTCCTGGGAAGGACTGGAGACGCTGTTCGCGCCCGAGCGCGAAATCCTGCTGGCGGACTCGACCGACGAGGCGATGGACGCGCTCTCCCGCGATGCGGCGCGGATCGGGCAGGCCGCGCGGGCACGGGTGCTCCAGGCCCACACCGCCACGCACCGGGCCGCCGAACTGGAGGCGCATCTGGCAGAGGCCACCGCCGCGCGCCGGGCGCCCGCACGGCAGGCCCGCGCGCCGGCCGCACCGCAGGACCAGCCGCTGACGCTCGTGGCGGGCGGCGCCGGCTTCATCGGCTCGCATTTGTGCGCTGCACTGCTCGCCCAGGGCAAGCATGTCGTCTGCCTCGACAATCTCCAGACTTCCCGTCTCTCCAATCTCCGGACGCTGGAGGACCATCCGAAATTCGAGTTCATCGAGGCCGATATCATCGACCCGCTGCCGCGCGCGATCCATTATCGGACCGGCCGCTTCGAGCGCATCTACAATCTCGCCTGCGCCGCCTCGCCGCCGCAATATCAGGACGATCCCGAGCATACGATGCTCACCTGCGTGGTGGGCACGGACAATCTGCTGCGCCTGGCGGAAGCCTCCGGCGCGCGCTTCCTGCTCACCTCCACCAGCGAAGTCTATGGCGATCCGGAAGTGCATCCCCAGCGCGAGGATTATCGCGGTTTCGTCAACTGCACGGGGCCGCGCGCCTGCTATGACGAGGGCAAGCGCGCCGCCGAGGCCATGGCTTTCGACTTCGCGCGCGGGGGCCGGGCGGAGGTGCGCGTGGCGCGCATCTTCAATACTTACGGGCCGCATATGCACCCGGACGATGGCCGCGTGGTCTCGAACCTGATCTGCCAGGCGCTCTCCGGCCGCAAGGTCACGATCTATGGCGACGGCATGCAGACGCGCAGCTTCTGCTACGTCTCGGACATGGTGGAAGGGCTCACGCGCCTGATGGAGAGCGACGCGGTCGCGCTGGAGCCGGTCAATCTCGGCAATCCAGAGGAACGGACAGTGCGTGAGTTGCTGGCACTGCTCATGGAGATGCTGGGGCGCGAGGCGGAAATCGACTATCGCCCGCTCCCCACCGACGATCCGCGCCGCCGCCGCCCGGACATCGCGCGAGCACAGACATTGTTAGGCTGGCACCCTCGGACCGGCCTTGCCGAAGGACTGCGCGCCACCTGTGCCTGGTTCGCCGCCGAAATCGGAAGCGGCACGGCGGCGGACGCTGGGCGGGACATGGCCGTCGCCGCCGAATAAGGCCCTAGGCCAGCCTGCCATGTGCACCGCATAACGCCGGCCGGCGCCTTCCTTTTTCGCCGCAAATTCCCGCAGGCGCGCCGGCATTCCCGCGAAGTGCGCCGGCCACAAGCGATCTGTTGCCAGGCACTTAGATGATCTGTTATGCCTCTCGATGGAACCGCTCTGATCGTTGAGCGTTCTTGCTGCCGTCGACCAGCCGCCACGCGCGGGGGGAGGGGTACGGCTTGGGAGCCACGGACTCAGATCGACCCGCCGGGGGTGCCGCGCGTGTGCTGTGGACCAGTACCGCCGCCTTCACTGCCTGCTTCGCCGTCTGGACGATGTTCGCCATCATCGGCCTTGGCGTGAAGGATCGACTGGGACTTAGCGAGACAGCATTCGGCCTTCTGATCGGCATGCCGATCCTCAGCGGTTCGCTCAGCCGCTTGGTTCTGGGCGTCTGGGCCGATCAGTTCGGCGGGAAGCGCGTGCTCGCCGGCGTGATGGTGCTTGCCGCGCTCGCGACGTTCCTCACATCTTATGCAGAGAGCTATGGCGCGCTGCTGATCGCGGCGCTGGCCGTGGGCATCGCCGGCGGCGGCTTCTCGGTCGGCGCAACCTATGTCTCCAAATTCTATCCAGCCGGGCAGCAGGGCTTCGTGCTGGGCGTGTTCGGCACCGGCAATGTCGGCGCGGCCATCACCAGCATGGTCGCGCCGTTCGTGATGGTGGCGCTGGGCTGGCAGGCCGTGGCGCAGGTCTGGGCCGGCGCGCTGCTCGTCATGGCCCTGCTCTTCATCCTGCTTGCCCGCGAAGACCCGGAAAGCGAAGCGCGCCGCCGTGAAGGCCGCAAGGGCATCAGCGCGGGCAATCAGTTCGCGGTGCTCAAGAATATCCAGGTGTGGCGGTTTTCGCTTTATTATTTCTTCGTCTTCGGCGCCTTCGTCGCTCTCGCCCTCTGGCTGCCGCGCTTTCTGGTCGGCGTCTATGGGCTCGACATCAAGACGGCCGGCCTGCTCGCGGCCTTCTATTCGGTGCCCGCGAGCCTCTTCCGCCTCTATGGGGGCCGCCTCGCCGAGCGCTATGGCGCGCGCGCGGTGATGTACGTGACCTTCGCGGCCTGCGTGGTCATCACCTTCATGCTGTCCTACCCGCCGACCACCTACATCATCGAGGGCATTCACGGCCCGATCCGCTTCCGCACCGAGATGGGTCTGGTGCCGTTCCTGCTCGCCATCTTCATCCTGGGCTTCTTCATGAGCCTGGGGAAGGCGGCGGTCTTCAAGCATATCCCCGTCTATTATCCCAATCATGTCGGCGCGGTCGGCGGTCTGGTCGGGATGGTCGGCGGCCTGGGCGGGTTCGTGCTGCCGCTGGCCTTCGGCGCGCTCAGCGACCTGACAGGGGTGTGGACGAGCTGCTTTGCGCTGCTGTTCCTGCTGGTGAGCATCGCGCTCGGCTGGATGCACATGGCCATTCGCCACATGGAGCGGCGCGCAGGACGCGAGGGAACCCAGCCGGCGCTGCTGCCGGAGCTGCCAGAAATGCAGGGGCTCGGCGAACCCGGCATCGTCCCGCCGCCGCGCCGGGCGGGGCCGATCGCCGACTGGCGGCCGGCGGACCCGGTCTTCTGGGCGGCCGGCGGGCGCGCCATCGCGCGGCGCAATCTCTGGATCTCGACTTACTGCCTGCTGCTCTCCTTCGCGGTCTGGATGGTCTGGAGCGTCGTGGTGGCGCGGCTGCCGTCGATCGGCTTCGCCTTCACGACCGACCAGCTCTTCTGGCTGGCAGCGGTTCCCGGCCTCTCCGGCGCGACGCTGCGTATCTTCTACGCCTTTCTGGTGCCGATCTTCGGCGGCCGGTTGTGGACGACGATCTCCACCGCCTCCCTGCTCATTCCCGCTTTCGGCATCGGCTATGCCGTGCAGACGCCGGCCACGCCTTATCTCATCTTTCTCGTGCTGGCGCTGCTGTGTGGGCTGGGCGGCGGCAATTTCGCCTCCTCCGTCGCCAATATCAGCTTCTTCTTCCCCAAGTCGGAGAAGGGCAGCGCGCTGGCGATCAATTCGGGTCTCGGCAATCTCGGCGTCAGCCTGATGCAGTTCCTCGTGCCGGTGGTGGTGACGATGAGCCTGTTCGGCGCGCTCGGCGGCCCGGCGCAGGTGGCGAGCGACGGCACGCACCTGTGGCTCCAGAATGCCGGTTTCGTCTGGGTGCCGCTGATCCTCATCGGCACGCTGGCGGCCTGGTTCGGCATGAACGATATTCTGAGCGCCAAATCCTCCTTCGCGGATCAGGCGACCATCTTCGGGCGGGCGCATACCTGGATCATGTGCTGGCTCTACACCGGCACCTTCGGCACCTTCATCGGCATGTCGGCGGGCTTTCCGCTGCTGGTCAAGCTCGTCTTCCCGGATGTCGACGCGCTGCGCTATGCCTTTCTCGGCCCGCTCGTGGGCGCGCTCTCACGCGCGGGCAGCGGCGGCCTTGCCGACCGGGTCGGCGGCGCGCGCGTCACCTTCTGGGTGTTCGTGGTCCAGGCGCTCGCCATTCTCGGCATGATCGCCTTCCTCCATCAGCAGAGCTTTCCCGGCTTCTTCGCCATGGTGCTGCTGCTGTTCCTGGTGAGCGGCGTGGGCAACGCCTCCACCTTTCAGATGGTGCCCGCCATCATGCGCCATGCTGTGGGCCGCGCGGAGCCGCAGCTTGGCGCGGAGGAGCACCGCATCCGCGCCGACCGCGAATCCGCCGCCGTGGTCGGCTTCATCTCTGCCATTGCGGCCTATGGCGCCTTCTACATCCCCAAGGCCTATGGCTCGTCCATCGAGCAGACCGGCACCGCCGACGCGGCGCTGTGGTCGTTCCTGCTGTTCTACCTGAGCTGCGTCATACTCGTCTGGGCCGTCTACAGCGGCCCGCGCGGCATTCTGCGCCCCGCCGGCAAGCGCAGCCCCACCCCTTCAGAGCGCCGCGCCGTGGCGTAAAGCGAGAGGACACACGCACATGAGTCATTTCCTCGACCGGCTGACATATTTCCGCAGGGCGCGCGACACCTTCTCGGACGGACACGGCATCACCACCAACGAGACGAGGGAATGGGAGGACGCCTATCGCAAGCGCTGGGCCGCCGACAAGATCGTGCGCTCCACCCACGGCGTGAACTGCACCGGCTCCTGCTCGTGGAAAATCTATGTGAAAGGCGGGATCGTCACCTGGGAGACGCAGCAGACCGATTATCCCCGAACGCGGCCGGACCTGCCCAATCACGAGCCGCGCGGCTGCCCGCGGGGGGCGAGCTACAGCTGGTATCTCTATTCGGGCACGCGCATCAAATATCCGCTCGTACGCGCCCGGCTGATCCGCCACTGGCGCGAGGCCCGCAAGAGCATGACGCCGGTGGCCGCATGGAAGGCGATCGTGCAGGACCCCGACAAGCGCCGCGACTGGGTGTCGCGGCGCGGGCGCGGCGGCTTCGTGCGGGTGGGCTGGGACGAAGTGACCGAGATCATAGCAGCCGCCAATGCCTATACGATCAAGGAATATGGGCCGGACCGGATCGCCGGCTTCTCCCCCATCCCGGCCATGTCGATGATCTCCTACGCCGCCGGCAGCCGCTATCTCTCGCTGATCGGCGGCACGCTGCTCAGCTTCTACGACTGGTATTGCGACCTGCCGCCGTCGTCGCCGCAGACCTGGGGCGAGCAGACCGACGTGCCGGAGAGCGCCGACTGGTACAATGCCGGCTTCCTGCTGGTCTGGGGCTCCAACATCCCCATGACGCGGGCACCGGACGCGCATTTCTATTCCGAGGTCCGCTATCGCGGTGCCAAGAGCGTCGTCATCGCGCCGGATTTCAACGAGGCGGCCAAATTCTCGGACATGTGGCTGCACCCCAAGCAGGGCACCGACGCCGCGCTGGCGCTGGCGCTTGGCCATGTGGTGCTCAAGGAGTTCCACATCGACCGCAAGGTGCCCTATTTCGACGACTATACCCGGCAATATTCGGACTTCCCGTTCCTTGTGCTGCTCGATGAGCAGGAAGGCCGGCTCGTGCCGGGGCGGATGCTGCGCGCCGCCGATTTCGAGGGGGCGCTTGGCGAAACCAACAATGCCGATTGGAAGACGGTGGCGTTCGACGAGCTGAGCGGTACGCTGGTGGCGCCGCTCGGCACCTCCGGCTTCCGCTGGGGCGAACAGGGCAAGTGGAACCTGGAAGAGAAGGAAGGCACCGGCAAGCCGGTGCGGCTGCGCACGACGCTGGCTGGCGTGCACGACGCGATGGCAGCCGTGGGCTTCCCCTATTTCGGCTCGACAGCGCCGCATGATTTCGTCGCCACCAGCCATGACGAGGTGCTGCTGCGCAACGTGCCCGTGAAGCACCTGACGCTCGCGGACGGGCGCACGGTCGCTGTCGCCACGGTGTTCGATCTGTTCTGCGCCAATTACGGCGTAGATCGCGGCTTCGGCGGCGAGAATGTCGCGACGAGCTACGATGACGACGTGCCGTTCAGCCCGGCCTGGGCGGAAAAGGTGACGGGCGTGCCGCGTGCGGCCATCATCCAGGTCGCGCGCGAGTTCGCCGCCAATGCCGAGGCGACCAACGGCCGCTCGATGGTGATCCTGGGGGCCGGCCTCAACCACTGGTATCACATGGACATGAGCTATCGCGGCATCATCGCGCTGCTCGTGATGTGCGGCTGCATCGGCCAGTCGGGCGGGGGCTGGTCGCATTATGTCGGCCAGGAGAAGCTGCGGCCGCAGACCGGCTGGCTGCCGCTCGCCTTCGGGCTCGACTGGAGCCGGCCGCCCCGGCAGATGAACGGCACCAGCTTCTTCTACGCGCACACCGACCAATGGCGCTACGAGACGCTGCGGATGTCCGAAATCCTCTCGCCGCTTGCGCCCAAGGACGACTGGTCGGGCAGTCTCATCGACTATAACGCCAAGGCCGAGCGGATGGGTTGGCTACCCTCGGCGCCGCAGCTTCAGCTCAACCCCATCGAACTGGGCCGCCACGTCAAGGAAACGGGCGCCGATCCGGCGAGCGTGGTGGCGGACGGCATCCGCACCGGCACCATCAAGCCATCGGGCCTCGATCCCGACAATCCGCTCAACTGGCCGCGCAACATGTTCTTCTGGCGCTCGAACGTGCTCGGCGCGAGCGGCAAGGGCCACGAATATTTCCTGAAGCATCTGATCGGATCGCTGCACGGCGTCGTCGGCACCGATACGGACGCGGAACGGATCGACCGGCCGCAGGACGTGGTGTGGCACGACGAGGCGCCGGTCGGCAAGCTCGACCTCATGGTCAACATCGACTTCCGCATGTCGACCACCAGCATGTATGCCGATGTCGTGCTGCCGACCGCCACCTGGTACGAGAAGCACGACCTCAACACATCGGACATGCATCCCTTCATCCACCCGCTCTCGGCCGCGGTGGACCCGGCGTGGGAAAGCCGCAGCGACTGGAACATCTTCCGCGCCATCGCCAAGAAATTCTCCGACGTGGCGCCGGAAGTGCTCGGCGTCGAGCAGGACATCGTGCTCACGCCCATCCAGCACGATACGCCGGGCGAACTGGCCCAGCCCTATGAGCCCAGGGACTGGCTCAAGGGCGAGTGCGAGCCGGTGCCCGGCCAGACGATGCCATCGGTCCAGCTCGTCGAGCGCAATTATCCCGAGACCTTCGCGCGCTTCACGTCGCTGGGCCCCGCGCTCGAAACGCTGGGCAACGGCGCCAAGGGCATCCATTGGGACGCCAAGCACGAAGTGGGCTTGTTGGGCGATCTCAACGGCCGCGTGCCCGAGGGGCCTGCCGCTGGCCGCCCCAAGGTCGATACCGATATCGATGCCTGCGAGACGATCCTGATGCTGGCGCCGGAGACGAACGGCGAAGTCGCCATCAAGGCCTGGGAGTCGCTGGGCGAGATCACCGGGCGCGACCATCGCCACCTGGCCGAGGGCAAGGAGGAAGAGAAGATCCGCTTCCGCGACGTGCTCGCGCAGCCACGCAAGATCATCTCATCGCCGATCTGGTCCGGGCTGGAGAGCGAGAAGGTCTGCTACAATGCCGGCTACACCAATGTGCACGAGCTAATCCCCTGGCGCACACTTACCGGGCGCCAGTCGCTTTATCAGGACCATCACTGGATGCGCGCCTTCGGCGAGGGCTTCGTCACCTGGCGCCCTCCCATCGACACCAAGACGGTCCACGAGGTGGTGGGCCGCCTGCCCAACGGCAACAAGGAAATCCTGCTCAACATCCTGACCCCGCACCAGAAATGGGGCATCCACTCGACCTATACCGAGAACCTCATTCTGCTGAGCCTCAACCGGGGCGGGCCCACGGTGTGGATCAGCGAGGACGATGCCCGCGCAGCCGGCATCGAGGACAATGACTGGATCGAGGTGTTCAACATCAACGGCGCGCTGACCGCCCGTGCCATCGTCTCGCAGCGGATCATGGCCGGATCGGCGATCATGTATCACGCGCAGGAGAAGCTGGTGAACACGGTTGGCTCGGAAATCACCGGCCAGCGCGGCGGCGTTCACAATTCGGTGACGCGCATCAACATGAAGCCCACGCACATGATCGGTGGCTATGCTCAGCTCGCTTATGGCTTCAACTATTATGGAACCGTGGGCGCCAATCGCGACGAGTTCGTGATCGTGCGCAAGATGAGCGAAATCAACTGGTTCGACAAAGCGGCCGACGACAGCGTCAATGTGGGGACAGGCACCGCCGACTGGGGAACCGGCACCAAAGTGGAGGCAGCCGAATGAAAGTCCGCGCACAGATCGCCATGGTCCTCAACCTCGACAAGTGCATCGGCTGCCATACGTGCTCGATCACCTGCAAGAACGTGTGGACCAATCGCGAAGGCGTCGAATATGCCTGGTTCAACAATGTCGAGACGAAGCCCGGTATCGGCTATCCTAAGGATTGGGAGAACCAGGAGCGGTGGAAGGGCGGCTGGATCCGCAAGAAAAATGGCAAGATCCAGCCCAAACAGGGCGCGAAATGGCGCATCCTCTCCAAAATCTTCGCCAACCCCCATTTGCCCGAGATCGACGATTTCTACGAGCCCTACACCTTCGAATATGAGTGGCTCCAGGCCGCGCCCGAGCTTCAGGCACAGCCCACTGCCAGGCCCCGCTCGCTGCTGACCGGCGAGGCGCTCACCAAGATCGAGTGGAGCGGCAACTGGGAAGACATGCTCGGCGGCGAGTTCTCCAAACGCAGCCACGATTATAATTTCGAGGGCGTCGAGAAAGAGATTTACGGGCAGTTCGAGCAGACCTTCATGATGTATCTGCCGCGCCTGTGCGAGCACTGCCTCAACCCGGCCTGCCTCGCCTCCTGCCCCTCCGGCGCCATCTACAAGCGCGCCGAGGACGGCATCGTGCTCATCGACCAGGAGAAATGCCGGGGCTGGCGCATGTGCGTCTCAGGCTGCCCCTACAAGAAGATCTACTACAACTGGTCCACCGGCAAATCGGAGAAGTGCATCTTCTGCTATCCGCGCATCGAGACGGGGCAGCCGACCGTCTGTTCGGAGACCTGCGTGGGGCGCATCCGCTATCTGGGCGTGGTGCTCTACGATGCCGACCGCATCGAGGCGGCAGCATCGGTTGAAGACCCCAAGGACCTGTATGAGGCGCAGCTCGGCGTGTTCCTCGATCCGAACGATGTCGCCGTCCAGGAGGCGGCGCGACGCGACGGCGTGCCCGAGCAGTGGCTGGAGGCAGCGACCCGCTCGCCGGTTTACAAGATGGCGGTCGAGTGGAAAGTCGCCTTCCCGCTTCATCCGGAATATCGCACGCTGCCGATGGTCTGGTATGTGCCGCCGCTCTCGCCGATCCAGTCGGCTGCGGAGGCGGGGAAGATGTCTGCCAGGGACGGCATGCCCGATGTCCGCAGCCTGCGCATTCCGCTGCGCTACCTCGCCAACCTGCTGACCGCCGGCGCCGAGGAGCCGATCGCCGCCGCGCTCGAACGGATGCTGGCGATGCGCTCCTACATGCGCGCCAAGTCCATCGAAGGCCGGATCGACGAGGCCATTCCGGAGCGGGTGGGTCTGACGCGCGCCAAGATCGAGGAGATGTACAAGATCATGGCGCTCGCTGCCTATGAGGACCGCTATGTGATCCCCACGACGCACCGCGAGCTGGAAGAAGACGCCTATGTGCTGCGCGGCTCGGCCGGCTTCGGCTTTCGCGAGGACAGCAACGGGGCGACCAAGGTCAATCTGTTCGGCGGGGCTAAGCGAACACCGCGCAAGCGCTACATGGATGCGCCGACATGAGGGCGGTGCTGAGAGCGCTGGCCGCCCTGCTCGGCTATCCCTCGGCCGAGCTTGTGGCCCATGCCGGCGACGTGCGCCGCGCCTTACGAGAGGACGGCATATTGTCCGCGCCGACGCTGTCCGGTCTCGACCCCCTGCTGGCCAATTTGGAGCACGAGGACCTGCTTGATCTGCAAGCGGCCTATAGCGAGCTGTTCGACCGCTCGCGCAAGCTCTCGCTCCATCTCTTCGAGCATGTCCACGGCGACAGTCGCGAGCGCGGTCAGGCCATGATCGACCTCGGCCAGCAATATGCGCAGAGCGGCTTCCTGCTCGACACCAGCGAATTACCCGATTTCGTGCCGGTTTTCCTCGAATATGCCTCCTGCCTGCCCGCAGACGAGGCGCGCGAGACACTGGCGCAGCCGGTGCATGTCTTCGCGGCCCTGGCGGAACGGCTCGACGAACGGCAATCGCCCTATGCCGGCATTTTCCATGCGCTGGTCGCGCTCGCGCAGGTGCGGCCCGACCCCGATGCGCTGGCCGAGCTGGAGGAACGCACGCCGGCGGACGATCCTGCCAAGATCGACGAGGAATGGGAGGAGGCGCCGGTGACGTTCCTCGGTTCCGGTGCGCATGAAATGGGCGGCCCGACCGGCGTGGTCGCCAAGATCCGAGCCTCCAACCGGCGGGTTACCCAGGAGACGGGCCAATGACCGATTTCATCAATCAGCTCGCATTCGGCTGGTATCCCTATCTGGCCGTGACCGTGCTGGTCGTGGGCAGCATCCTGCGCTTCGATGCCAGCCAGTTCAGTTGGCGCTCGCAATCCAGTCAGTTCCTGCGACGCCGGCAGATGATGCTGGGCTCCAACCTCTTTCACATGGGCATCCTCATCCTGCTGGTCGGCCATTTCGTGGGACTGCTGACGCCCGTGACGGTGATCGACCGGCTCGGCATCGGCCACGCCTTCAAGCAGGCGGCCGCACTGGCGGTGGGCGGCCTGGCAGGCATCATGGCCTTCACGGGCTGCTCGCTGCTGCTGCACCGGCGCCTGTTCGATCCCCGCATCCGGCGCAGCTCTTCCTGGGGCGATATTCTGGTGCTCGTCCTCATCTGGTGCCAGCTCGTGCTCGGCATTCTCACCACCTGGTGGACGATGAAGCATCTCGACGGACGCGAAATGCTCCGGTTCATGAACTGGGCCAACGGCATTCTTACACTCAGGCCCGGCGCGCCGCAGGAGATCGCGGACGTGGCGCTGGTCTACAAGCTCCACATCATCCTGGGGTTGACGCTGTTCCTCATCACCCCCTTCACGCGCCTGGTCCATGTCTGGAGCGCACCGATCTGGTTCCTGTTCCGACCCGGCTACCAGATCGTGCGCTCGCGCATTCCGCTGCGCAAGCGCATCATCTCCCCCACGCACGGCCCCGCCGGCGGCGCCCCGAGTTATGGCGGTGACGCCGTTTTGCGCCAGTATAGCGAAGAGGGACAAGCCGGATGATCCGCCGCCCCGATGTGCTGAATCTCGATCCGCCCGCGCCGGTGATGCCCTCGGCGTGCGCGAGCGGCGGATGCGGCGGCCATGAGCCGCTGCTGCCGCCGCCGCCCAGTTTCGGCGAGGTGCGGGTCGACGGCGTGGAAATCGAGCCCGAGGCGATTGCCCGGGAAATCCAGCATCACCCTGCCCCCGATGCCGAAACGGCGTGGATCGAGGCCGCGCGCGCGCTCGCCATCCGCCAGTTGCTGCTCCAGGAAGGCCGGCGCCTCGGCTTGGAGGCGGTACCGGAGGAGGACGAAGCCGGGCGGACCGAGGCCGAGGACGATGCGCTCATTCGCACGCTCCTCGAAACGCAGGTGGAGCCCGAGCGGCCCGGCGAGGCGGAGTGCCGCTGCTATTACGATGCGCATAGCGAACGCTTCCGCACACCCGATCTCTTCGAGGCCGCGCACATCCTGATCGAACCGGACGGCGACGCGGAGGAGAGCTGGGCGCACGCCGAGCGACGGGCCCGCGACATCGCCGATGGCGTGGGCGACGACCCGGCCGCCTTCGCCGCCGCCGCACGGGCGCAGTCGGCCTGCGCGTCTGCCCAGCAGGACGGATCGCTCGGGCAAATTCGCCGAGGCGAGCTGGTGGCCGAAATCCAGACGGCACTGGAACGCCTGCCCGATGCGACAACCGCGCGGGAGCCGGTACGCTCGCGGTTCGGCTGGCATGTCCTGCGGCTGCAACGGCGCATCGCCGGCCGGACGCTCCCCTACGAGCTGGTGCGCGAGCGCATCGCGGACATGCTGGAGGCGCGGAGCTGGACCGTGGCTTCCGCCCGCTATGTGACGACGCTGGCATCGCGCGCGCAGATCGAGGGTATTCGCATCGAAGGGGCGGCATGATGGCCATGCTGGGCGACATCCTCGCTGCGGCGCGCGACACGGTCGGGCGGATCGAAGACTGGCTGCGCCATGCCGACCCCGCGCTGGCCGAGCAGGCAGCCGAAGCCGCGCGGGCCTGCAACCTGAGCCTGGACGGCTATGCCCGCATGGCCGTCGCCGATTTCTCGCGCTACGCCGATGAGGAGGATTGGGCCACGCTGATGTCCGGCCTGCGGGACAGCGCCGATCCGGGGATCATCTGCCTGGCCGCGATGGTCCATTGGCGGCTTGTCGCGGCAGCCGCCTGCTCCGCCCACTCAACGCCCCCCGCGCAAGGAGTCGCGCATGGATAGCTCCAAGGACAGCGCCCCCGAAACGCCGCTCAACCCGGCTCTCAAGAGCCGCACCGAGACGGTTTACGACACCAAATCGACCACCCCGGCGCCGATCGACACCGCCTCGGCCACCGAAGGCGAAGGCGAAGGATGGCCCATCATCTGGCTGGTCATCACCGTCATCTGCGTGGCCGTAGCCCTCTACCTGATCCTATAGAGCTTGTGCCGCGATCGTGGCGACGGCACCGGCCTCATCGGTCTTCCGGTGCATAGCGCGCGATGCGGGCGCGACGCAGAATGCGGTCTTCCAGCGAGTAATAAAGCCAGATCGCGCCGTCTTTCTCCAGACAGGAGGCGGCAAAGGCGATGTCGGTCGCGGTGCGATCCTCGGCCGGCGGGGGCATGAGCAAGGGCTCGATGCCGCGCCCGGTCACGCGCGTAAAGTCCGGCGAGAAGCTGATCCAGCCGATGCGCCATCGGGCATCCACGGTGGCGCCATTGTAGAACATCACCGGATCATAGCCGTCACTCTGGACGATGGGCCCGGTGGAGAGGTGCCAGTTATCCCAGCTTTTCTCGCGGATCGTGAAGGGATCGGCGACCACGGTCCATGGCCCTTCCACCGTGGGGCCGACCGCCATGCCCACGCGCGAGGCGCCGTCCATCGCATATTCGTAAAAGAGCCGATACTGGCCGTCCGGTCCCTTGGCGAGCGTGGCTTCCTTGATGTTGCCCTCGCCCTCCGGAGCCTTCAGCATCACGCGCTGTTCATGGAGGCGCGTGAGATCGGGTCCCTTTGCGACCAGCAGCGATCCCTGCTGCCGGGTGGCGTCCACGCCGGTATAGAAGACGAGATAATTGCCCTTGTCTCCGCGCACGACCGTAGGGTCCTCGCAGCCGCCGGCATCGTCCGGGCTGTGGCCGGGCACGATGGCGGGCACATCGCGCATGCGAAAGCAGAGGCCATCGTCGGAATCGCCGCTCCAGATGACGCCCGTGGGGTCGGTTGGGCCCAACGGATTGGGCAGGACGCGGACGAGCAGGCGATAGACCTTGTCCTCGGTCCACACGAACGGGCTCATGAGATCGTAACCGGCCAGGCGCCCTTCCGGCCCGGCAACGTCGAGCGTCACCTCCTGCAATTGCTCCACGACATAAGCCACCATGGTCAGGCACCCTGCGCAACTGTGAGCGAGAGGGCGCCGTCGATGGTGACAGTGGCACCGGTGATATAATCGGCGGCGGGCGAGAGCAGATAGGCCACCAGATCGGCCACTTCCTCCGGCCGACCGGCCCGCCCCCATGGGATCGCAGCCTCGCGGGCGCGCAGCTCGGCCGGATCGTCGAGCGCGGTCTGGTTCATTGGCGTCAGGATCATGCCGGGGGCCACGCCGTTCACGGCGATACGCCTGGGCGCAAGCTCCAGCGCCAGCGTGGCGGTGAGTTGGGCCAGCCCACCCTTGGCTGCGTCGTAATCGACGCCGCCCGCGCGCGGGACCCGTTCGTGAATGGAGGAGATGTTGACGATCCGGCCCGGCCGGCCCGCTCTCTCCAGCGCGCGCACCATGCGGCGGCAGGTGAGAAACGGCCCGTATAGATCGGCGCGAATGAGCCGATCAAATTGGGCGAGCGCCATATCGGCCAGCATGACGCCGCTCATGTTGAGGCCCGCCGCATTGACGAGCAGATCGACCGTGCCGAGCGCCACCTCCGCCGCACTGAAGAGCGCCTCGACCGCGTCCTCCTGCGTCACATCCGTCTGGCGCGCGATCGCCCGGCCGCCCTTGCGCGCAATCTCGTCCACCACCGCCTGCGCGGCGCGCGCATCCGCATAATATGTGAACGCAACCGGCAGGCCCTGTGCGGCCAGATGTAGGGCACAGGCGCGTCCGATACCGGATTCGCCGCCGGTCACGACCGCGACCGATGCAGGACCAAACTGCCGCAAGCTCGGGCTTTCCATGCCCTTACAACACGTCAACGGGCAAATCGTGTCGGATTAACGCAGGCAGGCGAATTTTCCCTGACATGAGCCCGCGTATGTCGGAGATGCCGGCCACCCGACTAGCCTTGGCGAGGGCGCGAAGCATGCGCCATGCGTCCCATTTTGGCGACACTCGGGCGAGGAGATGACCCGGAACCTGGTCGTGGCTTGGCAAACCGGCCTAACCGTTGCAAGGTTGGGCCTAACTATATGAAGCGGGACCCGGAGTCCCAACGGAGGGGATCAACACCATGCGCAAACCGTCGCGCTCATTTCTTCTGTCCTTGCTTTTTCCTGCACCCCTTTTGCTCGGCATGGGCGCCGCAGCGAACGCGCAGCACGATCATGCACAGATGGAGATGCCGGCAGAGGCGCCGCTTGCGGCGGTCAAGCAGACGCGCTGGTCTGATCCTGCATCCTGGCCCGACGGAAAGGTGCCGGGCGAAGGCGACGCCGTGACGATCGGCCGCGACAAAAACATCCTTCTCGATGTCAGCCCACCGGCGCTGCGCAGCCTCACCATCAACGGCAAGCTCAGCTTTGCGGACGATCGCGACCTCGATCTGACCACCGACTGGATCTATGTGGCGGGCGGCGAACTGGCCATTGGCAGCGAGGCCAAACCCTATAAGCGCATGGCCACGATCACCCTCACCGACAAGGTGCCGGGCGAAGACGTCAACACCATGGGCGACCGCGGGATCATGCTTCTGCGCGGCACGCTCAATCTGCATGGCGACCGCGAGCACACATGGACCAAGCTCGCGAAGACGGCCAAGGCCGGCAGCAACCGGATCGAAGTGCTGAACGCCGCAGGCTGGCGCAAAGGCGACCGGATCGTCCTGGCCTCGACCGATTTCGACTCCCGCCAGGCCGAACAGCGCACCATCACGGCCATCAGCGGCAATAGCATCACACTCGATCAACCGCTCAAATACATGCACTATGGCGAGATCACCTTCGGCGTCGACGAGCGCGGCGAAGTGGGCCTGCTGAGCCGCAACATCAAGATCCAGTCCTCCGAGGATTCCCTCAGCAATTATTTCGGCGGGCACATCATGGCGATGGCCGGTTCGAAAATGTATGTCTCCAGCGTAGAGCTGTTCCGCATGGGGCAGCACCTGCAACTGGCCCGCTACCCCATCCACTGGCACATCATCGGCGATGGGCAGGGCCAATATATCCGCAACTCATCGATCCACGACACCTACAGCCGTTGCGTGACGGTGCATGGCACCAACAATCTGCTGGTCGAGAACAACGTGACCTACAACAGCGTGGGCCACTGCTTCTTCATGGAAGACGGCATTGAAACCGGAAACCAGTTCATCCGCAATCTGGGCATCCAGACCATATGCCACCCGACCCTGCCGTGCGAGCCGACGAACCTCGCGATCGCCAATCACTCTCCGGCCGGGCAGAAATCCAAGCATGTCCTGATCCCCTCGGACAACACGGTCTCCACTTTCTGGATCACCAACCCCGACAATATCTACCGCGACAATGTGGCGGCGGGTTCGGACCAGATCGGCTTCTGGATCGCCTTGCCGCAGCATCCCACTGGCGCGTTCGAAGGCACGGAGATCAGCAAGAACACCTGGCCGCGCCGGATGCCCTTGCGGGAGTTCACCGGCAACATCGCCCACTCCAATTTCGACGGACTGATGTTCGACCGGGGCCAGAACCCCGATGGCACGTTCAATGTCGGCGGCGCCGGGCACGATACCCGTGTCGATCCGAGCGACCCCAAGAGCGAGGTTCTGCCGACGGTCATCGAAAATTATACCGGATACAAGAACCGCAATGGCGCCATCTGGGGCCGCGGCGAATATCATCTGTTCAGGAACCTGAAGCTGGCGGACAACGCCATCGGCTTCACCCATGCGGCGGACACGGCCGGCGTGGCGCCCTACAGCTCGCGCGTGGTCGACTCGCTGTTCGTGGGCGAGAGCGACAATATCGGCAACCCCACCACGCCGGCGGAAATCGCCTATGGCCGCAGCCTGCCGCATGTCGACGCCGATTTCCCCATCCGTGGCTACGAATATTATGATTACCGCCACGATGTGGTGAACACCAAGTTCGTGAACTATACGGACAATGCCACGCGCGAAGCGGGCGCCATCTCCTATCTGCTGTTCACCAGCTTTGGCATGAGCACGGAGAACATGGCCGAGGGCTTGACCTTCGAAAACGCCAAGCCGGTCCATTTCCCGGAAATCCAGCGCCGCTGGTCGTCCGATTTCGGCGGCCGCGCGGCCTATCGCAGCGCCGCGTTCCGGGATAAGGACGGCTCGGTCGGCGGGATTCCGGGAGCCTATATCGTCATCGATAATGGCATCGCCTCAAGCGAGAAGGATTGCGTCATCAAGGCGAGCTGGAACGCGGCCGTGTGCCAGGGCGACATGGGCCGCCTCAGCATCGGCGACACGCGCGACTTCCCGGAATTCGCGACAGGGCCCGCCACCGATCCGGTCGTTCTCCAGCGCAATGAAAAGCGCTACGAATATAATGGCGAAACCACGATCCCAAGCGGTGCCGAGATCAGGGTGGCGACGGCGAAGGACAAGCTCGCGCTTCACTTGCGGGAAATGGACAAGGGCTCGTGGGTGATCTTCGAGCTTCCCGGCTTCACCTCCTCCGCCGAGGGAACGCAGGTCGATAGCCTGGACGCGCTGCGGGCGGCCAGCAGCACGGCCTACTTCCGGGACAAGAATGCCTTGTGGGTCAAGCTCGTGGTCGAAGATGCCGCCGCCGACGGTCCCGTGGTCGTGCAGGTCGGCACGCTGCGCGCGCAGGCTTCCGTCAATGTCAGCAAATCGACGCAGCTCAGCCTCGCTGAATAAGGGAGAGCCCCCGGCGCAGGTCGGGGGCTTTTTTCAATAAGGGCGGCCGGGATGCGTCGCCCAATGGGAAGCGGCAAGGCGGCTTATGCGCCTGTCTGCCATTGAATGCGACAGCCCGATGAGCGCTAATGCCAATTTGGACGCCGAGACTTAGGAAAGGCACGCCGAATGAGAAAAGAAAGAAACGGGAGTCACCTTCCCTCAATGTTCGCACGAGGCGCAATCAAGGCCTCGATCCTCCTCGCGGGCGTGGCCTTCGCGGCAAGTGCCCAGGCGGAATGCAACCGTGAGACGCTCCAGAAGCTGGCCGACACCTATGTCCAGGCCCAGACGACCGGAAAGCCTGCCATGCTGCCCTTGGCGAAGAGCGCGACCTATGCCGAGAACGACAAGGCCATGGACATCGGCAAGGGCGTTCTGGCTGGCGCGTTGAAGGTGGATTTCACACGTAGCCTCCACGACACGACGCAATGCGCCACCTTTACCGAGGTGGTGGCCGCCACCAACCCGCACCCCTATGTGATCCACACCCGCATCGAAGCGACCCAGGACGGGACCGTGTCGAAGATGGAGTCGGTGGTGACGGATGCGGGGGACTGGATGTTCGGCGCGGCCGAGCACCTCGCCATCACGCGGAACCAGATATGGGACGAGATCCCCGAAGACAAACGCGACACACGGGCAGTCATCCAGGCCGCCGCCGACGCCTATCTGGATAATTGGGGGAACCCGGAACTCCCGGTGCCGCATGGCACGCCCTGCGCGCGGCTCGAAGGCCGCGTGAATACCGGCGTCAAGGACCCGCAGGGCAACACATGCGACATGGGGGCATTTCCGCAGCCCCTCAACGTGACTCACCGCCGCTACGTCATCGACGAGACGCGGGGTGCCGTTTCCGTCTTCCACAACTTCCCCTGGCTCGATGCCGGACAGCCAGTCGATCCGGGAACCCAGGCCAGCCAGATGTTCCGGGTCGAGAACGGCAAGAATCGCTACATTCACGAAGTAACGGTCTGCACCGCACCGAATTGCGGCCGGGAGTATCCGGACCCATGACTGTGTGTTGCGCCCTTTCACGGCACGCCCTCGCCGCCTGGCCGGAAGGCCGCGCGTCCGAGCGAGATCGTGAGGGGCGCGCTCGACCAGTCTACTGAGCGCGGATAGGCGACCTCGAACTGGAGGATGCGGCATGTCGCGCCGGCAGGGCCGAAGGGATCTGTTCGTCATCTTGAGCGCCGTTTTGCCGGGGCACCTCATATCCGGGCGGCGCAGCAACAAGCTGTGCTGCACTCGTGAAAAGAAGCGCTTGACGGCTCGCGTCGCGACGGGGGTTGACGAGGTATTCCCTACTAAATAAGTTGGGTTTCAGAGGACGTGATCCCGCCCTCGTTTTCGCTCAGGGATCCGCGGCTTTTGATCGGGAAGCAGCTTGCTCCGCGTTACCAACGCTAAAGCGCGCGATGCCCAGGCGACCACGCCCGGCATCGTGTTCCCTCCAACGAGAGGTAATACGATGCGCATGACTCAGACCCTTTAACGGCAAACGCCGGCCGCGATGACCGGCCCGGGCATCCTGTGAAGACGGGGTGCGGGCAGATCCACGCCTAGCCGCGCTCCCGCGGCCGGCACCGCCTGTCTCCAACACAACCGCATATGCCGCGGCCGATGCCGCGCGCCTCGAAAAAACAAACGGCCCGGCCGCGCCGGTGCCGCAACGCGCTTGCGCGCCTTCAGGGAATCAACATGACGTTCTATTCATCGATCGCCAGCCGGCTGTTCCTGTGCTCCGGTGTCGGCCTGCTGTCCCTCGCTCATGCCGGCCTGGCCCAGGCTCAAGATGCCTCCGCCAGCGCCGCCGAAGGGGAAGACAGCGCCATCATCGTCACCGGCTCGCGCCTGCGCACGGACGGCATGGAAATGCCCGTGCCGGTCACGGTGGTTGATGCCGCGGAGATCAAGGCACTGTCACCCGGGCCGCTGGTGACGGGTCTCAGCCAGTTGCCCCAATTCTATGGCAACCAGACACCCGGCAGCGGATCGTCGCGGGGCACCCTGAACCTGCGCGGCCTTGGCGTGAACCGTACGCTGACGCTGCTGAACGGGCGACGCGTGCCGGGCACGACGGCCTCTGGCGGCGCGGATATCAACCTCTTTCCCGAAGCGCTGATCCGCGCCGTGGAGACGACCACGGGCGGCGCCTCCGCCGCCTATGGCACGGACGCGGTGGCCGGTGTCGTCAATTTCATTCTGGACACGCAGTTCACCGGGCTCGAAATCTCGGGGCAAAGCGGCCTCACATCGCGCGGGGACGGCAGCAACCAGGAAATATCCGCGACCATCGGCACGCCCTTCGCGCAGGGACGCGGTCATTTCATTGCCTCGGCCGAATATGGCCGGCAATCCGGCATCGACACCTATAACGGACGCAATTGGTATCAAGGCTGGGGAACCTTCGGCAGCGGCACCGCCGCCGATCCTTATCGCTTCGCGCCGGGCATGACCTCGCGCAATGCCAGCTTCGACGGCACGATCCGCGCGCCGGGCACGGCGATCGACGGCCTCACCTTCAATCGGGACGGCAGCGTCTCCAAGTTCGTGAACGGTACGGAGATCCAAGGCGTTTTCGGCACGCCGGCGGCGCGACAGGCCGGCGGCGGCAGCGGCGACGATCTGGGCGCGGAAGTGCGCACGCTCATTCCCGATTCAAAGCGGCATTCCTTCTTCGGCTATGCCGAGTTCGATGCGACCGACACGCTCAAGCTGTTCGCGCAATATCTGCACGGCAGCAACAGCAGCAACAGCCGGGGTGGAACGCGCAGCAGCTTCATCGGTAGCCCCGCGACGCTGACGATCTTTGCCGACAACGCCTTCCTGCCCGACGACCTGCGCCAGACCATGGCCACCAACGGCATCAACAGCTTCACGCTGCGCCGCGTGGGCAGCCTCGAAGACATCGGCAATCTCTACAGCAGCGAAAAGACCGTCCAGCACATCGCCACCGGCGGGTTCGAGCTGGACGTGGAAACGGGCGGGCTGTTCGATGGCTGGCGCGTGGATGGCTTCTATCAATATGGCCATTCCCGCCGCACCGCGCGGCAGTTCGGCCTGCGGCTGGACAGGGTCTATGCCGCCATCGACGCGGTTCGCGACCCCGCCACCAACGAGATCGTGTGCCGCACGTCACTCTTTTCCACTGCCTTCGCCGGTTGCCAGCCGCTCAACCTGTTCGGACGCGGCAACGCATCCGCCGAGGCGATCGACTATGTGACCGGGTTCGAACCGGGGCAGCAGATCACCACCCCGATCTACTGGAGCGACACTGGCTTCGCTCGGGGCGACACCCTGTCCTACACCTCGTCCGCGGAGAAAGTGAACATCACCGCGTTCGAGCAGCAACTGGCGGAACTCTCCGCCGCGGGCACGCTGTTCGACGGCTGGGCGGGCCCTGTTGCCGGTGCGTTCGGCGTCTCTTGGCGCAAGGAGTCGATCCGGCAGGTGGTCGAGGACGTGACCAATCCCGCAGGCGACCATGACAATGGCCATCCTGTGCTGTGTGACGGTGAAGTGCCGGGCCTGCGCGGCGTGGCATCGACGGACTGCACCAACACCGTCGGCGTGCAATATTCCAAGACGTCCAACATCCGTGGCTCCACGCGCGTGTGGGAAGCGTTCGGAGAAGCGCTGGTGCCACTCGTCGACTCTGGCGGAATCAAGGCCAGCCTGAACCTGGCCGGACGGTGGGCCAGCTATTCAGGATCGGGCGCGATCTGGGCCTATAAGGGCGGCCTCGATGTCGGCCTGGGCGACTGGGTGCGCCTGCGCGGAACCTACTCGCGCGACGTGCGCGCCGCCAATCTGGCCGAACGCTTCGATAAGTCGGGCGGCGCGGTGGTGATCGATGATCCGCGCACGCCCGCCGTGGAGGCGCTGACGGTCATTCGCTACGCTGGCGGTAATCCCTCCGTGAAGCCGGAAAAAGCCGACACCTACACCGCCGGCATCGTCGTGCGGCCGCCGGTGATCGACGGGCTTAGACTGTCGCTGGACTGGTACGACATCCGCATCAAGGATGCGATCGCACAGGTTGGCACGCAGGCCGTGCTCGATCGCTGCTTCCTCGAAAACGCCGCCGAATTCTGTGCGCTGGTCACCACCGATCCGGTGAACGGCGACATCCAGCTTGTCGGCGATGTCTTCATCAACGTCGCGCAGGCTCAGGTCTCGGGCATCGATCTGGAGGTCGATTACGATACGCCCCTGACGCTTCTGGGCGGCGATGAGACGCTCCGGCTGCGCGGCTTCGCAAGCTGGCTGCTGAAGCGATCGGAGACCAACTCCTCCGGCATCACGACGGACTATGCCGGCCAGATCGGCGCGACGCAGAACTCGCAGACCTATCTGCCCTACGCCCGTTTCAAGGCCACAGGCTCGCTCACTTATCGCAATGGCAGCACGTCGGCGACGCTCCAGGGGCGCTATATCGGGCCGGGCACGCAGGATGCGACGCTGGAAGACGGCGTGACCATCCTCGACAACAAGGTGAAGTCCGCCCTCTATGTCGACCTGCGTCTCTCGCAGCAGATCGCGGCGGGCGGACGGGACGCCAATCTGTGGCTCGCCGTCACCAACCTGTTCGACAAGGCCCCGCCCCTGACGCCCTCGTGGAGCGCCTTCAACGGCTACGCCACGCAATTCAACCCCAGCGTCCACGATGTGCTGGGCCGCCGCTTCACCGTGGGCGCTACGCTGCGCTTCTGATCCATCCGCCGCTGAAGGACCTCGACAAATGACCAATCTTCCACCCAAATCGCCGGCCTTTTCTCGCCGGGACACGCTGAAAACGCTCGGCGCTGGCGCCATTGGCGCTGCCGCAGCCGCGCATCCGCTCACGGCCTTCGCGCAGACGCCGGCCCGCAAGCCCAACTTCCTCTTCATCATGGCGGACGACCTGGGCTATGCGGACCTCTCCTGCTACGGGCGGCGCGAATATCGCACGCCCGTGCTCGACAGGCTGGCAACACAGGGCATCCGCTTGACGAGCGCCTATGCCAACAGCGCAATCTGCTCTCCCACCCGCCTCGCGCTGATCACGGGGCGCTACCAGTATCGCATACCGGCCGGGCTCGTCGAACCGCTGGGCGGCACGGGCCACGGCCTCGACCCGGCTCACCCGACGCTCCCCTCGCTGCTGAAGGCGCAGGGCTATCACACCGCGCTGATCGGTAAGTGGCACATGGGCAGCCTGCCCGACTATGGCCCGCTGAAGAGCGGCTATGACGAATTCTGGGGCAATCGCGGCGGCGCGGTCGACTATTTCTCGCACGGCTTTGGCCGGGGGTCCGATCTGTGGGACGGCGACGTCCAGATCGAGGAATCCGGCTATTATACCGACATGCTGGCCCAGCGCAGTCTCCAGTTCCTGGATGCACGCGCGAAGGCCGACAAGCCATGGCTGCTCTCGCTGCACTTCACGGCGCCTCACTGGCCGTGGGAAGGTCCGGGCGACAAGGCCGAATCCGATCGGATCGCCGGCAAGATCGTGCATTATGACGGCGGATCGCTCGCAACCTATGCCGAGATGGTCACTGCGCTCGACGCCGCCATCGGCCGGGTACTGGCCCGCCTGTCGGAGCTGGGGCTGGATGAGGAGACCGTCGTGGTCTTTACCAGCGACAATGGCGGGGAGCGGTTCAGCGACAACTGGCCCTTCACCGGCATGAAGAGCGAGTTGCTGGAGGGCGGGCTGCGCGTGCCGCTGATCGTGCGCTGGCCCGGCGTGACCGTTGCCGGCAGCACGAGCGACGTGCCGGCCATCTCGATGGACTTCCTGCCGACATTTCTTGCGGCGGCAGGCGGTGCTCCCGACCCCGCCTATCCGAGCGACGGCGTCGATCTTCGCCCTGTGCTGGCCGGCGCGACCCCATCCGACCGGCCGCTGTTCTGGCGCTTCGGCCGGCGCAACCAGAAGGCGCTGCGGCTGGGCCGATACAAATATCTGTCGATAGACGGGAACGACTTCCTGTTCGATGTCGTCACTGATCCGCTGGAACGCGCGAACCTGAAAGAGCGGCAACCCGCCATCTTCGCGGAATTTCAGGCACGCTTCGAGACCTGGAATGCAACGATGCTCACCGATCCCACGGCGCGCAGCTACGGGTTCGAGCCGGATCAGCTCGCGGATCACTTCGGGCCGGTTCAACCGCGATAGGCCCGGAAGGCGGATCCGAACGGCAGATGACAGCAAGGCCGGCATGGGATGAGGGGCCCATGCCGGCGAGCGCCTTCTTGCTCGGATTGGGCGAAGGCGCTCTACTCGGATACTCTTGATCGGGTGGGGGATCGCCTGCGGCCCGGCGCGATCCTAGGCCTTACCGCCCGCTCCGCAACGGCTACGGGCCACCGGAGCGCCAGAGCGATTATTCCATGCGAGGACACTGGCACGCTTGTTCGTGCGTTACTGGCCATGGCGGTCACATCAAGGAGGGGCCTCGATGCGATATGAGGCAGTTGTCATAGGAGCAGGTCCGGCAGGCCTGACGGCGGCGCTATACCTTGCGCGATACAAAAGGCGCGTCCTGGTTGTGCATGACGAAAAGAGTCGCGCGCTGCGCATCCCTAAAACGCTCAACGCGCCCGGATTTCCGGAGGGCATCGCGGGGCCGACTCTGATCGAGCGGATGACGAGGCACGCTGTCAATTTCGGAGCAATCATCCAGCGTGCGCAGATCACCGATATCAAGAGGAGCCCGGCTGGTTTCGAATTGAAATCCTCTAGCGGAAAACGCTTTGAGGGTCGTGCGGTTATTCTGGCCGCCGGTATCGTCCTCAATCAGGTGGACCTGCCCCATGACCTGCACGAACAGGCTATCCAGGACGACGTGCTGCGCTACTGCCCCGTGTGCGATGGCTATGAGCATAGGGACAAGAAGATCGGAGTCATCGGCTGTGATAGCAACGGGGCGGCTGAAGCGCTGTTCTTGCGTCAGTTCTCCGCTGAGGTCACCCTCATGCCGCTTAGCCACCCGGAACTGTCGGAGGCTCAAAAGAGGGAAATGGAAGAGGCTGGGATCACTGTCACCCTTGGGGGACTGGCCAAGCTACACCCGCACGCTGACCGAATGGACGTCTATCTTGAAGGCATGGACGGGCCGGTGAGCTTTGACGTGTTGTACCCCGCGCTTGGATGCCGTCCACGGACGGAACTGGCTGCGCAGCTTGGCGCGGCGCTTTGCGACGACGGGTCGCTATCGGCCGACGCGCTTAAAGAATCGGGCGTCGAAGGCTTTTTCGGCGCCGGCGATGTGCTTGACGGCCTGGACCAGATCAGCGTCGCGATGGGCCACGGGGCGCAGGCGGCAACCAATGCCCACAACTGGCTGCGCGAGCAGGATCAGCACGTGCTCCAGAACACGGGCGGATAGCCGGGCGGCCACCACCCTTTACAAGGCCCTTGCCAAGGTCCGTCGACCGTCTCTTGATGCACACAGACCGTCGCCTATTCAGGCGCAAAATGAGTTCGCCTTATGGAAGGGATGGATATGGGACATCGCCTTTATTCCGTCAGTGTCGCCAGCGTATATCCTCTCTACGTTGCCAAAGCCGTGAAGAAAGGTCGCACGAAGGATGAAGTCGATGAAATCGTGCGCTGGCTGACGGGGCACACTCAGGAGTCCCTTGATCAAGAGTTGGCCGCCGGTACGACATTCGAGACGTTTTTTGCCCAGGCTCCTCATATGAATCCGTCACGGACACTGATCACCGGCGTGGTGTGCGGGGTGCGTGTCGAGAGTGTCGAGGAAAGCACGATGCGCGAAATTCGCTATCTCGATAAGCTGATCGATGAACTCGCCAAGGGCAAGACGATGGAAAAAATCCTGCGCCAGGAGACGGTGTCGCGGACATAGCGTGATTGACAGGCCCCGATCGGCTTCCAGGATCGAACCATTCGCCTGGAGGCACTTGCATGAATGACCTGTATGAGGGAGGCAGTGCCAGGAAAACGAGGCACCGCCTTACGCCCATCCGGTGATCCACGTCTCCGCGCGGGAGGCGACCGGCCGTCGCGGCGCCGGCAGCGAGGTTGAGCGGGTTTCGATCCACGCCTCCGCGCGGGAGGCGACGCGCGCAGGTCGAGCACTGGCAGAAGCTCGACATGTTTCGATCCACGCCTCCGCGCGGGAGGCGACCTGGTGGGCGATGCCGGCAAGGCGCTGGTGCCGGCGTTTCGATCCACGCCTCCGCGCGGGAGGCGACCCGCCAAGCGGCTGCCAGACGGGCGCTGCCTCAAGGTTTCGATCCACGCCTCCGCGCGGGAGGCGACTGCTCGCCTCTGGCGGTGATGCCGTGTTGGGAATGTTTCGATCCACGCCTCCGCGCGGGAGGCGACCCCAGGCACCAACTGGCAGTTCAAGATGCTCAAGGTTTCGATCCACGCCTCCGCGCGGGAGGCGACGCCTATGCCGCCATGATCCTCAGCCCCCCGGGGCAGTTTCGATCCACGCCTCCGCGCGGGAGGCGACCTTTGCCGATCTGGCCACGACTGCCGAACGAGAGGTTTCGATCCACGCCTCCGCGCGGGAGGCGACGCCAGCCCTGCTGGGTGCGCTCAAAGACCACAATGTTTCGATCCACGCCTCCGCGCGGGAGGCGACCTATGCGCCGGACCACGCCTGTCAGCGTGACCACGTTTCGATCCACGCCTCCGCGCGGGAGGCGACTCTGATAGACTGTGGCCGCGCCCGTTACGGTTATGTTTCGATCCACGCCTCCGCGCGGGAGGCGACCATTGAGCACGTTCGTGCCCATCGAAATCTGCGTGTTTCGATCCACGCCTCCGCGCGGGAGGCGACCCGCCGTCGATGCACCGGTGGGCAGTGCGACCGGGTTTCGATCCACGCCTCCGCGCGGGAGGCGACGGCGCGGCGCTGGTGGCCTGCACCTTCGTGACGCGGTTTCGATCCACGCCTCCGCGCGGGAGGCGACAGTATGACGGGGGCTCCGGCTCCATTTCGGGCGGTTTCGATCCACGCCTCCGCGCGGGAGGCGACGTCTAGGCGCTCGGCCAGCAATTCGTTGACGTCTGGTTTCGATCCACGCCTCCGCGCGGGAGGCGACCGCGCCGCGCCGCGTTCATGACGCGCATTCGGTTGTTTCGATCCACGCCTCCGCGCGGGAGGCGACTCGATGAACTGGCACGAACCAAGCGGCCCGACCTGTTTCGATCCACGCCTCCGCGCGGGAGGCGACGACCGCCTTGCCCTCGGGGTCGGGGAAGTACGAAAAGTTTCGATCCACGCCTCCGCGCGGGAGGCGACCATCGTGTCCGTGGCCTGCACATAGGGGCCCGTGTTTCGATCCACGCCTCCGCGCGGGAGGCGACAGGGGGCCAGCTTCCACATCTCGCGGAGATAGGCGTTTCGATCCACGCCTCCGCGCGGGAGGCGACCCGGAGGGCGGGCCTGACGTTCGCCCCGAGGATGTTTCGATCCACGCCTCCGCGCGGGAGGCGACCCGTTCCGCCTTCGCGCACGTCGTTGTCATGATGTTTCGATCCACGCCTCCGCGCGGGAGGCGACCATGCTGCGGCAATTTCAGGCCTGCCACGTCCTTGTTTCGATCCACGCCTCCGCGCGGGAGGCGACGATCATGAGCGCCATGGGCGTCCGAGGCGTCCTGTTTCGATCCACGCCTCCGCGCGGGAGGCGACGTGCGGCCATTGCGGCTTCCTGATACATCCCCATGTTTCGATCCACGCCTCCGCGCGGGAGGCGACATGGTCGAGCTGGACATATTGCGCAGGATGGTCGTTTCGATCCACGCCTCCGCGCGGGAGGCGACGGCTATATCGGTATGACAATGAGAAAGAAGCGTAAATCTCATAACTTACGCGAACCAGCATCCCGTGGGATACTTTTTCTCGTCGCCGCAGAAATTCTACGGGCATAAAGTGTTTTTATACAATTAATTGAACTATGCGCGAACCCGCCTGAGAATCACGAACCATATCCGGTTCGCGCATTAGAAGAGGAGGGGCCCCTCCAAATCCAATGTGGGTTTTGCGCCGACATGCTCTATCCTCCGCTTGCCATCCGCACCCAGGCGATAGAAACGTAGGCTATCCTTCGTCTCGTCGATCTCGTCCAAGAGGCGCGCGCGCAACTGCGCCCATTGCGCCGGATCGACTTCACATTCGAACACGGAATTCTGCACGCGTTGCCCTAGGTCGAGACAGGCCCGAGCCACCCGGCGAAGACGGCGACGGCCGCGGGCGTCCTCGGTGTTCACATCATAGGTCACAAGCATCAGCATTGATCATTTCCAGATAAAGGGCGGATAGCCGTCCAGATCGCCGCGCAAATGCCGGGACAGCAGCAACGCCTGGACATGCGGCACCAATCCCATCGGCATCGTTTCACCAAGGAAGGGATGGCGCAGATTGCGCTTCTTGCGGTCCTGCCATGCGACCAGCACCGCTTTGCGTCCGTCCTCCGTCAGAGAAACCGCGCCACCTTCGTCGACGATGAAATCCCGCGCTTTAACCTGCCCCCGGTTTACCAGGGTAAGAGCCAGCCGATCCGCGAGAACAGGCCGCAATTCTTCCATAAGATCGAGCGCAAGGCTCGCGCGTCCAGGTCGGTCTGTGTGAAGAAACCCGACTTGCGGATCGAAACCGGTGCTTTCCAAGGCGGAGCGGCAATCATGGCCCAGCATCGCATAGAGGAAGGATAGGAGCGCGTTCATGCGGTCAAGCGGCGGCCGCCGGGATCGACCCTGGAAACGGAAGACCGCGCGATCTCCTTGGATCATAGCATCGAAGGCGCTGAAATAGGTGAGTGCCGCCTCCCCCTCATGGCCGCGCAGCACCGCTATTTCATCGGCCTTGGCTGCCCGCCGGGCGATATGAGTGAGACGCGCCTCACCTGCCTCCAACGCTCCACGAGCGCCATCATCAAGCCGGTCGCCATGATCGCGGAGGGCGCGGCGCAGCACAGTTCGCTGATTGGCGGCTTTTGCCGTGACGATACCACGCACGATGGGCACCGAACGCTGTAAATCATCGGCTACCCGGTACTGGGTGCGGCGCAAGAGGACATTGCCCGTTCGCGGCCCTTCCATACGCGCGAGGAATTTTCCATTAGGCGTCAGAAAGGATAGGGCGATGCCCGCCTCTGCGCAGGCCGCCATCAGGGCAGGCGAGGCTCCAGGCCGTCCAAAGCACACCACCCCGCCGATAACGTGCAGCGGGGCACGGCCCTTCTCGATGCCGTCCACCTCGACCACGATATTGGCGCCATCCTTGCGCAACCAGGCGTCCTCGCTGGTGACATAGATGGTGTTAAGGTGGCGCTGCATCGCTTCGCTCCTGCGGTCAATCAGCCAATTGCCCGGCCAACCACCGCTGAATCGTTGGCGGCTTTTCCATCCGCTTGGGGCGGCACAGGCTAGCGAGGGAGCAGCGTCTACACCCGGCGGTCGCTCGGGGCGGCGGCGTCAGCTTCTCGGCGATCATCGCACGCACCTCACCCGCGACGCGGATAGTCAACGCGCGCAACTCCGCATCGAAGGCCACAAGCTTCCGCTTCTTCGTCTGGGCATAGAATAGTGCGCCTTCCGCGACGGGGTGCCCGAACATCTCTTCCAGGCAGAGCGCCTGAGCACAGAGTTGTACCTCGTCGGCGCGATGCGTCTTGGGCCGACCACGCTTATATTCGACTGGATAGGGTACGGCGGATGCCCCGGAGAATTCCACCGCATCAGCTTTTCCCGAGAGCCCGTGGGCGATCGACCGTAAAACGATGCCCCGCACCGTTCGCATGCCCCGTCGGCGGTCTGGCTTGCCGCTGTCGACCCGCTCGTGCAGGATACGTCCCTCGGCGGTCGCGCCGTCTTCCGCCCAGACCCGCTCGACATGAATAAGCGCGCATTGACGCGGACAGAAAAGATAATGCTGCAACGCCGACACCGGTACCAGCGCGTCTTCAATGGCCGAATCGGGTGGCGGCGGCTGCATCATTTCTATGTTCGCTCTCCCATTCTAGCTAGATGGGATTGACAACGCCGCCGGGATCGGTATGTCATGCCCTGCCGGGGTGACGGAGATGCTGGTGAGACAGGTCAGATACAGAGTGTACATCCGCCTTGCCTGGGGACTGATCGAACTTGATTTAGAACCCATATAATCTGCCGCACTACGTGGATCGAAACGCTCTGCCATTTTAGCTGAGACGGAAAAATCGGGCCAACGATCCGCGCTGATCGTTGGCCCTTTCCCTTACCGCTCGATGACCTCGACGCCCGCCGGCAGTCCCTCCCGGTCGATCGTCACGCGATAATCCTCCCACCTGCGCGCCGGCGGCCAGTTATCGGTGTTCTTGTAATAGGCGTCGCTGCCGATTTCATGCGCCATGCCCTGATGTACGCGCAGAGTCTTCACCCGGTCGAACAGCGATTGGGCCTGCGCGTTACCGAGTGCGCTTTCGTGGCGGAACAGGATGAGTTTGCGGCTCGCCATCTCGCCGCGCGCTGCCGAACGATCATGATCGAACATATTGCCGAGCGCCTGCCACAGCAGTTCCAGATCGTCCTCGGAAAATCCGGTGCCCTTTGTAGGGTGAGACGCCAATGGCGCGGAAACATAACCATGCGCGCGATAGAGCCCATAAGGGACGATATGCTTGCGTCCCATGGTGCGCCCGCCCTTCTCCTCGGCGTCTTTCTCGGTCGTCGCAGCCATGCGGGTGATGGAAATCTCCAGGGGCAGAATCGGTTCGACCGACGTCGCGAAACTGAACTGCACCGGACCGCGTACCTGCCCCGCGTTGATCCCTGTAGACATGACCGCGCCGAAGGTGCGGACGTCCCAGAAATTGGCGCACATCCACGCTGTCAGTTCCCGAGCTTTGGCCTCATCCTTGGGTAGCTTCTTATATTCTTCCGCCTTGCTAACAGGTGGCATGACGGCGTCCCATGCCTCTTTGTGCAGAAGGTTGAGCGTGGAGCCTTCCGACATATAGATGCGGTTGTCCGTCGCCATCGCCACATAATTGCGCACCTTGCGCTTCAGAGCCACGTCGGACACCAGGCCCAGATTGGTCTCAGGGTCGAGCCGCGGCATGTTGCCCGCGTCCGGATCACCATTGGGGTTGCCGTTCGTCACGTCGAAATAGAGGATGAACTCGTGGCGATTGGTAACGGGCTTGCTCATTCTTCATCCCCCTCTTCGCTATTGTTCGCAACGTCGTCGAAGCCGATCTGCTCACCCTTGTCGTCGCCCAGCTTCGCGGCGCGCTGATGATAATAGCCGATGGCGAATTCGCCCTGATCCTTGAGGCGCAGCGAACGCGGCCACGTGCCCCCAGCATTCGGCTCGAACCGGCTGGTGATCTCCTCAAGTTCGCGTTCTATCAGAGCCCCCCACCCCGGCTTCTCCTTGCGGACCTTGGCAAGATGACTCTGCGCGCCTCGCACGATGAGCGGAAACACGCTCGCGGGCGTCGCGGAGGCCGCCCCGAAATATTTATCGCGTATAGTAGCGTTCACCCGGCCGAGCGCGGAGCGTTGCGCCAATTCATAGACGGCGAACAATCGTCCGAGTTGATAGCCCGGATTGTCATGGTCCCTCTTCAAACTCATCGGGGTCTCTCCTTGTTCGGGACGATCGGGATTACGGCGAGCCAGACGCTGGTCGCGGAATAGCACCGCACGGATGACTGCCGCGTGCCAGCCGGAGGCCGCATTGTCGCCCGCGCGCAGGCGGATGATCGCGGCAGCGAGCAGGCTTTGCGGGTAGCGAGTTCCTGAAAGGATCGCGCGCATCACTTCGCCGGCAAGCAGCGGCGGAATATTGTCGTATTTTTCCTGCAAAGCGGTGGTACGCGCCAGCAGACGATTGACGGAGGGCGCAGCGCCCCATCCCGAAGGCGTGGGGTGCATCTGAAGATCGGCGTGATGGTCCGCCAACCGCCGCGCGAATTGTTCGAGATCGCCCGTCAGCCAATAACGCACCGACAGACGCGCCGCATTGGGTGACAGGCCAAGGATGTGAAAGCGCGTTCCCGGTTCGATATCCGCCCGCAATTCGGCGATGGGCCTCCCCTTCGCCACGGCCTCCATCTGCTCACGAAGCTTGCGCGCCTCCTCTTCGTCCGTGACGTCCCCAGCCAGCCAAAAACCGAACAGGGCATCCGCCGCCTCTGCCGCCTTCGCTTCGCGCGCATCTGCCCAGAATATCACCGTTGCGTCGCCGATCGGACGACGGAGGCGGTTGGGACCGTCGCGGGTGAGGAGATGATTGAGCGCGGCGCCATAGCGGAACGCCGCCGCTTGTGAAGTAGGTGCGTTGGCGCCTTGCTCCTTGCCAAGTGAGGTGAAGGCATCGAGGTTGAACGAGACTAATGCCGCACCCGACGATTGCGCTCCTTCCACGCCTTTAATTGTTGGATGCAGCCGGGCCATCGGCCCGCGCTTGCCCGAGACCAGACACAAAACCCCGCCACTTTCATCGCTGCGCGCCTGGGCTTCAATCAGTGCGCGAGCCGCCGGACGATCATGCAGGTAACTCCGCTCGCCATCGAGCTGAAACATGATGTTGGCATCCAACATCTCCGGCACGAATTTGCCGCTCTCATCAAAATGCGCCGGACTCCATGCGTCGAGAAATAGACGCAGCGCGACCAGACCTTCGTCGGTTTGCCCGGCGAGCCGGTCCAGATGCAGGGCCACGAATGCGGCATGTTCCTGCGCGGTCCGCCTGCCTTCGCCTGCCGTGCGACCCAGCACATAGGCGCTCTTGTCCCACAGGAAATTGGGAGCGATGCCTACGGTGCGCTTGACGGCGGCGGGCACAATATATGTTTTGGGGCGGGGCTTTTTGCCCGAAAGATCGTGCAGATCCCTGATGTCGACCACCGCACCGCTGCGATCCAGGATGATACACCAGCCGAACTTCTCCGGGCTCCACCCCGGCTCCGCTACGCCGTCGAGCCGGCCATAATAGCTGTCGAGCGCCTGTAGGATCGTCATCGCACCACCTCGTCCGACAGGAAGGGCGGAACCTCGATCACCCCATTCTTCATCTCCGCGCGGAAGAAGCGCGATTCATTGCCGTTCGCGAAGTCGATATCGTGCAGCATCCAGCCGAGATCAGCGTTGCACTTGTCGGGGGGCAATTCGCAGGGCGGCAGCGCATCGCCATCTGCAATCAGCGCAAATTCGGCATCGAACTCCCGCGTCCCCAAACAAGGCCGATGGAAGCATTGCCCCTGCGCCGCGCGGCGATTGAACATGCTTATATGCTTGGCCGCGCTGTCATCCGGGCCCGCCTTGGCGGTCAGCGTGAAATGCGCCTCGATCACATAGGCGACGTCGAGCAGGACCAACGCGGCGCGCTGCTGGCGATTCTCGTCGACGACGATACCCAGCCCTTCCGTCGTGCCACGCTTCATGGCGCTGGTCGCGTTCGCCGCGCTGGCCTTCGCGCCCACCTCGTTACGGCGGATCGACTGAAAGCGGATCGGCTTCAACACATGGATGCGGTCCACATGCCAGCGGATCGCGGGTTTCCAGTGGATCGCTTCCAATATGCCCCGCGCCGCCGAGGGTGTCATCACGTCATAGCTGACGCGCTCTACTTTCATTTCCGGGCGAGTGAAGCAGGCCCTCGCGCCCCAGACGTGCAATCTGATGCTCATTATGGCACCCCCTCCGGATAAGTTCCTACATTGTTCCCTTCTTATCAAGAGGCCTGATTGAACCATTTTAAAGGTATCAGAAGATGTTATCTTCGCTGGACCGCCAGGTCGGATCATCGAAGCGGAGGCCCAGTGCGGGATCGTAAAGCGATCGGTTTCTGAGAACGACGAAGCGATCGCCATAAGCCTCTGGGCGTATGGCCTGCGCGGCGCCGGTGCCGAGCAGCTTCTCGCGCGCCTTCACAGGCACCGGGACGACATATTGCTGAAGCTTGCGCTGAGCACCCGCCGGCAAGAACGGGCGGCCTTCCATATCGCGGATCAGGGTGTCGATTTCCCTGCGATCTTCTTCATTCTCTCCCCAAGACACGATCACGGGATCCATCGCATCGTCGATCATACGAAAGGCTCGCGCGATGCGAGCAAAGGGAAATTCCAGTTTGCGGGCAGTGTCGCGTATGGCGGCGATGATTGGGAAACGGGCACTCTCAAGAGTTGCGGCGTCCAGCGCGTCATGACCCTGTGCCCAATAAAGCCAGCGATAATATTCGCGCACGGCCTCCAAGCCGAGCACATCATCGTTGTCCGCGCGAAGGACATTCTTTGCAGCCTGATAAAAGGGACGGATCATATCCGGAACGGATTTTCTCCCTTCGATCGACGTAGGCTCGAACACGGTCGTCCGACCGAATATTTCTCCCAATGGCCCCAATTCACCGCTGCGATTGCATCGTCCCGCAGCCTGCGCGATGCTGGCCAGTCCCGCGGCGGCGCGCCAGACCTCCGGGAAGCTGATGTCCACGCCCGCCTCGATCAGGCTGGTGGCCACCAGCCGCACCGGCAACCCTGCCTTCAGCGCGTCGCGGGCTTTCACCAGAACCGCGCGCCGGTGGCGCGCACACATAAGCGTGGTCAGGTGAATGGCGCCATCCTGCTCCTGAATTGCCTCGAACAGCGCGCGTGCATGCGCACGACTGTTGACGATGCATAGCATCTGCGGCCGGTCGGCGAAGCGAGCGGCGATCTCCTCATCACTGATAGGTTCACGCCGCCATTCGACATTCACCCGCTTCAGCTTGGCATACAGCCCCTCGGGATCAGGCGCGAGTTCGCGTTCATCGGGTATCGTCAGTCCTTCGGGTGCGCCTTTCCCATTTTTGGGCAGCGCATCATCCTGCATGCGCAGCGCAGGTTGCGTCGCTGTACACAGGATGATGCTTGCGCCATAGTTGCGCGCCAGTTCGTCGATTGCCGCCATGCACGGGCGCAATAGATGCACTGGGATCGACTGCGCCTCGTCAAGGATGATGACGCTCTTTGCCAGATTGTGCAGCTTCCGCGCCTTGCTAGTGCGGGCCGCGAACAGGCTCTCGAAGAATTGCACTGCTGTGGTTACGATGATGGGTGCATTCCAGTTTTCCGCATCACGCCGCAGCTTGGCGAGACCAGCCGGCCCCTCGCTGTCCTCGTCATTTTCCCGGGCGGGTTCTTGTTTACCCCAGTCAAAGCTCGAATGATGCTCGAGCACGGCGTCTCCCAAGCCGATATCCTTACGAAATATCTCCGCCGTCTGCTCGATGATTGAGGTGAAAGGGATGGCGTATATGACGCGCCGCAGGCCGTGTGCGGCGGCATGTCGCATCGCGAAACTGAGCGATGTCAGCGTCTTGCCGCCGCCCGTGGGGACGGTAAGGGTGAACAAGCCCGGCGGCAGCGCCGCCTTTGCGTTGGCATAATCGAGGATTTCGGAGCGCAACTGGTTAACCGGCGTATCATGCCGACGATGCCGCGCCACGAAGTCGCTCACACGCCGGATATGCTCCGGCTCGATGATACCGCCCCGGGATGGCCCCTCCTCGCCGCGTGACTGCGCGTAGAACGCTTCGGTTTCGAGAAAATCGGCATCGACAAGGCAGGAAAACAGCATTCGGACGAAGAACGAGCATGAAAACCCTGGTTCGATCTTGTTGAGATCAAGTATCGGCAAACCGGCTCGCAATGCCTCAACGGACGGTAGGCCCGATACATGGGCTTCCCACCCCGTATAATCCTCGACCTCCTTGTTCAGCCTCAGATGCAGGTTCCCGCCCTCATGGCCTGCTCCATCCATCAATCCCGCGTGATGGCCCGCGATCCCGAACGCCATCATACGGCCGACCTGACAGCCATAAAGCGCGGCAGCTTCTTTTGCCCCCGCCGTGCTGTGATCTGGTCCTTTGGGTCCAGCCTTGCCTGAAGGTCGGCGGATATAGGCCTGATAGGAGCGCGACACCTTACCGATGTCGTGGAGCAGTCCCATGGCCAGCGTGATCCTCGAAGCGCCGAACCAGCTGGCAAAGTCGGCTGCTCTCCGTCCAACCGCGGCAAGATGATGCGGCAAGAGTTCCCAACTCTCTTCGGGCTGCCCCTCGACCGAATGTGCGAATCTTTTCATGCCCCACCCTGCGTCCCCCAAGGGATCAATATTGGCGTTACAACGATGTGCCAGCCAAATGACAACCGTTTCGGACGAAAGTCCGTGCAACTGCTCATTGAGATTCCTGCGGAATTTATAGCCGATTATGCGGCGGCTGAGCAGAACGCGGCGACATCTGGTTTCGCTGCTGCTTCGACTCCGTCTCCGGCCGACCTCGCGAACGATCCGCGTCGGCGTCTCGTCGCTATAGATGTTGCTGTAGGACAGGAATTTGTCGTCCACGAGCCACACATTGTTCTGGCGTATGTCGCTGCCGTCGCCGTGTCTGCGCAGAATGGCGGCAAGCAGAACGTCCTCGGTAGATTCGAGGCATCTTTGCGAGCGAGTCGATGACGAGCGCACGGTGAACAGGGAAACGAGCAAGATCGCCGCTGGCGAGGTGCGAGACGACGGCAACCTCCTTCGCCAGCTTCCCGAACTCAGCCCCCCGCCGGTGCCGACAGCACCCCGCGCGTGCCGGGTCGGTTGGTGCTGAACTCCAGCGTGCCGCCGAGCTGACGCACCAGTGCGTCGATCATGCGCGAGCCGAAGCCGCTACCTGCGGCCTCACGCCCCTTGCCCTGATCCGCCACCGTCAGCCGGAAGTTGTGGCCATCGTCGGCGAGCGCCACATGCAGCGGGCCGGGCGCCCCGGCATAGGCATATTTGTTGGCGTTGATGAAGAGTTCGGTCAGGACCAGCCCCATGCTGATGGCCTTGTCGTTCGGTAGCAGCACGGGCTCCAGGTCGCGCGTCACGTGCGGGCGCCACTCATCGCCGGCGGAAGCGAGCAGATCGTCCAGCAGTTCATCGACATAGCGCGCTCCATCCACGGTACGGACCTGATCCGATCCGTAGAGCCGCCGGTGCACGAGCGAAACGGCGGAAATGCGCCGCCGCGCCTCTTCGATCGCGGCGCGTGTCGCTTCGTCATCCGACTCCCGGGCTTGCAGCGCCAGGAAGCTGGAGACGAGCGTGAGGCTGTTCTGCACGCGATGGTTCACTTCTCCGAGGAGGAACTCGCGCTGCTTGAGCAGCCCCTCCTTCTGCTCGACCAGCAGCAGCAGCTCGTGGTTGAGATCGCGAATGCGCCGCGTCTGCCAGACATTCTGGATCGCCGCAGCCAGCCGCTCGGCGGCCTCGACTTCGGGAACGCTCCAGCGCTTCGCCTTGTCGTGCACGGTTTCGCTCCAGGCATCGAAGCTCGCCCGGGGGGTAAGCACGCCTCCCGTCCCGGCCGTCGCTGCCTTGTGCGGATTGCCTGCCCAGTTGACGACCTCGAGCGTTTCGGCGCGGAACCAGAGCACCATCCACGGCTCGGACCGCGACAGGGCCATCGCCAGCAGACCGGCTCCGAGCGGACTGATCGCCTCGCGCGGCGCGTCCGACGCCGCCAGCGCGTTCGTAGCGAAGACCGGCCCCGGCTTAGCGCTGTTGATCCATGCCGCCACCGACCGCATCTCGGCTTCCGTCGGGCACTTGCCGGCCGTGACCAGTTCCTGGCCGCGAAGGACGGCAACGCCATCTGCGGCGAGCATCTTCTGCACCTCGGGCAGATGCCTGGAGAGCGCTGTATCGAGCGATCCTTCCCGCAGCAGCAGGTCGATGATGCGGTCCTCGAAGCTCCTCAGGCGCACGCGCTCGCGATAGGCGTTCGTCTCCTCGCGCGCCTTGATCTGCCGGGCCAGTCCCGCGGCGAGCGCACGGCAGGCGGTCCGCACGTCCAGCGTCAGCCCGCGCGGCTCGGAATTGTGGCAGGCGATCAGGCCCCACAGCATGCCGTCCTTGACGATCGAGAAGGAGGCCGATGCAGCGACACCCATGTTCTTGAGATACTGGATGTGGATCGGCGAGACACTGCGCAGGTTGCAGTCGCTCATGTCGAGCGGATTGTCGACGGCCCGGGCCGGACGGAGCGGCGCGGGCCGGTAGTGCACGTCCGGAATGACGCGGACGAGGTTCCGCACATAGAGCGCGCGCGCCTGCACCGGAATGTCGCTCGCCGGGAAGTGATGGTTCATGAACGAGTGCTGGTCCTCGGCGGCGTCCTCGCCAACCACCTTGCCGGCGCTGTCGTCGAGGAAGCGGTAGACCATCACCCGGTCATAACCCGTGAGCCGCCTGAACTCGCGGGCCGCCACCGCAGTCAGTTCGGTCAGGTCCGCTGCCAGGTCAAAAGCCTGCCCTGCCGCTTCCAGGCCAGGCAGGAGCGCCGCAGCCGCCTGTGCGGGCGCAGCGGGCTCGAGTTCCACCAAGCACTCGCCACTGCCCGGCGAGACGCTGACATCGAATGCTTCCTCGGCGTAGGGTGGCACGATGCGTCGGGGCAGCGTCACGCCGGAGGTCTGGATCGCGGAGGCCATCTCAGCGCCGAGCAGCTCGCCCAGCGGCGCGCCCCGCCAGTCCGGCGTTCCCAGCCGCCCTTCCACGTCCCCGGCTGCGTGGATCACCGTTCCGGTGCCGCGGTCCACGACCAGGAGCATGCCGTGCGGCTGGATCGACCCCGGAATATGGATCGCCTCCCGGTCGCAATCGGTGAGATCGACGCGTGGCTCGCTCATTGGACCTCACTGCACAGAATATGTTCGGCATGAGCGAAGCCACGCGTCGCTCCCCTGCAGATACTTTCCAGCTGCATGGCGCCGCGCCCGCCCTCGCGCTCGAGAACCGCGAGCAACGACCGCCACATCGACCCGCCCTCGCTGCCATAGGGGTCGAGGAAGCGCAGCGCAATATCCGCTACCCCACGCTTCTGGAGCTCGCGCAGGATGAGCCGTCCCCCCAGCGTCGAGCCTTCCACGACATAGAAAGAGCCTAGCGCTTCCAAGGAATTGGCGGGCTCGGGGAAGGCCGGCGATGCCTCGTCTTCGTGGAAGAGCACGCGGACGGCCTCCCACGCGCGGCGGCGCTCAGGGAAGCTCAGCCCTTCCACCTGCTCCAGCGCAGCGGCCAATGCCCTATGAGCGGAAGAATAGAAGGCTGCGTAGCGGTCGACGACGGCCGGGCGTCGCGCGGGATCGGCGAGTTCGGCGACAGCGTCAAAGCGCTGCTCGATACGACGGTGAAGATCGCCGGTGGCCTGCCGCAACCTGTTCAATACGGGCGCCGTCACGTGCGGTCTTCCATTCCCATGAACTCTCCTTGGATGTGACACGCTGCGGCATGTGCCCGACGACCATAGTGGGTGTAATCCGCAGCCTGTAAAGCGGCACGTCAATTTGCGGAAGGCGCGAGCTATGCCGAAAGACGCCATCCCGACTGGATAATGACCGGCCTGACTGAGCTCGCGTGAAAGGCTTTGCGGCTCACATGCGCCTGGAAGCGGAATGCCCGATTAGAGGCGCGCTTTGAGAAAAGCTGCCCCAGTTGACTGACGCACCAGTCGGATAAGCGATAGAGGCCAAACGAATGTCGCGGTACTTACATCAAGCGGACCAACGACCGGAGGGAGGTATGACAGCCCCGGTTGACAGTGCAGCGGTGAATATAGAAATTTCACCGAATTGAGGTTCGGATGACACCACTCGATACGGAGCATGCCGTGCCCCCTACGATCACCGCCTTCGAACGCTCACCTGATCGCGGCAGGGGCTTAGCGCGGGACATGACCGTTCGCTGGGCATTTGAGGAAGTCGGCCAGCCCTACGACGTCCGCCTTGTTTCGTTCGATACGCTGAAGCAGGCCGCGCACCTCACGTTTCAGCCCTTCGGGCAAATCCCGACATATCAGGAAGATGATCTGGCGCTGTTCGAATCCGGCGCGATCGTACTCCACATTGCCGAACGCCATCCGGGCCTGTTGCCGAACCAAGCCAATGCTCGCGCCCGTGCGATCGCCTGGATGTTTGCCGCGCACGCGACGATGCAACCACCCATTTTGGAACGCGAAGCCGCCATCCTGATGGAGAAGGACAAAAGCTGGTTCGCGGAACGCCTGCCCATCCTAGATGACCGTGTTCGGCGCCGACTCGCCCAGCTTTCCCGGCGGCTTGACAGCGCCGAGTGGCTAGACGGCCCCTTTAGCGCCGGCGATCTCTTGATGATCAATGTGCTACGCCGCCCGGCCGCGTTGGCTCTCCTGGAGGACTATCCCAACCTTGTCGCCTATGTCGCCCGCGGCGAAGCACGCCCTGCTTTCAAGCGCGCGTTTGAAGCGCAATTGGGAATCTTCACCCGAAATGCCCCAGCAGCCTGAAAATGGCAGCCTCAGATCATGACTGGACAGTGGAAACAGTGGACATTGACTTGTCGAGGCATGCCCCAAAGCGGTGTTAGGTCAGGCTGACGGAGGATCGGCTTTAGAAGCGGCGATACGGCGCGCACGGCGTGAAATGACGCGATCAGCCGGCTCATGACGGTCCGCAGTAGAAGCTCTCGACATCGTCTTCCTTGCCGCCCTTGTAGCGCGCGATCATGGGGAAGGGGCAGAGCGGACGCGACAGGCCAGGCCGCTCGCGGCTCGTCGCGATGATCCGATCCGGCGCCTGACCATCTTCGACCCAACGAACGATCGCGTCGAGCATTTCGAACTGGTCGGTCGCATCTCCACCGCCGCAATGGAGCATGCCCGGCACGAGATAGAGCCGTGAACTGTCACGAGCGGTGGGCCCGGTCGCTTCGATCATCTTCTGATACCAATCGACCAGTTCGCTCGAGGCCAACCCCTGATCGGAAAGCCCGTTATAGGCGATCAGCTTGCCGCGCCGCAGGAAGGTCTCGAGATAGGGGCTGTCGGCGTCTGCCATCGCAGCGGTCGCCCGCACCCGTTCAAGTACCTTGCCATAATCAAGCGGAGCCAGCACCTCGAAACCGGGCTCCGGCGGCGTTAACTGGAAATATTTGAACTGCCCGGCGCCCAGCGTTGCATCGGCGGCGTCAAGTGCGCCCGTTTGAGCCGTTCCAAGCCGCATCCCGCGCCAGCTGGATGATGCGATGCCCGTGTCATAGTTGAATGGCCCATAAATGTGATCGCCCGTCGGCGTCCGGGGCCCTTCATGAAGGGCACGCAGCGTCGCGACCTGTGCCTTCCTAAGGCACGTCGCGGTCTTGGCTCCCTTGCACGCCAACACTTCAGGCCTGAAGTCGCAACGCTGCCAGTTATTGATCATGCCGTCGGCAAGCCCGTCCATGGCATCGCAGCGCTTGAGGACGGCTCTTTTCACAAGGCCCAGATCACCATCGGAAAAGGCCTTTGCTATGATAGGCCGGCCTTCCTTGTCTTTCGGTGCGATCCGAGCGAGTTGCTGCACGTTCCACACCTGGTCGATTGCGACGCGAGAGAAGCGGATGGTCGGATCACCGGCCACGATGCCGTCAAACTGAAGCGGGAGCCTCTGCGCGGCGGTCATCGCCTGTCGTCCGCCGTTGGAGCAGCCCGCGAAATAGGAACGAGCCGGCCCGGCGCCGTAAAAGCGGGCAATCAGGCGTTTTGCCTCGATCGTAACCTTGTCGAGCGCGTTATAGGCATAATCGATGCGCGCCTGTTGATCGACGCCAAAACTCGCGTCGACCGGCGAGCCGCTGTGGCCGGCGTCGGTCGAGACGACCGCAAAGCCGCGCGCAAGTGCCACAAGACCTGCTGAATTTGCCACAGTGCCGATGGCCGGGCTGATAACTCCGTCCAAGCCGCTGCCGCCTTGGAACAGGAAGCGGCGATTCCACTGCGTGGGTAAACGCAGTTCGAAACCGATCCCGAACGTCCGTCCGCCTGCGCCCGTGCGTGGGTCGAGAACGCCCCGGACGACGCAATGCTCCGGCAACGAAGCATTTGATGCCCCGCCAGGGCTCGCCATCGAACCGGTAGGCATGAGCTCGGCCTTGGTGATTTCGGAGCCGGGCATCGCAGCGCTGGCCATCGCCGCACAGCGTCCCACCGGTTCCGACGGCGACGCCTGCGCATGAGCCGGCCCTGCAGGCGGCATCGCAGCGATCGCAATCGCAACCGCGCCCAGGCCAACCAGCGGAAGCGGCATGAAGCCCCTGCTCATGCGGCAGTCATTGCGTTTGTCCATGTTCCCCTCCGATTGACGCTATATAGCGTGCCAATATCGAAATAGATCGGCTTAATGTGCGCTCGCATCGAACGGCGATGGGCGAATTCGCCAACTGAGTGGCTGTTCCGCGCTCAATCTCGGCTCAATGAAAGCGGTCGTCAGTTCATACTGAACCTCGACAGGTTGCCACCCCGGAAGCATTGCGCGTGAGTGGCCACTTAGTTGGGAAGCCAGAAGCAGCAATGCTGCTCCTGACTCCGTACTGTCGAAATCGACGTACAGGCTGCAGTGCCGCCCCCACTAATGGACGAGGCTATGCTGCATTGCGAACGAGCCGCCCTACAAACCAATAGGTAACTATGGCCCCTAGGGACGCGCCGTAAACCACCTTGATGAAGAGCGCGGGAGTTCCAGCCACCACGCCGATCCCACTCAGCTTCAGGACGAGCGCCGCGAGGCCTGCGCCAACGACCAGCCCCGCTACGGCCCACAAGAGAGCCGCCACGAAAACACCGCGGACCGAAGGCAAGCGCCCCCCTCCGACAGGGCTCTCCTTGAGCCTCTTGCGCGTGAGTAGGCCAGGCATGAGAGCAGACATCAAGGAGACCGCAAAACTTTGCGGAACGAAGTCAAATGCATACCCTTGAAGGCCCCATACGGGAATTTGGGCATTTATGCTAAAAAATCCGAAGAAAAAAGCCGCGCTGATCAGCGCATTTATGGCTGCGCTTACAGCCGATTCTTTTAACAGGTGACAGGTTTTATACATTCCCCCCTCCCAAAGCGCAGGACGTTGAATAGCTTTAAACATTGGCGAGACTTTTTTCGTCCCGTCCGGTTGCCGAAAGTCGTTTGCGCCGCTAACGAGAGTGCCCGAAATGAAACTCACCCCGCAAACGGTCATCGCGGAAGCCCGCGCACTGGTGAATGAAAAAGGCCTTGATGCGCTCTCCACCCGTCGGCTGGGGAGCAGGCTCGGCGTCAAGGGGACGGCCCTCTATCGCCATTTCCGCACCAAGCAGGACATTATCGACGCGCTTGGCCGCACGTTCTTCATCGGTCCGGTAGAACCAAGCCCCGACGATACCTGGCAGGACTGGCTTCGCGACCGCGCTCACTCGACCCGGCGCGAGATTCTCTCCTGCCGCGACGGGGCTCGCATCGTTGCAATGGCCAGGCCCAACCTTGCGGAAGGCGGCCGTCTCGACAAGCTCCTCGCCCCCCTGACCAAGGCTGGCTTCGATACCACCGAAGCCTTGCTCGCGAGCCATCTCGTAGGCCGCCTTGTGATCGGCTGGACCCTTTCCGAACAGGAGAATGGCGGACAGATTCCGCCGGCCTCGGCAAATATCGATCCGGAAGATGGGTTCGCTTATGCGGTAAACTCCATCATCGCCGGACTCGAGGTGCAGCTTATCGCCAAGGGCTTGGCCGGACGCGACTGAACGGATCACCGGAAGCCCAGCTTCTTGGCGAGGCCCTGATCCCCGAAATCGAGAACGATGTTTCGGTGTGAAATCCGCCACGCGCCGTTCTCTCGACGATAACGATCCTCGTAACGACCGATGCTCAGCAGCTTGGGACCTTCGTCCCCATCCTGCACGTAAGTCATGACATAGCAGCTGCCTTCGGCCGTATCCGCACCGGTCAGCCTTACTTCGCGATTGCTGACGATGTGCCGCATGAGCGAAGTGGCCTTGCGGCCGGGGCCGATCTCGATGGTGTACTTCTCATGGTCACGCCTGGCCTGCGCCATGAGCGCCTCACGCCCCTTTACGAGCACCCTCCCGCCCGAGCCAATCTCTCCATCGGAGGTAAAGAGATCCGCATATTCCTCCGGTGACCCGAAATCATGGACGATGCCATAGCGATCCATCAGTTCAGTGATTGCAAACCGGTCTTCGGTCTCGCCTGCCACGACAGGCGACGAAGCCAGCATCAAGGCGGACACCGCGACACTCGCCCCGAAGCGTTTCCAACAATTCAATCCTGACATCTGCACCCTCCCTCTCCATTTCCGCCATTTCATACATGCCTGTCAGAAGATAGCAACGCTAACAAAGAGCAGCCTTTCAGTTCGCTTCTGCGGCGCGCGCTACCAACCTATCATTCTATTTACTTAGAATAATCAGTTAGTTAATGAATTATCCGCCTGAGACAGAATGGAAAGACAGCGGTCAGGTTGACACCAGATGTTATCACCGCTAACTCCGCAGCATTAGCTGTCAGGCCGAACCAGAAGTCGGCCGAAGGTCAGAGAGGAGAATCCTGATATGCGCATGGCTTCGAAAATGTCGTCAGCCCTGCTGGCCACGGCGATCGCAGCCGTGCCGCTGGCTGTCGCCGAAGCGCACCACTCCACCGCTGAGTTCAATTATGCGCAAACGGTTGTGCTGAAGGGCAAGATCAAGGAGCTGCAGTGGACCAATCCGCACTCCTACGTGCAGGTCCTGGTCCCGCGTGCAGACGGCAGCGGATCAGATCAGTGGGGCATCGAGATCGGCGCCCCGGCAATCAATGTGCGCATGGGCTGGCGCAAAAGCAGCGTGAAGCCCGGCGACGAGGTTACGCTCACCATTTCGCCCGCACGCGACGGCAGCAGGTACGGCACCCTTCGTTTCCTGACATTTGCCGACGGTCGGCGACTGGATGGCGTCGCCGCGAACGTGAAGTCGGACAAGAACGGCTACGCCGTATTCAAGTAAGTCGTCCGCACGCAGCGGACCGACTGACGGACGGCTAAGGGAGAGTTTCAGTCGTGCAAATTTCTAGGCCAGGCCTGTTGAAGGCCTGCATGTTTTCTGCGGCGGTGGCGCTGCTTGGCAGTCCCGAATTTGTGTGTGCCCAGACCGCAACGGTTGCGTCAGCGCATTCGGTTGCCATCGAAGGCACCTGGATACCGGAAGCATATTCCGAACGCCTCCTCACTGCGGACGGCACGCCGCCTCCGCTGACGGATGAGGGGGCGGCAATCTACGCCAAACACGCCGCGGCGCGCGGGGAGCGCGACCGCCAGTACGATCGCACCCTGTGGTGCGCCGGGGCCGGCATGCCGCGCATGATGTTCCTGCCTTACCCCTTCGAGATCAGGGCTGATGGGGAATATGTCGGCTTCATCTATGGCTGGTATCGCTGGCATCGCATGGTCGACATGACGGGCCGGCCGGCTGACCCGATACTTCCGCAGACGATGGGCTACCCGGTCGGCGAATGGGACGGCGATACGCTCGTCGTGAAAACCGTCGGTCTGAGCGACGAGACCGTCATGGATGCCATGGGGCTTCCGCAGTCCGATGAGCTCACCCTCACGGAGCGCATCAAGACACTGTCGGATGGACGCCTCGAGGTGCGCTTCACCATCGACGATCCCCGCTATTACTCCCGGCCCTGGGAGGCCGTGAAGACCTATCGTCGGGCTTCCGACGTGACGGTCGGTGATGACGTATGCCCGGACCGGCTGGTGCTGGGCGAGGACTCCATAAGGAACACCCTGCCGTGAGCCGTCCCATGCACACCATCCGAAACGCCGTAATGACTCTCGCACTGTGCGGCATAGCCGTGCCGGTTCCGCTCATGGCGCAGGAACCAACCGCCGCGCAGAAACGCGCGGCCGATCCGCGCTACTTCGGCGGTATGTGGCAGGTCGAACGGTTCATCTTCCTGATCTCCGATGCCCCTATGCTGCCGCATACCGCAGCGCAGCGGGACGAATTCATCGAGGCAATGAACGCCAAAGGCCAGATCCTCTATACAGCCTGGACCTCGTGCCGGCCGGGCGCTCCGTCGTCGATGGTCATGCCGATGAACTCGCTGGTCGTCCTGCAGAAGGATGCCGACATCACGGTGAGCTTCGAGGAGCCGAGGATGACGCGGCGCATTCACATGAATGCGCAGCATCCCGCCAACCTTGAGCCCAGCTATCTCGGCCACTCGACCGGGTACTGGGAGGGCGACACTCTCGTGATCGACACTGTCGGGTTCAACGGGCAGTTCCAGCTCGACTCCTTCGGGATGCCTTCCGGTCCGAAGCTGCACACTATTGAGCGGCTGACCAAATCGCCGGACGGCAAGCGTATGGACATCAAGACCACGATCGAGGACCCCGACTACTTCAGCGCTCCGTTCACGATCGAGCGCGCCTGGATCGCCACCGAGCAGCGGCACCAAGCCGAATACGACTGCATGGAGAACCCGCGCGCCGAAGAGTTCACCCACACGTACTTCGTGAAGGATCTCTATCGGCCCGCTTGTGTGAGCTACCAGGGAGTGGGCGAGGCTCCGTCCCGGATCATCTGCCGCAAGCCCGAAGAACAGGCCGATCTGCTGCGCGCAATGCCGCAAAACCAGCGCTGAACCGCGCAAAACGCCAGCGCCATGCTAGCAAAAAAGCATACCAGAACAGGGAGGGAGAGGATGATAACGAAGAAAGGCGCGCTCGCGTATCGCGCGGGCACCGCAATCGCATTGGTGATGACGTCCGTGGGGATGGCCGCACAGGCAAGCGCGCAGGAAGCACGCGATGGGCTTTCCGACGAGATCATCGTCACCGCACAGCGTCGTCAAGAAAGCGTGCAGACGACCCCGATCGCCATCTCGGTGGTCTCCGGCGACGAGCTGATGAAGGAGAACATCACCGGTACCGAGGAAATCTTGCGGGATCTTCCCAGCGTCGAGATCCGCAGGGCGCCGCCAGGTGCCTCGATCTACATTCGCGGCATCGCCACCCAGCAGGGCGGCGGTGAGCTCGACCCGGGCATCTCGTTCAGCGTGGACGGAGTCTACAACCCCTTCATCGAGTCATCGTCCATGTCGTTCTATGACGTGGAGCGCATCGAAGTGCTGAAGGGACCGCAAGGCACCCTTTATGGCCGCAACGCGATCGCCGGCGCGGTCAACGTCATTACCAAGTCCCCTAAATTGGGCGAGTTCAGCGGCTTCGCGCAGGCGGGCGTGGGCAACTACGACTATGTGGGCCTGACCGGTGCGCTGAACGTTCCGCTCGGTGAGACCGTCGCGCTGCGCGTGGCGGCCGACTACCAGGACAACAACGGTTACCTTGATCTCGGCAGCGACGACATTCACGTCATCTCCGGCCGCGCCAAACTGCTGTGGGAACCGAGCCCGAACCTGAAGATTGAGTTCCGCGGCGAATATGGGGACTTCGACTCCAGGGGCAATGCGCCGGTCATCTATCCCTATCGTCCGGATCCATGGACCCAGTTCCCGACCGCTCCGGAGGAGCCCAGCCAGAAGGGTTGGATCGCCGGCGGCTCGGTACAGGTCGACTATGACCTCGGTCCCGCCACGCTGACCTACATTCCGGCCTACAAGCGCAAGAAGGCTGATTCCGCGACTGACGGCGGCGGCACCTTCATCCGCAGTTACGTGTATGACGAGCAGCATACCCAAGAGATTCGCCTTGCGTCGAATGACTCGAAGCCGCTCTCGTGGATCGTCGGCGGATACTACTACAAGGGTATCAATGACACCGGCCTGTCATTCTTTACGACGATCGACCAACACGTGGTGACCACGTCGGTTGCCGCCTTCGGGCAGGCTACATATTCGATCACCGATGCCTTCCGGCTGACCGGCGGCCTGCGCTTCACCCACGACAAGAAGGTGGAAGACGGCGTCAACACGCTCGGCGGCATGATCATCTCCGAGATCAACGACATCAGATGGAGCTGGAACAACTGGACATGGCGGATCGGCGCCGAGCTCGACGTCGGCCCGGATTCGATGCTCTACGGCAGCGTTTCGACCGGTTTCAAGGCGGGCGGCACCAGCCTCGTCGCCGGCCCAGCGGCGGTGTTCGATCCCGAGGAACTCACCGCCTACGAGATCGGCTGGAAAAACCGCCTGTTCGACAGGACGCTCACGCTCAACTTGTCGGCGTTCTATTACGACTACTCGAACTACCAGGCCTCCTTCGTCGCAGCGAACCCGGACTTTGGCGGCGCGGTTGTGCGTCGCATCGCGAATGCCGGCGATGCGAAGATCAAGGGCGCCGAGGTGGAGTTGACGTGGACGCCTACCCGGTTCGACCTGTTCCGGGCGACCGTGGCTTACCTCGACGGCGAGTTCGGCCAATATTTGGTACCCACCCCGGTGCCAGGCGTGTTCGACGACTACAGCGGCTCGAACGTATCGGTCGTGCCCTGGGCCATCAACGCGAGCTACAGCCGGGACTTCGAGATCGGCGAGGACGGCCACCTCGTCCCGCAGATTTCGCTTCGCTACAACTCGGGCACCTGGCGTGATGCCCGGCAATACGCGACCGCAGGTTCGTGGGGTCCGGCCGGAACCTACGCAAACCCGCTCGGCTACCAAGACAGTTTCGTAAAACTTGATGCGAACATGAGCTACAGCTGGGGCGGTGATCGCTACCGGATCAGCGCCTACGTAAAGAACATCACGAACAAGGTGGTCTTCACTGGCCGCAGCGCGGGCATAGGCAGTGCCAATGCTTGGCTTGAACCACCGCGCACGTTCGGCGCCTCGTTCTACGTCGCCTGGTAAGTTCCACTGGGGCAGCGGCCGGCCTTCCGACGCTGCCCCTATAGCACCCGGCTGCCCCTCGGAGAGCAAAATGAACGAGCTGGTTGGCTTCATCTACAATTCCGATGCGAGTACGTGGCTACGCACGGCGACCTGGGCAATCCCGCTCGTCCAGACAGTGCACCTGCTGGCACTCGCAGCCCTGTTCGGATCAGCGATCCTGCTCGACATGCGCCTTGCAGGCCTGCTCGCCCGGACGGACAGCGGTGCCGCAATGGTGCGCCGATACCAGCCGGTACTCTACGTCGCCCTCGCCGTCATGCTCGTGAGCGGGGCCGTGCTCATCTGGGCCGAGCCCGAACGAGTCCTTCCGAAAGACATCTTCTGGATGAAGATGGGCCTGGTCGTGGCTGGCTTTGCCAGCACCTTCGCGGTCGGGGCTGCGCTATCCCGGACGGGCGAAGACCAGGCCCCGAGCGGAGCGCACAAAGCGCTCGGCTGGGCCTGTCTTGCCTTGTGGGCCGCAGCAATCTTTTGCGGCCGCTGGATCGCCTACGTTTACTGATCAGCACTACGGACCGCGACAATTGCGAGAAGCGAAGCAGATGACCCTCCAGTCCATCCTAGAGTATATCTACCAACTCCCGGTCGCCGACAGTATTCGCCAGAGCGAATACGGTTTTCCAGCGATCGAGTGTGTGCATGTACTCGCAATCTGCACCGTCGTCGGGATCATTGCGATCGCCGACCTGCGTTTGCTCGGTGTGCGGGCGCACACGCCCCGCCTGACAACGCTTCTGAACCAGCTCACCCCGATCGTGTGGGGGGCTTTCGGTCTTGCCGCGATCAGTGGCGCGCTGCTGTTCGCGTCCAACGCCACTGGCTATGCAAAGAACTTCGACTTCCAGGTGAAGGTGATCCTGCTGGCCCTCGCCTTTCTCAACATGCTCGCCTTTCACCTGCTCGGCATGCGTCGCATCGCAAAGTGGGACAATGCCCAGCACACGCCTCCCGCGGCGAAAATCTCGGGCGCCCTGTCGCTGATCCTGTGGGTCGGCGTGGTCGGCTTCGGGCGACACGTGGGCTTCTCCTTACTGCCGTTTTGACAGGCATACGGTGATTGCTAGGCTCGGTTGCCGCGGTTAGTTTGAGAAGGCGAAATGAGGGTAACGTCGTGCTAATCGTTCAGCGCCGAAAGTTCTCGGCAACCGTGCGCGGTGCGGCCGCGACGTTTCGGTCAAACAGGCCATCACACCGGTCGTGGTGACGCCCTCGCGTGACACGGCGGGCAAGGCCGTCGCAGGCTGGACACTGACTGTCCTCTTCCTTTCGAATGTCATGAATGTTGGTGACCGCATGCTGCTCGGCATGGTTGCCGAACCGGTGAAGCTCGAACTCGGGCTTTCCGACAGCCAGCTCTCGCTAGCCCAAGGCTTGCTGTTCGTCCTGTCCAACCTCGCCGCCGGGCTCGTCATCGCCCGGTTGGTCGACCAGGGGAACCGGAAGCGTATGCTCGCCGCCGGCATCGCCACCTGGTCTGTCGCCACGGCAGCAACCGGGCTGGTGGAAGACTTTACAACCCTCGCGATCGCCCGGATCGGCGTAGGCCTGGGGGAGGCAACCGTATTCCCCACCGCAATGTCGATGATCGCGGATCTGTTTCGTCCGACCTCCCGCGGCAAAGCCATCGCGATCTACCAATCGAGCGGCATGGTAGGCATGACGGCAGGCACCTTGATCGCAGGCCGGCTAGCTACAAGTCTCGGCTGGCGCTGGATGTTTGGCGTCTGTGGTGTGGCAGGCCTCTTCCTCGCATTGCTGGCCCTCTTGACCGTGCCCGAACCCAAGCGGGCCCCGCTTGCCAAGCCACCGGTCGCATCCGCTTACCTACAGGAATTGCTAGCCGCGTGTCGAAGAGTGCTGCAGCGGCCCGGCTTCATATTCCTTACCCTCGCTTTCGGCATCTCGGCAATTCCAGGGGCGGTTCTCGGTGGCTGGGCGCCGGCCTTCTTTCAGCGTTCCCATACCATGCCGCTCGATCAGATCGGGCTGGTTCTTGCTTCCGCAATGGGGATCGGTGGCGTGGCGGGCACTCTCGGAGCGGGAGCTATGGCGGACTGGCTGGTTAGCAGGAGCGGAAGCAACGCCGAGATGCTTCGGATACCACTGCTCACCCTGCCGCTTACCGCCCCGCTCACCGCGTTCTTCGCACTTACGCCTAACGCCCCAGGGGCTATTGCGGCGGTGTTCGGTTTGAGTCTTTTTCTTAGCTGTGCAGTCGCTCCCTGCATCAACTACGCAATTACGGAAGCCCATCCTCGTGACCGCGCCGTCACCTCTGCGATCATGCTTGCAGCCACTGGCGTGACCGGCGGAGCGCTGGGCCCCTTCCTGGTAGGCTTAGTCAGTGACATCCTTGCGGTCGAGTTTGGACGCGATAGCTTGCGCTACGCCATTACCGCAATGGCAGTGACACCTCTGATCGCAACCGGATTCCTATGGGCCGCTGTCCGGCAGTACTCTTGGCGGCCTCGAGTTCTGCGGACGGCGTAGCCGAGCTTCACTCCACGTACAGCGATCATGAAGGCGAAAGCGACGGGCCAAGTCCACGACTCCTGGGGATCGCGCCTCGTTCGATTGAACGTCCTCGCGCCCCAGATTGTCGAAGCCATCCTCGCCGGGACTCAGCCTGCCCTCTTCAATGGAACGTTTCTACATACCGCCAACGTGCCGATCGACTGGAACGAGCAGATCGCAATATTGGGACGATTGATCTCAGCCAGCCACGATACCTGCGGCGCTCCGGCGCCGCTTTGCATTGCAGGGCCAGCAGAAACAGCGATGCTGCTCCCGGCTCCGTACCGCCAAATTGGTCGATAGAGAAAAGCCGTCGGAGCGACCCAATGTTGGCCCGGATATGTTCTCTACCGACCGCATTATCGCCCAAAATGACGCGGAACGACGCCGCCCTTTGAGAATAATTTTTTATATCAGAGGATTAGAAACAAATGGCGGAGCGGGAGGGATTCGAACCCTCGATACGGTTTTGCCGTATACTCACTTTCCAGGCGAGCGCCTTCGACCACTCGGCCACCGCTCCGCATGCTCTGGATGAGGTGCAGGGCCCTAGCGGGGCTTGAGGTGTTTCGCAAGATGCGCAAGCACTGTGGAGGCGCATTGCGCTGGCGCGGTCGGGAGAACGGATCGTGGAGCAGATCGAGATCGAGACACCGCTGCTGATCTGGCGGAGCGCGGAGAGCAACAGCGCTTCGGGCTTCGTGCGCATCGTCGGCCCGCCGGCGGACGCCATTCGCCTCGCCGCGATGACCGGGCAATGGATGGACGGGCGCAAGGGCAATTTCGGTTCAGCGAAGGTGATGGCAACCATCGGCGGAACAAGCTGGCCCAATTCCGTCTTTCCGGACAAGGAAACCGGCGGCTGGTTCCTCCCGGTCAAGAAGGCCGTGCGGCAGGCGGAAGGATTGGAGGAAGGCGATCTCGTCCGGCTGGTCGTGACTCTTTGAGTGAACCTGCCATCGCGTCCGTCTGGCACATAGGGAGCATATCGCCAGGCTTTTTCGGCCGTCCCGTGTTGAGACAATCGCCAGACTAGCAAACGCCTATCTTGATGGATAAAAGTCCCTTGCCGGGATGACCGCACATGTGGACTGAGGCGCGCCGAGGCGCGTGTCCGCCACATTTCGTGGGAAAACATCAATCATGCAGAATTTGGACGATCCTTGCTCTTCGCCGTTGCCGCCACGGGCGCGGCTTTGGCCTTCTCGGGCAGCGCTCAAGCCGCCACTGAGTGCGCCGGCAGCGTGGCCTTCGGCGGCGATTTCGCGGGCCATTACAGCTGCTCCACGATCGGACGCCGACCGGCGTTACAGCTTCGCTGGGCGGCTTGACTTTCCTGAACCGCGACACGCTGCTGATCGGCGGCAACGCCAACACCTCTAGCGGTTATATGCGCAGATCGGCGTGTCGCGCGACGGCGACGGCATATTGTGGGATCCAGCGGCCGCGCCTCATTCTATGCGACGGCGCCCAATATTGACGGGGGTCTGGCGTTCGGTCCGGACGGCGTGCTGTTTGCCACCGGCTATTCCAATAACACCCTCCTCCAAATCAAACCCGGTAGCACGTCGCCCGACAAGATCGTGCGCTGCCGAGCACGCTCAGTTCGGTCGGCGCGCTCACTTTCGTACCGGAAGGCTTCGCGGGCGCGGGCGCAATGAAGCGCGTCAGCTACAGCACCGGCCGCTTCGCCGAAGCCACGCTGACGCCCGACGGCGGCGGCACCTTCGACATCGCGCTGGGAGACACTTACACGCTGAGCGGCGGCCCCGAGGGCATGGTCTACATCAAGGGAAGCAATGCCGGGTTCGACTTCGACAGGCTGCTCGTCTCCGAATATGGCTTCGGCAGCATCGCCGCCTATCAGGTGGATAGTGAAGGCAATCCGATCGCTGACAGCCGGTGGACCTTCCTGAGCGGCCTCTCGGGCGCCGAGGGCGCGCTGATCGATCCCTTTACGGGCGATTTCCTCTTTTCCACCTTTGGTGGCGGCAATCAGGTGGTGGCGATCTCGGGCTTTCAGCCGCCCACCCCGCCACCCGTGCCGGAGCCGGCGAGCTGGGCAATGATGATCGTGGGATTTGGCTTGGCAGGCGCCGACCTGCGCCACGGTCGGCTGCGCACGCGCACGCGCTTCGCCTAAATCGAAGCTCGATAAAATCGACGGCGCGGCCGTTTGGGGCCGCGCCGTTTTGCCTGACCAGAATTTGGCTCCGGGAACCGGACCGCCACAAAATGCGTTTTCCCGGCAGATTTCGACAAGGAGATCCGTCATGATTCGCTTGGCCATTACTTGCCTCGTCATTGGCCTGATCGCCGCGATCTTGGGCTTTGGCGGTATTGCCGGCGCATTCGTCGGTTTCGCCAAGATCCTGTTCTTCGTGGGTCTGGCACTGTTCGTGCTCTTCCTGGTGCTGGGCATGCGTTCCGGCAGCGGAATTGCGCGATCCATCGATTAGGCCGTGAACCCATAAAGCCGGTCTGGTGGAGCTGAACTGCTCTATTTGCCTTCAGGGCTGAGCATAGCGATGCATTCGCGCATGCGGTCGCGCTTGTAGCTGACATATCGTTCGTCTCTG